>Ga0070671_100003777_pt1 | contig 11881 bp, 8 predicted proteins | sample KBSS73metaG_FD_65341 | JGI IMG/M metagenome (GOLD analysis project Ga0070671, IMG submission 65341) | Switchgrass rhizosphere microbial communities from Kellogg Biological Station, Michigan, USA - KBS S7-3 metaG | ecosystem: Host-associated > Plants > Roots > Rhizosphere > Soil ...
CTGAGGAAGGCTCCTTCCTCATCATCCTGAGGGAACGCTGTCCCTCCTCGTCATCCTGAGGAGCGCCAGCGACGAGGGATCGCTGCCCAGCCAAGGCAGTTCAAGCCTAGCAAGAACGCGATCCTCACTTCGCTCAGGATGACCCGGTGGGCTCCGCTCAAACCCGGTCTCCATGCCTTCACTGTTTTCTCGAAAGCCGATCGCGGATCTGGTCCTCGAGAGTGATCACCCCGGCGCGCTGAAGCGCGCGCTCGGGGCCGGCGATCTGATCATGCTGGCGATCGGTGCGGTGATCGGCGCCGGCATCTTCGGCGCGATCGGAACCGCCGCGGCGGGGCAGGTGGGGCCGGACGGCGTCGTGGTGCGTCTCGGGGCCGGCCCGGCGCTGGTGTTTTCGTTCATCCTCCTCGGCGCCGCGTGCGCGCTGGCCGCGCTCTGCTACGCGGAGCTGGCCGCGATGATTCCTCAGGCCGGCAGCGCCTACGCCTATTCCTACGCAACGCTCGGCGAGATCGTCGCGTGGATCATCGGCTGGGACCTGGTGCTCGAGTACGCCGTCGGCAACGTGGCCGTCGCGATTTCGTGGGGCGACTACTTCATGACGCTCGTGCACGGCGTCGGCATCGAGCTGCCGGCGTGGCTCACGACCGGCTATCGCACCGCGCTCCTCAGTTCCAATCCGGACGTCCACGCGCTGCTCGACACGGCGCCGCACGTGGCCGGCATTCCGATCCTGCTCAACGTGCCGGCCTTCGGCATCGTGATGCTGATCACCTGGCTGCTGCTGCGGGGCGCCCGGGAGAGCTCCACCGTCAACAACGTGATGGTGGTGATCAAGCTCCTCGCTCTGGCGCTCTTCGTGGGCGCGGGGCTGACCGCGATCAATCCGACGAACTACACACCGTTTGCCCCGAACGGGTTCACCGGCATTCACCAGGGCGCGGCGATCGTCTTCTTCGCCTACATCGGGTTCGACGCGATCTCGACGGCGGGCGAGGAGACGCGCAATCCGCAGCGCAACCTGCCGATCGGCATCCTGGGCGGGCTGGCCATCTGCACGCTCATCTACGTCGTCGTCGGCGCGGTACTTACCGGCATGGTGCCGTACAAGCAGCTGGCGGTGGCCGATCCGCTCGCCGAGGCGTTGAAGCTGACCGGATTCGGCAGCGTGGGGATGATCGTCGCGCTTGGCGCCGCCGTGTCGATGTCGGCCGTGCTGCTGGTGTTCCAGTACGGGCAGCCGCGCATCTTCTTCGCCATGGCGCGCGACGGTCTCCTGCCGCAGTGGGCCGCCCGAGTCGACGCGAAGACGCGCGTGCCCTACACGACGACCCTCATCACTGGCATCGTCGTAGCCCTGGGGTCGCTCGTTGGCGACGCCGCTGAAACCTACGACCTCACCAACATCGGGACGCTCTTTGCGTTTGCGCTCGTGGCGGCCGGCGTGCTGGTGCTGCGCGTCAAGGAGCCTGCACGCGAGCGTCCGTTCCGGGTGCCGCTCGTGTGGGTGGTGGCGCCGCTGGGGATCGTGGCCTGTCTGTTCGTGATGCTTGGCCTGCCGCGGCAGGCCTGGGAGCGCTTCGGCATCTGGCTGGTGATCGGCGTGGTGCTGTACGCGCTCTACGGCTACCGGCACAGCCGTCTGCGGAACGCGCGATGACGAGACGCCTCGCCTCGGCCGTCGTGGTGGCCGTGCTGGCGGGGGTGCTGCCGCTCCGGGCCCAGACTCCGGGCCGTGCCGTCGCGGTCACGGTCGATGATCTGCCCCGGGGGGGCGACGGCAGCTCACCGTCTTTCGACGCCGTCTACGCGATGAACGCACGGCTCCTGCGCCCGTTCAAGGACGGCCGCATTCCGGTTACCGGATTCGTCAACGCGCATCACGAGCTGACGCTCGGAGCCGACAAGCTGCGACGCCTCCTCGACCTGTGGCTCGATGCGGGCGCCGAGCTGGGCAACCACACCTATTCGCACCCGGACGTCAACCAGGTGGCGCTCGCCGACTACACCGCGAACATCGTCAAAGGCGAGCCCCTCGTGCGCGCCGCGCTCGCCGCGCGCGGAAGGACGCTTCGCTACTTCCGGCATCCGTATCTGCACGCCGGTCCAACGCCGGAGATCAAAGCCGGCTTGCAAAGGTTTCTCGACGACGCCGGCTACCGGGTGGCGCCGGTCACGCTCGACAACAGCGACTACATGTACGCCGCGCTCTACACACGCCCGGAGCAGCGCGAGCGCGTGCGCCGCGAGTACCTGCCGTATATGGAGTCGGTGGTCGAGTTCTTCGAGAAGCGCTCGGTGGAGCTGGCGGGGCGCGAGTTTCCGCAGATCCTGCTGATTCACGACAATCAGCTCAATGCCGACCTGATGCCGGACCTGCTCGACATGTTCCGCCGGCGCGGCTACCGATTCGTGTCGCTCGACGAGGCGCTGGCCGACGAGGCCTACAAGCTGCCCGAGAAGTACGTCGGCCCCGGCGGCTTCTCGTGGATCCACCGCTGGTCGAAGACGAAGGGCATGCCGGGCAAGGGCGAGCCGGACCCCCCAGCATGGGTGATGTCCGCGTTCGACGCGCGCTGACCCGGCGCCACACTCCGTGTATCCAACCTTTCTTCGCATCGGCGGTTTCGAGATCACGAGTTTCGGCGTGCTCGTGGCCCTCGGCGCGCTCGTCGGCATGTTCGTCTTCCAACGCGAGCTGCGCCGCGCCGGGCTTCCGGGCGACGCGATCAACGCCGCCCTGGCCGGAGTACTGGGCGGGCTGGCGGGCGCGAAGGTGATCTGGGCGATCGAATTCCACCGCACCGCGCCGTTTCTCGATCTCCTCTTGAGCCGCGGCGGTTTGAGCTGGTTCGGGGGGTTCGCCGGAGGGCTCGCCGCCGGGTTGACCACGCTGCGCCGCTACCGCGTGCCACTCGTCGCCGGCCTTGCGGCGGCAAGCCCCGGCCTCGCGCTTGGCCATGCGATCGGGCGCGTCGGATGTTTTCTGGTAGGCGACGATTACGGGAGCCCGAGCACACTGCCATGGGCCGTCGCCTTTCCGAAAGGGCTGCCACCGACCGATGTGCCCGTGCATCCCACGCAGTTGTACGAGGCCGTCCCCCTCCTCGTCATCGCGTGGCTGCTCGTGCGGTGGCGTCGCCAGGGGGTTCGCGACGCCGTGGTGCTCTCGCGCTATCTGATGTTGGCTGGCGCGACTCGATTCGCGATCGAGTTCGTGCGTATCAACGCCCCTGTGCTTGGTCCGCTGACGCTCGCGCAGCTGTGGTCGATCGGATTGATGAGCGCGGGCGTTGCCTTTAGCCTTTGGCCTGTCGCCTTTGGCAAGCGTAGTACCTAGAGGCCAGAGGCAAAAGGCTAGAGCCTCTTCAGAACATCGTGTACGACATCATGCGTCCTGCCAGCACGACGACGACCCAGCTGACGATCGAGATGGCGCCAGCGGCGCGGGCAGACGCCGGCGGTTGGCTCCACGAGTCCCACCCCGCGAGGCGCCGCTGCGTGTAGACGTGGAAGATCGCGGCGTTCAGTCCGGCGAGCACGAGCATCGCGAGCTTCACGCGGAAGTAGGGGTTCTTGTAGGCCGCCGCGGCGTAACCGGTGAAGATTACCGCCCCCGAGCCGAACATGACCATGAAGCCGGTCACCATGAACGGTGCCAGCCGCCGGTAGACCTCCGACACCGGCGTGGCCGTCAGGATCCTCCCCAGCAGCCGCAGGTCGAACCAGATCACGGTGCCGACCGAGAGCCCGAGCCCGAGCAGGTGAATCGCCACGACGATCGGAAACCCGTATGTCGACTGCGTCACCAGCTCGGCGAGCCGTGTCGATTCGAGCCATTCACAGATTTGAAGCAGCGTCATCGGCGTGATCTACTCGAGCAGGATGAAGGCGCACGCGGTCAGCGCCAAGCCGATCCATAGCGTGAGCCCCAGCGCGCCCACCGCGCGCGTACCGCGCCGCAGCAGGCCGAACTGCACCGCCGACGCGGCCAGGATGAGCAGCAGCTTCAGTTGAAACGTGGAGTTGTGCGCGGCGTTCACCGCACGAGGCCCGAACAGCAGGAGCCCGGTGGGCACGCTGAGTACCAGGCCGAGGGCGATCAGCCGCGAACCTGGGCCGGCCGTTTCGTGAACGGGCCGCGCCGGAAAGAGCACGCCCAGCTTGCCAAGGTTGGCAAACAGCGCGCCCCCCATGATGAAGGTGAAGCCGAGCGCGTGAAAGGCACTGAGCACGGCGGTGATCGTCGGTGAATCGCCAACCGCCGAGGCGACGGCGGAGCTTTGGTACCAGGTGAGGGCAGCTTCCATCGTGCAGCCGATCCTAGGCGCTGGCGGCCGAATCCTTGTCCATTGGACGGAGTATAGCCGGGCTGATAAAATAGCCGTTTGGCGTTCGCGCCAAATTCCTGACATATGGGGCACGACTGGATCGCGGTGCGCGGAGCCCGCGTTCACAACCTGAAAGACATCGACGTCGACCTGCCACGCGACCGCCTGGTGGTGATTACCGGGCTGTCGGGGTCGGGGAAGTCGTCGCTCGCCTTCGACACCATTTACGCCGAGGGGCAGCGGCGCTACGTCGAGTCGCTGTCGGCCTACGCCCGGCAGTTCCTCGAGCAGATGGAAAAGCCGGACGTGGATCTCATCGAGGGGCTCTCGCCGGCCATCTCGATCGAGCAGAAGACCACGGGCTCCAACCCCCGCTCGACCGTCGGCACCGTCACCGAGATCTACGACTACCTGCGGCTGCTCTTCGCCAACATCGGCGTACCGCACTGCTACAACTGCGGGCGCGAAATCACTGCGCAGTCGCTCGAACGCATCCTCGACCTGGTGATGTCGTATCCGCAGGACGCGCGCATCAACGTGCTGGCGCCGGTGGTTCGCGGCCGGAAAGGCGAGTTCAAGAAGGAACTGCAGGCGCTCCGGCAGCGCGGCTTCACCAAGGCGCGCATCGACGGCCAGTTCCGGTCGCTCGAGGAGGATCTCAAGCTCGATCGGCGGCGGAACCACAACATCGACATCGTGGTGGACCGCCTGGTGATCAAGAGCGGCATCGAGCGCCGGCTCTCCGAGTCGCTCGAGATGGCGCTCGGCCTGGCCGACGAGATCGTCATCGTCAACACGTTCGAGAGCGGCGATCAGCTGTTCTCGCGCAAGCTGGCCTGCGTGGCCTGCGGCATCTCGATGCCGGAGATGACGCCGCGCGCGTTCTCGTTCAACTCGCCGCACGGCGCCTGCGCCACCTGCCAGGGGCTCGGCGCGACCTACGACTTCGAGCCGCGGCTGGTGGTGCCCGACGAAACGAAGTCCCTGCTCGACGGCGCCATCGCGCCATGGGCGCGCGGCGACCGCAAGCTGGTGAAGGACGCGATCCTGGCGCTGGCGAAGGCGTCGGGGCTCGATCCGAATGTGGCGTTCGCGAAGCTGTCGAAGAAGCATCGCGAGCTCGTGCTGTTCGGCATCGGCGCCGCCAAGAAGGCTCCCAAGGTCGCCGACGCGGCGGTGCCGGCGGCCGACCAGATCGAGGACGACGACGACGGCGACGACGAGTTCGAGATGCCGCGCGGGCGCCGGCGCGAGGCGTCGGCCGACGACGCCTTCGGCCGTGCCTTCGAAGGGGTCATCCCCAACCTGCGTCGCCGCTACGAGGAAGGGTCGTGGGCGGTGCAGGAGGATCTCGAGCCGTTCCGCATGCTGCGCGAGTGCCCGGCCTGCCATGGGCAGCGGCTGCGACCTCAGAGCCTTGCCGTGCGGGTCAAGGACCGCACGATGGCGGACTACGTCAACCTGCCGATCAGCGAGGCGACGGAGGTATTCGAGGGGCTCACGCTTACCGAACGCGAAGATCTGATTGCCAGCCGCGTGTTGCGGGAGATTCGCGAGCGCCTGCGCTTCCTGCACGAGGTGGGCGTCGGCTACCTCACGCTCAATCGCAGCGCGGCGACGCTGTCGGGCGGCGAGGGGCAGCGCATCCGGCTCGCCACGCAGATCGGCGCCAACCTGACCGGCGTGCTCTACGTGCTGGACGAGCCGTCGATCGGTCTGCACCAGCGCGACAACCGCAAGCTGCTCTCGACGCTGGCGCGCTTGCGCGACCTGGGCAACACCGTCGTGGTGGTCGAGCACGACGAGGAGACCATTCGGCAAGCCGACTACATCGTCGATCTCGGTCCCGGCGCCGGCGAGCATGGCGGCTACGTGACCTTCCAGGGCAAGCCGGCGGCGTTGCTCGAACCGGGCGCCGCGTCGCTGACCGGGGCCTATCTGCGCGGCGAGCGTACGATTGCCACGCCGGCCACGCGGCGGCAACCCGGCCGCGGCGAGCTGGTGATTCGCGGGGCGCGGGCCAACAATCTGAAGAACATCGACGCCACGATTCCCATCGGCACGCTCACCGCGGTCACCGGGGTGAGCGGCTCGGGGAAATCCACGCTCGTCAACGACATCCTCTACCGGTCGCTGGCCAAGGTGATCTACCGGGCCGCCGCCGAACCTGGCGCGCACGATCGCATCGACGGCATCGAGCTCATCGACAAGGTCATCGAGATCGATCAGTCGCCCATCGGCCGCACGCCGCGGTCGAACCCGGCGACCTACACCGGGATGTTCACCTTCCTGCGCGAACTCTTCGCGATGATGCCGGAGGCCAAGGCGCGCGGGTTCCGCCCCGGCCGGTTCTCGTTCAACGTCAAGGGCGGGCGCTGCGAGGCCTGCCAGGGCGACGGTGTCATCGCCATCGAGATGCATTTCCTGCCCGACGTCTACGTGACGTGCGAGCAGTGCAAGGGGCGCCGCTACAACCGCGAGACGCTCGAGATCCAATACCGCGGGAAGTCGATTGCCGAAGTGCTGGACCTGACGGTGGATCAGGCGCTGCCGCTGCTCGAGAACTTCCCGCCGATTGCCAACAAGCTGCGCACGCTGCAGGACGTCGGGCTCGGCTACATCGAGCTGGGTCAGTCGGCGACGACGCTGAGCGGCGGCGAAGCGCAGCGGGTGAAACTCGCGCGCGAGCTGTCGCGGCGCGGCACGGGCCGCACGCTCTATATCCTCGACGAGCCGACGACCGGGCTGCATTTCGAGGATACGCGGAAGCTCCTCGACGTGTTGAACAAGCTGGTGGACCAGGGCAACACGGTGGTCGTGATCGAGCACAACCTCGATGTCATCCGGTGTGCCGATCACCTGATCGACCTGGGACCGGAGGGCGGCGGCGGGGGCGGCCGCGTCATCGTCAGCGGGACGCCGGAAGCGGTGGCTGCCGACCCCCAATCGGCGACCGGACAGTTCCTGGCGCCTCTCTTTGGGACACGAATCCTGGACTCCAACGACCCCGACGGGCGCAGGACCGAACACGGAAGCGTGGTAAAGTAGCCTCACTTTGTCGGCGGATCGCCGTGGCGGCGGCGCAACACCGATCACTTCTGATCACCAGGCCCCGAGCGGCGGTCGATCCCTAACCATCTCATCAAACAGGCTTTGTGGCGAATCGTCGCCAGCGGACGAGCCGTGGCACTCGTGTTGCTATGGTTCGAGTTACCCCTAGGGACGACACGGGCCAATGAGCGTACAGAGGACACTCCGCCGATCCACCACCTGCGCCGGGATCGGACTCCATTCGGGAAGCAAGGTGACGTTGTCCCTTCGGCCCGCCCCGGCCGACTTCGGGATCCGTTTCCGCCGCGCCGACCTGGGCGGGCTGGAAGTGCCTGCCACGGCGGACCACGTCGGCGGCATCAACTACGCCACCGGGCTCTCACGCGACGCGGTGAAGGTCGACACGGTCGAGCACCTGCTGGCGGCGCTCGTCAGCCTGGGCGTCGACAACGCCATCGTCGAGTTGAACTCGCCGGAAGTGCCGATCATGGACGGCAGCGCGGCGCCCTTCATCTATCTGATTCAGGAAGCCGGCGTGCGCGCGCTCACCGCGCCGCGCAAGTTCCTCAAGGTGTTGCGTCCGATCACGCTGTCGCGCGGCGACAAGCGCATCGCCCTCTATCCGTCGGATCACTTCAAGGTGACCTACAGCATCGCCTACGACCACCCGCTGCTGCGGCACCAGTCGCGGACGCTGCGCATCACCGAAACCTCGTTCGTCGAGGAGATCGCCGCGGCGCGCACCTTCACCTTCCTCAAGGAAGTGGAGCAGCTGCGCAAGCAGGGGCTGGCGCTCGGCGGTTCGCTCGAAAACGCGATCGTGGTGGGCGAGACCGGCGTGCTGAACCACGCCCTGCGGTTCGACGACGAGTTCGTGCGCCACAAGATTCTGGACGTGATCGGCGACATGGCGCTGCTGGGCCACCCGATCATCGGCCACCTGGTCGCGCATCGCGGCGGCCATGGGCTGCACACGGCGTTTGCCGCGCAGGTACTCGAAGAGCGCGACGCGTGGACGCTGGTCGAGAGCCCGTCGTCGAGGGACGAGCGGGTGGCTTCGGCCGAACCGGTCGCGGCGAACTGATTCCTATCAGAGAGCGCGCGCACATGCGCGCCTCGTTCAACCGATTATCGGAATCCGGTTTGCGGGTTTTCCCTTGTCGTCCAAGAGCGTGACTTCAAGGAGCGCCCGGCGCGGTTCCTGCCCTTCTGGCGCCTCGGCAGGACTGGTGCGCCGCACCAGCTCGTCGAGCAGGATGAAGGGCAGGCTGGCCTGGTCCCCCTGGCCTGCCTGCTGCAGCTTCGACACCAGATCCTTGAGGAACTCCTCGAGGTTCCCGAGCGGCTGACGCCTGGACTTCTGCAACGACTCGCGGAATTCGTGGAGGAACCTGGCCAGCGCGACGTCGACGAAGTAGTGGAACCGTGCCCAGGCCTTGGCCTGTTCCGAGATGCTCACGAAGACCTGTTCGCCCGTTGCCCTCGTCTCGGACACTCTGGTGACGCCCGACGGCCACAGCACGTTCGGGTTGTCGTTGAGGTCGACGAGCCATCCCAGCTTGTACATCGAGGCTACGGCATAGTCGTCCCGGTTCGACGTCCGGCCGAGAACGAAGCTGGCGATGAGGCACTCCGCGTAGATCGATTTCAAAGCCGTCTGGTGGTCGGGCGCGGCAATCTGCGTCGGTTCACGAAAGTCCCCGCGTGAGCCCCTCTCCTTCCACCAGGTGATCGGGGTACCGGTCAGATCGGTGGTGAGCGCCCGCGTGAGCGCGTCCCCGGCGAACCCCACGGTATAGGTCACGTCGACGCCCTTGAGAGTGTCGCCGACCAACGCCGCGGGGGCGCCGTTGGCTGGCCGTCGCAGTTCCTGAATCGATCCGATCAGCCGCGCGGTCTGGCCAGGCGTCAGCACGTTCAGCTGCCGCCCCACCTCGAGATACGAACGCAGCTCGTCGAGGTGCGTGAGCGTGTCCTTGATCGTGTAGTCGAGTTCCCCTTGCACCCGATTCAGCGTCTCGAATGCATCCACGGTCTGCTGGCGCAGAGCCCCGGCATCCTCGAAGGCCCCTTTGACCTGGCCGGCGACCTGAAACGTGTAGCCGAGCGCCACCGTCCGCTTCCGGCTCTCGGTGATCGATTCGCCCTTCGCCTTGATGGCGTACACCGTGAGGAGGCCGGTCGGGCTCTCCTTGACGGTGCCCTCGAGCGAGACGAGCATCGTCTTGACTTCCTGGTAGTTCCAGCCGAACACGTTGACTTTGAGCGTGCCGACCTTCTTCAACGAGTCGGTGAAGGCGGCCGACGCGACGCGCACCAGGCCCACATGTGCGTCGGTCAACACCTTGTCGAAGTGTCCGCTGGTCGCGTGGCGATAGATCTCGTGTGCCTGCTGCCGAAGCGCAGCATCGGCCTGGTCGACGTGGATCTGCACGTCCACGAGCTTGTGACCCGAGCGGACCCGCTGATAGGCGTAGCTCAGCTCGAAGCGCCCCTGCGCGTTCAACGCCCTGGTGACGATGTCGTTGATCTTGGCGAGGACCGTGTCGAAGCCTTTGGCGATGTCGTTGATCTCTTTGATCACCTTGCCGGCGTCCGGCGAGGCCAACAGCTGGTCCGCCGTCATCCCGCTCAAGCGCTCCGCCAACCCGACGGCCGCCGTGACCGTCGTGTCCTTGAGCTTCTTGGGGCTGTCGATCGTCTTCAGCGCGTCGACGAGCGGCGCCAGGCCGAGCGCCTGGGTCCTGACTTCGATGAAGCTGCGAATCTTCTTCTCGGCATCGGTGGTGACGAATGCGCGCAGCGCTTCGACCTGTTGTTTCAGGTCGCCGGCCACCTGCTCGAACGACACGACCGTTGATCCGAAGCTCCGCTCGACGAGGAGCTCCACGAGGCTGCGCAGCTTCTCATCCGTGATCTTTGCCAGCAGGGCCTGGCGCTGCTCGGGGAGCGACGCGTTCGCGACGATGGTCTCGAGGCTGTCGAGCGCCGGCTCGAGTTTGCCCACGACGTATTGCTCATAGAGCGCCACGACTCTGGCGTCGGCGTGCGTGATCTCGTGAGCGACCTGCGACAGCTCGTCGAACACTTTGCCGAGCCCGGTGTCCTTCAACTCATCGAAGGCCTTGCCCGACCAGGTCTCGACGAACGCCTTGATGGCCCCATCGGCCTTGTTCCTGAGCTCTTCGGGCGAGAGGTGGGCGAGTTCGAGCACTTGCTGCGCCACCTGCGGGGTGTGGAAGCCGAAGATCGACTCGAGAAGCGCCAGACCGCCGCCCTCCGCCGGCAGTCCGGAGGTCTTCAGCCTGGCATCCACGGTCACGCCCACCCCGAAATCGAAGGTGGACGTCCGGTCCTTCTCGACCATCACCCGGACCCAGCCCGGGTCTCCCGGCAGCACGGTGGTGCGGAAGGCGCCCGTCAGGCTGAACCCGACGCTGACTTTGGCCCGCGCCTTGATGACCAGCCTGGTGGCGAGGTCCAGTTTTCCGATCGCGTAGTTCGTCGTGCCGCTCGTGTCGTAGCCGAACGTCGCGTCGCCGCCAATCGACAGGAACCCGGTGAACGAGGTCGAGAGCACTTCGTTCGGCGCGAGGGTCACCGTGCCTCCGGCCGCCACGAGGTCGTCGGGATCCGACTGCGGCAGGCGGGCCTGTCGAAAGGCCTGACGGAATGCATCCAGCACTTTGTCGCCGTCTCGCGCCGGACGACACACGACCCAGCTCACGCCGGCACCGGCCTTGAAAGAGATGCCGGCGTTCACGCCCGGCCGGTTGAGAACGGTGGAGGAGAATTCCGCACCGGCGTCGCCGCCGGCCGCGATGACGATCAACGCGTCCTGGCCGCTCAGGACGGTGTGATCGTGGAGCAGGGTCCCCAGATCTTCCGGGTGCTGATTCTGGAGACTCGCGAAGGTGTCTGCCGAAAGGATGATGATGGCGCGCGCGTCGACGTCGACGTGCGCCGAGAAGGCGACGTGGTGGGTGTTGGTGCTGCCGTTCCTGGGGCCCAGTCGCAGCGGATCCTCGGCATCGATCGCGAAATCGAGTCCGGTTTGGACCAGGAGCGGTTTCTTTGCCTCGATCAGTCGAGCGCGGAGCGCCCCCACCGTGAGGTCCGGATCCTTGGCGAGGGCATCCACGATGTCCTCGGCGAGGATGGTGAACTTGCCGGCGCCATTCCAGAACGACTTGGTCAGGTCCCGGCCGATGAACTCGCCGAAGTCGGACAGCTGAGGGAGAGTGGCCACAGAGCCTCCTACGCGTTAACCGGAAGCCTGCCGATCGGGTCTGGACCTATTTATCGAGCTTCCGCATGTACGCTTCGAGCTTGTCGTTCTCGTACTTGACCGTGTTCAGAAACAGGCTCTCGAGCAGGTAGGTGCGCCGGTCCTCTTCCGCCATCTGGTCGATGAGGTGGGTGATCTCGCGCATCATGTCCTCGAACGAGCGATCGAGGCCGCGCTTGGCCGTCACCTCTTTGTAGAGCGTTTCCATGAT
>Ga0070671_100003778_pt1 | contig 11881 bp, 14 predicted proteins | sample KBSS73metaG_FD_65341 | JGI IMG/M metagenome (GOLD analysis project Ga0070671, IMG submission 65341) | Switchgrass rhizosphere microbial communities from Kellogg Biological Station, Michigan, USA - KBS S7-3 metaG | ecosystem: Host-associated > Plants > Roots > Rhizosphere > Soil ...
GATGGGATGCACCGGCTTTGTGCCGAGTGCGCCGTCCACATAGGAAGGTTCCGTCCGCCGAAGACCCACCGTGCGGCGGCCCATGCCGACCACGAAGACGACCCTGAACCCGGCATACGGTCAGCTCAAAATCTGCTTGCCAAACGAGCTGCGATTAGACGACCCCATCTAGGGCAAGTTTGGGGCCGAATGCCTGAACCAGCATTGGTTCATGAGCCTCTACGACGCCGACCAAAAATGCGAGGCTTGGCGACGAGACCACAACGAGGTGCGACCCCATAGCGCGATCGGTAACAAACCGCTAATATCGCTGGTGAACCAGTCAGCGGCACATGGCCCCCCGCTGCCGGTAGTAGCTGACCACGGCTAGCCAGGTGGTCAGGATCGGGGAGCTGGTCATCACTCAGCGGAGGGCAGTTTCACAGCTTCGTAGTCGGCTAATCGAATCCGGTCTCGCGATAGCGTTTTGCCCGCTCGGAATGGTTGGCCATCTCCTTGGCTAGCTTTGAGGCCTGAGCCTTACAAAGGTTACGATGTATGGGGGTAAAGTCGCCACTTATCGCATCAACCCGTTCTTGGAGCGCCGGACCGAACTCTTGGGCCACTGTAGCTAACGTTTCGCAAAAGGGATCAAAATAGGTCATAGGATCACGCATTATAAACAAGGCGCACATCGCACGTATTGGGTCGATACCCAAGAACTCCTGGATTTCCATCACCTCGATTGTGCTGAGATGGCCCGCATCGAGCCGCTCGTAGAAGTTCCGCCTCGTCCTCTCGGTGATAATCCTATTGCGGGTCAACTCACGCAGGCCTTTGCCGGATCTTTCGATTTCGGCGCGGATGATGGTCGCCAAGCCCGGTACCGTTGATTTGGAGCTCGCCCGGGGGTCCGACTCACTTCGAAAATCCCGCTGATCCATTCTCGACATGTCAAACCCCCGCCAGCCGCTGCCATATACCTGTATGCGATCGCTTAGGGGTATGTGCAAAGCTCATTAGTATGGCAAGGGTCAATTGCGAGGCGCTATCAATAAGCTGCATGCAACTACGGTCTCACGCGTCCCATTGTTTGGCCCAAGAGCGCCAATCAGCTGGGAGCGCATATGGTCGAAGCGCTTTTGCAGTGATGGCGGCACCCGAATAAACATTCGGATATCGCCCTTTAGCGGCTCGAGCGCGGTTAGGTCCTCTAACACTTTATCAGGCCAACTAGAGAAGGTGTCGACTGCTTCAGCAATCACAGCCGAAAATACCTCGTGCCGCTTGTTACGCCGGCTAAGATTATGGACAGCCTGTAAAGTGACGTCGAAGGCCGCTTGGCCTATCATAATTCTATAGACAATCGGTCCCTTGCTCGTGGAGGCCACTGATTTTATCTTTCGAAGGCATGATTTGACGGCCCGACGCTAGCAGCACTCGAGCAACGGTTAAATCGGACAAACCCGACCCGTTGAGGAAAAATCATGATCATCGCGACTGCTTTGGCGCCGAGGCAGTCCGGCGCTCCGCTCGTGGCACAAAACGTCACCAGCACTGGTACGGAACGCCACCAGCGATGACACAGATCGACACCAATACCCGCACGAAACGTCACAAGTGTTTGATCAATACGTCACCATCGAGGTGGTTAACGACACATCAACCACTGTAAAGTGTCCTCGTTTCATCTAAAATAGCTGATCTATGGTCAAACCATATTGATCTTACGTTTCGATCTTACCGTGATGTATTTGCGCTGTGGCGCGCTTCTTCACGGAAAGGGTATCTATATGGAAGCACCTAAGATGAGTCCTGTCGGCAATGTCGCCGGCAAGGTGGCGCTTTTGGCGGCTACTGCAGGTGCAGCAAGCGTCATCGGCGCGGAGGCCGTTCTAGCCGGTACGGACGCAACCTTCGATACCGCGCTGAGCCAGTTCACCGGCTTCCTCGAAGGTTCGGGCGGCAAGATCATCACCGTCCTGTCGCTGGCCGGCGGCATCGTCGGTCTGGCTTCCGGTCGCTTCTCGCTCGGTCAGGTGGCCATCCCGGTCGGCGTGGGCGTCGGTGCCGGCACCGGTATTCCGATCGTCACCTCGACCGTCACCGCGACGATCTGAGGTTACGCCGGAGAGTCGCCTGTTCTTGGCGGCTCTCCCACTCAGTTTGGGACTTACGATGGAGCAGTACAGCATACCCAAACACTTGGACGATCCAGAGCTGATTGGCTTCTGGACCCTCGATGAGTTCCTAGTGATGGTCATCCCATTTGCTTGGGGTATTATGGCGCAACATATCGTTATTGGACTTATTCTAAGTTTAGGGGCCTGGTTCGGTTATCGCAAACTCCGAGCCGGCCGCTCCATGTATTGGGTATTGCACTTCGCCTACTGGCATCTGCCGGGCCGATTCTTTGGTCTCAAAGTCGCTCCACCCTCCCACCTCAGGGTCATGGCGGGCTGATATGGAACTTTCTTTCGCACACGAGCAGTCGCAGCGTGCGCTCAAGCAACGCAACCTGCTGGCGATTGCCTGTCTTGTCCTGGCCATTCTGTGCTTCGCGCTGGTGACCATGGTCTCGAGCCGCGACCGTGAAGTCATCCTGCAGCCCGTCATTCCCAAGCAGATGGCGATCTCATCGTCGGGCGTTTCCAGGGACTACCTGGAGGCGGTCACGCGGGATGCGGCGCAGCTCGCGCTAAACCGCTCGCCCGAGACGCTCCAGTATTGGATGGATTCGATCCTGGAGATCACCGCTCCCGAAGCGCGCGGTCCGCTCAAATCTAAACTCATGGGCATCCTGCAAGAGCAGCAGGGTTCCCAGGTCACGCAGTTCGTAACCATCGACTGGATCCGCGTTGATCCAGAGGCACTGACCAGCGAAGTGGGCAGCGTCCTCCACACCGTCGTCGCCTCGCGCGACGTCCGCCGCGAGAACAAGGTCTTCAAGTTCGCTTGGAAGTACGAGGGCCTCAGCCTCAAGCTTCGCGGGTTCGGTGTCGTCGTCAAGAAGGACAAGGACAACGCCGATGACTGACGTCATAGCTGCCTGTGAGATCGCCTCAGGCGTGTCGCTGCTTTCTTCCATTGACTGCTTCGCCAAGCGCTGCCTGGGCACGCTCCTTCTGGGAGCAGGGCTCATGACGGCGGTTCCGGCGCTTGCGGACCAGAGCGTCACCGCCACCGACAACGGGGCAGTGGATTGCGATGCTTCGAAGCAGGATCTGACGCGCATCTCCCTCAAGGACGATCAGTTCGCGTCTGTGTCCAAGGTCACTACCGGGATCGCCACCGAGGACTTCGGGATCGTCAACGAGCCGACGCGCGGCGATATCTACATCTCGGTTCCCGAGGGTTACACTCGCTCGACGATCTCGTTCTTCGGCACCACGCAGAAGGGCTTCGTCTACAAGTTCGTGTGCAAGGTGAGCGGCACCGAGGCCAAGCAGGTCTTCGTCACCAATGCCGACATGGCGAAGCCGGCAAAGCCGCAGGCGCTCGCGCTCAAATCCAATCTGCCGCTCGATCAGCAGGCCGTGACCCTGGTGCGCGCCATGTTCGAGCAGAAGCCGCTCGAGGGCTTCGAGATCCGCGATCAGCCGCGCACTCCCGTCAACGTCGGCAACCTGAAGGTCCAGCTCGTTAGCGAGTATGATGGACTGTCGATGGCCGGCAAAGTGCTGCGCATTGAGAACACCGGCAAGGAGCCCGTTGTCGTAAGTGACGACACCATCGCTTCGCAGGGCGCGATCGCGGTCAGCATCTCCAACGCCTCCCTACAACCAGGCCAGGCCACCGGCGCCTACGTCGTCGTGCCCGCAGGAGACCTGTAATGGACATCTTCACCCGCAAACCCAAGAACGTCGATGAGCAGCAGGGCGAGGCCCTCGACGGGCTCGACGATGGCGGCATGATCGCCGAAAATTCGTCGACCGAAAAGCGCCAGAAGCGGATCCTTTATGGAGGCGGTGGCCTGATCGGGATCGCAGCCATGTGGTGGGTACTGGGCGGCGATGACAAAGAGGCGAAGCTTGCCGACAAGGACGAGAAGGACAAGGTCGAAGTCTCGACCGACGCCATCACGAACCGCCAGCTCGCGGACCGCGACTGGATGACGATGTACGATCATCAGCAGACCGCGCAGACCAACCAGCTCAAGGGGGTCCAGAGCGCCGTCACCAAGGTCGACCAGGTGCAGAGCGAGCTTCAGGCTCTTCGCCAGGAAAACGAGCAGATGAAGGCGGACGCAACCCGCGTGCTCGATGCCTACGAGCGTGAGAACCGCGAGCTCAAGCAGCAGGTAGGGAAGGGCGGTAGCCCTACCGCCGACGCCAGCGCCCCAGGTGCGGCCGCAGCGGCTCGGGCGATGGGTCTGGGCGGTGTCGGGCCAATGGTGCGCTCCAACGAGGTCAAGCTCGTCTCGTTCAGTGGCGGCGGGCCTGCCGGTCCCACGGGCGACGGCAAGCGGATCGATGCTGGTGGCAAGCAGGCCGCAGTCTACACCGACAGCCCAAACTACCTGCCGCCTAATTCGATGGCACGGGCTACGGTGGTGGTCGGTGTCGATGCGGCGACCAACGTCAAGAGCCAGGGCGATCCGCTGCCGGTGCTGCTGCGCATTACCGGGCCGGCCCGCTCGGTTTTCTCGGATGGAAAGCTGCTGCGCACGCGGGTGCAGGGCTGCATGGTCAATGGCGCGGCATACGGCGATCTCTCCTCCGAGAAGGTCTACGTGAAGCTGCAGCGCATGACCTGTCCTCAGCCTGGCGGCCGCTACGCCGTTTCCGAGGTCAAGGGGTTCATCTCCTTCGGCGGCAAAGTTGGCATCCGCGGTCGCGTCGTCAGCCGTGAAAGCGGGCTCACCACGCAGGCATTCCTTGCAGGGCTCGTCAGCGGCGCAGGTCAGGCTTTCAACAGCGCCAATCGGGTGCCGCGGATCACGGCCGGTGACCCTGAGCTACCCAAGGCAGCAAATGTGGGCATCGCTGCCATCGGCGGCGGCGCGGAGAACGCGGGCACCACGCTCTCCGACTACCTGATCGAGCGCGCCGAGCAGTATCAGCCGGTCATCGAAATGCCGACCGGCGCCGACGTCGAGGTCGTGTTCCTCGACGGAACCTTCATCCGCAATTGAGGTGATCCATGCGTAAGGCCATTCTTGCGAGCGCTGCTGCGTTCATTGCCCTGGCCGGAGGCTCCGGCCTCTATGCCGCCGCAGCTGACGCGGATGCGTCGCTGACCAAGGCGCTCAGCACGCGCCTGCCCAAGACGCCGCTGACGGCGGTAAAGTGTGGCAAGATCGCTGGCCTGTGTGAAGTGCAGGCCGGCACCAATCTGTTCTACACCGACCCAGCGGGTCGTTATCTTGTCATCGGGCGGGTCTACGACATGGAGACGCGGCAGGATCTGACTGCCGCGCGCCTCCTCGAGATCAGCCCCGAAACACTCGTCGGGGGCGCCGCCAGTCCTCCGGTTTCCGACGAGGCGCAGGCCGTGTCTTCGCCCACACGGCCTGCGCAACCCGGGCCTGGTAATACCGCGCAGAAGGTGGCGCTGGACGGCCTGCCTGCGTCGGGCGCGGTCAAGTGGGGTTCGGGCACGCAGACGGTCACGGTCTTCAGCGACTTTCGCTGCGGTTACTGCAACCGGCTCCACGAGACGCTCGCGAGCATGAACGTCAAGGTCATCGAGCGGCCGATCTCGGTGCTCGGAACCCGCTCGCTCTCGGACGCGGTGATCTGCTCGGCCGATAAGCCCAAGGCGTTGGTGCGGGCATACAACGGCGAGAGCCTGCCTCCGGCCGGCAAATGCGATACCAGCGGGCTCGATGCCAATGAAGCGTTCGCCCGGAAGAACGGCTTTGCCGGTACGCCGGTGATCGTGCGCAGCGATGGCGCTGTGGTCCATGGCTACCGCCCACGCGACTTTCTCGAGTCCTGGCTGAAGGGAGCAAGCTGATGCGCGTCTCTTTTCAGTGCGCTCTCCTCATCGGCAGCGTCCTGCTGACCTCAGCGTGCACGACCATGGGTACGAACGTGAGCGGCTCGTTCAAGTGCGAGGCACCTGACGGCGTTTGCGCGCCCTCGATCGCGATCGACGACAAGGCTTTGGCCGAGATCACGCAGGCCGATGCCAACGAACTCATGGCACCTGCGGGGCCTTACAAGGTCGATGATGGGGATGGCGGCCGTGCCCAGATGGCCAACGCGCAAGGCGTGATCGCAAGCCAAAATCAGGAATACCAGCTCAGCATCATCTTTCCGGCCTACACGGATGTCGCGGGTGTTACTCATGAGCGCCGCGCGGTTGCAGCCGCCGTGGCGCTTCCGGGACGCACCGCCAGCAGCGTCGAGCTGGCAAGCCGGCGCGGTCGTGGCGAGGCCCGCGGTCTTCTTGCTGCCGCGCAGAGCGCGCCTGCGCTGATCTCGATGATCCCGGGCGACGACGAGGCGCCAGTGCTGGCGGATAACGGTTCTGCGGCAGCGGCCGCTTCCAAGGTGGCAACGGCGCCAGCCACGAAGGCCGTCGATCGCATCAAGGCCGATGTCGACGCCAAGCTGTCAAAGCGCGCTCGCCGTCAGGCAGCCTCCTTCCCCTCGCCGGAGTGACACCCCCATGGGCTTGCTAGACAGCCTTCGCGAAATGGTCCTGGGCGATGCCCGCAAGCCTGAGGTCAGGGCTCGTCCCGCAGCGGTGCCCATGCTCTCGCATTACTTGGGCTACCGCTCTTTCGACGAGACCCGCAAGATCTTCTATCAGGTCCGGTCCAAGGGGTTTGTGCTTGAGCTGGCGCCGATGATCGGCGGCGACGAGCGTACCGCCGATATCGTCGGCACCATCTTCTCCGACATTCTGCTGCCGGGCTCAGCCTTCAGCATCGTCAACTATTCGAGCCCTCGCGTTGCCGAGAAGCTGACCGAGTGGATGCTGCCGCGCATGGAGGCCGGCGGCGTGTTCTCGACGCTCGCTCGTCACCGTGCCGAGAAGCTGCGCGGCGGGGCCTGGAAGTCGCTGGCCAGTGACGGTCCGTTCCACTTGCGCAACTTCCGGGTGCTGGTTTCGGTGGGCGCGCCTGACGGCTCGGGCGTCCGGATCGACGATCTTATCACGATGCGCGAGGGCCTCATCTCGGCGCTCGACTCCATCAACATCCCGGTGCGGATCCTGGAGCCGGTCGAGCTCATCCGCTTCTTCGACGAGATCCTCTCGCCCTCTACGGGCGCCGGTGACGACGCGCCCGGCTACAACCGTTTCGATCCGATCAACGAACAGTGCGTGCGCCGCGACCTCGTCACGCACGTCGAGAAGGATCGCTTGCTGCTGCACTCGCAGTCGCTGCGCCCGACCGGCTCCGTCGTCGACGGCGTGCCCGAGTACGAGGACTACGTGCCCGAGCGCTTCGACGTTCGCACCATGTCGATCCGCAACTTCCCCGACCGCTGGGCGCCGTGGGACACCCAGAAGACTATCGGCGACATCTTCAATCCCAAGCTGTGCCTGCCGTGCCCGACGCTGCAGTCGGTATCGGGCGTGACGCCCGGTGTGGAGAGCTCGGAATCGAAGGCGGGCCGCAAGTTCGTGCGCACGCAGTCGCTGTCCGAAGGGCAGGGGGTCAAGCTCGTCCCCAAGCTCAAGGACCAGGCCGCCGAGTGGCGCGCGGTGCAGGAGCGGGTCAAGAGCGGCGAGAAACTGATCCGCTGCTACTACTCGGTTTCGATCATCGCCCCGCGCGGCACTGCCGAGACGGCCGAGCGGGCGATCAAGGGGCTCTACAAGGCCGCGGGATGGGATCTCATCGACGAGACCCACATCCAGCTCCCTGCTTTCATGTCGCACTTCCCGCTGATGATCGCCGATGGCCTGCAGTCGGACCTCGAACGCATGAAGCGCTTCCGCACCATGCTGTCGTCCAATGTAGCGGCGATCGCCCCGCTCCAGGGTGAGTACGTAGGCGGCCACATCCCCCACGTCCTGTTCGTCGGCCGGCGCGGCCAGGCCCAGTTCTGGTCGCCGTTTCAGAACAAGGCGGGCAACCACAATGTCGCGATCGCCGGCAAGTCGGGCTCGGGCAAGTCGGTGCTGCTGCAGGACCTCACCGCAAGCCTGGCGGGCGTGCGCGCGAAGACAATCGTCATCGACGATGGCCGTTCGTTCGAGCACATGGCCAAGGCGCTGGGCGGCACCTTCACCGAGTTCAAGCTGTCCTCAGGCATCTCTATCAACCCCTTCCGCATGATCGATCTCGATCTCGCCGGCGAGGACGAGGATTACCTCGTCGACTGCCTCGCGATGCTCAAGGCGATCCTGTCGCAGATGGCCCGCTACGAGAACCGGCTCAACGACACCGAGCGCGGCCTCATCGACCAGGCCGTGAACGCGGTCTGGAATGAGCATCAGCGCGATGGCACCGTCGATCACGTCATCGCCTCGTTGAAGCTGCACGATCACGACTCCGCGGTGGATCTGGCGATGTCGCTGCTGCCGTTCTCCAGCGACGGCACCTACGGCCGTTTTTTCCTCGGCGACAGCAACCTCGACCTCACGGCCGACCTTACCGTCTTCGAGCTCTCCGACCTTGCCTCGCGCGAGGAGCTGCGCAGCGTCGTCCTCACCTCGATCATGTTCGTGGCCTCGCAGACAATGAGGCGGATGAGCCGTTCGATCCCGAAGGCGCTGCTGATCGACGAAGCCTGGCAGATGCTCAAGGGCGGCGCCATGGCCGACTTCGTCGAGACCTACTCGCGCACATGCCGCAAGTACGGCGCCTCGCTCATCACTGCCACGCAGTCGATCAACGACTACTACAAGTCGGACGGCAGCCGCGCCGCGCTCGAAAACTCCGACTGGTTCCTGATCCTGCAGCAAAAGGCCGAGACGATCTCGGATTTCCGCAAGTCGGACCGGTTCGAGATGACCGCGTTCACCGAGACCTTGCTGCGCTCCTTGAAGCGCAACGGGATCGAGTACTCCGACCTCCCGATCCGTGGGCCGGAGACCGAGACGGTGTGCAGGCTTGTGCTGGATGCCTATTCGGGGACGCTCTATTCCTCGAGCCCCGACGTTTTTGCCCGCATCGAGGCGCTGGTCCACCAGGGCTGGTCGGTAGCGGATGCGATCGAACTGGTCGCGTTTCCAGATCGCGCACGCCCGAGCGAGGACATGCGGGAGGCAGCGGAATGACCGCGCACCCGGTTCCTCGCCGCTTGACCTACAAGCCTTCCGGGCAGGTTGTTCTTGCGGTGTCCCTGCGCCTGTTGGGCTGGCTCGCGGTGAACGCGCTGGTTGCCTTTGGAATGATCGGCCTGGTCGCCTTCACGATCGGCAGCTTCTCGATCGCAGGTATGATGCACCACCTGGCCAATCTCGCGTCGCGCTACATCGTCGCCGGCGCCGACCGCCAGCACCAGTTCGACATGATCCTGCTGTGGAGCGTGTCCGGGGCCTTCTGCGCCTCGGGCTTCTTCCGCCGTCACTCGCTCATGCAGGTCTTCTTCAAGGAAAGCGCCAATGACTGATCTCGTTGCCACTGACGACGTCGCACCTGAAGCTGTGGCCGCCCCCGCGCCGTCCAGAAGGCAGGCTGTCACCGTCACTCACCAGGCGGCCAAGCGCGGCATTGATGCGCGTCAGGTTCTGATGGTCGGCGCCTTGATTGGCGTCGCCTGTTGGGGAGCCTGGGTGACCAAGAGCCTCGTCACTCCTGCTGCCAGCGAGGGCCAGCTCGTCAAGCTGCAGCTGCAGGGCGTCATGACCGAGTACCTGCAGGCGCAGGCGCGCTCGGGCAACGACGATCAGACCGCCGCCGCCGCCACGACGCGGTTCATGGCCGAGCTCGACAAGGCTGTCGCCGAGGTCGGCAAGTCAGGCCGCGTGGTCCTGGTCAACGAAGCGGTGATCGGCGGTGATATTCCCGACATTACCGCCCAGGTGAAGCAGGCGGTCTATTCCAAGGTTCCCATGCCCAAGGTCGCTGCCGCCACGCCGGTCGTGCAGGACATGCAAGCCTATCTTGCTGCCAACGGCGGCCAGAACGCGCCTGCAGTATCACCGCTCAACTCCGTGGGGGCGGTCGGTGGTAACGCGCAGTGATCCAGCGCCGGCACGGTTCCGGCGGAGCTTCGGCAAGAAGTTCGCCACGATCGGAGCGCTAGCGGTTGGCGCCCTCGCGCTTCAGAGCCTGTCTCATTGGGGCAGCTCTCATGCGTTGATGATCAACGAGAGTGAATCGCTGCCGAATTGGGCGTTCCTCGTGGAGGCGGGCCGATTCCCCACCCGCGGCGACTATGTGATCTTCAATCCAGGCTCCGATCCGCTGGTCATCAAGTATTTTGGCAAGCACCCTTCAGCCTTTGCCAAGATCGCTTATGGCATCCCGGGTGACGTCGTTAGCCGCGATGGTAGCGACGTCCTGGTCAACGGTCACAAGGTTGCTCGCCTCAAGCCTCTGACCCGTCGCGGCGACCCGCTCGAAGCCGGCCCGATCGGGATTGTTCCCAAGGGCTGTGTCTTCGCCGGAACCGACCATAAGGACGGCTTCGACAGTCGTTACGCGGCCATCGGGTTCGTTTGCGGTCATCGCATCGCCGGAGTGGGGAGGGCCATCCTGTGAGGGTCCTGCCGTTCGCTCTGGCCGCTCTCGTCGGCGCCGTCGGCGGCACGATCCTGCCTTGGCAGACACCCGCCCATGCAGTTGACCACGGTCAAGTTGGTGAGGCCTGGCCGGTGGTCGAGCCCGACCTCCTCGATGTGATCCGCGCCAAGCTGGAGAGCGCCAAGGCCAGCGGGAAGCTCGACGAGCTCAACGCCCGTTTCGCGGCGAAAGTGAAGGCCCGGGTGATGCGTCCGGCACCCGTCGCGGGTATCACTGCCGCAGTCGAAGACCGCTCCTGGGAGTTCGATCCGACGGTCGTGATCGAGAACGACATTCGCGACCACAAGGGCAACCTCATCGCGGCAGCGGGCCAGCGCATCAATCCGCTCGACAAGATCACCATGACGCAAAGGCTGCTCTTCATCGACGGCGATGATCCCGCGCAGGTGTCCTGGGCGATGGGGCAGGGCGATGATCTCAAGACCAAGGTCATCATGGTCAAGGGGTCACCCTTCGACCTCATGAAAACCAACCAGCGCCGCTTCTATTTCGACCAGGCCGGCTCGCTTACCGCCAAGTTCGGGATCGAGCACACGCCGGCATCGGTCGAACAGAAAGGCAGGATCCTCATCGTGACCGAGGACGCGCTTGGGCGAGGGAAGGGCGCATGAAAGCCTGGCTCGACAAGCACATGCCTGCGCCCATGGCCGCACCGGAGACGGCAGAGCTGCGCACCGCGCGCGTCCGCCTGATCGTCGCGCTGGTGCTGCTGGCTGCCATGACGCTGTTCTGGACCGTGATCGCGGGCCGGGTGGCGCTTGGTGTGTTCGTGGGTCTGGCGGTCTTCATCGCCGTGCAGGGCATCTACTGGATGCGCGCCAAGAACACGGCTGACGACGACTACCTGGTGTCGCGAATGACCGACGATGACGGGGATGAGCTGCCATGAACAAGTGGGTGCTCCAGATCCTCGTCGGCCTCTTCCTGTTGGTGCCAGGCCTCGCCCGCGCGCAGGAACTACCCAAGGGCAGCTGCTCGGGCAGCTTCGTCAATCCGATCACCGACGTGTGCTGGGGATGCATGTTCCCCCTCTCGGTCGGCGGTCTGAAGATCTGGCCCTCCTCGCGCGCCGACACCAACAATCCAAGTTCGCCCATCTGCCTGTGCGGCTCGCCCATTCCGCGCATCGGAATCGCGATGGGGTTCTGGGAACCGGCGCGTCTGATCGACGTCACGACCAAACCGTTCTGCTTTCCCAACCTTGGCGGGATCAAGCTCAACCCGGGCTTGTCGATGGGAGGTGGATACGCG
>Ga0070671_100003779_pt1 | contig 11877 bp, 7 predicted proteins | sample KBSS73metaG_FD_65341 | JGI IMG/M metagenome (GOLD analysis project Ga0070671, IMG submission 65341) | Switchgrass rhizosphere microbial communities from Kellogg Biological Station, Michigan, USA - KBS S7-3 metaG | ecosystem: Host-associated > Plants > Roots > Rhizosphere > Soil ...
CGACAGGACATGCGCGGGGACGCCTTCGTCGATTGCGGCCTTTATGGTCCATCGCCCTTCGCCAGAATCGGACACGCGCCCGGCAAAGTTCGCCAGCGCGGGATCTTGAATGAGCGCGGCGGCGGAGAGGTCGAGCAACCAGGAAGCGATCACGCTGCCGCGGCGCCAGAGTTCCGCAATGTCCGGAAGGTTGAGGTCGTATTGATAATGCTCGGGATCGCGCAACGGCGTGGTCTCGGCATCGATGATCCCGGCTTGACTGCCGATATTGGCGGCTTTGAGAACGCCGAACCCCTCTGCGTAGGCCGCCATGACGCCGTACTCGATGCCGTTGTGCACCATCTTGACGAAGTGACCGGCGCCGTGGGCTCCGCAGTGCAGATAGCCCTGCTCGGATGTGCCCTTGACCTTTTCACGTCCCGGCGTGCGCGGGATATCTCCGCGTCCGGGGGCAAGCGTGGCGAAGATCGGATCGAGGTGCTTCACTACGGCAGTGTCACCGCCGATCATCATGCAATAACCGCGCTCCAGCCCCCAGACTCCGCCGCTGGTGCCGACGTCGACATAGCGGATGCCCTTGGCAGTCAATTCTTTGGCGCGGCGAATATCGTCGATGTAGTAGGAGTTGCCGCCGTCGATGAGGATATCGCCGCGTTCGAGATGGGGGAGCAGATTGGCAATGACGCTGTCCACCGCCGCGGTCGGCACCATGAGCCAGACCGCGCGCGGCTTGGTCAGGGTCTTGGCGAAGTGCTCGAGCGAAGTGGTGCCGACGGCCTTCTCCTCGACCAGCTCCGCGATCGCCTTTGCGGACCTGTTGTACACCACGCATTGGTGACCGCCCTTTAGCAGGCGACGCACCATATTTGCTCCCATCCGGCCGAGGCCGATCATTCCAAGCTGCACGGACTAGCCCTCCCTGGCAAACCGATAATCAGATAATTTGGCAAGGCCGCAATGCCTGCGATCCGCGGGTCGAGCGTGCAATAGAACGCTCGCGGCATCAGGCCGATCCTTTGAGCTTGCGGTAGCGTCTTATCAGCGCGTTGGTCGAGCTATCGTGCTTGAGCGCGGGCTCGGTCTTGCTCTCGAGCTCCGGAATAATGCGCTGCGCGAGCGCCTTGCCCAATTCCACGCCCCATTGATCGAAGGAATCGATCTGCCAGATTGCGCCTTGCGTGAAGACGTTGTGTTCGTAGAGCGCGACCAGCCTGCCCAGCGCCTGCGGCGTCAGGCGTTCCAACAACAGCGTGTTGGACGGACGATTGCCTTCGAACAGACGATGCGGCAGGAGCCAGTCCGGCGTTCCTTCCGCCTTGACCTCTTCGGCATTCTTGCCGAAGGCCAAAGCTTCCGTTTGCGCAAAGACGTTCGCCATCAGCATGTCGTGATGGTGGCCAAGAGGATTGAGCGCCTGGGCAAAGGCGATGAAATCGCAGGGGATGAGTCGCGTCCCCTGATGGATGAGCTGATAGAAGGAATGCTGGCCGTTGGTGCCGGGCTCGCCCCAGTAGATCGGCCCGGTGTCGTAGTCCACGCGGACGCCGTCGAGCGTGACGTGCTTGCCGTTGCTCTCCATGGTGAGCTGTTGCAGGTACGCGGGAAAGCGCTTGAGATACTGCTCGTAAGGCAGTACGGCGACGGTCTGGGCGCCGAAGAAATCGTTGTACCAGATCGCCAGCAGACCCATCAGCACCGGCAGATTGCGCTCGAACGGCGCGGTGCGGAAATGCTCGTCCATTTCGTGAAAGCCGCCGAGCATGGCGCGGAAATTGTCCGCGCCGATCGCCAGCATGGTCGACAGGCCGATTGCCGAGTCCATCGAATAGCGGCCGCCGACCCAATCCCAGAAGCCGAACATGTTGGCGGTATCGATGCCGAACTTGGCAACGTCTCTGGCATTGGTGGAGACGGCGACGAAATGTCTGGCAATGGCGCCTTCCTCGCCTTGCATGCCGGCCAGCAGCCAGTCGCGCGCCGTGCGCGCGTTGGTCATTGTTTCAAGGGTGGTGAAGGTTTTGGAAGAGACGATGAACAATGTCCCCGCCGGGTCGAGAGCGCGCACCGCCTCGGCGAAATCCGTGCCGTCGACATTGGAGACGAAGCGGAAGGTCATCGCGCGATCGCTGTAGTGCCGGAGCGCTTCGTAGGCCATGACCGGCCCAAGGTCGGAGCCGCCGATGCCGATATTGATCACATTGCGGATGCGCTTGCCGGTCTGGCCCTTCCATTTCCCGCTGCGCACCCGCTCGGCGAAGTCCGCCATGCGGTCGAGCACCGCATGGACGTCGGGGACGACGTTGCGCCCGTCGTGAATGATGGAGGCCCCGCGCGGCGCCCGCAGCGCGACATGCAGCACCGCGCGATCCTCGGAGACGTTGATCCTGTCGCCGCGGAACATCGCTTCGATGCGGTCTTTCAGGGCGCATTCGTGCGCGAGCTCAAGCAGCAACCGCAAAGTCTCGTCTGTGATCCGGTTCTTGGAATAGTCGAGATAGACGCCGGCCGCCTCGGCCGCGAGACGCGTTCCGCGTTCGCCATCGTCGGCAAACAGCTGCCGCAGCTCGACGCCCTTTATCTTCTGATAGTGCTTCTCGAGCTGCGCCCATGCCGGCCGCCGGCGCAACGGTAACGCGCCCGTCGATTGTTGCTTCGCGGAGCCTTTCGCCGGCTCTTGCGATGGCTTGTGACGGGACGCGATTGTCATCCGTTTTAGCCCGCCTTGCGCATTCGCGCGCTCTTGCCGTCGATACACGCCATCAGCTCGTTCCATGACTTGGTGAACGATGCGGCGCCTTCGTCCTGAAGGCGAGCGGCGAGCGCATCGATGTCGACGCCCGCCTTGATAAAGCTTGCCAGTACGGCCTCGCAATCCCCGCCGTCCGCGGGCATGGACGCAACGATCTTGCCGTGCTCGCCGAATGCCTTGAGCGTGCCTTCCGGCATGGTGTTGATGGTGAGGGGGGCGGCCAGCGCCTTCACGTAGAGAGTATCGTCAGCCTTCGGGTCCTTGGTGCCGGTGCTGGCCCAGAGAAGCCGCTGCGGCCGCGCTCCGGCATTGAACGCGCGCTGGAAGCGCGGCGAGGTCAGCAATTCCAGATAAGCCTTGTAGGTGCGACGGGCGATGGCGATGCCGAGCCGGTTGGTCAACTCGCTCGGGACTTTGCCGCTGACGGCGACGTCCCAGCGGCTGACGAACAGCGAGGCAACCGAAGCGACGGCCGGGTTGAGCCCCGCATCGATGCGCCGCTCGACCCCGCGCAAATAGGCTTCGGCCGAGGCGACATATTGCTCGCGCGAGAACAGCAAGGTGACATTGATCGGAACGCCGGCGAAGATCGACTCTTCGATGGCGGGCAACCCTTCAGCGGTGCCCGGAATCTTGATGAACAGGTTGTCCCTGCCACCGCGCTGATGCAGGCTGCGCGCCGCCGCGAGCGTGGCCTTGGTGTCATGCGCCAGGAGCGGCGAGACCTCCAGCGACACCCATCCGTCGACGCCGTCGGTCCGGTCGAACACGGGCTTGAACAGGTCGGCGGCCCGTGTGAGGTCCGCCAGCGCCAGGCCGAAGAACAACTCCTCGCGCGATTTCGCCGACGGCGCCGCGCGGGAAATGTCTGCGTCGTAACTCGCGCTGCCCTCGATTGCCTTGCCGAAGATCGTCGGATTCGACGTGAGCCCCGTTACGGAAAGCTCGTCGATGTAGCGCTGCAATGTGCCGCTGTTCAACAGGTCGCGGGTGACGTTGTCGAGCCAGAGGCTTTGTCCGAGATCGTGAAGCTCCTTTGTCGGTTTCACAGCGGCACCTCCTAGGCTGATGCGCGGCGAACCGAGGTCGCCCGCATCGGCAGCACACTAGAATTGAGCAGGTCGGCGATCCGTTCGATCGTGACGTCGGCGGGCGGCAAGGCGCTGGCCGCGGTGCGGTCATGCGCATAGCTTCCCTGCTGCACGAATACCGTCGTCACGCGCTTGTCCCAGGCTTTCTTGACGGCCGTGAGGATGCGCACCTTGTCATCGACGAGAACGTAGTGCTCGGCTGGATAACGCCGCTCGATGTCGTCGAGTTGCTCTTCCTTATGGAGATAGATCAGCACGCGCCCATCTACCGCATCGGCGATGCCGGCGCGCTCGACTTTATGCGGCTGGAAGACAACATCGCCGTCGGAGAGGATCACGGCCGGTCCAAGACCGCCGAGCCGCTCCAGGACCGCAAGCGCATGAGGATAAAGTCGCTCGGCGAACGGATAGTCGAGGAGGAACGATGACATCGCCAACAACTCGACCTCGGACGGATGTTCGTCACGGTAGCGCTGCAGCGCTCCGAGATAGTCGCGATACCCAAGCTCCGTGAACAAATCGTCGAGAATTCGCCAGTAGCGCTCGCGAGCAGCGCGGCCATAGGCTCCCTCGATGTGGTCCTTGAGGTCCTGCTGGATGGCGTCGTTGTCCAAGAGCGTATTGTCGACGTCGACCAGAAAGACAGTCGGATGGGACGGGCGCATAAAACCTCCGGCGACGGGGCGACGCCAGGCGGCGTGAAGGAAGGGTTTACGAAGAAAGCTCTCGCCAGACTAAAGTTCCGCAGGGTCGGTCTGACGAGGCAGGTCTAAGCTAACGAGTGCCCACGGGCTAAGGTTCCGAATTGTCCTAAATGGCGACACAGACGTTGAAATACCACTTCCACGATCGCTCGACCTTTACCTGATTGAGGCTTCTGCGCGGTTGTGTCGCGAGATGACCGCCAACGACCGCGACATGGAGCGCCTGGGTATGGCGCATTGCGGACCGGGCGCGACTTATGGCGTCTGGCCGCCAAGAACAGCGCGAGCGCTACCTCCTGGAGTTTCCGCAGCGGTGGTCGACGGCTTTGTCTGCGGCATGAATGCGACCACCACCGCGACGGCAAGCAGGCCGACCGCCGTGACGCCCAAGAATCCTGCGGTTTGGCCGAACCGTTCGACCACGACGCCCGATATCGAGGTGCTGAGCGAGGCGCCGATCCCGGAAAGCGCGCCGACCAGGCCCTGCGCGAGGTTGAAGCGGCCGGTGCCGCTCGTCAGGTCGGCAATGACCAGCGCCGTGAGGACGCCCAGAGTGGCTCCGCTCAGCCCGTCGAGCATCTGTATGGCGATGAGGAGCCCCGGGGCCGGCATCAGCGAGAAAAGCGCCGAGCGAATGGGCACGGCAGCGAGCCCGACAATGAGGAGAGGGCGGCGCCCCCAGCTCGCTGCGGTTCGGCCGGCCCACGGCGCCAACAGGGCGACGATGATCTGCGGTCCCACGATCAATGCCGACATGATCAGCGACGAGGAATGGCCCTGGGCCCGCACCAGTGATTGACCGATTTGCGGCAGCAAAGACGCGTTCGCGAGCTGGAATAGAAAAAGGCAGGCGGCAAACGTGACCAGCCGACGATCCTTGAGCAGGGCAGTGCGGCCGACCCTTGGCGGGTCCTTCGCATGATGATCGGGAGCGCCGCAGGATCGTCCGAAGTGAATGTCGGTAGGACGTATCCGGATCAGCGCCCCAAGGAGCGGGACCCACAGCGCCGCGGATATCAGGAAGATCGCCTGATTCGACAAGAGATAGCCGGCAACACCGAGCACGGCGGCCGCCGCGAGGCTGCCGACGGAAGCGAAACGCTGATTGCGGCCAAGCCGTTCGGCGAGTGCGTCATGTCCGACAAGTCCAAGACTGACAGCAGCCACCGCCGGACCGAGCAGGCTGCCGGCCACGCCCTGAAGCAGAGAGGCGGTCAGGACCGACGGGAAATCCGGCCGAATGGCGAAAATCAAAAGTGCCAAGGTCACGGCGGTGGCTGCAACGCCGATCAACGCCCGCCGCGAAGTGGCCAGGTCGATGATTTCGCCGGCGGGAATCTGGCTGATGAGACCCGCAAGGCCGCTCGCCGTCAGCACAAAGCCAATGCTCGCGGGCGTCCATCCGCGATCCGCCAGGTACACCGCGACAAAGGGTCCGAAGCCGGTGAGCAGCGCCGCGAGAAAGAAGTTCAGCCAGTCGAGCCCATGCAGACTTGCCAGAGGCGCCGTTGCTTCTTGCGTGTCACCTGACCGTATGGGCATCGGCGGCCACCGCTAAGCCAGCGCGGGCTGCGCGAATTGCGTAGCAAAGGAAGCCCTCTCGACCGCTTTGGGATTGCCTTTTAGTACCTCGAATTGCGTTTGGTCGCCGTCGCGCCAGAAGCGGATGTCGAATCGTTGTTTGCCAATATGCATGTCAAGCAAGGTCAAGTCGGGCAGCCATTGCGGCAGTACCGGGTCGAGATAGAGCTTTCCCCGCGGTGCGTCCGGCTGGTAGCCGAGTATCGCCTGAAGGAGGGCAAACACCGAGCCCGCCGCCCAGGCCTGGGGAACGTTGGCCCCGAGATACTGGACAGGAAAGCTTTTCTCATCACGCTCGACCGTCGTATAAAGCTCGGGCAGCTGATTAGACAGAAAGTGGCTGGCCGCGTCGCTGATATCGCGGGCAATCCTTCCAAGCTCGGCGTCGAAGCCGTACCGTTTGAAACCAAGCGCGATGATGGCGTTGTCGTGCGGCCAGACCGATCCGGTTTGGTAGTTGTAAGGATTGAACGCCGGGTGCAACGCGGAGAGCGTGCGAATGCCCCAGCCGCTGAGCATGTCCGGCGCCATCAGCCGCTTAACAACCTTGGCGGCCCGATCCGGCGGCACGATGCCGGACCACAGGCAATGGCCGGCGTTGGAGGCAATCGTGCGGACTTTTTTCTTGTTGCCGTCCAACGCAAAGGCATAGAAGCCCAGTTCCTCGTCCCAGAAGGCCTCATTGAACCGTTTGAACAACTTCGCCGCCTTGGCGCGCAATTCGCTGGCGCGTTGCGGCTTCTTGAGCACCTCGAATATCTCGGCCATGCGCAGCCAGGCGTCATAGACATAGCCCTGCAGCTCGCACAGCGCTTTCGGTCCTTTGACCAGCGAGCCGTCCGGGTAGACCACGCTGTCTCCGGAATCCTTCCAGCCCATGTTCTCGTAACCGGCCGGAGAGCGGGTCTGGTATTCCTGAAATCCGTCGCCGTCGCGATCGCCGTAACGGTCGATCCACGACAAGCAGCCCTCCGCCGTCTCGAGGTGCCGCTCCAGCAGCGCCTGGTCTCCGGTCGCCCGCCAGGCTGCGTGCAAGGTGATCAGATAGAGAGGCGTCGCGTCCGCCGTTCCATAATAGGGCGTGTGCGGGATCTGCTTGAAATGCGCGAGCTCGCCGTAGCGTATTTCGTGCAGGATCTTGCCGGGTTCGGCGTCGCGATAATCGTCTTCGGCCTGCGCCTGCAGAGAGCCCAAAATATCGAGGCTGCCGCGCGCGAAGTCCGGATAGATCAGAGTGTTCTGCAATGAAACGATCAGGCTGTCGCGACCGAACGGGGCGACAAACCATGGTAAGCCCGCGGCCGGCAGAAAGGCCTTGTGGTCGGTTCCGGCGATCGGGAAGCGCAGTGCGGCCATGTCCTCGAGCGCCTGATGGTAAAGGCGATAGAATTCTTCGTTACTGGTGCGGATCTTCAGCACCGAGCGCAGCCAGTCCGACATGTTCTCGGCATGCTGCGTTTGGTGATGCTGGTCGGCACACTGTTTGGACGGAGAGAAGAGCTGCTTACCGTCTTCGAACGTGTAGAGGACGCAGCAATGCCACGTCCCCCCGGGATCGAGGTCGATTTCGAAGCTGAGGCGGCCATTGGCATAGGTCGCGTCCGATCCTCGATTGGCGGGGTCAATCGTGACCGCACGGATAAAATCGCCGTTGTGGTACCCGGTCCGGAGCCGTTGCTTCCTCTGCGACCACTCGGTGGCAATCTGGCCGCGACGCACGATGTTGTTTGACTTGACCTCGAAGATATCGGCGAAATCGCAACGCACCGCGATCTCCAGCTGAAAACGCACCCGCTTCATGCCGTTGTTGGTAATGTCGAGATCCTCGTGCATGCCTTTGTTGATCAGCCGGCTGATGACCAGCCCGAGCGTGCGCTCGGGAATCATGCCGTCCGGCGTGAGAATGTTTCGATTAGTAAGATACGTTCGTGCCGCGTAATAGGTGATCGCGCCGCCGTTGAGCAGGTTCCACGGTTCGCCGTTGGCGAAAATGATCCAGCTGCTGATGAGACGCGTGTCGAAGAAATACAGCCCCTTTTCGCTGGGCCAGTTGATTTGCCCGTCCGGTTCGCTGACCAGGATTGTCTGACCGTTATGGATGGCGACCTGATGCGGACCAACCTGAACCTTGAATGGCATGGCGCAGTCCCGCGATTGCAGTGCGGCGAAATAGAGGGAAACAGAGAAGCGTCGGCGTCGGTGACTTTGGTAGGTCGAGACGCGGTCCCTTTTTAGGAGAATCCTCCAGGTGCAGGCCGCGTCCGTTGCTGTACTTCGTTGATCTAGTGCGTATTGCGCCCCTTGCCAGTCCCGGCGACGGATCCGGATCGGCGGTAAAGGGTGCTTGGAGACACTGATTGCAGGCGCTGGTCCCTCGGATGAGGCCGCGGCCAACCGCAGCGGGTGCATCCATCTAAACGGCGGAGCGTCTTCCTTTAGGTGACTGCAGCGCGCGCGGCACGTGCGTGACTTGTTGTCATCCATTGCCCTGCTGCTACACTACGCAGCGTTCGCAAAGTCCGCATAGCTGAAGCGGATCGCTGTTCCTTGGGCAAGGAGCGGGTCCGAGAGCATTGCTACGAGGTGATGACATGCCGCAGTTCGATCTCGCCATCAGGGGTGGAACGATCGTCACCGCCGCTGATGTCGTTCGCTGTGACATCGGGATTGCCGATGGTCGGATCGCTTCCCTGGCGCGCGACATCACTGATGCCCGCGAAGTCATCGACGCCTCCGAACTGCTGGTGATGCCGGGCGGCATCGACAGCCATGTTCACCTGGCGCAACTCGCCTACGGCGCGCAGATGGCCGACGATTTCGAAAGCGGCTCGCGCTCGGCGGTCGCGGGCGGAAACACGACGATCCTGCCGTTTTCGCTGCAGCCGCGCGGCAAATCGCTGCGGCAGAGCGTCATGGATTACCATAAGCTCGCGGAAGGAAAGTGTTACGTCGACTATGGCTTCCATCTGATCATCAGCGATCCAACGCCGACCGTGCTCGGGCAGGAGCTGCCGGCGCTGGTGGCCGATGGCTATCCGTCGTTCAAGGTTTTTATGACCTACGACGACCTGGTGCTGAACGATCGTCAGCTCCTCGAAGTGTTCGAGTGCGCGCGGCGCGAGCGAGCGCTGGTGATGGTGCATTGCGAGGGTTACGACGCCATCAAGTTCATGACTGAACGCCTCGAAGCCGCCGGCAAGACCGCGCCTTACTATCACGCGGTGTCCCGGCCGGAGATCGTCGAACGCGAAGCAGCGCACCGGGCGATTTCGCACGCGGAACTGCTCGACGTGCCGATCATGATCGTCCACGTGTCCGGCCGCGAGGCGATGGAGCAGATCCGCTGGGCGCAGCAGCGCGGGCTCAAGGTCTATGGCGAAACCTGTCCGCAGTACATTTCGCTGACCGCCGACGACCTCAAGGGACTCAACATGGACGAGTCGGGGGGCAAATATGTCTGCTCGCCGCCGCCGCGCGACCGCGAAAGCTGGAAGGCGATCTGGGAAGGAATCACCCAGGGCGTGTTCAAGACTTTTTCGTCAGATCATTGTCCGTACTTTTACGAAGGCACCGCCGGAAAGCTCCATCCGAAGGCGCGCACCTCGTTCCGCTGGGTGCCGAATGGAATACCCGGCGTGGAGACGCGGCTGCCGATCCTGTTCTCCGAGGGCGTGGTCAAGGGGCGGATCACGCTCGAACAATTCGTCGCGCTCACCTCGACCAATCACGCCAAGATGTACGGGCTCTATCCAAAGAAAGGATCGATCGCGGTCGGCGCCGACGCCGATCTGGTGATCTGGGATCCGAAGCGGAAGGAAACCATCCGCCAGGAAATCCTCCATCACGGCGCGGATTACACGCCTTGGGAAGGCTTTGAGGTCACCGGCTGGCCGTTGAAGACGATCCTTCGCGGCCGGCTGGTGTTCGACCAGGGCGAGGTTCTCGGCCGCCCCGGCGACGGGCAATTCCTCAACCGGGCGCTCTCGCCCTACGCCGTGCCCAGAGGCGGAGCCCATTGAGGGTAGGTTGGGCGCGATGACGCCGCTTATTTCCGTCAAGGACCTCAGCAAAAGCTTCCCTGGCGTCCACGCGCTTAGCCACGTCCACTTTGAACTCGTGCCCGGCGAGGTTCACGCCCTTGTCGGCGAGAACGGCGCCGGCAAGTCGACGCTGATGAAGATCGTCTCCGGCGTGTACAGCCGGGACAGCGGCGAAATTCTCTATAACGGCGAGCCGGTCAACTTCCTCAGCCCCCGCGCCGCGCAGGATGCCGGCATCGGTATCATCCATCAGGAACTCAACCTGGTGCATCACCTCACCGTGGCGCAGAACATGTTCATTGGCCGTGAGCCGCGCGGCCGCTGGCGCGTGTTTCTCGACGAGGACAAGCTCAATCGTCAGGCGCGGGAGATTCTCGAGCGTATCGGCCTGCGCGTCGATCCGCGCGCGGTCGTCGGCGGACTGAGCATCGCCAAACAGCAGATGGTCGAGATCGCCAAGGCGCTCTCGCACCATTCGCGGGTGCTGATCATGGATGAGCCGCCGGCGGCGCTCAACGCCGCAGAGGTCGCCGAATTGTTCAGTATCGTCCGTGAACTCAAAGCCGCAGGCGTCGGCATCGCCTACATCTCCCATAAGCTCGAAGAGATCAAAGAGATATCCGATCGCGTCACCGTGTTGCGCGACGGTCAATTTGTGGCGACCGTGCCGACGGCGACGACCGGTTTGGACAGGATCATCGCCATGATGGTCGGGAGAACGCTGTCCGAAACGCTGCGCATTGAGCGAAAGTCACCGCAGAGCGAAGTCGCCTTGGAGGTGCGGAACCTCAACTGCGCGCCGCTGGTGAGGAACGTCAGCTTTCGCGTGCACCGCGGCGAGATCGTCGGCTTTGCCGGACTGATGGGGGCGGGCAGGACCGAGGTGGCGCGGGCAGTCTTTGGCGCCGACAAGGCGCAATCCGGCGAGATCGTCGTCCACGGCGCTGCGGTTCGCATCAAATCACCGGTGGACGTGGTCACGGCCGGCATCGGTTATCTCTCCGAGGACCGCAAGCGGTTTGGCCTGGCCACGGGTATGGACGTGGAATCCAACGTGGTCATGGCCACGCTTGCCAGATACCTCTCGCTCAAGTTTTTCCTCCGCAAGCAGAGCATCCGTGAATCGGCGCTGGCGTTCATCAGGCTTCTCAACATCCGCACGCCGTCGCCGCGCCAGGAAGTCGCGCTGCTCTCCGGCGGCAATCAGCAGAAGATCGTCGTCGCCAAATGGCTGGCGCGCAATTGCGACATCCTGTTCTTCGATGAGCCGACGCGCGGTATCGACGTTGGCGCCAAGGCCGAAATATATAGGCTGCTGCGCACTCTGGCCGACGAGGGCAAGGCGATTGTGCTGATTTCCTCGGAACTGCCGGAGATTCTGCAGCTGAGCGACCGTATCGTGGTGATGTGCGAGGGCCGCATAACCGGCGAACTCATGCCGGCGGGCGCCACCCAGGAGCGGATCATGGATCTCGCGACCGAGCGCGAAACCGCTGAAGCGGCCTGAGTTGGGGAAGGAGCCGATGGCGCAATCCGACACAGCGGCGGTCAGTCTGGGCAAGCGCACCGTGGTCTTCGGGGCGCAATTGTTCAGTTCCCCCGCGGGCCAAAAGCTGCTCGCTTTCGGCAGCCTGATCGTTCTTGTGATCTATTTCGCCTTCGCCTCCCCCGCTTTCCTGCACATCGACAACATCATCGGCATCCTGCAGTCG
>Ga0070671_100003781_pt1 | contig 11876 bp, 12 predicted proteins | sample KBSS73metaG_FD_65341 | JGI IMG/M metagenome (GOLD analysis project Ga0070671, IMG submission 65341) | Switchgrass rhizosphere microbial communities from Kellogg Biological Station, Michigan, USA - KBS S7-3 metaG | ecosystem: Host-associated > Plants > Roots > Rhizosphere > Soil ...
GTCGGGATGGGCGTGCTTCCGCTCCAGTTCCGCGAGGGCGAGAATGCGGAAAGCCTCGGCCTCACCGGCGAGGAGAAATACACGATCGAGGGCATCGCCGACCTCCAGCCGCGGCAGGATGTCGAGGTGAAGGTCAGGCGCGACGACGGCGAGGAGTTCAGCTTCACCGCCCGTTGCCGCATCGATACCTACAACGAGCTCGAATATTTCCGCTCGGGCGGCATCCTCCATTACGTGCTTCGGAAACTCGCCGCGGCGTGACGCCGCTCGAGCTCGCCGTCGAGGTCGTCGGCTGGGCCGGCGCTGCGCTGATCCTGCTCGCCTATTTGCTGCTTTCGGCGGGCAAGCTCACGGGCCAGTCACTGGTCTACCAAGGCATGAACGTGGTCGGCGCGGCCGGATTCGTGATCAACGGCTGGTGGCACGGAGCCTTGCCATCCGCGTCGCTCAACGTCCTGTGGCTGCTGATCGGTGCGATCGCCTCCTGGCGGATCTTGAAGAAAAAAAGCTCGGCGACGTCGGCGCCGTAATCGAGCGGTGCGGGCCTACGCTGTGCTCGGCTGGGCGAGCGCCTCCTTGAGCCAGTCGGGCACGATCGCATTCGCTGGAATTCCGTCCACGCGAGCATGGACCACCGACAGGTCGAGGCTGGGATATTCCATTCGGGGGCGCTCGCGGCCTTCGCCCACGACGACGAACAGTCGGCGATTGACCTTCTGCCGCCAGTTCATTCGCGCGGTGTTTTCCTGCCCCACGAAGCAGCCCTTGGTGAAGCTGACGCCGTTGAGCTCCGCGGCATTGCATTCGAGCCAGAGGATATCCGCGAGCTCATCCCGGCCCTCGCAGACTCCGAGCCGAAGGCGGTGTTCGAGCCAGTGCGATGCAGGCTCGCCCGCCGGTCCAATCCATCTTAGGCCGAGGTCCGAAAGGCGCGGATCTGGCACCCCTTCGCTTCCCGTCTTCGACCAATGAACGCTGAGCGATGAATCCCGTTCGATGCGGATCGGGCGCCGCAAGCGATAAATGCTTAGGCGTTTGACGAGGTCGTCCGCAGCCTCTTCCTCGCAATCAATGAGGAGATCGTCGCCATCCTCCCAGACGATGAAATCGAACAGGCATTTGCCCTGCGGCGTGAGCAGTCCCGTCCACACCGGCAGCGTGCCCGTCACGTCGGTCGTGACCAGCCCCTGCATGAAACCCCGGACATCTTCTCCGGAGACGCGAACGACGGCGCGGTCTGCAAGGGTGGTGGCGGCCATGCCCCTTAGCTAAGGAGCCGCCGTGGCATTGCAAAGCATCACCCTTCGCCGTCCTGACGATTGGCACGTCCATCTTCGCGACGGGGAGATGCTTCGGACGGTCGCTCCATACACGGCCAGACAGTTTCACCGGGCGATCATCATGCCGAACCTGGTGCCGCCGATCACCACTGTCGGTTCGGCCGCAGCCTATCGCCAGCGCATCCTGGAGGCAGCAGCCGGCTCCGGTTTCGAGCCGCTAATGACCTGCTATCTGACGGATCAGACGGACCCGGACGAACTCGAACGCGGACACAAAGACGGGATCTGGATCGCGGCGAAGCTCTATCCTGCGGGAGCGACCACCAATTCCGCCTCGGGCGTCACGAACATTCGCAACATCTACCCCGCGCTCGAGCGAATGCAGCGGATCGGCATGGTGCTGTGCGTCCACGGCGAAGTCACCGACCCCCAAGTCGACGTGTTCGACCGTGAAGCCGTGTTCATCGACCGGATCTTGAGCCAAGTCGTTGCCGACTTCCCCGAGCTGAAGATCGTCTTCGAGCATATCACGACCGCGGAAGCCGTCGCTTTCGTGGAGGCCTCGAGCGCCACCATCGGTGCCACGGTCACGCCCCAGCACCTGATCATCAACCGCAACGCGATCTTCGCGGGCGGGCTGAGGCCCCACGCCTATTGCCTTCCCGTCGCCAAGCGGGAGACGCACCGCCTCGCCGTCCGGAAAGCGGCCACTTCTGGCTCGTCCAACTTCTTCCTCGGAACGGACAGTGCGCCGCATGCGCGAGAGGCGAAGGAGAGCGCCTGCGGCTGCGCCGGGATCTTCAACGCGCCGTTCGCACTCGAAAGCTATGCGAGCGTGTTCGAGGAGGAAGGTGCCTTGGACAGGCTGGAAGCCTTCGCTTCGATCAACGGTGCGCGCTTCTACGGCCTGCCGGTCAACGAAGAAGTGGTGACGCTGGAACGCAGCGACGTGCAGGTCCCGGACCAAGTGGACGGCATCGTGCCGTTCCACGCCGGCGAGACGTTGAGCTGGAGATTGGCGGTCTAGTCGCTAGTCGTACCGCCGCCGGTCCCCGTCGCGCCGATGACCGCCCCGAAGTGCTGCTCCAGCTTCTCATAGCATTCGCATGCCCGGCGTTTCAGGCCGACACGGTCGGAAACCCGGATCACTCCGCGACCCGTCGAGATGAGATTCTCGTCGAGAAGCTCGCGAACCACTGCGTTCACGGTCGTGCGCTGCACGCCGAGGAGACCGGCAAGCGCCTCCTGGGTCACTTCGATCCGGTCCCCCGAGCGGTCCTGCATATGGAGCAGCCATCGCGCGGCACGTTGCGGGATCGAGTGGAACGCGTTGCACGCCACCGACTGCATGACCTGCGCGAGCAGATAGTCGGAAAAGCGGCAGAACAGGTTGGCGACGAAGGGAGAGCGGTGCTTCGCTTCTTCAAGCGCCTCCATCGGCACCTTGAAGGCCCTTCCGGGTACGAGGACGGTCGCGTGGGAGAATGCCGGAGCCTGGCCGCAGCTGATGATTCCGCCCACGGCACCCCTGAGACCGATCGACGCGACCTCGATGGTGCGCCCACCGGAAAGCTCGACCGCGAGCGAGATCATCGTCGGGCCGATCGGGAAGAGGCTCGAGCGCACCTGATCCCCGCGATTGAGGACAACGTCTCCGGTATTCAGCTCGACGACTTCGCCATAGGGCTCGATCAAGGCCCTCGCTTCGCTCGAGAAAGTCGAAAGAAGCCGGTTCCCGGCGAATGCTTCGTCGGCGCGGATGAGTTCGTCAGTCGTTATCTGTGCCACCTGCAATGTCCCAGAAGTGAGCGCGCCGAGACTCATTACGACGGCGAGCCAATCCCGCTGGAACAATGCCCGAGGACGAAACTTGCTCCATCAGCCGTTGACCGGCTCGACCGTCCTCCGGCTTCCAAGCAGCAGGCAGTCGGCGACCAGACGGAGGGGCGCGACGTCGACGAGGCTCCTCCGCTCGTCGATCAAATCCACGAACTGGCGGTAGATGTCGGGATATTCTCCGGGACCGTGGTCCCGCTGCGGCACCCCGTCGAGCAACAGCAGCGACCCTCCTTCCTCGAGCCGGACGGTGTGACCCTCGCCGGTCCGGAAGGTGATGGTCCATTCTTCGCCCTCGCTTCGCCGCCAGTCGAGGCTGGCCGTCAGCTCCCCATCGGCCTGCGGGCTCGTGAAAACGACGTCGACCGCGATCGGCGTTTGGGCGTCGGACGGCACCGCCAGGTCGGCGGACTTCACGAATAAGCCGCCCGGAAAGATCTTGGTCGCGATCGAGAAAGCATTGATGCCTGGGTCGAACACCCCAAAGCCACCCGGTTCCCAAATCCATTGCTGCCCCGGGTGCCATTTGCGCACGTCCTCGTGCCACAGGATTTCCATGGACTCGATGCGCTTGCCGGCAAGGGCCGCCGCCGCTGCGTCCACGGTCGCATGATGCTGGGCGTGCCAGGTCGTCATCAGCGTGACCTGCTGTGCGTCAGCAAGGCACCCCAGGTCATGGATCTCGGCAAGGCCAGCCGCCGGCGGCTTCTCGAGCAGGCAATGAAGACCGGCAAGCATGCATTCTCGCGCGATCTCGTAGCGCGGCTCTGGAGGCGTAGTAATCGCCACAGCTTCGAGGCCCTCGACCTCGCGGATCAGTTCGCGCCAGTCGGTGAAGCATTGCCCGACGCCCTTGCCGGAGCGGCTGGAGCTTGCGACAAGATCCAGGCGGGGATTGTTCTCGATCGACGGGACATGCTGATCGGCGGCAATCTTGCCGAAACCAATGATGGCGATCTTGATCGACTTCACCAACCTCTCACTCCAGCGACATAGTTGCGCGCTTTTTGGCCCGTTTCGGCAGCGGACTGGCCGGGCTGGTACAACCCCGAACCGAGGCCGAAACCCACTGCTCCCGCGTCGAGCCAAGGCTGCATATTGTCCGGCTTCACGCCGCCCACCACGATGACGGGAACGGATCGGGGAATCACCGCGAGCTGGGCCTTGAGCACGGCCGGGGAGGCGCCTTCTGCGGGGAAGAGCTTCAGCGCATGCGCTCCCGCGCGAAGTGCTGCGAATGCCTCCGACGGCGTGAAATAGCCGGGTGACGAGACGAGACCCGCATCGGCAGCAGCGGCGATAACTTCAATGTTCGTATCGGGAGAGATGATGATCCGTCCGCCGACCTCCTGGACCCTGCTGACATCCTCGGCGCTCAGGACGGTTCCGGCTCCCACCAGCGCCCGTTCGCCGAACCTTTTGGCGAGGAGTGCGATGCTGTCGAGCGGATCGGGCGAATTCAAGGGAACTTCGATGATCCGAATTCCGGCTTCATAAAGTGCATCGCCGATCGCTTCGGCTTCGTCGGGCCGGACACCGCGGATGATCGCGACCAGCGGACACTCATCGAGATGGGTTTTGAGCAACTCCTTGGCGTTCATCGGCCGATCCTCTTCGCAATCTCGTGAATGCCGGCGAGGAAGCATGTTTCGCCGTCGACCTCGATCGCCGGGCGATCGGCCTGGGTGATTGCCGCCGCGTAAAGCCGGGTGAGTTCGGGCCGTCCGACCACCGTGATCTGAGCGCCGGTGGGAATGGTGAGGCCGATGCGGACGTCGGCTCCGATCAGCAGTCCACTGGTCCAGGACGCCGCATCCTCTTTCTTCCCCTGACCGAGCAGGACACGGGCGCGGACCATGAACAAGTCCGACGGCAATTCCTCATGATCGATCGAATGGCGCGCCGCGTCGCGGAACGCGTCGTTCACCTCGACTTCGCCCTCCAGCAAGTCTGCGAGAATGCTGTGCTGTTTCAGCAGGTTGAACAACTCGCCCGTCATCACCGTGCGGAAATTGTGGATAGCACCGCGTCGGAGCAGAACCCACTTGTTGTGCGTCCCTGGGTGACAGGTCAGTCCGTCCGGGTCGATGAGACCGGCGGCGGCCGCTCCGAGCAGCTGGACCTCCTCGCCCCGCATGACGTCGGCGCGGCCGCCGCCGATGTAGGAAATGCCCGGTACGATCGCTTCCCGATCGCCGGCCCAAACCAGCTTTGCGGCGAGATCGTCGATGGTTGCGGGGCACGGAAGATAAGGCGCCTCCCGCCAACCGCGATTGGACCCGATCATGCCTGCCATCAGCAGGGGCTTGTCGCCGAGCCGGCGGCGGATATCCGCGATGGCATTAGGGAAGCCGCCCGCCGCAACGGAGAGGACTCCTTTGGCGTCCTCGAACTCGTCGGTTCGATGGCCTGACGCATCGATCAAATAGGCACGTCGGTTTGTCGTGCCCCAGTCGACCGCAATATATCCGTCTGACCAGCGCATCGGTCCACCCATGGTCGCAACAACTGCACTCGCGCAAGGACGCTCCCGGTTTTCTTTTCGGCTGGCAGAGTTAATCCAGCGGCGTGCCCGACGACTCACCCGTGCGATGCGTTGCCGACGTCCACGCCGTGCTCGGCGAGGGGCCGGTCTGGGTCCCGCGCGAAAGCGCGCTCTTTTGGGTCGACATCAAGGGCCTCAAGATCTTCCGCCTCGACGTTCGGGGGAACCTCGCCGAATGGCCCACGCCGGTCCGCGTCGGATCCCTGGCCCCGCGGAAGAGCGGCGGTTTTATCGGCGGTACCGAGGACGGCATTGCTGCGATCGACCCAGAGGCTGGGCGTTTCGACATCCTCTTCAATCCGGAGGAGGATCGGCCCGGCAATCGCTTCAACGACGGCAAGCTCGACCGTCAGGGGCGCTTCTGGGCCGGTACGATGGACGATGGAGAGAGGGAGGCTGGCGGATCCCTCTATCGAATCGACGATGACTTAAGTTGGCATACGGTGGACAGAGGCTATCGCGTCACGAACGGCCCCGCCTTCAGCCCGGACGGCAAGTTGATGTACCACAACGACTCCGCTCGTCAGCTGACCTACGTCTTCGACCTGACCGACGGACAGCCGGCCAACCGCCGCGTCTTCCTGCAGTTCAAGGAGGGCGAAGGCTTTCCCGACGGGATGACGGTCGATGCGGAAGGCTGCCTGTGGATCGCGTTCTGGGATGGGTGGTGCGTCCGGCGCTATTCGCCGGCTGGAGAATGGCTGGAGACGGTCAGGATGCCCGTCGCGAGGCCGACGAGCTGCGCCTTCGGCGGCCTCGATCTCGACCAGCTGTACATCACATCCGCAAGCATCGGGCTCGACGAAGCGGCACGTCAGATGCAACCAAATGCCGGGGGATTATTTATGGTCACACCAGGTGTTCGGGGGCTGGGGGACGCCCCCTTTGCGGGCTGACGCGCGACCAGGAGACTGAATCATCGCCAACTTCATGTTCGCGACGGGGATCGAGAACAGTTACCCCACGATCAATCACGGCAAGACCCGCGTCGACGAGATGGAGGTCTGCGGCCATTACGAACGCTGGCGGGAAGATTTCGATTGCGTCCAGGAAATCGGGATCAACTTTCTCCGTTACGGCCCGCCGATGCACAAGACTTGGCTCGGCCCCAATAAGTTCGACTGGGAGTTCAGCGACCTCACCTTCGCCGACCTCAAGCGCCGCGACATCACGCCCATCGTCGACCTCTGCCATTTCGGCGTCCCAGACTGGGTAGGCAATTTCCAGAATCCCGATTTCCCGCGGCTGTTCGCAAGCTATGCCGGTGAGTTCGCGGAGCGTTACCCGTGGGTCCAGCTGTACACGCCGATCAACGAGATGTTCATCTGCGCGGTCTTCTCCGCCAAATATGGCTGGTGGAACGAGCAGAAGAAGGACGATCGTTCGTTCGTCACGGCGCTCAAGCACATCGTAAAGGCGAACATCATGGGGATGATCGAGATCCTCAAGCGCCGCCATGACGCGATCTTCATCCAGTCGGAATCGTCCGAGTATTACCACGCCGACTCCCCGGCCGCGATCGGCCGGGCGGAAGTCCTGAACCAGATGCGCTTCCTGTCGCTCGACCTGAACTATGGTCGGCGGGTCGACAGCGGCATGTACCAATATCTTCTCGATAACGGCATGAGCCGGGACGAATATGAGTGGTTCCTGCACCACCGGCTGAAGCAGCACTGCATCTTCGGCAACGACTATTACCAGCTGAACGAGCACCGCGTGTTCGCCGACGGCCACACGGTCGCTGCCGGCGAGACCTTCGGCTATGCCGAGATCACGCGACAATATTACAACCGCTACCGCCTGCCGGTGATGCACACCGAGACCAACCTGTGGGAAGGCCAGCACGGCGACGAAGCCGTCAAATGGCTGTGGAAGGAATGGGCCAACGTCCTTCGCCTGAGGAACGTCGGCATCCCCACGGTCGGCTTCACCTGGTACTCGCTGACCGACCAGGTCGATTGGGACACCGCGCTTCGCGAGAAGAATGGCAACGTCAACCCGCTCGGGCTGTTCGACCTCGATCGCAAGATCCGAAACGTCGGCAAGGCCTACAAGCAGCTGATCGCCGACTGGCGCAACGTGCTTCCGGCGCAAAGCGTCTGTCTCGTCGTGCCGATCAAGAAGATCGGCGAATATGAGGATGAGGGCGGCGACGATGCGGCGGGGCGTGACCTGAACCAGAAGAGGCTGGCCGGTGAGTGAGCGCAAGATCGCGAAGATCGAGAGCTTCTTCGCTCCGCCGCGATGGCTGTTCGTCCGGGTCGAAGCGGACGACGGCGCATTCGGATGGGGCGAGGCGAGCCTGGAAGGCTGGGCCGAGGCCGTAGACGGCGTTTTCGAAGCGTTCCGCGATCGCTTCATCGGGACCGACCCGTTCCGCATCGAGGACATTTGGCAGGTCGGCTACCGCGGCGGCTTCTATCGTGGCGGAGCGGTCCTGATGTCCGCGCTCTCCGGGCTGGAGCAGGCCCTGTGGGATTTGAAGGGCAGAGTGCTCGGGATCCCGGCCTGGCAGATGCTCGGAGGGAAGGTCCGGGATCGGGTGCGCTCCTACGCCTGGATCGGCGGCGACCGGCCGCACGAGATCGGCCAAGCGGCCGCGGGGCGGAAGGCTCAGGGTTTCAACGCGGTTAAAATGAACGCGACTGCCGAGCTGGATTGGATCGGAACCAACAAGCAGTTCGACGATGTGGTGAAGCGCGTCGAGGCGGCCCAGGCGCAGGGCATGGACGTCGGACTAGACTTCCACGGACGGGTGCACCGGCCGCTCGCCAAGCAGTTGGCGAAAGTGCTGGAGCCGCTCGGCCTGCTGTTCATCGAAGAGCCTTTGCTGTCGGAGAATATGGACGGCCTGCCCGAGATCGCTGCCCACACGACGACCCCCATCGCGCTCGGCGAGCGGCTGTACAGCCGCTGGGAGTTCAAGCCCTTCTTCGAACAGGGCGCCGTGGACATCATCCAGCCGGACTTGAGCCACGCCGGCGGTATCCTCGAGGTGCGCAAGATCGCGGCCATGGCGGAGGCTTATGACATCGCCGTCGCTCCGCATTGCCCGCTGGGCCCCCTGGCGCTGGGTGCCTGTCTGCAGATCGCAGCCTGCACCCCCAACCATGCGATCCAGGAAGTGAGCCTCGGCATTCATTACAACACGGGCGGCCACGATCTCCTGAACTTCTGCCTGAACAAGGAGGCGCTCACTCCGGTCGACGGCTACTTGCCGGTGCCGGAAGGCCCAGGGCTCGGCGTCGAGATCGACGAGGCCGCGGTCCGCGAGGCCGACAAGAACCGCCATCGCTGGCGCAACCCGATCTTCCGAACGAAGGACGGCAGCTTCGCCGAGTGGTGAGTCAGGCGCTCAGTGGCATTTGAAGCGCTCGAACGGCTCCAGACATGCATTGCAGCGCCACTGGGCCTTGCACGGCGTCGCCCCGAAGCGACTAATTTCGACCGTGTCGCGGGATCCGCATTGAGGACATTCCGCCGTCGCTGACGGGCTGGGCGGCGCGATCCCATAGGCGTGCAGCCGCTCGCGGCCGCGGTCGCTGATCCAGTCCGTCGTCCAGGGCGGGAAGAGAACGCGCTCGACGAGCACGTCCTCGAAGCCGGCTTTGTCGAGCGCCTCGCGGATCATCACCTCGATCGCCACGGTCGCAGGGCAGCCGGTATAGGTCGGACTGATCAGCACGCGGGGCGGATCATGCGCGATGCCGCGGACGATCCCGAGATCGGTGATCGTCAGCACCGGGATCTCCGGGTCCGGAACGGTCTCGAGCACGGCCATGATCGCCGCCTCGTCCAGCGTCGCGACGTCCTCCATGCCCGGAATGTTACACCCGTTCGAGGGCGAGCGCGATTCCCTGACCGACGCCGATGCACATCGTCGCGAGCCCAAGCTTGCCGCCGTTTCTCTGCAGCTCCTCGGTCGCAGTCATAGCCAGCCTCGCTCCGGACATGCCGAGGGGATGGCCGAGGGCGATGGCGCCACCGTTGGGATTCACTCGCGCATCGTCGTCGGCAACGCCGAGCTGGCGAAGCACCGCAAGTCCTTGCGCGGCGAAGGCCTCGTTGAGTTCGATCACGTCGAAGTCGCCGATCTTTAGCCCAAGGCGCTTCATCAGCTTTTCGGAGGCGGGCGCCGGTCCGATTCCCATGATCCGCGGCGGAACGCCGGCCACCGCGGCACCAAGCACGCGCGCCCGCGGCGTCAGGCCATTGCGCTTCACTGCCTCTTCGGAGGCTATGATGATTGCTGCGGCACCGTCGTTGACCCCCGACGCATTTCCCGCGGTGACGGTGCCGTCGGGCCTGACGATCGGCTTCAGCTTTGCCAGCGCCTCGAGGGTCGTTTGTCGGGGATGCTCGTCCCGATCGACGATCACGGGATCGCCTTTGCGTTGAGAAATCTCGACGGCGACCATTTCGGCAGCGAGACGGCCGCTGGCCTGCGCCTTCGCCGCTTTCTCCTGGCTGCGCAGCGCGAAGGCGTCCTGATCCTCGCGGCTGACCTGGAATTCCTGGGCCACGTTCTCACCAGTGCTCGGCATGGTGTCGTCGCCATAGGCGGACCTCATCTTCGGGTTGACGAAACGCCAGCCGATCGTGGTGTCGTAGATCTCGGCATTGCGGTCGAAAGCGCTCGTCGCCTTGGCCATCACGAACGGAGCGCGGCTCATGCTCTCGCTGCCGCCGGCGACGATCAACTCGGACTCGCCGCCCCGGATCGCTCTCGCGGCCATCGCGACGGCATCGAGGCCGGAGCCGCACAACCGATTGAGAGTCACTCCGCCCGAGCTGTCGGGTAGACCGGCGAGGAGGCCTGCCATTCGAGCAAGGTTCCGATTGTCTTCGCCAGCCTGGTTGGCGCAGCCGAGGATTACGTCGTCGAGCTCGCCCCAGTCGACGCCTGGATTTCGATCAATCAGAGCCTTGATCGGGATCGCGGCGAGATCGTCGGCGCGAACGCTACTCAGCGCACCCGCGTAGCGGCCGATCGGAGTGCGAACCGCGTCGCAAATGTAAGCTTCCTTCATAGTCATCCTCGAAACATTGATTCACTGTCACCCCGGACTTGATCCGGGGTCTGCCTGCTTCCTCGATGTCCGCAAGGGAAGACGGATCCCGGCTCGGGGCCGGGATGACGAAGACTAGAGGACCCCCCGCCGCATCTGGTCGAGCTCGATGCTCTCGAACAGCGCCTTGAAGTTGCCTTCGCCGAAGCCCTCGTTGCCCTTGCGCTGGATGATTTCGAAGAAGATCGGGCCGATGACGTTCTGGGTGAAGATCTGCAGCAGCAGGCCCTGCCCCTCGGTCGGAGCGCCGTCCATCAGGATCCGGCGCTTCTCGAGCTCGGGAATGCTCTCTTCGTGTCCTTTGATGCGCTCCGGAAGCAGCTCGTAATAGGTGTCGGGCGTGTCCTGGAAAGGAATGCCCCGGCCGCGAATGATGTCGACGCTCTCGTAGATGTTCGATGTGCCGAGGGCGATGTGCTGGATGCCCTCGCCCTTATATTCACGCAGGAACTCCTCGATCTGGCTCTTGTCGTCCTGACTCTCGTTCAGCGGGATGCGGATCTTGCCGCAGGGCGAGGTCATCGCCTTGGAGAACAGGCCCGTCTGCTTCCCCTCGATATCGAAATAGCGGATCTCGCGGAAATTGAAGAGGCGCTCGTAGAAATCGGCCCAGACGCTCATCCGGCCGCGGTTCACATTGTGGGTCAGGTGATCGATGTATGTCAGCTTCGAATCCGCCTGCGCCATCCGTTGCTGCCAGTCCGGATGGAACTCGAAGTCCACCTCGTAAATCGAACCGCCCTGGCCGTAGCGGTCCACGAAGAAAAGGCGAGAGCCGCCAATGCCTTCGATCGCGGGGATGTCGAGCTCCCCGTCACCCCTGCTGACTTGGACGTTGGTTGCTCCCAGCTTCAGGGCGCGCTCGTGAGCCGCTTTTGCGTCCTTGACCCGGAAGGCCATCGCGCAAGCGCTCGGCCCATGCGCCTTGGCATATTCCTCGGCATAGGAGCCAGGCTCCGCATTGATGATGAAGTTGCAGTCGCCCTGCTTGTGAAGGGTCACGTTCTTGCTCCGATGACGGGCGATCTCGGGAAACCCCATCTTGGTGAAGAGCGAGCGCAGGAGCTCGATGTCCGGGGCGGTGTATTCGACGAACTCGAAACCGTCCGTCCCCATCGGGTTCGCGAACCCGGTAACGGTCGTCTC
>Ga0070671_100003785_pt1 | contig 11871 bp, 9 predicted proteins | sample KBSS73metaG_FD_65341 | JGI IMG/M metagenome (GOLD analysis project Ga0070671, IMG submission 65341) | Switchgrass rhizosphere microbial communities from Kellogg Biological Station, Michigan, USA - KBS S7-3 metaG | ecosystem: Host-associated > Plants > Roots > Rhizosphere > Soil ...
TGATCGGCGGCAGCGGCGAGCGCAAGACGCTGCGGATGGTCGCCCAGTACGCGGACGCCTGCAACCTCTTCGACGGCCCGGAGCTCCCGCACAAGCTCGACGTGCTCCGCAGGCACTGCGACGACCTCGGCCGGGACTACGCCGAGATCGAGAAGACGGTGATGGGCCGGGGCTACGGCGACGACCCGAAGGACCTGGTCGCGCACCTGGAGGAGCTCGCCGAGCTCGGCATCCAGGAGTACCACGGCCTCATGCCGAATGTCGCCGAGATCGACCCCATCCGCAGGGTCGGCGCCGAGGTCGTCCCCGCGGTGGCCGCCCTCTGAGCGACGCCCTCGGAGTCACGCCGCGGCGTCTCGTCTCGCCACCTCCTGGCGCACGAGGGGGATGACCTCGGTGCCGAACTCCTTCGCGTCCTCCAGGAGGTCGTAGCCTCGCGCGGAGAGGATGCGGACGCCGAGGTCGTAGTAGTCCATCAGGGCCGCCGCGACCGTCTCCGGGGTCCCGACGAGTGCCGTGGAGTTCCCGGCGCCCCCGGTGGCCTGGGCGGTGACCGTCCACAGTGCCCGGTCGTGGCGCTCGCCCTCGATCGCGAGCAGGCGCTGGGAGCCTGCGTTCTCCGGGTTCGTCAGGGCGTGCCTGCGGGTGAGCTGCCGCCCGCCCGCGGTGCGCTCCCGGATCCGCGCCACGGTCGCGTGGGCCTTCTCCCAGGCCTCCTCCTCGGTGCGGCCGAGGATCGGGCGGAAGGCGACCTGGAAGGTGGGCGCGGGTCGTCCGGCCTCCTTGGCGAGCTGGGTGATCGTGGCGATCTGCTCGGCGGTGCCCGCCAGCGGCTCGCCCCAGAGCGCGTAGATGTCCGCCTCCTCGGCGCCCACCTTGTACGCGGCGGCCGACGACCCGCCGAACGAGATCTTGGGCCGCGGTCTCTGGACGGGCTCGACGTCGAGCACGAAGTCGTCGAAGGAGTAGTGCTCGCCGCGGAAGTCCCACGGTTCCTTCTCGGTCCACGCCCGCTTGAGGATCTGGATGGCCTCGCGGGTGCGGTCGTAGCGGCGGTCCTTGGGCAGGGTGTCGCCCTCGCGCTGCTGCTCGTGGTCGTTCCCGCCGGTGATCACGTGCAGGGTGAGGCGGCCGCCGGACAGCGCGTCGAGCGTGGCGACGGTCTTGGCCGTGAAGGTCGGGTACGAGACGTTCGGCCGGTGCGCCAGCAGCAGCTGCAGGCGCTCGGTGTGGTCGGCGATGTACGCCGCGGCCTGCGCGGGGTCCGGGCTGCCCGAGCCGTACGCGGTGAGGACGCGGTCCCAGCCGCTGTCCTCGTGCGCGCGGGCGAGGGCGAGGGTGAACTCGGGATCGAAGGCGGGACCGGAGCGGGCACGGGTCTCCGTGCCGTCGTGGGTGGCTCCGATGCCGAGGAACTCGACGGGCATGGTGGGTCTCCTGGTGGACGTGGGGTGGGCGGACTCTCCCCACGCCGCTAGAGGGCCGAGGAGGTGCGGCCCAGGTCGATGTGCCGACGGGAGACCAGCGGCGTCATGCCTCCAGACCAGCACCGCGCGGCCCCCGGGTCAACCGGGAACCGAGACGGCCACAGCCGGGAACACCCCGCGAGTACGCGGTGACCGGCGCCGCACGGGAATGCGTCGGGGGGTCTGCGGCGCTACCGTCGGATGATGGACAAGGCACGCTCGACCTGGCCGGCCCTGCGCCGCCATGTCGACCTGTGCCGGACCGCCGCCGCGCTTTAGCGCGAGTCCTCCCTTCCGCCATTCCCTACGGAGAGAGGACTGTCGTGACCGCCATCGCGATCGTCGGTGCCGGACCCCGCGGGGTCGGGCTCCTCGAACGGATCTCGGCCAGCGCCCGGGAGCTGTTCCCCGGTGAGCTGGACGTTCACCTGATCGACCCCTATCCGGCGGGTGCGGGGCGGATCTGGCGGGACGCCCAGTCCCCGCTGCTCGCGATGAACTCGATGGCCGCGGACGTCACGATGTGGACGGACGACTCGGTGGTCTGCGACGGGCCGATCGTCGCCGGGCCGTCGTTCTGGGAGTGGGCGCAGGCGGGGCCGGACACCCGCGGCTGGCCCGCGGAGATGCTCGACGAGCTGCGGGCCGTCACGCCGTCGACCTTCCCGAGCAGGCGGCTGCAGAGCCGGTACCTGACCGCGGTGCTGCAGGCCGTCGTCGCGGACCTGCCGGCGGGGGTCCGCGTGCACGTGCACCCCGCGCGGGCGACCGGGCTGACCGAGAGCGGCGGGCGGCAGGTCGTCGCGATCGAGGGCGAGCCGTCGCTGGCCGCGGACGTCGTCGTGCTGGCGTCCGGGCATCTCGACGCCACCCCGTCGCCCGCGGAGCAGGACCTGCTCGCGGCGGCGCGGGAGCGCGGGCTGCGCTACGTGGCGCCGGAGCAGACCACGGACACCGATCTGTCGATCGTCGAGCCGGGGGAGACGGTGCTGGCCCGCGGGCTGGGGCTGGCGTTCGTCGATCTCGTCGTGCTGCTGTTCGAGGGTCGCGGGGGGCGGTTCGTGTCCCGCGACGACGGGCTAGAGTACCTGCCGTCGGGCCGCGAGCCCCGGCTCGTCGCGGGCTCGCCGCGCGGGGCGCCCTACCACGCGAAGCCGGAGTACCAGCTGCGCGCGGGCAGGCCGCCGACGCCGCGGTTCCTCACCCCGGAGGTCACCGACGCCCTGCCGCGGCCCCTCGAGCTCGGCCGCGACCTCGGCGGGCTGATCGCCAAGGAGATCGCGTTCGGCTGGTACCACGAGCTCTTCGGTGGGCACCCCGAGCTGGTCACGCTCACCGGGGAGGAGTTCCTCGCGCGCTACGCGGAGCTGGACTGGGGCACCCCGGAGATGGAGTCGCTGATCGCCGCGGCCGTGCCGGACCCCGTGGACCGCATCGACTTCGACCGGCTGGACACCCCGTTCGCGGGCCTCGCCGCGGCCACGCTGGAGGACCTGCAGCCGCTGGTCCGGGAGCGGATCGCCGAGGACCTGCGCCAGCACCGGGACGAGCGGCACACCCCGCACCTCGGCGCGTTCACCGCCATGCTCACCGTCTACGGCGAGATCATGCGGGTGCAGGCGGCGCTCACCGCGGAGTCCGTCGCCCGGGAGGTCCCGCGGTGGCAGAGCTTCTTCAACTCGGTGGCGAGCGGGCCCCCCGGGTTCCGGGTGGAGCAGATCCTGGCCCTGTCCGAGGCCGGGTACCTGCAGTTCACGGGGCCGGGCATGGGCGTCTCGCTGGACGACGACGGCTTCCGCGCCACCAGCACAGCCCTGGCCGGGGACGAGCCGGTCCGCTCCACCATCCTGATCGACGCGCGGCTGGCGGACCCGAGCCTCGCCCGCACGGCCGACCCGCTGCTGGCCGGGCTGCTCGCCGCGGGGGAGGCCCGAGAGCAGGTGCTGGTCGCCGCGGACGGCACCGAGCTGCGCCGGACCGGCCTGCTCGAGGTCCGTCTCGCCGACGGCGCCCTGCTCGACGCGACCGGGGTCCCGCACCCGAATCGGTTCGCGGTGGGACCGCACACCACGGTCAAGGTCGCGGGGGCCTTCACCCGCCCCGGGATGAACGCCCAGAGCCTGCGCTACAACGACGCCGTGGCCCGCGCGATCCTCCGCGCCCTCCCCGGCGCCGCGTCCGCCGCGGCGTGAGGTCCCGGCTCGAGGTCCTGGGTCCTGCACGTTTCGTGCTCTCAGCGCGGTGATGGTCGGTGGGTGCGGTCGGCGGGCGCGGATTGCACGTTTCGTGCTCTCAGCGCGGCATGATCGCCGGTTGCGTGCTGTCAGCGCTGTGGGGACCGCGCTGAGTGCACGTAACCGCGTGGGGCGGCGCGGGTCGTGCACGTTTCGTGCTGTCAGCGCGGTGATGGCCGGTTGGGTGCGCTCGGCGGGCGCGGATTGCACGTTTCGTGCTCTCAGCGCGGCATGATCGCCGGTTGCGTGCCCTCAGCGCTGTCCGGACCGCGCTGAGCGCACATAAGCGGCAGAGTGCACATGAACGGCTGAGTGCACAAAGCTGAGTGCACCTCACCATCAGGCCCTGGCCTGCTCCTTCTCGACGGCCTCCTCCGACGCAGGCTCGGCCGGGATCGCTCTGCCGCGGACCTTGGTGACGGCGAGGGAGACCGCCGCGATCCACACCGTGATGATCGCGATGTAGATCGACAGGGCCACCGGGCCGGGCGCCTCGACCGCACGCAGGATCGTGCCGGCGTTGGTGAGGACGATCATGCCGCCGACGGCGGAGCCGAGCACGGGCGCCGGCACCTTCGTGACGAGCCACGCCGCCAGCGGGGCGGCCAGCAGGCCACCCAGCAGCAGGCCGCCGATGGTGGACGGGTCCAGCACCTCGGTGCCGAGCCCGATCAGGAAGCCGCCGCTCGCGGCCAGGGCCACGAGGAACTCCGAGGTGTCCACCGAGCCGATGACGGTCCGCGGTGCGGTCTTGCCCGCCGTCAGCAGCGCCGGGGTCGCCACGGGACCCCACCCGCCGCCGCCCGACGCGTCGACGAAGCCGCCGACGAACCCGAGCGGGGACAGGAACCTGGCCCCGTGCGGCGACTTCCGGGCCGTCGCGACCTGCGGCGGCCGCACCGAGAACCGGACCAGGACGTAGGCGCCGAGCGCGAGCAGGATGCCGGACATGTACGGCGCGGCGTCGTCGGTGGCCAGCGCGGTCAGCGCGGTCGCGCCCAGGAACGCGCCGACCGCACCGGGCACACCGAGCTTGAGCACCAGCTTCCAGTCGACGTTGCCGAAGCGCCAGTGCGAGGCGCCTGCGGCCAGCGTGGTGCCGAGCTCGGCGAGATGCACCGAGGCGCTGGCCGTGGCCGGGTTCACTCCCGCGACCAGCAACAACGAGGTGGAGGTGACGCCGTAGGCCATGCCGAGGGCGCCGTCGACGAGCTGTGCGCCGAAGCCCACGAGGGCGAAGACGATGAGGGTTCTCACGGGTTCTCCGGGTGGGGACGCACACGGGGGCGCGCTGGAACCAGCGCGCGGCGTCAGGTGGTACGGGGGCCGGCGACAGCGCTCAGCGACACAGCTCGTCGAAGGCGTGGCCGCGCCGTGACGGCCAGAACAGCTCCAGGTCCGACGCCCGGAGCGGACACGCGGCGGCACCCCGACGGGAGTGCTGCGCTGTCTTCACGACACCATGGTGCGTCGGCCCCGCGGGCTCCTCAACCGACTGCCCGTGATTCGGGAGCGCACTGAAATGTCCGGACGAATCAAGCCCGTCTGACCTGCGGAGAGCCGCCTGCTGTGACGCGACTCTCCGATGGCGGGACGGGCTCAGCCCGCGGCGGCGAGCAGCGGTCGGGTCGCGGCGGCGAAGCGGGCCAGCACGACCTGGGCCACGGCGGTATGGGCACCGAGCGCCTCCGCGACGGGCACGCCGCCCGCCTGCTCGTGCACCCGGTCCAGCAGCCTCCCGGGCGCGAGGAACCAGGAGGCGACGGCGATCCGCTCGGCCCCCCGCCCGCGGAGCGCGGCGACCGCCGCCGGTACCCGCGGCTCGGCGGTGGCGAACGCCGCGTGCGCCCCCAGCCCCGCGGCCAGGCGGTGCACCACGGCGTTGGCCGCCTCGTGACTCGATCCGGTGCCCGCCAGGACGACACCGAGCCCGGCCTCCCCGGGGCGCGCGCCCACCGCCGCGAGCCGCTCCCGGGCGACGGCGAGCAGCCGCGGATCCGGCCCCAGCACCTTCGCGACCCGCAGCGGATGCGCTGGTCGCGTGGCCGCGACGACGGCCGGGATGTCCACCCGGGCGTGGTAGGCCGAGCCGAGCAGCAGGGGCACGACGACCGCGGGTCCGTCCAGCGCGCCGAGCACCTCGCCGAGGGACGGGGCGTCGAAGTCGAGGAAGGCGGGCCGGACGTCCAGCCCCCGAGCCTGCGACCGCACCTCGTCGACCAGCGCCCGCACGGTCGCCGCGGACCGCGGGTCCCGGCTCCCGTGCGCGACCGGGACCAGCACCGGCGTCGTCGCCGGCTCCGTGGACGTTCGCCGCCCGTGTCGAAGGAACCCGTCTCGCGGGCCGGGAGCTCGCGACCCGCGGGTCGGGAGCGCCCGACTCGCGGGCTGGGAGCTCCCGACTCGGGGGGTCATCCGCGGGTGATGATCGACAGCGGGTTGCCCACGAGACCGGCGGCGAGGGTGTTGCCGCTGGGCGGGTCGATCAGCAGGAAGCTGCCGGTGGCGCGGATGTCGGCGTAGTCGTCCACCGGGAGCGGGTCCGCGGTGCGGAGGGTGACCCGGCCGATGTCGTTGAGCGCCAACGTCTCCGCGTCGACCTCGGTCAGGGTCTCGGTGTCGATGCGCGCCTGCGGCACCCCGACCAGGACCTGGGTGGTGCGGGTGCCGTGCTTGAGCAGCAGGCGGGCGTTCGGGCGCAGCGGCGTGTCCCCGAGCCAGCAGAGCGTCGCCTCGATCTCCGAGGTCACCGTCGGCTGCGAGTCCGTCGCGACGATGACGTCGCCGCGGGACAGGTCGATGTCGTCCGCCAGCCGGACCGTGATCGAGCGGCCTGCGCCCGCGGAGTCCAGCGGACCGTCGGCGGTGTCGACGTGGGTCACGGTGGTGCTGCGGCCCTCGGGCAGGACCGTCACCGGGTCCCCGGGGCGCACCGTGCCGGAGGCGACCCGACCGGCGTAGCCCCGGTAGTCGTGGAGAGGGCCCCAGCGCGAAGCGTCGGCGGAGCGCCCGTCGGTACTGCTGCGGGGGCGGATGACGTACTGCACGGGCAGCCGGAACGGGGCCGCGGCCTCGGGGCCGACCACGGGCACGGACTCGAGGTGGCCGAGCAGGGTGGGACCCTCGTACCAGGGGGTCTTCGCCGAGCCCTCCACGACGTTGTCCCCCTCCAGCGCCGACAGCGGGATCGTCTGCACGGCGTCGTCGGCGAACCCGAGCGAGCGGGCCAGCCCGGCGAAGTCCTTCTCGATCGCGCGCAGCAGCCCCTCGTCGAACTCGACGAGGTCGATCTTGTTGATCGCGAGCACCAGCCGCGGGACGCGCAGCAGGGCGAGCACGGTGGCGTGCCGCCGGGTCTGCTCGACGACCCCGTGGCGGGCGTCGACCAGCAGCACCGCCAGCTCGGCGGTGGAGGCGCCGGTGACCGTGTTGCGGGTGTACTGGACGTGCCCGGGGGTGTCGGCCAGCACGAACTCGCGGGCCGGGGTGGAGAAGTACCGGTACGCGACGTCGATCGTGATGCCCTGCTCGCGCTCGGCGCGCAGGCCGTCGACCAGCAGGGAGAGGTCCGGAGTGGACAGTCCCTTGTCGACCGAGGCGCGCTGCACGGCCTCGATCTGGTCCGCCAGCACGGACTTGGTGTCGTAGAGCAGGCGGCCGACCAGGGTGGACTTGCCGTCGTCGACCGAGCCCGCGGTCGCGAAGCGGAGGAGGTCGCGTGGTGGAGTGGCGGAGCTCATCTCTAGAAGTACCCCTCGCGCTTGCGGTCTTCCATCGCGGCCTCGGAGAGCCGGTCGTCGGCGCGGGTGGCGCCGCGCTCGGTCAGCCGGGAGGCCGTGACCTCGGCGATGATCTCGTCCAGGGTCGTGGCGGTGCTCTCGACGGCGCCGGTGCAGGACCCGTCGCCGACCGTGCGGTAGCGGACCGAGAGCCGCCGGAGCGTCTCGCCGCCACGCGGGCCGCCCCACGGGCCCTCGGCCAGCCACATGCCGTCTCGCTGGTAGACCTCGCGCTCGTGGCTGTAGTAGATCGACGGCAGCTCGATCTGCTCGCGCTGGATGTAGCGCCAGACGTCCAGCTCGGTCCAGTTCGAGATCGGGAAGACCCGGACGTGCTCGCCCGGGGCGTGCCTGCCGTTGTAGAGGTCCCACAGCTCGGGGCGCTGCTTGCGCGGGTCCCAGCGGCCGAACGCGTCCCGGAGCGACATGATCCGCTCCTTGGCCCGGGCCCGCTCCTCGTCCCGGCGACCGCCGCCGAACACGGCGTCGTACCTGTTCTCGACGATGGCGTCGAGCAGGGGCTGGGTCTGCAGCGGGTTGCGGGTGCCGTCCGCGCGCTCGACCAGCCTGCCGTCGTCCAGGTAGTCCTGGACCTTCGCGACCTCGAGCCGCAGGCCCAGCCGCTCGACGATCGAGTCCCGGAAGTCGATGACCTCGTCGAAGTTGTGCCCGGTGTCGACGTGCAGCAGCGGGAACGGCACCGGCGCGGGCGCGAAGGCCTTCACGGCCAGGTGCACCAGCAGCGTGGAGTCCTTGCCGCCGGAGAAGAGGATCACCGGGCGGTCGAACTCGCCCGCGACCTCGCGGAAGATGTGGATCGACTCGCTCTCGAGTGCGTCGAGGGCGTCCAGAGCCAGGGTCATGAGGGGTGCAACCCGCATTCGATCTTCGACGTGCCCGCCCAGCGGCCGCTGCGCGGGTCCGCCCCGGGGAGGGGCTTGGCGGTGCAGGGAGCGCAGCCGATGCTCGGGTACCCCGCCCCGACCAGCGGGTTCACCAGGATCCCGTGGTCGGCGATGTACTGCTCCATGTCCTCGTCGCTCCACGCCGCGATCGGGTTGATCTTGACCAGCCCGAACTTGTCGTCGTAGGTGACCAGGGGCGTGTTCGCCCGGGTCGGTGCCTCGACGCGGCGGACGCCGGTGACCCAGGCGTCGTACTTCGCGAGGGTGTCCCGCAACGGCGCGACCTTCCGCAGCGCACAGCAGCGGTTCGGGTCGCGGGCCCAGAGGTCCTTGCCCTCGGCGGCGTCCTGCTCGGCGACGCTCTGTGCGGCCTGCGCGTTGTGGATCCGCACGTCGTAGACCTGCTCGACGGCGTCCCGCGTGCCGATGGTCTCGGCGAAGTGGTAGCCGGTCTCGAGGAACAGGATCTCGACCCCCGGCTTGGCCTTCGCCGCCAGGTCGACGAGCACGGCGTCCTGCATGTTCGAGGCGACGATGAGCGAGTCGAAGGTCGCCGCCGCCCAGGCGAGGACCTGCTCGGCGGTCGCGTCCGGGCCCAGCTCCGCGGCCCCCCGCTCGGCGACGGTCCGCAGGTCGGTCTCCGTGGTGACACTCATGAGTCGACTCCTTCCGGGACCCCGATACCGACGAAGGTCACGACGAAGGTGCGCAGGCACGACGCGCACCACCAGGCGGCGCCCGGCACCTTCTCGGAACGCTCGGCGGGGGAGAGATCTTCCTCGCCGCAGTAGGGGCAGTGATACGGGACGACTCGCGAGGTCACTTGAGGTCGTCCTCCTCGGCCCGCAGCACCCACTGCGCGAACCGCTCGCCCTGCTCGCGCTGCGCGACGTAATGGCGCACCACCCGCTCGACGTAGTCGCCGAGCTCCTTGCTCGTGACCTTGAGCCCGCGGAGCTTGCGGCCGAAGCCGGCATCGAGGCCCAGACCACCGCCGAGGTGCACCTGGAAGCCCTCGACCTGCTCGCCCGCGGCGTTCCGGACGATCATGCCCTTGAGCCCGATGTCCGCCACCTGCGTGCGGGCGCAGGAGTTGGGGCAACCGTTGAGGTGGATGGAGACCGGGGTGTCGATGTCGCCCTGGATGTCGGCGAGCCGTTCCTCCAGGTCCGCGACCAGCCGGATCGCCCGCTCCTTGGTCTCGACGATGGCGAGCTTGCAGAACTCGATCCCGGTGCAGGCCATGGTCGCGCGGCGCCACGGCGACGGGTTGGCCTGCAGGCCCAGCGCGTCCGCCTCGGCGGTGAGGGCCTCGACGGCGGCGTCCGGCACGTCGAGGACGACGACCTTCTGCTGGGCGGTGAGCCGCACCCGTCGGGAGCCCGCGGACTCGGCGGCCTTGGCCAGCGCGACGAGGATGTCGCCGGAGACGCGGCCGGACGCTGGCGCGAGGCCGACGTAGTTCAGCCCGTCCTTCTGCTTGTGGACGCCCACGTGGTCGATCGGGCGCTCCGGGACCGCGGGCGCGGGCCCGTCGATCAGCTCGCGACCCAGGTACTCGTCCTGCAGCACCTGGCGGAACTTCTCGGCGCCCCAGTCCGCGATCAGGAACTTGATCCGGGCGCGGTGGCGCAGACGTCGGTAGCCGTAGTCCCGGAACAGGCCGCAGACGGCCGCCCAGACGTCCGGGATCTCGTCCAGCGGCACCCAGGTACCGAGTCGGGTGGCGATCTTGGGGTTGGTGGACAGGCCGCCGCCGACCCAGAGGTCGAAGCCGGGGCCGTGCTCCGGGTGCTCGACGCCGACGAACGAGATGTCGTTGATCTCGTGCGCGACGTCCTGCTCCCACGAGATCGCCGTCTTGAACTTGCGGGGGAGGTTCGAGAACTCCTTGGACCCGATGTAGCGGTCCAGGATGGTGCGGATGGCGGGCTCGGGGTCGATCGGGTGGTCGGCGGAGATGCCGGCGACGGGCGAGCCCAGGATGACGCGCGGGGTGTCTCCGCAGGCCTCGGTGGTCAGCAGCCCGACGCCCTCGAGGCGCTCCCAGATCGTCGGCATGTCCTCGACCTGGATCCAGTGGTACTGGATGTTCTGCCGGTCGGTGATATCCGCGGTGTTCCGCGCGTACTGCTGGGAGAGCTCGCCGAGGACGCGCAGCTGCTCCGTGGTGAGCGCGCCGCCGTCGCTGCGGACGCGGAGCATGAAGTAGCGGTCGTCGAGCTCCTCCGGCTCGAGGGTGGCCGTGCGGCCGCCGTCGATGCCGGGCTTGCGCTGGGTGTAGAGCCCCCACCAGCGGAAACGGCCGCGGAGGTCACCGGGGTCGATCGAGTCGAAGCCGCGCTTGGCGTAGATGTTCTCGATCCGCGCCCGGACGTTGAGGCCGTCGTCGTCCCTCTTGGTGCGCTCGTTCGGGGTGAGCGGCTCGCGATGGCCGAGCTTCCACTGGCCTTCACCGCGCTTCCGCTTGGCAGGGGTGTCCGTGGGCATGGTGGTGGGAGCTCCTGAAGCTTTTCAGCCGGTCTGCAGCATCGACGTCGGGAAGCGTCGGCCCGGGCCGGGAAGGACTGGGGCGGGACCATCTACCGCCGACAGAGCGCGCTGTTCACCCGGTGCAGGTCGACGTGGCGCCGTGCCACGAGACGCAGGATGAGCGCGGACATGGTCCCCAGGGTGCCATGCTGTCCGGACTCAGGCCACCGGGTGCCCGCATGCTGGGAGTGGGGTCACAGGCGCGAGCCGTGATCCGGCAGCCCGGACGACGGCGTGCGTTGCGCCGATCGCTGTGCCAGGCTCACCCTCCTGGGTGAACCGACGGGAGAGTCATGCGGCACCGACCTGGGGTCGAACGCGTCCCCGCCGCGACCCTGCTGCGTGCCGGACGCGGGCGTCCGCCACGCCGACGGGGTGTGGGCACCGTGCTCGCCGCGGTCGCGGTCCTGCTGGTGGGTGGGGCCGCGGGGTGGGCGGTGGTCGAGAACTCGGACCCGCCCGGAGCCTCGTCGACGGCCTCGTCGGCCCCGGACACCTCCCCCCGAGAGACCGCCACCGATCTGGGCTCGCCCGAGCTCGCCGCCCCCGAGTCCGCCACCGACGCGGGCCCGTCCGACCTCGCCGCGCCCGAGTCGGCCACCGGCGCGCCCGAGACCGCCGACCCCGGGATCGGGTACGACGGCCGGGGTGATCTCGGAAGGGCGCCCGGCGGTCCCGCGGGCAACGACTCCGTGGCGGACGATCGCGGGGGCACCGCTTCCGGGGCGGGGGGTTCGGCGCCGGTCGCTGCTCCACCCGTGGTGGCACCACCCGCAGCAGCCCCACCCGTGGTGGCTCCGCCCGCAGCAGCCCCACCCGTGGTGGCTCCGCCCGCGGCAGCCCCGCCCGCGGCAGCCCCACCCGCGGTGGCTCCGCCCGCGGCAGCCCCGTCGACGGGTGCGCTCGCCCCCGTAGCGGCAGTTCCACCCACCCCGGCCCCGCCCGCGGATGCCCC
>Ga0070671_100003786_pt1 | contig 11868 bp, 7 predicted proteins | sample KBSS73metaG_FD_65341 | JGI IMG/M metagenome (GOLD analysis project Ga0070671, IMG submission 65341) | Switchgrass rhizosphere microbial communities from Kellogg Biological Station, Michigan, USA - KBS S7-3 metaG | ecosystem: Host-associated > Plants > Roots > Rhizosphere > Soil ...
CGGGCCTCGCCCACCTGCGAGACCTCGACGACGGGAACGCAGACCTGCCCGGCGCGTGTCATTTCCATCGCGTCACGCTTACGCGCGTCCCACGCCCCGGGGCGGTGTCGATCTCGAAATCGTTCACCAGCCGCCGCGCGCCGGAGAGTCCCAACCCCAGGCCGCTGCCCGACGTCCACCCGTCGGTCATGGCCAGCTTGAGGTCGGCGATGCCGGGACCGTTGTCCACGAAATGCAGCCGCAGCCCCACACGCGGCCCGTCGGCCAGCATCTCCCACCGCATTTCCCCGCCCTGGCCGTAGACGACGACGTTGCGGGCGAGCTCGCTCGCGGCGGTGACGATCTTGGTTTGATCGACGATGCCGAATCCAAGCTCCTGCGCCAGCCGGCGCACGGTCTGCCTCGCCAGCACGACGTCGTGCTCGGACTGGACCGTGATGACGTCAGACTTGGCGACGGGCATGGCGGGGTGAGGGCGCAAGGCGCGCCCGGAGCAATTTCATCCCGCGCTCGACGTCGAGTGCCGTGTCAACGCCGGGCAGGCTCAGGCCGAGCTCCACCAGCGTGATGGCCACTGCCGGACGCATTCCGACCAGGACGGTGCTGGCGTCGAGGATGCGCGACATGGCTGAGATGTTGGCGATCATGCGACCGATGAACGAGTCGACCATTTCGAGGGCCGAGATGTCGATCAGGACTCCTTTGGCCCCGGTCCGTTCGATCTGGCTGGTGAGATCGTCCTGCAGGGTTCGCGCCAGACGATCGTGCATGTCCACCTGGATCGTCACCAGCAGAAACTCACCCATGCGAAGAATAGGGATTCGCTCCATGCGGGCGCTACGACGCCTTCACTTTCGAGACGGTTTGGCCGGTGCGCTCCAGGGCGATGGCCAGTGCGTCGGCGAGGGTCGCCTTGGTGGTGACGTCTCCCAGCTCAACGCCGAGATGCACGATCGTCTGCGCAATCTGCGGCCTGATGCCGCTGATGATGCAGTCGGCGCCCATGAGCCGGATGGCCGTCACGGTTTTGAGCAGGTGCTGCGCCACCAGCGTGTCGACGGTCGGGACGCCGGTGATGTCGATAATCGCAATCTCCGCTCCGATGTCGACGATCCGCTGCAGCAGCGATTCCATCACGATCTGCGTGCGCGCGCTGTCGAGCGTGCCGATCATCGGCAGCGCGATGATGCCGTCCCAGAGCTTGACGACCGGCGTCGACAGCTCGAGCATCTCTTCCTGCTGGCGGAGGATCACCTCCTCGCGGCTCTTCTGATACGCCTTCACCGTATGCATGCCGAGCGCGTCCACCATCTCGGTGGCGGCCCACGTCTCTTCGGACAGGGCCACTGGATCCTTTTCGGCCGCCTGGCGGATGCGGCTGAACAGCGGCTTCTTGAGCGAGAAGAGGAAGGTGGCCGTCTCCTGCGCCGAAAAGCCCTGCTGCGCGCGCGTGCGCGAGACCTCGTCCAGGAACGCACGCACCGGAGCCCAGTCCGCGCTTCCGGTATCCGTGCTGACCGCCGCCGCCGTCGCCACGAGCTTGAGGAGCTCGGTGGCTTGGCCTTCGATGTCGGTGCCGCTGATGCGGTTGTCCGATCGCGTGCGCAGTTCGGACATCCACTCCGCGAGCAGTCCGGTCGTGTCGTTCTTGAGAATGTCGGCAGTTCTGACCCGCGCTTGCGCCATTCAAACTCCTCGAAGAAGGGGGCCCATCGTACCTTTTTACTCGGGTGGTGACCGCGGTGTTGAAGATTTGACGGCAATTCCGACTCATCCGTGGTGCGCGCGCGGGAGCGTCGGATGGAGGTCGAGGAGTCAGCGCCCGAGGGCTTCGACGTTGCCCGCGTCGTCCGCTGCGGCGGTGGCGGGTTCCGATTCGCGCGCGACCGTCAGCAGCTGCCGGCGCTCGGCCTCGGAGAACGTCCAGTCGCCGGGCCGGTTCTGGATCAATTCTTCATCGGTCCACAGCGGCCGCATCAAGCCGCTCGATCCGTGACCGGGCGCCCGCAGCAGCAGGTGTCCGAGCTCGTGGGCCACGGCACGCCCGAGGAGCTCGCCCTGGTTCAGGCCGGTCCGCTGCGCGACGCGCTGCACGACGTCGTAATACACGGTCGCGATGACGGTGGCGCGCCCGGCCGGATCGATCGGCGCATAGCCGAGCTCCACGTCCTCGCTTCCAGCGGCGGCGGTGGCGACCGGCATGATGCGCACCACCAGATCGCCGGCGTCGCGCACGGTCCGGCAAGGGTGATCGGCGCCGCCGCGGCTGCAGTCGCGCCACGAGATCGTCATGCCGGCAGTGGCGATCGCGCGGGCCGCGGCACGCAGCGCCGCTGCGCGGGCCGCGGCGTCGGTCGTGGCCATGTCGTACACGCGGACGACCACCTGGAGATCTGCGGCGCGCGCCGGTGGGGCGGCGAGCACGAGGACGCTACACGCGACGGCGGCCGCCGTCCGGACGAGGGTCTGCATCATGGCGCGCAACAGGGAACGCCGGAACTCGACGCGCGCAACACGGCGCGCGTGGCTGCTAACCTAGCACACGCATCCCGCGCAGATGTGACCACCTTCAGGCCTGTGGAACTCGCGGACACGATGTCCAAATGTGTCCATCGCGCGACGCGTGCCGGGATTCGCAGCCCGAATGTCGAATATCGGGACCTCGAATGGATTGACACCTCATCACGACGGGCGTAGCCTTCGCGCCACGTTTCAAACGCGGGTTCGGTCACTGGGGGCCTCCAGGTAGCGGTACCCCGTCTGAAGGGGTTCGTACCGTTCAGGCCTCATCGCGCCATTCGTGGCGAGTGGAGGCACTCTATGTACGCGCGGACGAGCTGGTTGGGGCTTGTCTTCCTGCTCTCAGTACTCCTGTTTCCCTCCTCGGCCCTCGCCCAGGGCTCAATCAGCGGTTTGGTCAAGGACACCACCGGCGCGGTGTTGCCCGGCGTGACAATTGAAGCGGCCAGCCCGGTGCTCATCGAGAAGGTGCGCACCACCGTCAGTGACAGCAGCGGCCGCTACCAGATCATCGACCTCCGTCCCGGCTCCTACACCGTCACGTTCATGCTTCCCGGGTTCAACACGGTGAAGCGCGACGGCGTCGCGATTGCCGGCTCGGGCAACGCCGTCGTGGACGCGGACCTCCGCGTCGGTGCGCTCGAAGAGACCGTCACCGTGACCGGCGAAGCGCCAGTGGTGGACACGCAATCGATTACCCAGCAGCGAGTCATCAATTCCGAGATGGTGGACGCGCTGCCGAGCGCCCGCAACTACTTCGGCCTGGCGCGCATGATTCCCGGCACGCTCGGCGGCGGCAATGACGTCGGCGGCTCGCTCATCCAGGACGTGGGCCAGAGCGTCATCGCGCACGGCAGCAAGAATGTCGACCAGCGCGTGACGGTCAACGGCGTCAACACCATGACGCTGCAGGCCGGCGGCAACATCGGCGGCCAGACGCCAGACGTCGGCTCGGCGTCGGAAGTGACGGTGGACACCACCAACCTCTCGGCGGATCTCCCCACCGGCGGCGTGCGCATCAACTTCGTACCGAAGGACGGCGGCAACCGCTTCTCGAACTCGACGTTCCTGACGTTCTCGGGCGAGAGCCTGCAGGGCGACAACTTTTCCGACGAGCTGCGCACCGCCGGTCTCGGCACGCCCAACAAGCTGGTCAACGCCTTCGATATCAACGAGTCGCTCGGCGGCCCGTTCAAGCAGAACAAGGTTTGGTTCTGGTTCTCGACGCGGTACAACACGGTCGAGAACGAAGCGCCGGTCTTCGCCAACAAGTTCGCCTACGACCCGGTGAACTTCTACAAATACGAGCCCACATCGACGCCCGGCGTGAACAAGGGGACGCAGGTCAACAGCAGTCTACGCATCACGTGGCAGGCGTCGCCGCGCAACAAGATCGCCGGCACCTACAAGGCCGACAAGTGGTGCAACTGCCCGAACAATATCAGCGCCACCGTCTCGCCGGAGGCCGGTCGCGACCGGCGCTTCCCGCGACTTCGGCAGGAGCACGCCGAGTGGACGTCGCCGGTGAACAACCACGTGCTCTTCGAGGCGGTCGGCCTGCACCTGTTCGAGCGCTGGGGCAACATGCACTACCGCGTGCACGACGGGTCGCTCGACGATCCGGCGATCGAACAGGTGCTGCCGCAGCTCTACGCCGTCATGGAACAGGGCGGGCCGTACGCCGGTCTGAACTACGGCGTCCTGTCGAACTACAACAACACGGCGGTGCCGAGCTGGACGTACCGCGCGGCCATGTCCTACGTGACCGGGTCGCATGCGTTCAAGTACGGCTTCAACCGTACGCACGGCTATCTGGACGAGTATCAGTACACGCTCAATCCGGTAGCGCTTCGGCTGGGCGCCGGAACGGTCAATGGGGTTGCCTTGCCGAGCGGCGTTCCCAACCTGGTCACGGAGCGCCCGACGTATCGCGTCAAGACCAACCTCGACAACGATCTCGGCTTCTACGCCCAGGATCGCTGGACGCGGAACCGCCTGACCGTGCAGGGGGCGCTGCGCTTCGACTACTTCGCCACCAGCGTCCCGGAACAGCACCTCGGGCCCGAGGCGATCGCGCCGACGCGCAACATCACCTTCCCGGCGCAGGACCTGATTTCGTGGAAGGACCTCACCTATCGCACCGGCCTTGCCTACGACATCTTCGGCACCGGCAAGACGGCGCTCAAGGTGGCGTTCAACAAGTATCTGCTTGGCCAGACGCTGAACGGACTCGGCCGCGATCCGAATCCGATCGTCGCGCTGCCCACGAACGCGACCCGCGGGTGGAACGATTACACGTTTGGCGCTGGCGATCCCCGCTCGGGGAACTTCAGGCCCGACTGCGACATCGCCAACCCGCTGGCCAACGGCGAGTGCGCGCAGATCAACAACCTGGCGTTTGGCACTTCCACTCTGCCCTCGACCGATCGCGGGGTCCCTGGTCCCGACGTGTTCGACCCGGACCTGATCACCGGCTTCAACCACCGGCAGGCGAACTGGGAGTTCTCCACCAGCGTGCAGCACGAGCTGATGCCGGGCATGGCGCTCGACGTCGGCTATTTCCGCCGTGCGTGGGCGCATTTCCGCGTCACCGACAACCTTCTCGCCAGTCCGGCGGACTACACCCGGTTCGATATCGTGGCACCGAGCAATCCGAACCTGCCTGGTGGCGGCGGCTACACCATTCACGGCTTCTATGACGTGAACCCGGCGAAGTTCGGCCAGGTGCGCAACCTGAACGCGCTCTCGGACGACTACGGCCATCAGTACGAGAACTTCAACGGCGTGGACGTCACGGTGAACAGCCGCCTGAAGAACGGGCTCACCGTGCAGGCCGGGATGAGCACCGGCAAGACGATGGAGGACAACTGCGAGATCGTCGAAAAGCTGCCTGAGATGAACTTCTTCGCGACTGGTGTCGCGCCGGCCGTTGGAACGCTGCCGGCGTCGTGGCGGCCGGCTGAGTGGTGCCACCGTGAATCGCCATTCCTGACGCAGTTCAAGATGTACGGCGTCTACGTCGTGCCGAAGGTCGACGTGCAGGTCTCGGGCTCGTTCCGAAGCCTGCCCGGGCAGATCGGACCGCCGGCGGTGCCGCCGAATACCGACGTCCAGGTGGCGTTCACGGCGACCAACGCGTTCCTGAACACCAACTCGACACTGGGCCGGGCGCTCGCGGGGAACAGCCCGAGCGTCAATCTGGAGCTGCTCGAGCCGTACACCACGTACCTCGATCGTCGTAACGAGCTCGACCTGCGCTTTGGCAAGGTGCTGCGGTTTGCCAAGCAGAAGGCCGTGGTGAGCGTGGACCTGTTCAACGCGCTCAACTCGAACGCGCGGATCACGGTGAACCAGTCGTACGCGGCCTACCCGCGCCCGACCGAGATCCTCAACGCGCGGCTCGTGAAGTTCAGCGTCGCCTACGACTTCTAAGAACCTGGAGGCGGAGAGGGCAGAGAAGGCGGAGAAGGCAGAGAAGGGGAGCGGTTTCCCCTCTCCGCCCTCTCTGCTCTCTCCGCCCTCCCCGCCTGTGTGTCTATGGGGCCCCTTCTCCTCGCCGCGTTCTTCCTTTCTGGCGTCAGCGGGCTCGTCTACCAGGTCACCTGGGTCCGGCAGTTCGGCAACGTCTTCGGCAACACGGTGCACTCGGCGGCCATCGTCGTGGCCGTCTTCATGCTCGGGCTCGGCGCCGGCGGCTACCTCGCCGGCCAATGGTCGGATCGGAACAGCGCACAGGGCCCCGCGCGCCTGGTCCGGCTCTACGCGTGCGCCGAGGCCGCGCTCGCGTGCCTCGGTCTTGCGCTCTCGCTCGTCCTGCCGCATCTGACCGCGATCGTCGCCGGCTGGTCGCACTACGTGGCCGGCGGCGACGGCTGGTTCGAGCTGTCGGCGGCGTCGTATGTCGCGCGGGCGGCGCTGGCGATCGGGCTGCTCGCTCCCATCACGCTCACGATGGGCGCGACGCTGACGCTCCTGATTCGCGCGCTGGTCCACTCGCGGATCCACGCGGGCTGGACGGTCGGGCGGCTCTACGGCGCCAATACATTCGGCGCGGCTGCGGGCGCGCTGCTCACCGACTTCCTGCTGGTGCCGCTGGCGGGGCTCCAGACCACCCAGATAGTCGCCGTGGCTTTGAACCTGGTGGCGGCCGCGCTCGCGTGGTCCGCGCTCAGACTGCCCGGGCTCGGCGCGGCCGCGGCGGAACGCGAGCCCGCCGCGCCCGTTCTACCCGCGAACGAGGGGATCCCGTCCATGTTGATGGGGGCGACGGCCTTGGCGCTGGCGCTTTCGGGCTGTGCCGCCATGGGGCTCGAGATGCTGTGGCTGCGGCACTTCAGCATCCTCCTCGGCGGATTCCGGTCGGTGTTCTCGCTGGTCCTCACCGTCCTGCTCGCAGCCAGTGGTGCCGGGGCGGTCGCCGGCGGCTGGCTCGCGCGGCGCGTCGAGCGTCCGGCCGATCTGCTCGTCGCGGCGTACGCGATCTTCTCTGCCGCCACGCTCGGCGGCCTCCTGTGGACAGGCGCGGACGATCTGGCCGCGCGCGGGGAGGCCGTCGCGGCCACGCTGGCCGCGCTCGGCCCGGTGCGGCGCGCGCTCGCCGAGATCTGGTTTAACCTCCGGCCGATGTTGATGGAGGTCGGGCTGCCGGCCTTCGTGGCCGGCGCATCGTATCCGCTGGCCAATGCCATCGTGCAGCGCTCCACTCGTACGGCGGGCCGGCGGGCCGGCGCGCTGTATCTCGCCAACACGGCCGGCGCGGTGTGCGGATCGCTCGCGGCCGGTTATCTGCTGCTGCCGTGGCTCGGGATGCAGGCGGCGGCGCTGACGCTCGCGATCATCGCGGCGGCGGCCATCCTGCCGCTCTCTTTTGCGGGCGCGGCGCGAACCTCGGTGATCGCGGCGGGCGGCGTGGCGGTGATCGCGATCGGCGCCTGGACGCAGTTGCCGGCCGGTGCGTTGCTGCAGCGGGCACTCATCATCGCGCCAGGGGACCGCGTGCTGACCGAGAGCGAAGGGACGACCGAGGTGATCGCCGTGGTCGAGGCGCGCCGCGGCCGAGCGCTGCTGACGAACGGCCACGCGATGTCTTCGACGGCATTGCTCGACCAGCGCTACATGCGCGCGCTCGCACACATCCCGCTGCTGTCGATGGCGGCCCCGCGACGCGTGCTGGTGATCGGCTTTGGCGTCGGCAACACGGTCCACGCCGCGACGCTCCACCCGTCGGTGGAGCGCGTGGACGTGGCGGAGCTGTCGCGGCACGTCCTTGCCCACGCCGCCTACTTCCGCGACGCCACTGGCGACGTGCTGAAGCAGCCGAAGGTGGTGGTGTATCTCAACGATGGCCGTCAGCACCTGGAGATGGCGTCGCCAGGCAGCTACGACCTGGTCACGCTGGAGCCGCCGCCGATCGCGCACGCGGGCGTGGCGGCGCTGTATTCGCGCGAGTTCTATCGTCTGGTCCGTTCGCGGCTCACGGCGAACGGCTACGTGAGCCAGTGGCTGCCGGCCTATCAGGTTCCCACCGGGAGCAGCCTCGCGATGGTGCGCGCCTTTCTCGACGAGTTCCCGCAGGCCGTGCTGCTGTCCGGCACTCAGGCCGAACTGCTGCTCGTCGGCACCGCGGGGCCGCGCCTCGAGATCGATCCGCTGCGTCTGCAAGCGGCGCTCGACCGTGCGCCCGAAGTGCGCGCGGACCTGGCGCGGATCGATCTCGCCGAGCCGCGCGACATTGTCGGGACGTTCGTCGGTGGCGCCGGCACGTTGAGCGCTGCCACGCGTGCGTCCCGGGGCGTCACCGACGACCGTCCGATCCAGGAATACGGCGTGCTGTCCGGGCTGTCGACCGGGTTGCAGGGCGTGCCGGCGGCGCTCTTCGACCTCGACGCGGCAGCCTCGTGGTGTCCGCGCTGCTTCGAGAACGGGCGCCCCGCCGCGCCGGTGCCGGATCTCGATGCCTACCTGGCGCTTCTGCGCGAGTCGTACGAAGCGCCGGTGCCGGCGGTCGAAGCCGCCGCCCGGGCGGGCGGCGGCCGTCGCCGATTCCTCGGCAGCGCGTATCTGGGTCAGGTGGTGCCGGACACCGCCGAGGTGTACAACATCGTCGGCGCGACCGAACGCGATCGCGGTCGCGTGCCGGAGGCCGCGGAGGCGTTCGAGACCGCGCTGCGGCTCGAGCCGGCCTCGGCCGCGGCGCGGCAGAATCTCGGGCAGATCCGCCTCGAGCAAGGGCGCGCGCTGCTCGACGCGCGGCGATTTGGCGACGCGGCGGCCGAGCTGCGGCAGGCGATTGCGCTGCTGCCGTCGTCGGCGGCCGCGCACAACGATCTCGGCGTGGCGCTCGCGTCGGTAAACGATGTGGCCGCGGCGGCAGCGCAGTTCCGTCAGGCGGTCGTGCTCAATCCGGACTTCGTGGAAGCGCGGCGGAATCTCACCGCCGCGGAGGCGTTGATGCGATGACTCATCGTCGATTGCTGATCGTGGCGGCCGCGGCCGCGCTGTCGATCGTCACCCTGCGCGCGCAGCAGCAGCCGGCCGGGCCGCAGGCGACGCCGCGGGCCGCGGCGCCGATCGATCTCACCGGCACATGGGTGTCGCTCATCACCGAGGAGTGGCGGTGGCGGATGACCACACCGCCAAGAGGCGACTACATCAGCCTGCCGCTCTCCGACGAAGGGCGTCGCGTGGCGGATGCCTGGACGCCGGCGATGGACGGCAGCTGCAAGGCCTATGGTGCCGGCGGCGTGATGTGGCTGCCGACGCGGCTGCGCATCTCGTGGGACGGCGACCGTGCGCTGAAAGTCGAGACCGACGCCGGCCAGCAGACGCGCCTGCTCGGGTTCGACGCATCGCGTGCGCCAGGTGCGCGCAGCCTGCAGGGGTTTTCCGTCGCTGCATGGGAGCCGGTGGGTGGTCAGGCCTACTCACGCGCCGGCACGCGCGCCGGCACGCCGACGCCGGACGGCACACTGAAAGTCGTGACCACGAACTTGAGCGAAGGATGGCTGCGCCGCAACGGCGCGCCCTACAGCGAGAGCACCACCATCACCGAGTTCTGGGATCGCGTGGCGTTTCCGAACGGCGACGACTTCCTGGCGGTGACGATCGTGCTGAGCGATCCGAAGTACCTCACGGGCGAGTACACGAGAAGCGCGCACTTCAAGCGCGAGGCGGACGCGTCGAAGTGGCGGCCGTCCCCCTGCAAGCAGAGCTGAGGAGCGAGCCATGCGATCCCTTCGACTCTCCGTGCTCCTGGCGGCGCTGGCTGCCGCGGTCGTGTCGGTGCCGATGCGCGCCCAGGGCCCGCCGCAGCCCCTCATGGTCGACCTCGCCGGCTCGTGGCAGATGGCCAACGACGAGGAGCTCCTCATCCGCGTCGATCCCGGTCCCGAGCTCGAGAACTACACCGGCTTCCCGCTCAACGCCGCCGGACGGCAGAAGGCGCTGACCTGGAATTCCACCATCCAGGCGGTGCCCGAGCACCAGGCGCGTCCCCACCCGGTGCAGTACTCGATGCGCGGCCCCGGGCCGAACTTCCACATGGGCGAGGTGATCGATCCGGTGTCGAGGCAGCTCGTGGCCTACACCATCACCGGCCTCTTCGAGAACGCCAACCGCACGATCTGGCTCGACGGGCGTCCGCATCCGTCGCAGTTCGCCGAGCACCTGTGGAGCGGCTTCTCGACCGGCGTGTGGGAGAAGGGGATGCTGAAGGTCACCACCACGCACATGAAGCAGGCGTTCCTGCAGCGCAACGGCATTCCCAGCAGCCCCTTCGGCGTGATGACCGAATACTTCATCCGGCACGGCGACCGGCTGCTGGTGATGTCGCAGGTGGACGATCCCATCTACCTGGAAGAGCCGATGATCCGCACCTCCACGTTCAAGTGGAACCCGAGTCAGCGCGAAGCGCCGATCGTGCAGGTCGAAGTGGCGGAGGAGCTGCCCGATCTCAAGCCCGGCGACGTGCCGCACTATCCGCTCGGCTTCCGGCAGACCGACTACGCCGACTCGAACGGGCTGCCCTGGGCGGCCGCGCTGGGAGGCCGCGAGACGCTCTATCCGGAGTACGCGTCGAAGCTGCAGCAGATGACGCGCGAGCGGACGGGCACTACGCTGCCGCCGGCCGGGCCTCTGGCGACGAGCCCACGGCGGCCCACCTACGCGGCGACGGGCAGCATCGAGGTGCTGCCGATCCAGGGTAGCGTCTATCTGCTCGCCGGCGGCGGCAGCAACGTGGTGGTGCAGGTGGGAGACGACGCCGTGTTCGTCGTGGACGCCAACGCCGCCGCCATGAGCGACAAGATGCTGGCGGCGATCCGGACGATCTCGAAGGCGCCGATCCGCTACATCGTGAACACGTCGGCCGATCTCGATCACGTCGGCGGCAATCAGGCGCTGGCCGCGTCGGCCGGGGCGCCGGTGAACGCCTTTCTGGGGCAGGGCGCGCGCGTCTACGCGCACGAGCATACCTACACGCGGCTGGCCAACCCGCCCGACGGCAGCAACCCGGCGCCGGTGGCGCTGTGGCCAACCGACGCGTTTGGCGCCGCCAAGAAGACGCTGTTCGTCACCGGCGAGCCGATCGAGATCCTGCACCAGCCGGCGGCACACACCGACGGCGACGTGATGGTGTTCTTCCGCAAGTCGGACGTGGTGGCCGCCGGCGACGTCTTCGTGCTCGACAGCTACCCGGTAATCGACGTGAAGCGTGGCGGGTCGCTGCAGGGCATGATCGACGCGCTGAACCGGCTCGTCGACATCGCCGTGCCCGAGTACAACGCGATGGGCGGCACCCGCATCGTCCCCGGGCACGGACGCATCTGCAACGAAATCGACGTGGTGGAGTACCGCGACATGATCACGATCATCCGCGACCGCATCGCGCAGCTGGTGGCGGAGGGGAAGACGCTCGAGCAGGTGAAGGCGGCCGGCGTGACGCTCGAATACGACGGCGTCTACGGCACGAGCTCCGGGCCGTGGACGACCGACATGTTCATCGCCGCCGCCTACGCCGAGCTCAGCGCGGCAGCGTCGCGAGAGCGTTCCTCGCGCGGTCCGTCGGCCGTGCCCGGACGTCGTGCACCGTCGGTGGCCGCAGCGGCGGCCACGCGCACCCCGGCGTCAGCCGCGGTGCGCAAAGGCCCGGCCGATCCGTTCGACGGCACCTGGGTCCTCGACGTGGCGCGCTCGCAGTACACGCCGTCGTCGAACATGCCGTATCGCCGCGAGACGACGATTGCGATCGACGGCGACGCGATCACGCAGGGCACCTCCACGTGGCGCCGCATCCAGGGCAACGACTCGCCGCTGACGCGTGTGACCTACTCGGCGAAGTTCGACGGCAAG
>Ga0070671_100003787_pt1 | contig 11868 bp, 8 predicted proteins | sample KBSS73metaG_FD_65341 | JGI IMG/M metagenome (GOLD analysis project Ga0070671, IMG submission 65341) | Switchgrass rhizosphere microbial communities from Kellogg Biological Station, Michigan, USA - KBS S7-3 metaG | ecosystem: Host-associated > Plants > Roots > Rhizosphere > Soil ...
GCAGCAAGATCCCGTTGATCATGCTGACCGCGCGCAACGAGGAAGAGGACGTCGTGCGCGCGCTCAGCATTGGCGCCGACGACTACTTGAGCAAGCCGTTCAGCCCGAAGATCTTGCTCGCGCGAGTGAAGGCGCTGCTGCGCCGCGTTGGGCTCGAATCGGAGGAGGTCGTCGAGCTCGGTCGCCTCGCGCTCGACGCATCGGAGCTCACGCTGCGCGGCTTGCCGCGCGGGGACGTGCGACTGACGCCGCTCGAGGCACGCTTCCTTCAGCTGCTGATCGCGCATGGCGGACGTACCGTGCCGACGGACCGCCTGCTCGTGCACGTCTGGGGCAACCGCGCGGGTGGCAACCGCCAGCTGCTCAAGCAGCTCGTGCACCGGCTGCGCCAGAAAGTGGAGGACGATACCGCCGCGCCTCGGCTGATCAAGACAGTGCCGAACGCGGGGTACTCGATCGACCCCGGCGGAGCGCCGAACGAGCTCGACGGCTAGCGCACTCTCTCGACTTGGATGAAGCCGTTCAGCGCGTCGGCGCTGAGCCGGAACGACGAGCCCCACTTCGTTCCGTGCAGGGTCACGCGTTGGCCCGGCTTCAACGCGAAGCGCTGCGGGATGTTCTGACGCCATACTTGGCCGTTGTCGAGCGTGATGAGCAACTCTTTCGGCACGGTCTCGTGCAGCTCCGTCACGGTCGCCACGATCTCCGGAGGCAGCGGAGGCGACGAACGCTGCGGGAAGCCTGCGGTGTCCGTCGACGAACCCATGGCGCTAGCGGACGCAGAGGACGTCGTCGCCGCCGCGATCGGGACCGGGTCAGTCACCGGGGTTACGCTGGGCGGGGGCGTCGGGGCGGCCGTAGCGACGTCCGGTTGCGGTGCCGCATTAGAGGCCGGTCGGTTAGCCGCCTTCGCTGCCTCGACATGCCGCTCGTAGCAGTCGAATCGGGTGCCGGGCGACTTCAGGTTCAGGCAGTCGCCGACGTCGATCGTCAAGCTCGCGGGCGCGTCTTGAGCGTTGCCCGCATGCACGGCGAGCGCCGTCCCGACGACGACCGTCAATGCCGCGGCGCCCAAGCGCGCCGTGTAGTGACCGAGTCGTCCTGTGCTCTACTGTCCGCGTCCGTTCATTGCGATGCGCCACTTCGAGGTCCGGCAAGCTTACCCTAGCTCGAGTCGCGACTGCGCGCCGGTGCGCTGCCGCGCGGTTGCGCGCGCTGGCACGCGCTTTCTATACTCGCGGCGCGTCTCAACAGTACGCGCGGCGGAATGGCTCGAGCGCGCGAGAAGAGGGGAGAACAACAATGGCCAAGGTCTCGATTCATCCCGCAGTCGACAACGGTTTGCAGCCGGCCGGGAAAACATTTTCCGGTGGCACGCTGTCGTGCAGGTGCTCGTCGCAGAAGGTCACCGTGTCGATCGGCGGACAAGTCGCGCACAACCATGTCTGCGGCTGCACGAAGTGCTGGAAGCCGTCAGGCGCGTTGTTCTCGCAAGTCGCCGTGATTCCTCGCGACAAGGTCAAGGTGACGGCGAACGAGTCGAAGCTCAAGGTCGTCGACCCGAAAGCGACGATCAAGCGCTACGCGTGCTCGGGTTGCGGCGTGCATATGTACGGGCGCATCGACAACGACAAGCATCCGTTCTTCGGGCTCGACTTCGTGCACACGGAGCTATCGTCGGAGCCGGGCTGGGCGCCGCCGGAGTTCGGGGCGTTCGTCTCCTCGATCATCGAGTCGGGCGCGGATCCCAAGAACATGGGTGCGGTGCGCAACCGGCTCAAGGAGCTCAAGCTCGAGCCGTACGACTGCCTGTCGCCGCCGCTGATGGATGCGATCGCGACGCACATCGCGAAGCAGAGCGGCGTCCTGAAGGGCTGAAGACTGGCGCGCTCTTACGAGCACGCCGGATGGCACGAAGGGAACTCACGGCGAGGGCGGCTTGAGGCCGCCCTCGCTTTTGTCGTGGGCGTCCGCGTCAACTCTTCTTCGAAAACGCTCCGGATTCTTTCAAGACCTCGTTCGCGGCCTTGAACGCGTCGAGGCCGGCGGGAATTCCGCAGTAGACCGTCGCGTGCAGCAAGACCTCTTTGATCTCGTCGATCGTGACGCCGTTGTTCAGCGCGCCGCGCACGTGCAGCTTCACCTCTGGCGAGCGGTTCAGCGCCGTCAGCATCGCGAGGTTGATCAGGCTGCGGGTCTTGCGGTCGAGCCCCTCGCGCGTCCATGCGTAGCCCCAGCACCACTCGGTCGTGATCTGCTGGAACGCCATCATGAAATCGTTCGCGGACTTCAACGAGTTGTCGACGTACTCGGGTCCCAAGACCTCGCGGCGCACCGCTAGGCCTCGGTCGAACAGTTCGTCGATCGTGTCTTCTCTGTGGTCGGTCATTCAAGGCTCCTGAGTGTTGAAACGAACGAAACGGGCGTGCGCTTTGGGCGCATGCTTTGGGTTTTTCGAAACGTCGCAATTGGACCGCGCGAAGAGCTGCGGCGGTGAAGCACGGCGGCGAAGCAAACGCGACGCTAGCGCCGCTCTGGGAAAACGACGTCGAGCATTGCGCGGATGTAGTCTCGATGCTGCTTCGACGACGGTTGTTGCTGCTGCATGTACGAGTGGATGTGGCGCGCCTCGAGCGTGCCAATCAGAACGTCGGCCGTCGTCTTCGCATCGACGACCGCGAGCAGCTTCGCTTCGTGCGCCTGGGCGAGCCATTGCTCGAGCAGCGCCCGCACTTTGTACGGCGTCGGCTCGGGAAGCTCGGCTTCGATTCGGGCCGCGCGCAGCGTGATCGATCCGCCGATGATCGTGCCGAGGTATTCGTTGACCTCGACGAGGATCCGCGTGAGCTGATCGCGGATCGGCGTGTCGGTCAGCACGCCGCGATCGAGCTCGCGAATCGCGGTAGTCTCGGGCTGCAGCGCCATCAGCATGAGCTGCTGTTTCGAGCCCGTACGTTGGAATAGTGTTGCGGTCGACACGCCGAGCTTCTTCGCGACCATCGCGACGGGCGCCTTCGGGCCGCTCTCCAAGAAAACTTCGCGCGCGGCGAGGCTGATCTGCTCGTCGCTGACTTGTCTGCGTCTTCCCATAGTGGCGGCCATGATACCTTGGTTCGGCGCCGTTATATCTGTCCGGCCGATCAGAATCCGGTCATAATCCTTCGCGAACGAGTCTCGATGACTCGGCTACAACGACGAAAGCCCGCGGCAGACGTGCATCGGACGTTGACCGGAGGCTGCACGAGGGGGATCGAACATGACACTACCGCCCGGTGTGACGCAGGCGAACTTCGATCGTGCGCTGCGCGACTTCGAGAAAGCTGTCGGCTCGCAATGGGTGTTTACGAGCGATGCCGATGTCGCGCTTTACCGCGACGCGTACTCGCCGTTCCAAGGCGAGCCCGAGGAGCGGACAGCCTCGGCGGCCGTCGCACCGTATACCGTGGAAGAGGTGCAAGCGGTCGTGCGCGCCGCGAACACCTACAAGATTCCGCTCTACACGATCTCGACCGGCAAGAACCTGGGTTACGGCGGCTCGGCGCCGAACCTGTCCGGCAGCGTCGTGCTCGACTTGAAGCGGATGAATCGCATTCTCGAAGTCAGCGAGAAGAACGCGTCCGCGCTCATCGAGCCCGGCGTGAGCTACTTCGACTTTTATCGCTATATCCAAGAGCACAAGCTCAAGGTCTGGATGGATTGCCCCGATCCCGGCTGGGGCAGCCTGATCGGCAACGCGCTCGATCACGGCGGCGGCTACACGATGACGCAGTTCCGGAATCACTTCGACGCGCACTGCGGCATGGAAGTGGTGCTCGCGAATGGCGAGCTTCTGCGCACAGGCATGGGCGCGGTGCCGAACGCGAAGACGTGGCAGCAGTATAAGTACGGTGCCGGCCCGTTGATCGACGGGCTGTTCTCGCAATCGAACTTCGGCGTCGTCACGAAGATGGGCTTCTGGCTCATGCCGCAGCCCGACGCGTATCTCACGGGCACGGTGAGCGTGCCGAAGCACCAGGACCTGATTCCACTCGTCGACATTCTCAACTTCCTCGAGAACAGCGGTGTCGTGAACGGCATGCCGCAGCTCGGCAGCCCGTTGCTCGGCGGATTCTTCTCGCCCGTAGGCAACGAGCTTCGCGAAATGCTGTCGCGGAACGCGTCGACCGAGGACCTCGAGGCGTACGCGAAGAAACAGGGCAGCGGGTACTGGAGCTGCACCGTGAAGTTCTACGGGCCGGTCAAGACGATCCAGGCGAACTGGGAATACTGCCAAGAGAAGTTTTCGGCGATCCCGGGCGCGACCTTCGAGAACGGCGAGATGTACAAGTTTCCGCTCTCGCCCGCAGAGATCGAGGACGTCACCCGCAACCAGGCCGGGGGCTCGCGCAGCGCGACTCTGCCTGAGTTCGGCATCCCGAGCCTCACGATGTTCTCGATCGGCGCGCGCACCGAGACGAATCCGAACCCGGGCGCCGGCCACATGTGGTTCTCGCCAATCATCCCGCGCTCGGGCGAGGCGATTTTCGAGGCGAACAAAGTGTTCGCGGAAGCCGCGAAGCAACTCGACCTGCCGCTGAACGCCGTCGGCTTCAGCCTGCCGACGACGTACTGGAATCGGGCGTTCATCTTCTTGTTCGGCTTGCCAGTCACGAAAGACGTGGAGACGAACAAGAAAAACCGCGCGAAGTTCGAGCAGATCGTGAAGATCTGCGCCGAGCACGGTTGGGCCGAGTACCGCACGCCACCCGCGTATCAAGAGGCGGTGACGAGCACCTACTCGTTCAACAATCACGCCTTGCGGCGTTTTCACGAGACGCTGAAGGACGCGGTGGATCCGAATGGGATTCTGGCGGCCGGCCGCTACGGCATTTGGCCGAAGCATCTGCGCAAGGCATGAGGGCAACTCACGTGACGAAACGAGCATACTTCGCCGCTGCCGCCGTTCTCTGTTATGTCGCACTCGCGGCGCCATTGCATGCGCAGCAAACCGGCGACGGCAAAGCCGTGTTCGACCAGTGGTGTGCGCCGTGTCACGGCGACGGGCCCGGAAAGCCCGGCACCGCGGCGCTCCAAGCTCTATATAAAGGAGTGAAGCCCGCGATGCTCGAGCAGCGCACCGACCTCGCGCCGGAATTCACGCGCGCGATCGTGCGCACGGGCGTGTCCGTGATGCCGTTCTTCCGCAAGACGGAGATCAGCGACGCGGAGCTCGACGCGCTTTCGAAATACCTCGCGCACAAGTAACCGTCGTACCGCGCTCACTCCTACGCCGCGATCCACCAGATCGCTCGCGAGGCTGCGTCCCCGGACCGGGACGCGCCCGTTCGGTTCCGGGACGCGACGCGATCGTAGCCGCTGAGACACCGCCAACTGCGCGGGCCCCGCCCTTGGCATGGCCATTGCTTGATGGTCGGGAAATGGGGAGATGCCAATGAGCCGATCGGGATCACGCGGTTCGCCGGTCTTCTTGCTCGCGGCTGCGGTGCGCGACTTGCGACATGCGACTCGCGCGCTCGCACGCAGCCGCGCCTTCAGCCTCGTCGCGGTGCTCACACTGGGTCTCGGCATCGGCGCCGCGACCGCCATGTACACGGTGGTCGACGGCGTCCTGTTGCGGCCGCTCCCGTTTCCCGATGCGGGTCGCGTGGTATCGATCTGGACGCGGTTCCTGCCTGAAAGCGGCTATAACTTCGATCGATTCCCTCTCTCCGGTCCCGAGCTGCTCGACTATCGCACGCAGTCGCACGCGCTCGGGCAGGTCGCGGCGTATCTGCCGACAGGCGCACTTGTCGAAGGCCGCGACGGCCGCGACTCGGTGCGCGTCCAGCAAGTGCTGGCCACGTCGAACCTCTTCGCGACGCTCGCGGTGCAGCCCGAGGTTGGCCGTGGCTTCGTGGCCGGCGAGGATCAACCCGGTGCCCCGTGCGTCGCTGTGCTGAGCCACGGCCTGTGGCTCGATGCATTCGGCGGCGATCCCGCCACCATCGGCGGCCCGATGCGGATCGGCGGGGAGGCGTGCACGGTCGTCGGTGTGATGGCCCCGGGCTTCGTGTTTCCCGATTCGAGCGTGCGGCTGTGGCGCAATCTCATTCTCGATCCGGCCTCGCCGGGTTGGGGCCGTAAGAACCACAACTTCTCCGCCGTAGGCAGGCTTGCGCCCGGCGTCACGCTCGCGCAAGCCGACGCGGAACGGACGACGTTGATGGCCGCCTGGGCACGCGAGTATCCCGACCATCACAAGGGACACTTCGTGTACTTGCGTCCACTGCTAGAGGACGTTGTCGGCGACGTCGGCAGCGGGCTGACGTTGCTGTTCGTCGCCGCGGGGTTCCTCCTCGCGATCATCTGCGCCAATCTCGCGAGTCTCATGCTCGCGCGCGGCGAGCGGCGCAGGCGCGAGCTCGGCGTTCGGCTCGCGCTCGGCTGCGGCCGAGGACGTCTCATCACACAGTTGCTCGCCGAGAGCTTCGTGCTCGCTGCCGGCGGCGGCGCGCTCGGGTCCTTGTTCGGTGTCTTCATCGTCAAAGCTCTGCTCTCCGTCTATCCCGGGACGCTGCCGCGCGCGGATGCGATCTCGATCGATTGGCGTGCCTACGTTTTCACCGTCGCTGCGGCTGCCGGCAGTGCGCTGTTGTTCGGACTCGTCCCCGCCTTGCGCGCGACGTCGATTCCGCCGGCCGAGGCGACGCGATCCCAGGGGCGCGGCGCAGCGGGACAGTCACGCGCGGGACTCATGCGCGCGCTCGTCGTCGCTCAAGTCGCGCTGAGCGTCACGCTGGTCGCAGGAGCCGGCATGCTCCTGCGAAGCTATGAGAACCTGCGCGCTGCCAATCTCGGCTTCGACGCCGATGGTGTCTACACGGTGTCGCAAGCGCTACCGGCGTCGGCGTATCCAGATGCGGCGGGCATCCGCGCCTTCTACGCGTCGCTCATCGAGAGGGTGGCCGCTCTGCCCGGCGTGCGCTCCGTCGGCGCCACGTCGAGCTTGCCTCTGACGGGCGGAACGGGACCGCGCGACGATTTCGTCATAGAAGGCCGACCGGATGCGGCTCCGGGCGAGCAGCAGCCGAATGCGGGCTTCGTGCAAATAACGCCGGGCTACTTCGAGACGCTGCGGATCCCGTTGCTCGCGGGCCGGGGAATCGAGCCCGGTGACGTGCGCGACGCGCCGTGGGTCGCCGTCATCAACGACGCAGCCGCGAAGCGTTATTGGGCGAACGAGGATCCAGTCGGCAAGCGGCTGCACTTTCACGCTACAGGGGACGAAAAGTGGATCACGATTGTCGGCGTGGTGGCGAATACCCGCGTGAACGGCGCGCGCGCCGATCCCGAGCCGCAACTGTTCGTGCCGCACGCGCAGGCGCCGCGCGATACGTATCCCGGTCGGCTCATGACGATCGTCGTGCGCGCGGCGGGCGATCCGGCGCCCGTCGCGGCCGCGGTGCGCGACGCGATCCGCGCCGCCGACCGCTCGTTGCCGCTGATCGGCGGACAGCTCATGACTGACGTCGTCGGCGCAAGCGTGGGCCAGCCCCGATTCACGTCACAGATCGTGTTGTTCTTCGCGTCGGCGGCCTTGCTTCTCGGGGCGCTCGGGATACACGGCGTGCTGTCCTATGTGGTTGCGCAGCGGGTCGGCGAGCTCGGCGTCCGCGTCGCTCTCGGCGCGCGCCCAGGCGCCGTTCTGCGGTTCGTGCTGCGCCAGGGCATGGGCCTCGCGGCGATCGGCGTGGTGCTCGGCGTCGGAGCGACGCTCGCGCTCGCGCAGCTGCTGCGCAGCCTGTTGTTCGCGGTGCGGCCGGTCGATGCGATCAGCGTAGCCGCGGCGGTCGCATTGCTTGCAGTAGCGGCGTTACTCGCGTGCCTAGGTCCGGCGCGGCGGGCGGCTCGCATCGATCCAATCGCAGCCTTGCGAGCGGAGTAGCGGCGGATGAGCCGGAGCGTCGCGTTGCCGCGGCGGGGTTTGCACTCGTTGCCTCGGGCGGAGCGCCTGACTAGACTCGCCCGAACCTGCGATCCACGCGCAGAACCGGAAGTAGATCAGGAACGTGAGGGCGAGCGCCTCGATGCTGACCTTGCTCGTCGCGAGCGCGCTGCTCGCGGCGTGTCACGGTTCGAAACCGGGCCGCCTCAGCGTCGCCGACCAGCGCAAGCTCATCGATCGCTACTGCATCGGATGCCATAGCGTAAAAGATCACGCCGGCGGCCTCACGCTCGAGGGCGCGGACCTCGCGCAGGTCGCGCGCGACCCACGGACGTGGGAGAAGGTAATCCGGGAGCTGCGCGCCGGGATGATGCCTCCGCCGGGCGAGCCGCGACCCGACTTTGCGGCGGAGCAGGCGCTGCGCGCGTCACTCGAGGACGCGATCGACCTGAGAGTCGAGCGTGCCGCCGGCACGCGTTCGCCCCAACGCCTGTCGCGCGTCGAGTACGCACGCGCCGTGCACGACCTGCTCGACCTCGACGTCGACGGCAACGCACTATTGCCGCCGGACGCGGCGCAGCCGAGTCCCGCTGAGGTCGCCGACGGCGAGTCGTATTCGCCCGCCGTCATGGAAGAGTATCTGCGAGCGGCGGACAGGGTCGCGGCACTCGCGCTCGGTGAGCCGAACGCGCCGACGAGCTCGGTGACGTACGCCGTGTCGAGCGCAGCTTCGCAGATGCGCGCCGTCGACGGCGCGCCGGCGGGCACGCGCGGCGGGGTTTCCGTGCTGCACAGCTTCCCGGCCGATGGGCAGTACGCGTTCAGCGTGCGGCTGCAGGCGACGCCGAACGGAGCGCTGATCGGAGGCGGTTCGCCGGATGAGCAGGTCGAGATCTCGATCGACGGCGAGCGCGTAGCGTTGCTCGTGGTCGATCCGCGAACGTCGGGCCGAACCGAGCTCAAGACGCCGCGGATCTTCGTGAAAGCCGGTCCGCAGCGTGTGAGCGCCGCGTTCCTGCAACGCCTATCGGGCGTGACCGACGACCTCCTCGCGCCGATCGAAAGCACGGTCGGCGACGCGACCGCGATGCCGCAGGTGCTCCAGTTGCCGCGCCTCCAGCATTTGAACGTCACGGGTCCGTTCGACGCGACTGACGTCTCCGATACGCCGAGTCGGCGGCGCGTCTTCCGCTGCCGACCCGTGAAATCGGAGGAGCAGGAGCCGTGTGCGCGCTCGATTCTCAGCGAGCTCGCCGAGCGGGCATACCGGCGTCCGCTCGAGGATGACGACGTCGACGCGCTCGTGAAGTTCTACCTCGACGGTACGGATTTCGAGAGCGGAATCCGGGCGGCGCTGCGCGCGATTCTCGCGAGCCCCCAGTTCGTGTTGCGCGTCGAGCGGCAGCCATCGGACGTGGCGCCGGGCGAGATCTACCGGATAACCGACGCGGAGCTCGCATCGCGGCTCTCGTTCTTCCTCTGGAGCTCGCTGCCGGATCAGGAGTTGATCGACGCGGCGCGCGAGGGCCGGCTACATGCGCGAGACGAGCTCGAGAGCCAGGTGAAGCGGATGCTCGCGGACCCGCGCTCCGACGCGCTCGCGTCGCGCTTTGCCGCCGAGTGGCTCGGCCTCGGGCGACTCGACACGGTGACGCCCGACCCGCTGCTCTACCCGAATTACGATAGGACGCTCGCGGTTTCGTTGCGCCGTGAGACGGAGCTCCTGTTCGACAGCGTCGTACGTGATGACTCGAGCGTGCTCGACCTGCTGACGGCCGACTACACGTTCGTCGACGAGCGGCTTGCCGCGCACTACAAGATTCCCGGCGTGCTCGGCAACCGGTTCAGGCGCGTCGTGATCGAGGACGAGCACCGGCTCGGCCTGCTGGGGCAGGGAAGCATCCTGATGATGACCTCGCGCGCGGATCGCACGTCGTCGCCCGCGCGCGGCAAGTGGGTGCTCGAGACCCTACTCGGTGTTGCGCCTCCGCCGCCGCCACCGGACGAGCCGCCGCTCGAGAACACCGATGCGATCAGGGACGGCCACCGGCTGTCGGGACGTGCGCGGCTCGAGGCGCATCGCGCGGATCCGGCTTGTGCGTCGTGCCACCAGATCATGGACCCGATCGGCGTCGCGCTCGAGAATTACGACGTCACGGGCCTGTGGCGGATCCACGACGAGGGTGCGCCGATCGATGCGCAGGCCGCCTTGTTCGACGGCACGGTGGTTTCGGGGCCCGCCGAGCTGCGCGCGGTGCTGCTGCGTTACCAAGACGCGTTCATCGCGACGTTCACCGAGAACCTAATGAGCTACGCCTTGGGGCGGCGCGTCGAGTACTACGATATGCCGGCGATTCGCGATATCGACCGCGACGCGGCCGCCGCGGGCAACAAGTTCTCGGCGTTCGTGCTCGGTATCGTTCAGAGCGCGGCGTTTCAGTTGAAGCAAGCGGAGAAGACGGCAGTGGCGCAGCGCTGAATATGTGGATGCTCGTTGCGAGGAATAGCCGGGCTCGATGCGCGCTTCTTGCGGTGCTATCGGTGCTTACCGTCAGCGTCGGCGGCGTCGCGCGCGCCGGGCCGAGCGCCGAGGTGGCCGACGCCGCGATGCGCGGCGATAGCGATCAGCTGCTTTCGTTGCTCGAGCACGGCGCGGACGTGAACGCGGCGCAGGGTGACGGCATGACCGCACTGCACTGGGCAGTGACGAACCAGGACGTCGAGGAAGCGCGGTCGCTTATCTACGCGGGCGCCAACGTGCGTGCGACGACGCGGCTCAACGCCGTTACGCCGCTCTGGCTCGCGGCGCAGACCGGCGACGCGGTCATGGTCTACATGCTGCTCGACAACAAGGCTGCGCCCGAGGCAGCGAATGGCGACGGCGTGACGCCGTTGATGATCGCCTCGGCGTCCGGTAATCCAGACGTCGTGTACATACTGATCCAGCGAGGCGCGGATCCGAACGCAACGGAAAAGACCTACGGCCAGACGCCGTTGATGTTCGCGGCGGCGTCCAACGAGGCCGACGTGATACCGGTGCTCGTCGAGAAGGGTGCCGACGTCGCGACGGCCACGAAGGTGCGGACATCATCGGCAACCGAACCGATGGGTCGGCTCACTGCGCTGCACTACGCGGTACGGCAAGGGAACAGGGAGGCGGTCGACGCGCTGCTCGACCGGGGCGCCGACATCAATCAGCCGAGCGCCGACAATACGACGCCCTTGATGCTCGCGACGATCAACGGCCAATTCGATCTCGCGATGCACTTGCTCGAGCGCGGCGCGGACGCGACGATCGCGACCGCTGCGGGTGGGACCCCGCTCTATCGAGTGATCGACTTACAGCGCGCGCCGAAGTCCCTGTATCCTCAGCCGGCCGCCGCGCGCCAGCAAAAGACGAGCTATCTGGATCTGATGAAAGCGCTGCTCGACCGCGGTGCAGATCCGAATGTGCGATTGCGCAAGGCGCTCTGGTACACGAGCTATGGCGTCGACACGGAGGGAATCGATCCCGCGGGCGCGACGCCGTTCTGGCGGGCCGCCGAAGCAGGCGACGCCGAGGCGATGCGGCTCCTCGTCGCGCGCGGGGCCGATCCTGCGATCAAGTCGATAGAGGGCCTCAGCCCGTTGATGGTGCTCACGGGCGCGGGCTATCGCGACTCGACGGCCGCGATTCCGGCGGGGCGGATGCCTGCGCTTCGCTACCTCGTGGAAGAGCTCCACGCGGATGTGAACGAAACGGACGCGAAGGCCGGCGATCGCAAGAGGACGGAGCCCGTCGGCACGCGGGGCTACACGCCGATCCATAACGCCGCCGCGCGCGGCGACAACGAGATGATTCTCTATCTCGTGTCGAAGGGTGCGCGGGTCGATCTCGTCGGTAAGAACGGCGTGACGTCGGTCGACATGGCGAGCTCGCAGCGCGAGGGCGGGCAGCCGTTCGA
>Ga0070671_100003788_pt1 | contig 11867 bp, 9 predicted proteins | sample KBSS73metaG_FD_65341 | JGI IMG/M metagenome (GOLD analysis project Ga0070671, IMG submission 65341) | Switchgrass rhizosphere microbial communities from Kellogg Biological Station, Michigan, USA - KBS S7-3 metaG | ecosystem: Host-associated > Plants > Roots > Rhizosphere > Soil ...
CTGCCGCTCGCCGGTCATGTACTCCGTCAGCAACGTCAGTGTCTGCCGGCGCTGGCCATCGATCCCCGCGAGCACGGCGCGGCGCTCGGTCGCGAGCATCTCCCGCTCGGCGTCGAGCAGGCCGGGTATCCCTTCCAGGACGCCGGTCGCATGCCGCGCCGCGGTCGCCACGTCGTGGACATCCGCGAACGTGCGGTCCAGCGGCAGCCCTGCCGTCACCCCCGATGCCAGCAGCTCGGCCTGCCAACGGGCCTGCTTGGGCAGCTGCGCCGCGTAGGTATTGAGCCGCTCCGACACGTTGTCGAGCGTGTCGGAGACGGTGCCGACGACGAGAAAGACGTCCTGATCCTCGGATCGCAGGCTGGTCAGCAGCGAGGCGCCCGAGGGGCGTCCGGCGAAGGTGCGCTCGATGGGATGCTGCGCGGCCCACTGCTCGACCTGCGGCCGCGCCCGGTCGAAGTGCTCGGGCCGGATCGCGATGCTGCGCATGACCGCGTCCACGTCGGCGAGCTGCTCGCGGGCGGTCTCCTGGAGCAGCCGCTGCTGGGGCCCGAACGCCGTGTGTCCGGCGCCCGTCTGGACGTACTCGCGGAACTGGAAGGCCAGCACCCAGACGTCGACTGCGGCGCTGAGCGGATCGGAGCGGTAGCCCGCCGTGTACACCAGCGGGATGGCCTCCACCTTCAAGGCCAGCGCGCGCTGCCGGACCGCCGGGGTGTCGGCCTGCTCGACGATGCGGTCGGCGGAGTGCTCGATGCGGCCGGCGAACCGATCGACGAGATCATTGACCCCGACGCGCAGCACGGCGGCACTCACGTTGACGGTGCCGGCCTTCTCCATGATGTCGGTCTGACGTCGCGACACCTTGGGCGGGCCGCACGCCGCGATGCCGAGCAGCGCGACGAGCGCGACGACAGGCGTGACGAGCGCGGCGCCCGTCCACGGCCGTGCGGGGCTGGCGGTGCGGATCCCACTCATCGGTCCATCCTCCTGATCTCCACGCGGGGCGTGGACGTGGCCGCGTTGACGCCGGGGATCGGAGGGAGTATTTCGCGAATCGCGCGAGCGGACCACGACACGATCCGACGCGACTCGACACTGGATGGTGGCTCATCCATGAGGAGCGCCGACGCGCGCTCGGGCGCGCGCCGCTACTTCGCCGGCGCGCCGCGGTAGTCCTTCCACAGCCACTCGAGCGCCTGCGGCAGCGTCTGCAGCCTGACGCCGCGATCGCAGTGCCCGGCGTCGCGCGTGAACAGGAACTGGTAGTCGTAGCCCTTGTCGGCGAGCACCTTGGCCATCTGCTGGTTGGCCAGCACCCAGTCGTGCATGCCGTCGCTGTCGTTGAAGTTGTCGCGGTCGCTCACCTGCAGCCACAGCCGCAGCGGCTTCTTCGGGCTGTTCGGGATCAGCGTCTTGTGGAAGTCCCAGGCGCCGCCGGGCGTCTCGGGGTTCCACGGCCACTGCTGGTTCACGTAGGTGCCCGAGTAGGTCAGCACGCGGTGATAGAGGTCGGTGTGATACCAGGCCATCGCCAGCGCCGCGGATCCGCCGGAGCTGCAGCCCATCGTGGCGCGCGCCTCCGGATCCTTCGTCAGCGTGACGTTGAACTGCTTCTCGACCAGCGGCAGCACCTCGGTCTCGACGAACTCGGCGTAGCGGCCGGACATGGTGTCGTACTCGAGGCCGCGCTGGCTGCCCTGGGCGTCGCCGCTGCCGTTGGCGATCGAGATCGCGATCATCGGCGGCACGCGCTTCTGGGCGATCAGGTTGTCGAGCGCGGTGAAGAGCAGCGGGTCGGGGCCATCGGCGCCGACGATGAAGGGCGCCGGCGTGCCGGCGACGTACTGCCTGGGGATGTAGACGGCGACGCGCCGCGTGTACCTGGCCGGGCCGCTCTGGACGATGCGCTTGGCCGGGTTCGCCGGGTCGAGCTCGGGCCGCGTGCCGGCGACGCGCGCGATCCCGGGATAGATGGCGCTGGCGCTCGAATCCATCATGAACGTGTGCACGAGGCCGTGCGGCACGCCGTCCTGATCCGTCATCTCGGGCGCGGGCGGATGCGCGGGGCCGAGGACGAAGTTCCCGCTCTTGTCCGGCGGCGGCACGGCGCCGTCGGGCAGCTCGGTGGCGTGGGTGGCGGTGATGTAGCCCGGCGTCTTCGGATCCCGGGTCGGCGCGCTCGGCCGGGCCGGAGGCGCGGTCTGGGCCGGCGCGGTGGTTGGCGCGGCCGCTGGTGCGGTGGCCGGCGACGGGGCCGTCTGGGCGAGCGCCGGACCGGCGGCGACGCATCCGCTCAACACGATCACCAGCGCTCCGAAGGTCATTTTCATGGGCCACATTCTATGCAAGTGCGGTGCGGGCACCGGATCGGACAGACTAGACGCATGGCGCAGCCTGCTCTCGCACCCGCCCAGGCGCCCTCGATCGAGCTGGGAGATTTCCAGCTCACGGTCCATCGCCGTCAGTTTCCGGACGCGCACGATCGCTGGGACGGCAACTGGCTGCACGTGACCGCGCAGTGCGCGCAGGCGGGCGCCATCGTCGCCGCCGGCGGGCCGATTGCCGAGGCGCCGGATCTGCAGCGCTTCCGCGACGAGCTGGCCGCCGTGCACGCCTCGCGCCTGGGCCAGGCGGAGCTGCGCGGCGCCGAGCCGGACCTCCACGTCCGGGTCGCGACGAGCGGCGCAGCAGGGCGGCTCCAGGTACGCGTCGAGCTGTCGCCGTATCCGCGCACCCAGGGCCACTGGTTCGAGTTCGCCGTCGCGGAGGCCGACCTGCCGGCGACGATCCGCCAGCTCGATGCGGTGCTGGAGTTGTTCCCGGTGCGCGGCCGCGCCCCCAGCCTCGCCGAGCTCGACCGGATCGGCGACTGACGCCGTGCTGTTCGAGTCCTGCATCGATTCCTGCGACACGGCGCGGGCGTCGGCGAGCGGGGGCGCGGGCCGCGTCGAGCTGTGCGTGCGCCTCGACGTCGGCGGCACGACGCCGGATCCCGCGCTGATCGCGCGCTGCGTGGCGGCGGTGGCGATTCCCGTGTTCGTGATCATCCGGCCGCGCGGCGGCGACTTCGTCTACGACGCCGGCGAGGTGGCGGCAATGGCGGACGCCATCCGCGCGGCGGCTGCGGCGGGCGCCGGCGGCGTCGTGTTCGGCGCGCTGCGGCGCGATGCGACGGTTGACGCCGGCGTCATGCGCCGCCTGATCGACGTGGCGCGGCCGCTGCCGGTGACCTGCCACAAGGCCATCGACGCGACGCGCGATCCGCTCGAAGCGCTCGAGACGCTGCTGGCCCTCGGCGTCGATCGCGTGCTGACCTCCGGCGGCGCCGACACCGCCGCGGCCGGCGCCGCGACGATCGCGCGCATGGTGACCCGTGCCGGCGACGCGCTGGCGGTGATGGCGGGCGGCCGCGTTCGCGCCCACAACGTCGCCGCGATCGTCGAGCAGACGGGCGTCCGCGAAGTGCACGCGTCCGTGCTGCCCACGGGCATGGCCACCACGCCCGACCCCGACACGCTCGGGGCGTGGTCGGCTACGGTCCGCGACGTGGTCGACGCCGCGCGCGTGGCGTCGACCTGAGCGCCCGGCGCGGCGTGCCCGCCGCCTAGCCCATCCATGACATACTCCGCGCCCATGATCAGGTTCCTGTTGGCGACGTTCCTGACCCTGAGCGCAGGCCTGGCGCCCGCTGGGCCCGCGAAGCACAAGGTGTTCTTCAATCGCTTCCGGCTGCAGGAACTCTCGATCATGATCGCCGATGCGGACGGCCGCAACGAACGGCCGCTGGTGTCGCACGGCACGCTCGAATATTCGCCTTCGTACTCCCCCGACGGGAAATGGGTCGTCTTCACCAAGGAGACGGCGGGACTGTCCGACATCTACCGCATCCGTCCGGACGGCAGCGATCTGGAACGACTCACCGACGACCCCGCCTTCGACGATCAGGGTGTGCTGTCACCGGATGGCCGCACGCTGGCCTTCGTCTCGACGCGCGGCTCGGGCACCGCCAATGTGTGGCTGCTGGATCTCGCCGCGAAGAAGTACACCAACCTGACCATGAACCAGGGCGGCAACTTCCGGCCGGCGTGGTCGCCCGACGGCGCCTGGATCGCCTTCAGCTCCGATCGTGAAGGCACGACAGGCGTGAATCCCGGTCACTGGGAGCTGCTGCAGTCCACCGGCATCTATGTCATGCGTCCGGACGGAACGGCGTTGCGCAGGGTGACCAAGCCGGGTGGTGTGGCCGGCAGTCCGGCGTGGTCCCCGGACGGCAAGGCGATCCTTTTCTACGAAACCGACGAAGTCGGCGCCTACATGGCGAAGAGCGCCCGGTCCCGGACGGAGTTCGCGTCCGTCGACGTGGGCAGTGGAACGCGGACGCTGTACTCCGCATCCAACCAGACCAAGCTGTCGCCGCGGTTTCTCTCCGGCGGCCGCATCGGCTTTGCGGTCCGCAGCGCCACCGCCGCCGAGGAAGGGATCAAGATCTGGAACCCGGATCTCCGCGTCGTCGACGTCGTTACGGGCGCCGCGCGCGGACCCAGCTGGGCGCCCGACGGCACACACCTCGTGTACGAGCGCGCCCTCAGGCGGTCGGGGACCGAGCACTTCATCCCGACCGGCAGCATCGATCCGGAGTTCGAGCTGTATCTCAGCGAGCCGTTCACGGCGTTCTCGCCCGACGGCACACAGGTGCTCTACAGCCAGCAGGCCGACGACGGGATGGATCCCAGCGACACCAGCCTCGAGATCATGAACGCGGATGGCAGCGGCAAGCGGACCCTGTACCACCTCAAGGGCGCCTCGGCCTTCGATCCCAACTGGTCGCCGGCCGGCGACGTGATCGTGTTCAGCATCGGCAGCTATTTCCGTGCACCCGGCATTCCGCCCGCGCAGATTGCGACCATCAAGCCGGACGGCACCGCCTTCACGCCGATCGTGGACGATGGCGCCAACAACGGCTTTCCGACCTGGTCACCGGACGCGAAGCAGATCGTCTACAAGCATGGCCGGCACCTCGTGCGCCGCGATCTGGCCGATGGCAGCGTCGTGCCGTTGACCGACGGCAACTGCTACGACAATTTCCCCAAGTGGCAGCCGCATGGCGATCGCATCCTGTTCACCAGCGATCGCGACGGCCGCTTCGAGCTCTACACCATGCGGCCCGATGGCACCGGCGTCACCCGCCTGACGAACGTCGAAGGGAGCAGCGCCCATGCGTCGTGGTCGCCGGACGGCCAGTGGATCCTGTTCACCAGCGGTCGCAAGGGGTTCAAGGACGAGATGGCGATGAGCGAGCGCGTGCCGCAGCCGTATGGCGAGCTCTTCGTGATGCACGCCGACGGATCGGGCGTTCGCCAGCTGACCGACAACAAGTGGGAAGACGCCGTCGCCGGCTGGGCGCCGGAAAAGCCCTGACTGACGGCGGCGCCTGCCGGCCGGGGTCGCCGTGGCGGGGGAGGGTGGACACGCTCGCCGCTCGGGCGGGCGAGCTCAGCGTCGTCGTCGACCGCCTTCGTGCAGCCTGAGGCTGAGCGGGGGAGTGCGCGCGTCGAGCGGCCGCTGGCGGTGCGCTGCGATCAGCGCCGCTCCCAGGAACAGTCCGCCCGTCAGCGCCGCCAGCGTCGGCGCGCGCAGGAGCGGCAGCTCGGCGAGCATGCTGCCGATCACGACGGCGATCAGCAGCCCGGCCCCCAGTCCACCCTGGATGGAAATGCGGGACATCTGGAACGGCGTCGGTGTCTCGGCCATGTCTCCATTGTGCGCCTGATCGCGGCCCGGCGGGGTCGCCCGGAGTATGATCCTCGGCTACCGTGGCGGGTCAGGGAACAGAGGGATCGCGGGGCGGGTTTCGCGCCTTTTATCAGTGGCTGACCGGGTCGGCTCCGGTCTCCGTGTCTGCCAGCGGTCCCAACGACCCCACCGGTGAGGTCGCTCGCGGCGGCTCCTCGCCGAGCGGGCCGGTGCCGGCGCGCATCGGGCACTACCAGATCGAGCGCAAGATCGGCGAAGGCGGCATGGGCGTGGTCTACGCCGCGCGTGACGAACGCCTGGCCCGGAAGATCGCCCTGAAGACCTTGTCGGCGCCCACGCCCGACGACACGGCGCACCAGCGGCTCTGGCGCGAAGCCCGCGCCGCCGCCAGCGTCAACCATCCCAACGTCTGCCAGATCTACGAAATCGGCGAGGACGCCGGGCGCGTGTTCATCGCCATGGAGCTGCTCGAGGGCGAGGCGCTCGGGGCGCGGCTCGAACGCGGCGCCCTCACCGCCGCCGAGGCGATGCCGATCGGGCTGGGCATGCTGTCGGCGCTGGCGGCGCTGCACGCCCGCGGCATCGTCCACCGCGATCTCAAGCCGTCGAACGTGTTCCTGACGGCGCACGGCGTCAAGCTGCTCGACTTCGGCCTGGCCCAGCCAGAACTGTCCGGCGCCGACGGCGTCGCCGCCGGCCTGACGCGCACCGGCGTCGTCATGGGGACGCCGCGCTACATGTCGCCCGAGCAGGTGGCCGGCGAGCCGATCGATCTGCGCAGCGATCTCTTCGCGGCCGGCACGGTCCTGTTCGAGATGCTGGCCGGCCGGCCCGCCTTCGCCGGCCGCTCGATCGTCGAGGTCCTGCACGCGACCCGCTACGAACAGCCGCCCGCGCTCAGCGGATCGCCGGCGGTGGCGGCCTTCGATCGCGTGATTCGCCGGGCCATGGCCAAGCGCCCAGCCGACCGGCCGATCTCGGCCGAGGCGATGGCCGACGAGCTGCGCGCGATTCGCGGCCTCGAGAGCGGATCGTCGGCGGCGATGGCGCAGGCGCTGACGCGTCTCGTCGTGCTGCCGTTCCGCGTCCTGCGTCCCGACGCCGAGACCGACTTCCTCGCCTTCAGCCTGCCCGACGCGATCGCCACGTCGCTGTCGGGCAACGCCGGGATGATCGTGCGCTCGAGCGCGGTGGCGGCGCGCTTTGCGACCGGGACGCCCGATCTGAAGGCGCTCGCCGCCGAAGCCGACGTCGATCGGGTGGTGATGGGCACGCTGCTGCGGGCCGGCGATCAGCTGCGCGCCACCGCGCAGCTCGTCGACGCGCCCGGCGGCACGCTGCTGACGTCGCACACCGTCCAGGCGTCGCTCGGCGATCTGTTCGGCCTGCAGGACGACATCGCCCGCCGCGTCGCCGACGCGCTCTCGCTGCCGCTGGCCGGCACGCCGGCGCAATCGCCCGACCGTCCCACCGATCCGCGGGCCTATCAGCTGTACCTGCGCGCCAACGAGCTGGCGCGGACGTACGACGGCATCGCCGCCGCGCGCGATCTCTACCAGGAGTGCCTGGAGCTCGACCCGCGGTTCGCGCCGGCGTGGGCGCGGCTCGGACGCTGCCATCGCATCGTCGGCAAGTACATCGATCCCGATCCGGGCAGCGACGCGCGGGCCGAGGACGCACTCCGCCGGGCCCTGGCCATCAACCCGCGCCTGTCGCTGGCGCACAAGTTCTACGCCAACCTCGAAGCGGACATCGGCCAGTCGTCGGCGGCGCTGCGCCGCCTGCTCGGCGAAGCGAACCGGCAGGGCAACGACCCCGAGCTGTTCGCCGGCCTCGTCCACGCGTGCCGCTACTGCGGCCTGTTCGAGCAGTCGCTGGCCGCGCACGCCGAGGCACGCCGGCTCGATCCCAACGTGACGACCAGCGTCGAGCAGACGCTGCTCATGATGGGCGACGTCGATGCGATGCTGGCGATGGAGGCCCCCAAGCTCATTGCCGGCGCCGACGACGGCATCCGCGTCATCGCGCTCGGCCTCGCCGGGCGCCGCGACGAGGCGCGGGTCCGCCTCGCCGCGATGCGCGCCTCGTCGCGCATCCCGCTGTTCGTCGGCTGGATGGACTACATCGCAGCGTGGCTCGATGGCAGCGTCCGCAACGTGACGGAGGAGATCGAGCGCGCCGGCCTCGGCGTCCTCAAGATTCAGGACGACCCCGAAGCGATCTTCCAGGAAGGCTGGATGTCCTGCGACGTCGGCGAGCACGCGCGCGGGCTGGCCGATCTCGAGCGCGCCGTGGCCCGGGGCTACTTCGTCGCGCCGACGCTGACGCGCTGGCCGCAATTCGATCGACTGCGCGGCGAGCCGCGCTTCCAGGCCTTGCTCGCCTCCGCCGACGCCGGCCGCGCCCGCGCCCTGGCGGCGTTCCGCGAAGCGGGCGGCGAGCGACTTCTCGGCGCGGCTGCGGCGGCGGGGTGACGGCGGCCATGAAGACGTTCGCCCGCGGCGACTGCCGCGCCGAGATCGTCCGGCGGCTCCGGCTGGTGCGCGCCGACAGCGTCCGCCGGTGGGGCACGATGACGCCGCACCAGATGGTCTGTCACTGCGCGGACGCCTGCCGCATGGCGCGCGGCGAGGTCGCGCCCGCCGACATCGCCAGCCTGTCCACGCGCACCGTGATCAAGTGGATCGCGCTCTACGCGCCGATGCGGTGGCCGGAGGGGATCCAGACCGTGGCGGAGTTCGATCAGCGGACGGCCGGCTCGCCGCCGGGAGACTTCGCGGCCGACGTGGCGGCGCTGGAGACGCTGCTCGGCCAGATCGGGCCGCGCGATGGCGGTGCGCCGTGGCCGCGCCATCCGATCTTCGGACGGATGTCGCAGCGGGCGTGGCTCCGCTGGGCCTACCTGCACATGGATCATCACCTGCGGCAGTTCGGCGCCTGACGGACACGACTCCGGAGTCGAAACGAATCGCGAACGACTCCGGAGTCGAATTGAACGAACGACTCCGGAGTCGAATTGCACTCCGGAGTCGTTCGACCGGGCATCCGGCGTTCGCTGCCGCATCGCCGCACGTTGTGTCCGGACGAGGCTCTTCCGTGAACAAGATCATCGATCTCATCCCCGTCCTCGACGCCGCCGAAGTGGCGCGGGTCGACGCCGACGTCCACGCCGCCCGGCCGCGCTGGATGCGCCGCGATCCGGTGCATCCGTTCTTCACGCTGGGCGCCGCCAGCTACCTGGACGCCCGCAAGGGGCAGTTCGCGCACTACCAGGCACTCGCGCGGGAGGGGAATCCGGAGCTCGCCGCCACCTTCGGCTGGGTGCACGAGAAGCTGCGGCAGGCGGTCTCGACCGTGGTCGGATCGGAGGCGCGCTACGACGATCGCCTCGCGCTGCCGGGGTTCCACGTGCACCTCCGCGACCCGGAGCAGGTGATCCCGCCGGCCAGCATCCACTTCGATCTGCAGTTCGAGCTGATCGACTGGAGTCAGCTCGGCGTGGCTGACGGCCGCGAGCAGCTGTCGTTGACCTTGGCCATCGCGCTGCCCGCTGAAGGCGGCGGTCTGATGGTGTGGAACATCAACCGGATGGAGATCGAGGCGATGACGGACGAGGCACGTCGCGCCCACATGAGCGCCAACCGCCACGCCAGCCGGCATCCGTACACGCCTGGCCATCTCGCCGTGCACTCCGGCCATCAGCTCCATCAGATGGCGCCGGCGCACGACCCGCAGCCCAGCGATGAGCGCATCACGATGCAGGCGCACGCGCTGCCGGTCGACGGCCAGTGGGTCATCTATTGGTAACGGCCTCGGCAGCTCCGGGCGCTGAGTCCCACGCGAGCGGCGCCGCCGCTTTCTTTCACTGAAACGCGCACGAATTTCCAAGCGCCGCCGGCGATGACGATTCCGTGACGCGAATTTCGACGCGTCAGGGACGGCACGCGTCGTGCTAACTGTGCCGAAGAGGCGCACAGAGTGGCGAATTGTCGACGCAGGGGCGAGACGGCGAATGCCAGATAGCAAACTGGCGCCGCCTCTGCCGATCGTCCTGTCCCGCAACCGCATCGGCGGTCGAGTGCTCGCGACCGCGAGGCACTGGCGGCTGAACGCGGACACGCTGGCGGCCTTCGACGCGTTCGTCGTGCTGGGCCTGCTCGGCGTGTACCTCAAGGTGGCCCTGCTCGCGCCGCAGTGGGGAGCGGTCGCCCGCTTCTTCGGCAAGCGGCCGGGCGAGCCGCTGGGGTGGTTCGATCCGCTGGGGTTCTTCGCCAGCGACCTCGTCCTCAACCTGGTGGTCGTGCCGCTCATCGCCACCGCCGTGGTCACGCTCGTCTTCGGTGCGTGGCGCGTCCTCGCGGCGTGCGTCCTCAGCGCCATTGCCAGCCTTGTCTATTTCATCGAGTTGCGCGCCAGCAGTGAAGTCGGCCAATACATCTCCGGCGAGATGCTCCACGACTTCATCGGCTGGTCCGAGACCCACGCCTCATCCGCCGCTGACTACCTGACGATCGCCAGCCTGATCAAGCTGATCGCGCTGCTGGCGACGCTCTGCGGCCTGCTGCTCGCGGCCCGCGCCGCGCGCCGCGCCAGCTCGGACCGCTCGCGGCTGGCGTTGCGTCTGCTGCTGGCCGTCCCTGCGGTGCTCGCCGCCGCGGCGGTCGCCCTCGTCGCGCCGGTCGCCTACGCCGTGCGGCTGCCGAACTCGCCGCTCAATACGAGCGCGGTGACGCGAGCGGCGACGTCGCTCATGACGACCTCGTACGCCGGCAGCGGCGGCTCCCCGTGGCTGAGCCTCGATGACGCACTGGGCGCGCTGCGCGATCTGACCCACACGGCCCCCTTCGACCGGACGCATGCGCTGGTCGGCCGGGAAGCCGGCTCGGATCTGGTCATCATGATGATGGAGACGGGCCCGTCGGCCGCCTTCGAGTACACCGGCGGCGGCGTCCGCCGGCACGCGGTCGAACGCCTGCGGCCGCACGCGCTCGTTGCAGCGCGGCATTACACGGCCCACCCGTACAGCAGCGACGCGTTGTTCGCCGTCCTGTCCGGCACCTACCCGCACGGCCGCCGGCTCCTGCTGCAGGACCTCGCTGCCCCGGAAGTGAACGGGCTGTTTACCGGACTGCCGGCCGACGTCGGGCTGCGCGGCGTCTACCTGCCGAGCCTCTATCAGATCGAACTCGACGACCGGATGTATGGGGCCTTCGGGGCCCGCACCCTCTACGTGTCCGATCGGCACCTCGACGATCCCCTGCGCGCCCGTGCCGAAGCGCGTGCCGACGCGCTGCTGCGTGAGCTCGGCGGCGACGCCCTGACCGCGATCGTGCGCGATCGGCTGCGCGGCCTGCTCGTCAACGATCTCCAGGCGCTCGAGCGCGTCAAGGCGGACATCGCCCGGACGGCCGCGGCGGGCGGGCGCTACGCGGTCCTGTTCTTCCCCGAGATCGGCCACGGGCCGTGGCCGCAGCTGCTGGGGCGCGACACGAACGTGCTGGCGCGCGGCCGGACGCTGATGGACATCCAGGACGCCTGGCTCGATGAGCTGCTCGACGTCATCGCCGCGTCGCACCGGCTCGATCGCACGGTGGTCGCGCTCACCGCCGACCACGGACTGCGGACGCGGGCGGAGTACCCGCCCCTGAAGGTCGGCTTCCTGAGCGACGTGATGTTCCACGTGCCGCTTCTGATTTATGCGCCGCATGCGGTGCCGGCGCCGACGGTGCTCGAGGCCCCGACCTCCCACATCGACGTGGCGCCGACGCTGCTGGCGCTGCTCGGCTCCCCGGACGCCGCCGCCCGCATGCACGGCGTCCCGGTCTGGCAGCGGACCGGGCGGGACCGGCTGTACCTGCTGGCCTCCGCCTACGGTGGCGCTGACGGCTTTCTCGAGGGCGACCGCTTCTACATGCATCAGGCGCTGTCCGGAGCCGTTTACGCCAACGACCGTCTGGCGTTCGGCGACGGGAATCAGGCCAAGCCGGGCGATCCGGTCGTGCCGTTCGTCGTCGGCGCACTAGAGAAGGCCACCGACGGGCAGCATGCGCTGGTCACCCGTATGCGCAGCGGCGGCCACTGACGGCCGGCGCACGCCTCCGATGTGTCTC
>Ga0070671_100003789_pt1 | contig 11865 bp, 9 predicted proteins | sample KBSS73metaG_FD_65341 | JGI IMG/M metagenome (GOLD analysis project Ga0070671, IMG submission 65341) | Switchgrass rhizosphere microbial communities from Kellogg Biological Station, Michigan, USA - KBS S7-3 metaG | ecosystem: Host-associated > Plants > Roots > Rhizosphere > Soil ...
CACGGAAACGGCCCCGCTTGCCTTCTCCTTGTCGCCGACGACGAGGATGTACGGGACCTTTTGCAACGAATGCTCTCGTATTTTATAGGTGATTTTCTCGTTCCGCAAATCGCCCTCGGCTCTAAGTCCTTGTTTTTGCAGCGTTTTGGTAACTTCCCGGGCGTAATCGGCCGAGTTTTCCGAGATGTTGAGGACGCTCGCCTGGATCGGCGACAGCCAGGCGGGCATCGCCCCGGCGTGATGCTCCAGGAGGATGCCGATGAAGCGCTCGAAGCTGCCGACGATCGCCCGGTGCAGCATCACCGGAAAGGCGCGCCCGCTCGTCTCGGTGACGTAGTCGCCGCCGAGGCGCTCGGCGGTGTTGAAGTCGACCTGCATCGTGCCGAGCTGCCATTGCCGGCCGAGCGCGTCCTTCAGCGTGTACTCGATCTTCGGGCCGTAGAAGGCGCCGTCGCCCGGCGCGATCACGAAGTCGCAGCCCGAGCGGCGCAGCGCTTCCTGAAGGGCGTACTCGGCCTTGTCCCAGAGGTCGTCGGCGCCGACGCGGCTGTCCGGGCGCGTCGCCACCTTGTAGATGATGTCCGTGAAGCCGAAGTCACGGTAGACCTTCTGCAGCTGCTCCGTGTAGGCGACGCACTCGTCGAGGATCTGGTCCTCCGTGCAGAAGACGTGGCCGTCGTCCTGCGTGAAGCCGCGGATCCGCATGATCCCGTGCAGCGCGCCGCTCGGCTCGTTGCGGTGGCACTGGCCGAACTCGCCGTAGCGAATCGGCAGCTCGCGGTAGCTGCGCAGGTGCGACTTGAAGATCAGCACGTGGCCGGGGCAGTTCATCGGCTTGAGCGCGTACTCGTGCTTCTCCGACTCGGTCGTGAACATGTTCTCGCGGTAGTTCTGCCAGTGGCCGGTCTTCTCCCACAGGCTCTTGTCAAGGAGCTGCGGGCCCTTGACCTCCTGGTAGCCGGTGTCGAGATAGACCTGTCGCATGTAGCGCTCGATCGACTGCCAGAGCGCCCAGCCCTTCGGGTGCCAGAAGACGACGCCCGGCGCGACCTCGTCGATGTGGAAGAGATCGAGCTCGCGGCCGAGCTTCCTGTGGTCGCGCTTCTCGGCCTCCTCGAGCATGTGCAGGTACTTCTGCAGCTCGTCCTTGGTCGCCCAGGCCGTGCCGTAGATGCGCTGCAGCATCTCGTTCTTCGAGTCGCCGCGCCAGTACGCGCCCGCCACCTTCATCAGCTTGAAGTGCTTCAGCTTGCCGGTGCGCGGCACGTGCGGGCCGCGGCACAGGTCCTCGAAGGCGCCTTCCCGATACAGGGAGACGTCCTCGCCCGCCGGGATCGAGCCGATGATCTCGGCCTTGTACGCCTCGCCCATCGCGTTGAAATGCGCGACGGCCTCGTCGCGAGGCAGCACGCGCCGCGTCACCGGCTCGTCCTTCTTCGCGAGCTCGGCCATCTTCGCCTCGATCGCCGCGAGGTCCTCCGGCGTGAACGGACGCTTGTAGGCGAAGTCGTAATAGAAGCCGTTCTCGATCACCGGGCCGATCGTCACCTGCGCATCGGGGAAGAGCTCCTTCACCGCGTACGCGAGCAGGTGCGCCGTCGAATGGCGGATCAGCTCGAGCCCGTCGGGATCCCTCTCGGTGACGATCGCCAGCTTCTCGTCGTGGTCGATGCGAAAGCTCGTGTCGACGAGACGGCTCGCCTTGCCTTCGCCGATGCGGCCGCCGAGCGCCGCCTTGGCGAGCCCGGGGCCGATCGACGCGGCGACTTCCTCGACCGTCACCGGTCCGGGAAACTCGCGGCGCGAGCCGTCGGGCAATTGGATCGAGATCATGAGCACACTCCAGCAATGAAAAAAGCGCGGGCCGGCCGCGCTTTTCGTTCGAAAGGAAGGGCGTTGCGGATGCGGGGACGCGCGGCGACCTACACCCTGGAGACCGGGGTGGTAGTTCGCGGTGTCATAACCGTCATGCCTTTCTCGCTCTTGTGGGGTGCCGTTGCCCGCATTGTAAATGAGCGGCCCTAGAAGGGCAGGATCGCGACGTTGCCGATTCGTTCGATGAGCCACAGAACGCCGATCGCGATGGCCAGCGCCGAGCCTGCGCCGATGATCCACTTCGGGTAGCCGCGCCAGCGGCGCAGCGCGAACAGCACGCTCGTCGCTACCGCGACGATCACGAGCTGCCCGACCTCGAGACCGAGGTTGAACTGAAGCAGCGCCCAGGCGAAATCGGCGCGCGGCAGGTTGAGCTCGGCGAGCACGCCGGCAAAGCCGAAGCCGTGGATGAGGCCGAAGAAGAACGTGACGACGACCCGCCGCACCGGAAAGATGGGCAGGACGTTGTCGAGCGCTGCGAGGACGATCGTCGCCGCGATCGCCGGCTCGATGAAGGCGGGCGTCAGCGACACCAGCTTCAGCGCCGCAAGGCCGAGCGTGATCGAGTGCGCGACGGTGAACGCCGAGACGATGCCGACCACCGGCCACACCGCCTGGCCGAGCCGCTCGACCGGCTGCCAGCACGCCGGTGACCTTCTCATCACCGACGGCAAGAGCAGGCAGAGCAGGAAGAGCACGTGGTCGTAGCCGGTGAGGATGTGGCGCACGCCCTCGCGAAGGAACTGCCAGCGCGTGATCGGCGCACTCGGCGACGGCGGCGAGACGGAGGCCGCCGACCCTGACGCGGCCGCAGGCGCGATCGCCCCGGGCGCGATCGCCCCGGGCATGCTCGCCGCCGACACGCGGCCGTGAGGACCTGTGCCGCTCACCGCTACCGTCGCCGTCGGCTCGAGCACCGAAATCACGACCTCGCGGCCGGGACGTTGCAGCTTGGCGATGCCGCGATGGGTCGGATCGACCTCGGCGAACAAGGCATACGAGATCCTCGGCGTCTCGGCTGCCGTGCACGACGAGCGCAGATTCAGCACCGCATAGGCGCCGTCGTTGCGCCGCTCGAGGCCGCGGCCGACAGCCGACAGCGGGCAACCTTCGATCGCCAGGCGCGCCAGCGCGTAGGCCTCGATGCGCGGCCACGCCGAACGCACCTCGCCCCAGCTCAGCTTGCCGTCGGCATCGCTGTCGAGATCGAGGGCGACGTCGAGATCGCGCAGGGCGATGTCCCAGCGCACGGTGAGCTCGCCCGGCGCGGCAGCGATCTGCAGGTACGAATCGCTCGCCTTGTGCGCGCCGGCGATTCCCGCGACGAGCAGGAGCGCCGCCACGACGAGCGCGTGCCGCCACCGGCGCGCCGGCGCCGGATCAGAGCAGGCCATCGATGCGGCGATCGTGCAGGCCCATTGATGCCTTCAGGCGGCGCGCTTCGTCGATCGCCTCCTTGCGGCCGCTCGCCCGCGCCGCCTGGGCGAAGACGAGCACGTCGAGCGGCTCGCGCTGGCGCGCGACGTCGCCGCGCGCCAGCGCGAGGGCGCGCTCGACATCGCGGTCGACGACGAGGGCGAACATCGCCTGCTCGCGGCCATGGAAGATGCGCGCGTCCGGCCGCTCGTTGGCGAGCGCGAAGCGGTCGCGCATCTCGGCGACCTCGCGCGGCGCCGACGGCGTTCGCGCGAGCGTCGCCGCAAGGGCGACGCGAAGAAGGACGGTGTCGGTGCGCGACTCGTCCTTCAGCGCCGCGAGCGCCTCGGCAGGCCGGCCCTGCGCGATCAGGAAGTCGGCATAGGCGATCGCGGCATACGTATCGGGGCCGAGCCGCAGCACGCTCCGATACGCCGCCTCGGCCGGACCGGCGCGGCCGTCGCGTTCCTCGAGCTCGGCGAGCGACGTCGTCAGCCAGCCGCGCGTGCCCGGCGGCAGCGAGCGCGACGCGAGCATCGTCTCGAAGCTTCGCCTCGCCTGCGCCGTCTCGCCGCGCAGGGCGGCGTTCTCGGCGAGGCACGCCGTCGCATAGAGATCGGCGCCGGCACGACCGACCTCGCGACACGCCGCATCGGAGTCGCCGTAGCGGCCCTGCACGCGAAGCACCGTCGCAAGCGTCAGCCACGCCTGCGGCTGGCGCGAGCCGTTCGGTCGCGCGACGAGCAGGCGCAGATGGCCGACCGCTGCGTCGAACTCGTGCAGGTACTGCTCGAGGGTGGCACGCAGCAGCAGGACGTCGTCGGGCGCGCGGGTGGCGTCGGGCCAGGCGCGCAGCGCGGCGAGCGCAAGGCCGGCGAAGCGCGGATCGCCGGACTCGCGCGCCTGCTCCAGGTAGCGGCGCGCGACCGTGGTCGCCAGCCCGAGGTCGTCGGGACGCGCGGCGAGGCGCTTCCTGAGCTGGCGATCCTCGCGGTTGCCGGCGCTCGCCGGCAGCACCTCGATCACCTCGTCGTCTCGCGTCGGCGTGATCGGCGCCGCGCCGCTCGACCCGGCGATGCAGCTCAGAAAAAGACCGGCGGCGAGCGCGCCGGTCAGCTCACGCAGGGATCGCATGGCGGCGATGCTACGGGTGGCGGGCGTTGCCGCCACCCTGCCCTCGCTTCAGTCGATCTTCTGCGGCTCGCCGGTGTCGTCCGCCGGAGGCAGCACGGCGGCGGTGTCGACCGGCTCGAGAATGTCGGCCATGGAGGCGACCAGCAACTGCAGGTAGGCGATGAAGCCGCCCGGCGACTGGCTCGCGCTCGCCGGCACTTCGGAGGTCGCCGGCGGAACGGTCGCGACGTTGTCGTCGTCGCCGCCGCCGCAGGCGGCGAGCACCGACGCGGCGACCACCGCGGCAAGGAGTGTCCTTTTCATGGCCGCCTCCTCACTTCGCGCCCGGCAGCGGCGTGCCGAGGTACGGGAAGGCCGGCAGCAGCGGCCCGTTCGCCTTCACCTTCGCGCCGGCCTGGTCGACGCCGTCGTGCAGGCCGAAGACCGCGGCACCGAGCGGCGCCGCGCTCGGCTTGCAGGCGGCACCGAACTTGTAGGTGTCGGCGTTGCCGTTGGCGACGCACAGACCGCCCATCACCGCGATCAGCGAGATGTCGACGACGTCGTCGTTCGGCCGGCGCCCGTTCGGATAGCCGGCGAGGTCGCCGCCCGCGCCAGCGAGAAGTCCGCCGAGCAGGCCGAGCCGGTTCTGCGCTGCCTCCGCGGTCGGTGCGATCGCCGTGTTCAGGCGCAGCATCTCCGAGGCGACGCCGGCTGACGGCGATGCGCTGAACGCCTTCGGCTGGTTGACGCCGGCGATGCCAGTCAGGAACGTCGTGACGAGGTCGTTGCGCGGAAAGTTCGTCGGCGCGATCGAAGGTGTCGCGAGCGCGATCTCGACCAGCGCCGGCAACGTCGGGTTGGTCACGTAGGTCGCGAACTGGCCGTCGTCCTTGGGCTTGGAGTTGTTGAACTTGTCCTTGTCGGGCAGGCCGATGACGAGCTCGTTGACCAGCGGCATGCCGAGCCGCGACACCTGCGTCCAGGCGCCTCCCGTCAGCGCCGCGCTCTGGTGACCGGTCTTGGGCGAGCTGCTCAGGAGCGATCCCTGGCGCAGGCTCGCCGTCGTCCAGCCGCCGATCACCGGGTCGTTCGCTCCGGCGGCGAGCAGGCAGCTCGTCGGCACCTCGAGGGCGAGGGCCGTGACGTTGGCATCGCTCAGGTCGTCCTGGCCGGCGTCCTTCTTCGTGTTGTCGAGGAGGAACGCCGCTTCGGCGGGGCTGAAGTCGGCGGCGCCCGGGACGTTGAGCAGGTCGAAGATCACGCCGAGGTTGACCGCGAACGGATCCTTGCGCTGGCCGACGAACACCTTTCCGGTCCCGGTGCAGCCCGGGATGTTGACGGTGTAGACGTGCTGCGCCGCGTAGGCGGCGTAGTTCGGGAGCGTCTTCACTCCGATGTTGTCGACCGGCTTGGCAAAGACGTTGTTGCCGGTCGTGACGTTGGTGAGCTGGCCGTGCGTGCCGGTGCGGCGATCGCCGCGAACGATGTCGACGGTGAAGGTCTCGTCGACGTTCGATGTGGTGGCGCTCGGCGCCGTGATCTGTCCCGACTGCGTCAGCGGAATCGCGACGTCGACGCCGCCGATCTTGAGCTTGGTCGAGCGCAGGTTGTTGTTGAAGCGGAACTGGAAGGTGATGTCTTCCTTGCCGTCGCCGTTGTTGTCGATGTGGATCTCGTAGAGCGCGTTCGGATCGAGCTTGAAGTAGTTCGGGCCGCCGTAGGCGTCCTGCAGCGGCAGGTAGTTGGCGACCAGGGTGACGTAACCGGGCCCGCTGAGTCGGCTCGGCTCGTAGCTGTTGAACATGTAGAAGTCGGTGCCGTCGACCTTGGGCGTGGTCGTGATCGACGGCGCCTCGCGATGGCTGGACGCATGCGCCGGCACGGCACACAGGCCGCTCAGCGCTGCGACGGCGGCGACCACCGGCAGCAGGCGAGCGTGGATTTCGGGCTGGGATCTCTTCATCTCTTTGCTCCTCGGTTTGGGATCACTTCGACAACCGCCGGACGGGTCCGGGAGATGCGACGAGCTCCGAGGCCCGCAACGCACCGTCCGACGCTGATACGCAAGTGGCGCCGCCGCGGATGCAGAATCGAATCGCGCGATTTGGAAACGAGAGTCGTAATGACCACGCCGGACGCGCGACCTAGGGCATCCCTGACTCGAGGAGCGATCGATGGAGCGACCCGTGGCGTTTTCCCTGCCCGACGCCGGCGCGCCGGCGCGGCGTGCCTTCTCGCTGGCGATGGCGGCCGTCGCCGCCTGCGCGGGTCACGGCAACGCACGCGCGCTCGATGCCTGCACGGCGGCCAGCACGCGCTCGGTCGCTCCGGTCGTCGAGCTCTACACCTCGGAGGGGTGCAACTCGTGCCCGCCTGCCGACCGCTGGCTCTCGAAGCTGAACGCCGACCCGACGGTCGTCGCCCTCGCCTTCCACGTCGACTACTGGGATCGCCTCGGCTGGAAGGACCGCTTCGCGAGCGCCGAGTTCACCGCCCGCCAGGCGGCGCAACAGGCGACCAACGGCGCGCGCTTCAGCTACACGCCGCAGGTGGTCGTCGACGGCCGCGACCGCACCGACTGGTCGCGCGCCGCGGTGCCGTCATCGGCGCGTCCTTCGGCTGCGGTCGAGGTCATGGTCGCGCAGCAGGGCGACCGTTTCGTCGCGACCGTCACTCCCGCCGCCGGCGCGCCGCAACGACTCGCCGCGTACTGGGCGGTCACCGAGCAGGGCCACGTCACCGCCGTCAAGGCGGGAGAGAACGAGGGCGTGACCCTGCACCACGACTTCGTCGTTCGCGACTACGAGCCCGTCGCGGCCTGGGCGGCGCGCAGCAGCACGCCGGCGACCTTCAGCTTCAGGCCGGCGACCGCCGCCGACGGCGCGCATCCGCGCAGTGTCAACCTCGTCGTCGTCGATGCGGCGAGCGGGCGTCCTGTGCAGGCGGTGAAGGTGGGTTGCTGAGCCTGCCGCGCTGCGGCAGGCTCAGCAACCTTCGGCGACAGGATCGCTCCCTCCCAACCCTCCCTCCGAGAGGGAGGGGACGGCCCGTCGGGGCAGCTAGGCGTCGCGAAGGGCGGCGCGCAGCTGGGCGCCGATCTCGGGCTTGCCGGCGAAGGGGTCGGTCGGGTTGCGCGCCTGCATGATGTCCTCGAGGCGCGTCTGCACGCTGCCGAGCGCCTTGGGGTGGCTGTAGATGTAGAAGCGCTTCTCGCCGATCGCATCGAAGACGAAGCGGGCGACATCGGCCGCGCTCACCTTGCCGCTTCCCACCGCGCGATCGTTCATCGCCCGGCCGATCAGCTGGCTCTTGGTCGGCTTGTCGGCGGCGAGCGCGTCGGGCCGGTTGCGCTGGCTGTCGCCGATCGCCGTCGGCACGAAGAACGGGCAGAGCACCGACGCGCCGATCTGCTCGGTGACGAGCTGCAGGTCCTGGTAGAGCGTCTCGCTCATCGACACGACGGCGTGCTTGCTGGCGTTGTAGACGCCCATGTTGGGCGGGTTCAGGAGGCCCGCCATCGACGCGGTGTTGACGATGTGGCCCTCGTACTTGGGGTCCTTGGCGGCCGCCTCGAGCATCATCGGCGTGAAGACGCGCATGCCGTGCGCAACGCCCATGACGTTGACGCCGAGCACCCAGGCCCAGTCGGCGGCCGTGTTCTCCCAGATCAGGCCGCCGGCACCGACGCCCGCGTTGTTGAAGACGATGCTCGGCGCGCCAAAACGGGCCTTGGTCGCCGCGCCGAGCGCCTCGACCTCGGCCGCGTGGGCGACGTCGAGCCGAAACGGCAGCACCTCGGCGCCGAGGGCGCGAACGTCGGCGGCGGCGCGATCGAGCGCGTCCTGCTGGACGTCGGCCATGACGACGTTCATTCCGCGCTGCGCTGCCAGGCGCGAGGTCTCGAGGCCGAACCCCGAGCCGGCGCCGGTGATGACGGCGGTGCCGCCCTTGAATGTCTTCATCGAAGTTCCTTCTTGGCCGCCTTGACGTGGAAGCCGATCCGTGGGAAGTGGACATGGACGCGGCCGGCACGCTCGTCGTCACGCGCGACGACGACTTCGTCGCCGTCGAGGCCGACGAGCGTGCCGGCGATCTCATCGTGCGCGTAGTCCGAGGCGGTGACGACAACCGCGTCACCCGGCGCCAGGGCGGTGCCCCCGCTCACCGACGTCGGCGCGTGGCTCTTCGTGCCGGCGGCGAGCGCGATCGCGTCGGCGCTTGCCATCGGCGTCGACTCTCCATGCCCGAACGCCGTCACGCGGGCGAACCATGCGCCGATCGCGGGATACGCGTCGAGCACGGCCGCGCTCGCGGCGGCGCGACGCATGAACCAGATCGACTGCGCCGTCGAGAAATCCGCGATCGAGGCGGCGCTGCCGAGCAGGAAGCGGCGCCCGTCGGCGAGCATCGCCTCGATCCGGCGCAGACACGCGGCGAGCGCGGCGGCGTTGTCGTGCGGCGGCGCGCGCCGGAGCGACGGCGTCATCGCCGCTCGGTCGGCGCCGAAGGACTTGACGACCTCCGGGGGCGCGCCGGCGAAGAAGTCGGCCGCGCCGAGCTGCATCGTGTAGGGCACCGCGGTCCAGAACAGCGAGGAGTCGGCCCACTGCGCGACGATCTCGGCCAGGCCCGCGCTCTCGCTCGGATAAAGCGGCGGCTCGGGCGCAAGGCGATCGATGACCCGGCACATCAGCAGCGAGTCGCAATAGATGTCGGCGCCGATCTGCATGAACGGCGTGCGCCGATAGCCGCCGGTCAGCGCGACGACGTCGGGCTTGGGCATGATCATCGGCACCGTCACCGAGCGCCACGTCATGCGCTTCATGCCGAGGACGAGGCGAACCTTTTCCGAAAACGGCGACGAGCCGTAGTGATGGAGGACGAGGTCGGTCATCGGCCCACCCTCGCGCTGATGACGGCTTCAGCGCCGCTCATGCCGTCTCGTGCTGCGCCATCCGCGCCGCGCGTGGCGCGAAGATCAGCGCGAAGGTCTGGCCGAGATCGCGCACCTCGGCGCCGTCGAGCGCGCCCTTCTCCGCGAGCAACCGGTGCAGCCGCGGCAGGTGGTAATGCGGCACCGCGGGATAGAGGTGGTGCTCGAGGTGGTAGTTGACGTGATGCGGGAACAGAAGCGCGCGCCCGAGCACGTTGAGCGCGTCGCCGCCGGTCCGGTTCGAGCGTGCCGCCGTCAGCGGCGACGAGAAGTCGGTCGTCGCGCCGTGCTCGCAGATCGCGCGCAGGCGCAGGATCGGCTGCAGCACGGTAAGCATCGGCACGAGCCAGAACGCCGCGTACTGCGCCAGGCCACGCCAGCCGCCGAGAGCGAAGCAGGCGAGCGGCGCGAGCAGCTGGAAGCCGACGACGAACCAGCGATCGATCCGCGCCGAGCGGCGCAATTGCGGTGAGGTGTCGTCGAGCGGCCGCGCTGCCCGCTGCGTCTGGTCGTTGATCGCAGGCGCGCCGAAGAAATAGGCGAAGGTCTTCCATGCGTTGAGGCCGACGAGATCCTGCGCGAGCTTCTTCCAGAGATACGCGTTGCCGCGCGGATAGCCGCCGTGGATCGCCGTGTCGGGGTCTTCCTCGGTGTAGAGATTGTTGTGATGGAGCCGATGGACCACCCGGTACGTGCACATCGAGATCGCGCCGGCCATGCCGATCGCGCGGCCGACCGCATCGTTGAGCGCACGGGCGCGGAAGAGCCGGTAGTGCGCCGCCTCGTGGGCGAGGATGAAGAGCGCATGCTGCTGCACGCCGACGACGACGATCGCGAGCGCGATCCAGGGGCTCGGCCAGGTGCTGACGCCGAACGCGATCGCCAGCGCGATCACGCCGACGGTCTGCATGATGGCGCCGAGCGAGCGCCAGTCCGAGAGCTCGGTCAGCGGTGCCAGCTCGGCCGCGCTCAGGATGCGGCGCGCCGAGGCGTTGCCCGATCCCGCTGCGCCCGTCGCGAGCGGCCGCAGGTCGGTGCGGAACTCCTCGCCGTCGAGATCGCCGCGCTCCACCTCGCGCCTCCTAGACGAGCTTGACGACCTGCTTGCCGAAGTTCTTTCCCTTGAGCAGGCCGAGGAACGCCTCGGGCGCCGACGCGAGGCCCTCGGCGACGCTCTCGCGGTACTTCAGCTTGCCGGTGGCGACGAGCATGCCGAGCTCCTTCAGCGCCTCCGGCCAGACGTCCATGTGCTCGCTGACGATGAAGCCCTCGATCGTCAGGCGCGACACCAGGATCAGCTGCGGATGCTGGAGCGGGATCGGCACGCCGTCGTAGCCGCTGATCATTCCGCACAGGGCGATCCGCCCGAACGAGTTCATCCGCGCCAGCACCGCGTCGAGGATCGGACCGCCGACGTTCTCGAAGTTGCCGTCGACGCCGTCCGGGGTCGCTTCCTTCAGCGCCTGGTAGAGCGACTTCGAATCGGCGTGCGCCTTGTAGTCGACGCAGGCGTCGAAGCCGAGCTCGCGCGTCACGTAGTCGCACTTGTCGGCGCCGCCGGCGATGCCGACCGCACGACAGCCGCGCGTCTTGGCGAGCTGGCCGACGACGCTGCCGACCGCGCCGCTCGCGGCACTGACGACGATTGTCTGGCCCGGCTTCGGCTGGCAGATCTTCATCAGGCCGTACCACGCCGTCACGCCGGGCATGCCGACCGCGCCGAGGTAGGCGGAGAGCGGGATCCGGCTGGCGTCGACCTTGCGCAGCGAGCCGGGGATGCCGGCGTCGACGATCGAGTACTCCTGCCAGCCGCCGAAGCCGACGACGTTGTCGCCCGGCTTGTAGTCGGGATGCTTCGAGGCGACGACGACGCCGACGGTGCCGCCCTGCATCACCTTGTCGAGCGGCTGCGGCTGGGCGTAGCTCTTGGCGTCGTTCATGCGGCCGCGCATGTACGGGTCGAGGCTCAGGTAATGGTGGCGAACGAGGACCTGGCCCTCGGCCGGCGCGCCGAGCGGCTGCTCGAGGAGACGGAAGTTGTCGGCGCTGGCCTCGCCGGTCGGGCGCGAGACGAGATGGATCTGCCGGTTGATGTCTGCCATGTCGATTCCTTTTCAGTCGGACGCGTTGAGGCGCTGGATTCGCTTGCCGCCCGCCGGCAGGCCTTTCAGGTACTTGAACGTCCCGGTCGCATGGGCGACGAGCTCGCCCGCCGAATCGACCAGCGAGCCTTCGCAGAACGCCATCGACGCGGTGCGGTGCAGGCGCCGGCCGGTGCCGACCAGACGGCCGAGGCCGGGGCGCAGGAAGCTCGTCTTCATCTCGATCGTGACGATGCCCGAGGTCTCGGGAACACCGGCGGCGTCCGGCGTCCGCGCCGCGTGCGCCATGACGACGTCGAGCAGCGTCATCGTCACGCCGCCGTGCGCGACGCCCCACGAGTTGGTGAGCTCCTCGCGCAGCGGCACCGCGATCTCGGCGACGCCGGGCTCGAAACGCAAGAGCTCGAAGCCGAGCATCTCGAC
>Ga0070671_100003790_pt1 | contig 11860 bp, 7 predicted proteins | sample KBSS73metaG_FD_65341 | JGI IMG/M metagenome (GOLD analysis project Ga0070671, IMG submission 65341) | Switchgrass rhizosphere microbial communities from Kellogg Biological Station, Michigan, USA - KBS S7-3 metaG | ecosystem: Host-associated > Plants > Roots > Rhizosphere > Soil ...
CCCTCATACTCCATCAGATTTTTAGATTTCACCGCCGCAATACAAGCGCACACCAGCGAACCTAAGCCACCCACGACTACAGACAGCGGAGCACCGATCAGATATGCAAGACTGCCGGCTTCAAGTTCGCCGAGTTGTGGTCCACCCATGAAAAACATCATGTTGATTGCAGTCATTCGACCGCGAACATGATTCGGTGTGACGAGCTGCCTAATTGTTTGACGAAGCACAGTGCTCACGGTATCGGCAGCGCCAGTGATTGCCAGCATCAGTAGTGAGAACCCGAAGACTGTCGAGATACCGAACAACGCAGTCGCGACTCCAAAGACTGCAACCGACACCACAACGAGACGCCCCTCCCGGCGAAAAGTACCGATACGTGCCATAGCAAGCGCTGTTATGACCGAACCAATCGCCGGCGCGGCTGCGAGAAAGCCATAACCACGAGCGTCGACGTGTAACCGCTCCTTCGCAAAAATCGGTAATAACAGAGTCGCAGACGCGAAAAATGTTGCGGCGAAGTCGAGTGTCATTGTCTGCACGATGATTGGCGTCCGCCAAACGAACTGCAGTCCCTCCTTGAGAGCACCAAAACTGAGTGCGTCGCGCCTGCCGCCCTGAAGTTCTGGACTGCCACTTACCGTCATAGCCAGCAAGGCGATGATGACAGCGATAAAAGAGAGTGCGTTGAGAGCGTAAATAACCGCCGGTCCACTCTCCGCGAGTATCAATCCTGCCAATGCAGGGCCTCCAATAGTCGCGATGTTGAAAACCACCAAACCCAAACTGACGGCATTAGGAAAATCTTCCGGCGGAACAAGAGACGGCATCAACGATTGGCGCGCCGGGATATCAAAAGCAGTGGCGGCTGACGCAACAGCGCTCAAGATGTAGATGGGCCAAACGCTTTTCAGTCCCGAGATTGTGGCAGCTGCGAGTAGTGCTGCAGTCAAGAGCATCACACTTTGCGTAACAATCATTAATTGTCTGCGATTGATAGCATCAGCAACTACGCCACCAACGAGTGAACAAACAATGATTGGAGCTCCTCGAAAGAGGCCGACCAAGCCGAGCGCGAATGCAGACTTCGTCAATAAATAAACATGCCAGTTGATTGCAACGAATTGCATCTGCGATCCAGTGACAGAAATGATCTGTCCGAACCACAACAGTCGAAAGTCTCTATGCTTTAAGGCTGCGAATGAGGAACGTGGGGTTGAAGCAGTTGTTGCTCGTTCAGCAACAGGCGTCTCAGTTTCGGGCATCGACGCATAAGTTACAGGTTTGAAGACGTTGACTCAAACGAGGTGCAGCGATTATGTCTACAGAACGTCACTCAATGTAGTGTTCGCTCAACCGAGTCTGTAAAGATCGGGGCAGCGACTTCCAGCTCGCCAAGTAGAAGGCGCGGCTGTTTAACTCCGAAGAATTCAAACGTGAGCAAGACCAGGCTGACACCTTTTCATCAAAGCGCCACTGATAAAAAGGACCATTCCCGCGACGGCTATAAAATGCCGAGACAGTACCATCTACATTGCTGACAACTGCACGAATGTAAACTCGCAGTCCGTTCATTGGTTTCAACGCTTTGACTCGGAATAAATAACTTCTGCTGCTCTGCTGCTATGCCGAACTAAACTTCGCGTTACTTTTCAAGAGCGATACTGATGCTTCGGCGCTTTTTTGGATCCAGATGGATCCTTCCTTCAGTTGCAGGTCACGCGAATACCTGCCGTCACTGGCGACGGGCACAGTGGCCTTACACACTAAGACGTGTTGGTATGAACGCTTTAATGTTGGGTGGTTGTTGAGTAGAGACATGGAGACACTTAGCTTTTCCTTTGCAGTACCGTGTCCAAACAACAGACGGCACAAGGAAAAGGGCGCTCAGCGCAAGTCCCGATGTCGCGATTGGATTCTAAAGAACTAGTTACAAAGCAGTCTAACACAGAATGTTAGATTGCCGGATCGAGCACACTGAATGCGAAAGCTCAATCGGTCTTACACTTCAGTTTGAACGGTCTCATATGAATCACTGAGCTTTCGAAAGTGATAGCCCATTGCGGCGAGACGCAATGATTCAGTCATTCGATCGTGATGTTTGCGAATCGCTTTGATAAAGAAACGCCAAAATTCTTTCCGCTCTCGATCAATTACACCCAGCTTCAAGACGAGCTTAAAGAGTGCTCGTATTTCATCGAGGAAATTGTAAGGCGTTGGTTCTGGAGTATCGTGGGCTGTTCGCCGAAGTGAATCGAGCGCGCGTTCATAGTACTCCCGCGGCTTATAGATGGTCTTCATGATCCTTTGATAGCCACTGATCAATCGAGCTTCGTCCATCTTCGTAATGAAATTTAATGTGCTGATGGTGTTATTGCCGGTAGCATCCGCACCAAGTAAACGACCTTCACGTTCGAGGCGTCGCCATAATTGCGTATCAGGCAAAGCATTCAGCATTCCAACCATAGCTAGCGGAATAGCGCTCTCACGAATGAATTCAATTTGTCGCTCAAAGATATCGTCGGGATCATTGTCGAAGCCTACAATGAACCCACCCATTACTTCCATACCGTAGCTTTGAATCTTTTTCACCGATTCGAGAAGATTGCCGCGATTCTGCGATTTCTGCGCTTCTTTCAAACTTTCCTCGATTGGCGTTTCAATACCTAAGAACACGCGACGGAAGCCGGCATCACGCATGTTGCCGAGTAGTTCATCATCATCAGCAAGGTTCACACTCGCTTCGGTTAGAAGTGAGAACGGATTGCCATTTCGCTTTTGCCATTCGACGAGCTCTGGTAACAACTGCCTGACATTTTTTTTATTGCCGATAAAATTGTCGTCGACGATGAAAAGCGGTCCACGCCAGCCGAGATCCTTCAACCTGTCAAGCTCACCCAATATTTGGTGATTACTCTTAGTGCGCGGCACTCGACCGTAAATCTCAATGATGTCACAGAACTCACAAGAGAAAGGACAGCCTCGTGAGTACTGTACGGACATACAGCTGTATTTCTTGATGTCTGCCAGTTCAAAATCCGGAACAGGTGAGATCGACATGGGAGGTCGTTCAGGAGCTTTATAGATCTGTTTCGCCTCACCACGTTCGAGATCGATAAAGAATTGCGGCAGCGTGGTTTCAGCTTCTCCCTGAAAGATGTGATCGGCGTGGGGCAGTTCTTCGATCGTGCTGGTCACGTACGGGCCACCAAGAACCACCTTCTTACCCAATTCCTTCGCTTGCCGAACCACATCGTGCAGAGACACCTTTTGCGCGAGCATGCCGGTTATGAAGACCATATCAGCCCACTCGAGATGCGAAGTTTTTAATGGTTCGATATTGAGATCGACGAGCTTTCGCTCCACCGATGAAGGCAAAAGGCTCGAAACGGTCAACAAACCAAGCGGCGGAAAAACACAACGTTTCCCTTCGAATGGTAATGCGTGCCGAAAACTCCAATAAGTGTCCGGAAATTCCGGACTAACCAACAAGACTTTCATTAGATCCTCCCTGATCTCCGGGATCTTAGGTCATAAAGAATAACGGTGGGGTAATAATTATGTAAGACATCCCACGAATAACAATTGCGTACTTTGTCCAACGTTAATCACTGATGACATCATACGAAGTAACTGCACTCCGCAGTCGCAAAAAGCAGAGCCAGAATACGGAGGATCTCCGTTTATAACAAATCGCCCGGTATGTTATAAAAATTCCCACAATTTTACCCAAAGGGCTTTTTAATAGATCTGTTCGATATGTCCAAGACACGTGAGATTGAGTTTAGGGTAGGACGAAGGCTGGTAGATGGAGTAGTGAAGTTATCTGCTCATCAGCCGAATTTGGTCCAGATGAGTGTCAGTTATAAAGGGGAGCGAGCTACTTCGGTAGTCCTGACCCGTGCTCAAATCCAAGCGTTAAGGCAAGCGCTCGGTGAGTATGAAGAGACGATGTTGCCCGACGATAAGCCTGCAGCACCTTGGGATAACCAGGAGCGCAGAAAGACGGATCTCTAGCAAGCCACTTTCAGGCTAACTAAAGCATCAGACTAACCTGTTCAGAGTTAGATCAAACGAGGAACCGCGGTTACCATGGCCCATCATTCGAGGGGTTGCTATCAAACTAGCCCGTCCCGAAGGCATCGCATCTTGCCGAAGACCTGAATGAAAGGTAGATCTCATCCATGAATACAAAATTTTCTCGCGCTCTAGCCTCGTTTCTAATGTTGCTGTTTGCGCTCTCGCCTGTTTGGGCCACGTGTGGTGGTGGAGGCGGAGGTGGCACTGGCGGCGTAGGTGGCGGAAGTGGCAACGGCCCCACGGCAACGGTCTATAACGTTCCATGGAAAATTTGGGAAGCAAAGAGCGCACCTTCAAAGGGCCTGGTGCTCTATTGGTTTCCGGCAACGAGCGATGAAACCAAACGATCGCCGCTGAAAGGTTCTCGTGTCCTGACACTGTATGCCTCTCAATGCGTCTCAATGACGGTTGCTGACTTTCGCGAACCAAGTTTCCAAAACTTGGTCGGCGATTCGAAGCCGCCCATTGCGGTATTAGCAGGAGCAGACGGCTCGCCTATTAGTAAGGTTGAAAGTACCGCTGGCAAACTGAAATTGGAGCAGGTCGAAAAAGCCGTTGATTCGGAAATGAAGCAGCGTGAGTCTGCTCTGGATGGGCAACTGAAGGCAGGTAAAGAAAAAGCGAAAGCCGGTGACAACACTGCTGCGATCGCGGCACTCAAACCAGTCGCCGAAGAAAAATGTCTTTTTCCAAAGAAAGCCAAGGAGGCATCGAAGGAACTGAAGAAACTCGGAGTCGCGGAAGTAGGGACCTTCCCGGCAGTGACTCCAGTCTTCACACCACGAGAAAGTGCTCGCATTGAGCAAGTGATGCGCAATGGTCTCAGCGCGGAAATCAACGAACGCTACGTACAGGCTGAAAGACTTTATTCGCAAGCTCATAAAATGGATCCGGCAGATCCGACGCCACTCAGATATCTCGGTGAAGTCTACCGGCATCATCTCGGAGAATGGGATAAAGCGCGCGCGACATTTGAAGAAATCTTGAACATGCCCGCAGACCCGATCGCTCGAGCGGTCGCCCTTCATGGTCTGGGTAAGATGACGATCCATGAAGGTCAATTCAAGAAAGGCTTGTCGTTGATGGAGCAGTCGGTTGCGGAGTATCCGTTGGCCTTGGCCTATCGCAATCTGGCGGTCTACTGGAATTCAGAAGGCGACCTTCAACAGGCAAACGCTTACACGCAGAAAGCCATCGCGCTCGATCCTAAAGATCCCTATAACCTCGTATTTGCTGCTGTGTTTATGGCTGCATCCGGGCACAGCGATGACGCAATGAAGATTGCCGTGGCTAATCGCAATCTACTTCCCGCTTCATATAACCTCGCTGCCATCTACGCGCAGGCTGGGCACAAGAAACAAGCGCTTGCGTTATTGCAACGACACTTCTTCCGTTACGAGAGATATCAAACGGTTCGCGCGAAGGAGATGATGGAGGCAAGAGTCGACGCAGTGTTCGATTCGCTTCGTCAAGATTCGTCATTCCTCGCGTTAACTAGCGGCGCCGACGGCAGACTGCAAATGCCTATGCGAGACACGAAAGGCACGCAGCAGAACCAGAAGTAAACAGATAACTGATTTGAAAGAGGGAGTCATTGTCAGACTACGTGGCTTCCTCTTTCAATGCCTTGTCTCGTGAGAATCCAGGACTTCCTAGTCATTACTCCCTTCACAATATAAAGGTCGAACTGGATTGATCACGACCTGTTGACTCAACCCGCCGCAGTTAACTCAGCAAGCAGGTCAATTGTTCGCTATCCCTTCTGGCAGAGCCGAACCACGCGATGCTATCCTGCGGGTCTTGCCTATTCGTTTTTCAACTTACAGAAACCACCGTCAGCACAGTCGGTTAAAGCGATTGTGCACGACTGATCTAACAGCGAACATGAAAAGAAAATTTCTACTTCATCTCACTATCAACATTTGTTCTCTTTCGATCCTGATTTCTCCCATAACGCTTGCTCAACAATCTTCAGCACCTCCGAAAAAATTTGAGCTTACTATCGATAGCATCATGCGCGGTCCTCGTCTTGTCGGATATCCGCCAACCGGCACCTATTGGTCTCAGGATAGTCAAAAGGTCTACTTCCGCTGGAAACAAGCTGATGAGGCGCGTCTGAAGGAGACGAGTCTTTATGTCGTCAATCGCGACGGCTCAGGATTACGTCGTCTGTCCGATGACGAGGCGCGTTTAGTACCACCTGCGATTGGCGAATTGTCAAAAGATAAAACCAAGACTGTCTTCGCTGAAGAAGGAAATATTTTCATTTACGATCATGTGAAGAATGAACGGCGTGCGCTCATCCGCACGTCTGATCCTGAATCCAATCCCCACTTTACGTTTGATCAAAAGAGCGTCTACTTCACAAGACAAAACAATCTTTACGTCATGTCGCTCGAGAGTGGCTCACTGGAACAGTTGAGCGATATCCGGACCGCCTCGACTTCCGCGCCAACTGCTGCTGTTCCAACAGGAACGGGCGGGGGCGGCATAAGCGTCAGACAGGCCGGTCCACAACAGAGCGGAGGCAGTTCTCAACAGACTGGTAACGCGGGCCAGGAGTTTCTTAAGAAGGAGGAGCGAACACTGCTTGATGCGGTGCGTGAGCGTGCGGAGCAACGTGAGGATCAGGAAGCCAAACGCAAACAGCGCGAGACACGAAAGCCTTTTAACGTTCCGGCCGGTCAGAATGTCGTCAGTCTAAATCTGTCGCCAAATGGAAAATTAATTATCGCCAACATCAGCGAGCCTCCTACTGGAAACAAAGGCACGATAGTTCCGAATTTCGTCACTGAGTCAGGCTATACAGAAGATATACCTGGTAGGCCCAAAGCCGGCGATCCGCAGAATCGTACGCGGCTCGTAATTATCGACGTCGAGACTGGCGAAACAAAAAGCGTCGATCACGGTCAGCGAGTTATCCCAAATCCAACTACGGAACAGCCACAACGCGACGCTAAAACGGATGCAGAGACTTCGCAAGTTCGCGCGCAAGGCGAACGAGATTCCAAGCCTCACGATCGCGATATACAGCTGTTTCAACCGCAATGGTCTGATGATGGCAAAAACGCCGTATTGATGGGACGCTCAGCTGACAATAAAGATCGCTGGGTGCTATTGCTCGATTCAACTACTGGTAAGACTAAGGCGTTGTCGACGATCCATGACGACGCGTGGATTGATGGGCCAGGTTCTTTCACTCTTGGTTGGATGCCGGACAACAATCATGTCTATTTCGAATCGGAGCGCGATGGTTTTGCTCACTTGTATTCAGTGTCGATTGACGGCGGAGAGCCCGTGCAGTTGACCTCTGGGCAGTTTGAAGTTTCGGACGCCAAACTGTCGAACGACAAAACAAAGTTCTACTTTACTTCGAGTGAAGGTAGTCCTTTTGAACGCCATCTTTATTCGATGCCGGTGACGGGTGGACAGCGAACGCGAATCACGACGTTACCCGGAAATAACAATGTCGACATCAGTCCAGACGAAACCACGCTGGCTGACATTCGCTCCTTTAGCAACAAACCTCCCGAGCTTTATCTGTTGCCAAACAGGCCGGCCCAAGCTTCTTCCGAAACCAAGGCAGTTACGACTTCACCGATACCGGAATTCTTTCAACACGATTGGATCGATCCGCAGATTGTAAGTTTCAAAGCACGCGACGGCGCCACCGTCTACGGAAGAATATACGTGCCGTCCGCATGGAAGCGTGGAGGACCAGCTGTCTTTTTTGTTCATGGAGCGGGTTATTTGCAGAACGTACACCGTTGGTGGAGTTCTTATTATCGCGAATACATGTTCCATCATCTGCTGATGGAACGTGGCTTCCTGGTGTTTGATATCGATTACCGCGGGAGCGCCGGTTATGGACGCGACTGGCGTACTGGAATCTACCGGCACATGGGCGGCAAAGATCTGACTGACCACCTCGACGCAGTGAATTATTTGATCAAGGAGCATGGCGTCGATCCAAAACGAATTGGTCTTTACGGTGGGAGTTACGGAGGGTTCATCACGCTGATGGCAATGTTCACTGAACCTGATAAGTTCGCAGCTGGTGCAGCGTTGCGACCGGTCACTGATTGGGCACACTACGCCAATCAGTACACTGCGAATATTTTGAACCTTCCCCAGAACGACGCTGAGGCCTATCGGAAGAGTTCGCCGATCTACTTTGCAAATGGATTGAAAGGAGCACTGTTGATCTGCCATGGAATGGTCGACACGAATGTGAATTTCCAGGACACCGTTCGCTTAGTTGAAAAGTTGATCGAGCTCCGGAAAGAAAATTGGCAAGTGGCGCCGTATCCAGTGGAGGATCATGGCTTCGAACGCGAAGAGAGTTGGGCGGATGAGTACAAGCGCATACTGAAATTGTTCGTTGACAATTTGAAGCCCGGGACTTCTGTGACTCGTCCCGGTTCGAAATCAATCCAGCGAAGTCCGACACAAACAACCGCCGAGAAATAGTTGCACGACGGCTTAGTGGCCTTTGACTTACGGATGAACAGATCAATTACGATAACCTGTTGCATCGTTGTCGCGCTTACTGCGTCTTTCGCTCAAACAGTCACTCGCGATCCGCGCTACCCCGCGCATTGGTGGACACCGGTATCGGAAGTCAACAAACCCGACTGGGAAATCCTGCCGCAGGAAGCTGGACCAGGCGAAGTTATCCTTTCGAAGCGCAACGAACTCGGGATCTTGTCAAACTTCGCGGCCACGCCATTTACTTATCGAGGCAAACGTTACGCAAGTCTCGAAGGCTTCTGGCAGATGATGCTCTATCCCGAAGGACCAAAAGATCCACGAGCGGCGTTTCCGGGCATCGAATGGAAATACACACGCGAACAAGTTGCTCAGATGGCAGCTTTCGAAGCAAAGTCGGCGGGCACACTTGCCGAAGAAAACATGAAGCAGATGAGGATTACCTGGGCCACATTCGAAGGCAAACGGTTCCAATATAGATCTGCAATCAAGGGACAACACTACCGATTAATCGTGGCGGCAACATGGGAAAAGCTGCGGCAAAATCCTGAAGTGAAGAGTCTGTTGCTCTCAACAGGAAATCTCGTTTTAAAACCTGATCACTACGAAGAGAAAGATGCACCTCCTGAGTGGCGGTACTACGAAATCTGGATGCAGATTCGACAATCGTTGACGGCGAAGTCTACTCAGAAATGAACCGCTTTTCATCATCGAACTATCATCGACATTGCTTCGTGTTTGCACATGCTAACTGAAACGGAGAATCCTTTAACTTGACCCAAGACGCTTCCCTCTCATCGCCTGATCAAATTCACAACTATCGCATCTGGCAAGTAATCGCAGCTTCCGCAGTGGGCACCATGATTGAGTGGTACGATTTTTATATCTTCGGAAGCCTGGCCGTAACCATCTCTCCGCTCTTCTATCCGCAAGGTAATAACACACTCGCGCTGATTGCTTATCTTTCAACGTTCGCAATCGGCTTTGTTGTGCGTCCATTCGGCGCGTTGTTCTTCGGCCGCATCGGTGATCTTGTCGGCCGAAAGTACGCCTTCCTCGTCACGCTATTGATAATGGGAGGCGCAACTGCGGCCATCGGTTTTCTTCCAACCTACGCGACCATCGGCATAGCAGCGCCAATCATTCTTTTGCTCATCCGCGTTCTTCAGGGATTGGCACTTGGCGGAGAATACGGCGGTGCCGCGGTTTATGTCGCCGAACACGTACCCGACGGCAAACGTGGTTACTACACGAGCTTCATTCAAATCACAGCGACGCTTGGATTGTTTGTATCTCTCGTGGTGACGCTGATGGTTCAGAACTCAATGACGAAAGAAGCGTTTAGTGCCTGGGGATGGCGCGTTCCATTCATCATCTCAATCTTTCTCGTAGGCATCTCGCTTTACATCCGGCTGCGAATGAAAGAGTCGCCCATCTTTAAGCAAATCAAAAGTGCAGGGATGACATCCGCCCAGCCCTTAAAGGAAGCATTTACCCAGTGGGAAAATCTCAAGCGAGTTTTGATTTCTCTCTTTGGCGCCACCGCGGGCCAAGGCGTGGTGTGGTACACAGGACAGTTCTATGCGCTCTTCTATTTGCAGACAATTCTCAAGGTCAACACTCGTTCCGCAACTTATATCATCGCGATTGCTCTACTAATGGGAATGCCCTTCTTCGTTCTAGTTGGCGCACTGTCCGATCGTATCGGACGTAAGTGGCTCATGATGCTTGGCTGTCTGCTTGCGGCTCTCTCGTATCTCCCGATCTACCATGCAATGCAACGAGTGGCCGGATCCGAAGTCGTGACTGCAAAGTCCCAACCGAATCCAGTCACAGGCGCAATCAGTCTGACGCCTCAGGCTCTCGTCAATGGAGTAATACAGCCGGCAAAGGAAGTCCTCACATACACGGATTTTGGAAGTCTTTTGTCCAATGCGGTTGCGTGGAAATTAATTCTTCTGGTGTTTCTTCAGGTGCTATTGGTCACTCTTGTGTATGGTCCAATCGCAGCTTATCTAGTAGAGGCATTCCCGGCGAAGATTAGATACACGGCACTCTCGTTGCCGTATCACATTGGTAACGGTGTGTTCGGGGGGCTGTTGCCGTTAATTGGACTTTCAGTGATCGCACAGACTGGAAATATTTATGCTGGCCTTTATTACCCGATCGCAGTTGCAAGCATCACTTTTGTCGTCGGCTCCTTACTCCTGAGAGAAACGAAGCACACACTGATCTGGGACGAAGTGAAATAGAGGCTTTGGACTTTGGAATTAATTTTTTCTGCTAGAGATTCACTAGAGTTTCAAAGTCCAAAGACCGTTCTTTACTGCCGATACACCACTCCATTCTTCATCACAAAAGTTACGTTCTGCATCGCATGAATGTCCGTCAATGGATCGCCTGACACGGCAACGATGTCAGCCCACTTCCCAGGTTGAAGTGATCCGACATGTTTGTCCCAGCCAAGGAGTTTCGCGCCATTTAGTGTGCCGGCGATGATCGAGTCCATATTGCTCAAGCCGCCCCATTCAACCATCAATACAAACTCGTGAGCGTTCGAACCATGCGGAACGACGCCAGCATCGGTGCCGAGTGCTATCTGAATCTTCATCGCAACGGCTAACTTAATTGCACGTCGTGCAGCAGCTGCTGCGGCAAGCGCTTTTTCGGCTCTCAGGCCTTTCAGCACACCAGTCTTGGCGGCCCGCTCTGCAGTCTCGCCCGCTGAGAGTGTTGGGACCAGAAACGTTCCGCGCTCTTTCATCATCCGGGCACCTTCTTCGTCCAAAAACGATCCGTGTTCGATCGAAGCCACGCCGGCTCGAACCGCTAACTTTATTCCTTCAGTTCCATGTGCGTGGGCGGCAACTTTGCGGTCGAGTTTATTCGCCTCATCGACTAATGCCTTCAGTTCTTCAAAACTATATTGAGTGGCGCCGACCGCATCACCTTCGGAAAGGACACCTCCAGTTGCGCAGGTTTTGATGACATCGGCACCGTATTTAATTTGATAACGAACCGCTGCACGGATTTGGTCAGGACCATCCGCAACGCCATCTTCAATTCCTGGATCCATCAAACCTGGTCGGAATCCGTTTTGGTCACAATGGCCACCTCTAATTCCGAGCGCATGACCAGCAGTTTCCATCCGTGGCCCAGGCGTCCACCCTTCATTGATCGCCTTTCGCAGCGCCATATCATCGAACGGACCAGAGGCTCCAACATTCCTGACACTAGTGAAACCTGCCATCAATGTCGCGCGCGCATTGTTCACACTCAGGATGGCGGGAAA
>Ga0070671_100003791_pt1 | contig 11859 bp, 11 predicted proteins | sample KBSS73metaG_FD_65341 | JGI IMG/M metagenome (GOLD analysis project Ga0070671, IMG submission 65341) | Switchgrass rhizosphere microbial communities from Kellogg Biological Station, Michigan, USA - KBS S7-3 metaG | ecosystem: Host-associated > Plants > Roots > Rhizosphere > Soil ...
GGAATCGCGCGTGTTTTCAAATCGAGTGGATCCGGGAAAAAATTCACGTAACCAACCCGGGAATCCTCCTCCGGCGGCGGCGGGATGAGCACCTTGTTCGGCCCGATAATTTGCATGCTGGCCGCATCGAAGTTGGCTGCGAGCACGACCTTGCTGCGATAACGGTCGACCGCCGTCTTAAACTGCGGATCGCCGTCGTTAGGATAATTAAACATCAAATCGAAGAGGACGAGGCGCGCGCCCGAAGCGAAAAGGCGATCGAGCATGATGGCCCAAACCTCGCGCGACCAGGGGAAGGGTCGCGCCGTCATGAGCTGAAGGGCGCGGCTTCCTGCGATCTCCTCGGGGTCGAGGGCAGTGAGTTCCAGCGTGCTTTGATCGATCCCGAGAAAAACAAAATCATCTCGTGTCGGCGTCTTTCGCCCTTCTTTCTGGAGGAAATCCTCGAAACGCTTTTCGCCCGACCAGACGGCGGAGAAAAAGGGTACGCCCGGCGTGAAGTGAAGGAGAAGGACGAGCCCGGTCCAGAAGGTGACGATTGCGCCCAGAACTAGCCTGCGATGACGTCCGAGCCAATGCACAAAGAGATACTAGGAAAGCTTGCCTTTCCGGCCAATTCCAATTTCGGCGCGGTGAAAGCAGGCGCCTACGCGAAAGCTTCCATTCCGGGCCAATTCCAATCTACTCTGCGCCGGTGCTTGAGGAATTCATCTGTCCCGGTTGCCACATACCGCTTAGCCAGGTGCGAATGGAGCGCGGCGTCTTTTGGGCTTGTGCGCAATGCGGTGGCCGCGCCTTGAGCGTCGAGCTTCTGCGTCACACCTTTACGAGCGAATCAATCAACCCGCTCTGGTTGCGCGCCCTGCACAGCGAGGGCCGGTCCGGGCGTGATTGCCCCTGTTGTCGGCATCCCATGATCGAAGTTCGTTTGGCCGAAGACTCCGCAGCTCCGATGGTCGATGTCTGCCGAATTTGTCACTTCGTCTGGTTTGACGTGAAAGAGATTGCTGAACTGCGTCCACGGGAAGTCCCGCCGCCAGCGCCGCACGGTTCCGCGGCTGACCGCCGCGCCCGCGGGCTTCCCATCGCGAAAACCTCCAGCCTGAGCGACCCGCCCATGACGGAGTGGTGGCAGCAACTCATCCGCTTCCTCATGCAGTGGGTCGGGTAGAAAACCGTTTGTCATTCCGGCGACCATCGCTATTTTCCAGCCCGACGTTTCCCAAAAACGAAGCGTCACCTGCACTGCCCACCTGGTCCCGAATCGGGATTGAATCAGCGAATGAGGTCGGGGAGCGCCAACGAAAACAACAATTCGCTGAAGGAGGAGCTCCGCATCACAGGCGGGGAACAACAACATGCCAAGAGCCACTAACGCGCCCGCCAGCCGGGAGCGCCGCAAACGCGTTCTCGACGCCGCCAAGGGTTATCGCGGCCGCCGCTCGAAACTTTTCCGTTACGCGAAGGACGCGCAGATGAAGGCCAAGTACTGGGCCTACCGCGATCGCAAAACGCGCAAGCGCAATTTTCGCATGCTTTGGGTGCAGCGGCTCAACGCCGCCGTCCGCGCCCAGGGTCTCACCTACAGCCGCTTCGCCGAAGGCCTCAAAGCCGCAGGTATCGGGCTGGACCGCAAAATTCTTTCCGACCTCGCCATCACCGATGAGGCCACCTTCAAGGGAATTGTCGAGCAGGTGAAGGGCGCGCTCGAGAAAAAGGCGGCCGAGAAGAAGAGCAAAAAGGCGGCCTGATCTTGTAGCGTGCGCTGTCTCAGCGCACCATCGCGTTGTCTGCTGCGACAGCGGACGCTACAACCATGACGCATCCGCTCGAAGAATTGCGCGACGCCGCTCTGGCTGAAATCGCCGGCGCGCCTGACGAGTCGGCGCTCGATGCCGTGCGCGTCCGTTATCTCGGGCGCAGCGGCAGTATTTCGGCTTGGGGCGAGCAAATGAAAACGCTCTCGAAAGAGGAGCGGCCGGTTGTCGGTAAACTGCTCAACCAGGTCAGGGGTGCGGTCACGGCGGCGCTTGAGGAAGCGGGCGAAAAGCGGCGCGCCGCAAACGAATCGGGGGCGCTCGCCGAGATCGACATTTCCCTGCCCGGTACGCCTAACGATATCGGCACGCTCCATCCGCTCACTCAGATGCTTGATCGCGCCATCGGCATTTTTCGCCGGATGGGTTTCGCCCTTGCCGACGGGCCCGATGTGGAGGACGAATGGCATTGTTTCGACGCGCTCAACACCGCGCCCGATCACCCGGCGCGGAACGAACAGGACACTTTCTATCTGCCCGACGGTCGGCTGCTTCGGACGCATACTTCGACAGTGCAAATTCGCGCGATGGAATCCGCGCCGCCGCCGATTCGCGTGATCGCGCCGGGCGCGGCCTTTCGGCGCGATGAGGTCGACGCCACGCACAGCGCGCAGTTTCACCAGATCGAAGGACTTTACGTCGACGAGCGAGTGAGCGTGGCCGATCTCAAGGGCACGCTCGAGTATTTTCTGCGCGAATTGTTCGGCGCCGATACCGCGATTCGTTTTCGCCCGCACTATTTTCCCTTCACCGAGCCCAGCTTTGAGATCGATGTGAAATCAAAAGCGCTTAAGAGCGGCGAGAAATGGATCGAGGTTTGCGGTTGCGGGATGGTGCACCCGGCCGTTTTCGAGGAAGTGAACCGCGCCCGCCGGGACGCGGTCTATGATCCGGAAAAATGGACCGGCTTCGCTTTCGGTCTCGGGATGGACCGGCTCGCCATGATCCTGTTCGAAATCCCCGATCTCCGACTCTTCGCGCAGAATGATCTGCGCTTTCTGGGGCAATTCGCGTCATGAAGCGCTTCGCCTCGAATGCGTCTCGCGCCTTGTCATCCCGGTCCGCTGCGGGACGGAGAGGAACCTCGCAAATAATGCCGGGCGCTGCCTGTGAACCACCCGTTGAAACGCCTGCGGGGTCCTTCGCCGCGCTGCGCCGGCTCAGGATGACAAGTGGAGAGAAGGCGTAATGAAATTTTCGCTCAACTGGCTTGGCGAGTTTGTCGAGCTGCCTGACGATGTCGCCGAGCTCTCCGAGCTGCTCACCCTGTCCGGGGTCGAGATTGAAGGAATCGAAACGCGCGGCGCGAACTTTGCCCACGTCGTCGTCGCGCAGATCACCGCTTCCGCCCCGCACCCGAATGCCGATCGGCTGAGCGTTTGCCAGGTAGATGATGGCAGCGGCCAGACGCGGCAAATCGTTTGCGGAGCGAAGAATTACAAAGTCGGCGACAAGGTCCCGCTCGCCCAGCCCGGCGCAGTGCTTGCCGGCGATCTCAAAATTAAAGCGAGCAAACTGCGCGGGGTCGAGTCACAGGGCATGCTCTGCAGCGCCAAGGAATTGGGCGTGGCCGAGGATGCGGCCGGTCTGCTCATCGTTTCCCCTGAGGCCAGGATCGGTAGCCCGATCAGCGAGCTTTTCCCTAACGACACCATTCTGGACGTCGAAATCACGCCCAACCGCTCCGATCTCCTCAGCCACTATGGCCTCGCGCGCGAAATTGCCGCCCTCAGGCAAAAAACGCTGCGGGCCCTGGAAATCGTCCCGCCCCCAACCACTACCGGCGGGGGTGTGCAAATCTCCGCGCCTGACGAGTGCCCGTTTTATTCCGCACGTCGAATCGAGGACATCAACGTTGGCCCGAGCCCGGATTGGTTGCGCGCCCGATTGGAAGCAGTCGGGCTGCGCGCAATTAACAATATCGTCGACATCACCAATTTCGTAATGCTGGAAATCGGTCAACCGCTGCACGCCTTCGATGCCGACAAGTTGCAAGGCGGAATCAACGTCCGGCTCGCCCAGCCTAACGAGAACTTTCTGGCTCTCGACGGACGCACTTACGCGCTCAACCCCCAAAACATGCTCATTGCCGACGCCGTGCGCGGTATCGCAATCGGCGGAGTGATGGGCGGCGAAGATACGGGCGTGACCAATGCCACCCGCAACATCCTGCTCGAGAGCGCGTATTTTCTGCCCGCCAATATTCGCCACACCGCGCGCGAATTGAGTCTGCCCAGCGACGCCAGTTATCGTTTCGAGCGCGGAGTCGATCCCGCGATGGTTCTGCGCGCTTCGGAGCGCGCCACGCAATTGATCCGCGAAATCGCACACGGGAAACCGGCCGAGCAGACCATCATCGCCGGCACGCTGCCCGCGCCTCCGGCCGGATTTTCACTTCGTTACGCGCGTTGCAATGAATTGATCGGCGCGCCCATCACCCCCGCGGACGCGGATCAGATTCTGGAAAGATTCGGCCTGCAGAAACTGGGCGCGACAGACGAGCAATCAACCTGGGGCATTCCAAGCCATCGCTCCGATTTGCGTCGGGAAGTAGACCTGATTGAAGAGATCGTACGCGTCTTTGGCATCAACCGGATTCCGAGCGCGGATCGCAGCCGCTTCACGCCCGTGTCGCGCGCCGATCGACGCTACGATTTTGAGATGCGGTTGCGGCAGCGGTTAGTCGCGCGCGGCCTGGCCGAAGCGCGGACTTCGGCCCTGATCGGGCGCTCGACGTTAGGCACGGGCTTTGCCCGGGAAGCGGTCGAGCTACGCAATCCGCTTAGCGAAGATCACGTTGCGCTACGACCGAGTCTGGTCCCCGGTTTGATCGCGGCCCTGGAGCGAAACATCCGCGCCGGCGCGAAGAGCGTGCGGCTTTTCGAAGTCGGCCGGGTTTTTCTTCCGCCCCACGGCCATGAAATTCGGCGCCTCGCTTTGCTCTTGTGCGGGAGTGCGCAAGATCGGGCGCATTGGCGTGAAGCACGGACGCGGGCGCTCGATCTCTTTGATCTGAAGGGCGCGCTCGCCTCGGTCGGCCTCGGGGACGTAATCCTGCGCCGGGTGGAAAAGGCGGAGTTCTCCCTCGCGATGGAGGTCGTGATCGGCGCCCAGGCGCGCGGGCTCGCCGGCCAATTATCTTCAGCCCAATCGGCCCGGGCCGCCGGTGCGCGGCCGGTCCTGGTGGCCGAGATTGACTTGCCTAACGAAGAAGAAATGAGCGCGGGCGCGCATAAGTTTCGCGAGCTGCAGCGCTTTCCTTTCGTCAGCCGGGATATTGCGCTCCTCGCGCCGGCGTCGCTGAGCCATGAAACAATTCTCGGCGTGATCGAAAATGCGCGCGAACCGCTCCTGGCCGCGGTTGAACTCTTCGATCTCTTCACCGGAGCGAGCGCGGAGAATATTGGGGTCGGTCGAAAATCGCTCGCTTATTCGTTGACATACCTCGACAAAAATCGAACACTGACTTCCGACGAAGTAAGTGCGGCCCACGATTCGATTCGCGCGCGCTTAAAGAGCGAGTTGGGCGTGGAACTGCGCGAGTAGTTCTTTGAAAGTGCGAGAGTTGTCGCTTGAGAGTTGAAGGTTCAAAGACCTTTTCGTGTCTACTTTCAGCTCTCTATCGACAACTTTCGAACCCCGAATGTTTTCGGGACAAAAAATTTACCCTGCGGTGTTCGAGATTACAGGTGTGATTCCCGGACCGATGTTGCTAGCAGAGGGGGCTGGGTCGTCAGGAGAAGATGGCATGCCTTAATTGGAAGTCAGACGCTCCGGCGACGGTCACCCGCCCGTTACCATAAGGGAACGGGATATCCACCTAAACGGCACCAGCGGGGTAATAATCTGAGAGCGTCCGGATCAGTCATGATCCGGGCGCTTTTTTTGCGATCTCAGGCCCCGCACTGAATTTTGTATGGTTTTCGCGCGGATCGCGCGTAATCCATCCGTTGAAATTTCCGAAGCAGCGCGCAAACTGCGCGAACATGCGCGCCCTTCTCGCTCTCGAAGACGGTCGAATTTTCGAAGGCGAATCGTTTGGGGCCGCCGGCACCTGCGTCGGCGAAATTTGTTTCAACACCTCGATGACCGGGTACCAGGAAGTGGTGACCGATCCCTCCTATCGCGGCCAGATCGTGGCCATGACGTATCCGCTGATCGGCAACTACGGCACGAACGAGGCCGACTCCGAAAGCCGTTCGCCGCACGTGCGCGGATTGGTCATTGAGGAATTGAGCGAGGTCGCGAGCAACTGGCGCTCTGAAGCTTCGCTCGATGAATATCTGCGCCACTGGAGAATCCCGGGCGTGCAGGGAATCGACACCCGCGCGCTTACTCGCCACCTGCGCACACTCGGCGCGATGAAAGCTTGCCTGACGACGGCAGATGTTTCCGCGGAGGAAGCGGTGCGGCGCGCGGCGGAAGGCGAGGGCGTGATCGGGATGGACTATGTGCGCGAAGTCACCGCGCCCGCGGCCTACGAATGGGATTCGGATGATCAGTTGAGCGCCGTCTGGGCGACTGCGAGCAGCCGCAAGGTTAACCTCCCGCCCATCCGGCATCGCATCGTGGCCTATGATTATGGAATCAAGGAAAACATTCTGCGCCGGCTGCGCCAGAATGGTTTTGGCGTGACGGTCGTGCCGGCGACGACGACGGCGGAGGAGACCCTGCGCTTGAAACCGGCGGGCGTGTTCCTCTCCAACGGACCGGGCGATCCTTCGGTGCTCGATTATGCGCATGAATCGGTGCGCGGTTTGATGGGCAGGACGCCAATTTTCGGGATCTGTCTCGGGCATCAGATGCTCGGTTACGCTTTCGGCGGACGCACCTTCAAGCTCAAGTTCGGCCACCGCGGAGGGAACCAACCGGTCAAAGACCTGAAGACGGGCAAGGTCGCCATTACTTCGCAGAATCACGGATTTGCGGTTGATCCCGATTCCTTGCCTGACGAAGTGGAAGTGACGCACATCAATCTGAACGACGGCACGGTGGAAGGGATGCGGCACCGCGAGCTGCCGATTTTCAGCGTGCAATATCATCCCGAGGCTGCGCCCGGCCCGCATGATGCGAGCTATTTTTTCTCTCAGTTCGCGCGTCTGATTGAAGGGGGTTGAGAAGCTGAGAGCTTGAGGGGCGGAGGAAGACAAGGATTGCTGCCAGCTCCTCTCAACCCCTGAACTATTCAACCTCTCAATCTTCTGAGTGATTGACGCGCCGCGGTTCGGGCGGAAATTGCCCTTATGTATTCAACCACCGACAGAGTTCCGAAATTTATGAAAGTGGCCGTGACCCTCGCCTTCACTGCCGCTCTCGCCACCGCTCCTTTGGCCGTGGCGCAGGAAAAAGCCGACGACAGCGCGGCGACCAAAGAAGTCACCGGCGAAATCGTCGATATGATGTGTTACGTGGACCACAACGCCATGGGCGAGAAACACGCCAGTTGCGGTGAGAAGTGTATCAAAAGCGGCGCCCCGGTCGGTATCGTAAGCGACGGCAAAGCGATGCTCGTGGTCGGCGCGCACAAACCGATGAACGACGAGCTTGCGCCGCTCGCGGGCAAGACCGTGACCCTGAAGGGCAAACTGGTGACCAACGGCGGGGTCTCGATGCTGGAGAATGCCGAGATCACCAAGAAATAGTTCGTTGGGATAATTTAGCCGCGCGCCGTCTTCGGTCACCCGATGGCGGCGCGCTTTTTCTTTGCTCTGCTATCCGTCGATTCTATGAATCAGAAGGGAGTGGTTACTTTGCCGTCACCGGAACCGGAATGACGAACTTGCCGTCTTTCTCGGCAATGAAGCTTTCGCTTGTGCTCGAGGAGCTGCCATTGCTGTCCTTCGTCTCGACCGTGATCTTGAGCTTCTTGGTCGGCTTCAGGGCCAGACGCATTTTTGCTCCACCCGGGCCGTCCATGGCTTCATCGGCCTTCTTCGCGTCTTCGGGAGAAAGGTCGACTAATTCGATTTTCGAGACTTTACCTCCCGCGCCGTTGCTTACCATCATCTTATAAAACTCCAATGCCATGGGGTTGGCGTCTTTCGTGTAGAGGAACGATTCGAGCGTGGCGGTATCCTTCGCCTCATAGGCGGTTTTGTATTTGTCGGTGAAGGCCTTCTCCTGTTCCGGGGTGCCGGCATGGAGTGTGGTCGCGCTGCAGGACAGAGTGAAAAAAAGAAGAGCGAGCAAGCGTTTGGTTCTCATAAAGCCGAATCCTGCACATTTCTTTCGCGTCGCGCCAACCTTTCCGTAAGAGGCCGAAGGGATTTTCCAAACTGGAGCATCCCAAGCGCGGTCAGGTGCGCACTTTGGAAGAGGGAAAATTCCGTTGCTGCCCTGCGTTTCGCACGCAAAGTGCAACCCGCACCCGGATGAACATTCACGAATACCAGGCGAAGGAATTGCTGCAAAAGTTTGGCGCTGCGACCCCGCCCGGAAAGGTGGCGAGCACTCCCGAGGAAGCGGAGCAGATCGCGCGCGAACTCGCGACCAACGATCTCGTGGTCAAAGCGCAGGTTCATGCCGGCGGACGCGGAAAGGGAACTTTCGCGAACGGATTCAAGGGCGGCGTGCATCTGGTGACGTCGCCGGCTGAGGCGCGCAATGTTGCCGGGCAAATGCTCGGCCAGGTGCTCGTCACCCATCAGACGGGCGCTGCCGGCCGGCTCGTCAACAAGGTGCTTGTGGCGGAGTCGGTTGAGATCGAGCGGGAGATTTATTTTGCCGTGCTGCTTGATCGCGCCACGGCCGCGCCCTTAATCGTTGCGAGCACGGAAGGCGGAGTGGAAATCGAAACTGTCGCGGAAAAGTCGCCGGAAAAAATCATGCGCGAACCGATCGACCCACTGGCTGGTCTGCAATCGTTCCAAACGCGCAAACTGGCGAAGCAGCTCGGCTTTAAGTCCGACCAGATCAAGCCGGCAGCCAAACTTTTCAGCGCGCTCTATCGCACATTTATTGAGTCGGATTGTTCGATGGTGGAAGTCAATCCGCTGGTGGTGACAAAAAAGGGCGAAGTGCTCGCGCTCGACGCGAAATTCAACTTCGACGACAACGCGCTTTACCGGCATCCCGAGGTCGCCGCGCTGCGCGACACTGCGGAGGAAGATCCGCGCGAAGTCGATGCTTCGAAGCACGGGCTCAACTACATCGGGCTCGACGGCAACATCGCCTGTCTTGTCAACGGCGCCGGCCTTGCCATGGCGACGATGGATATTATTAAGTTTTACGGCGGCAGCCCGGCCAATTTTCTCGACGTCGGCGGCGGCGCGACCGGGGAGCAAGTGACCGAAGCTTTCAAGCTCCTCGTTTCCGACGCGAACGTGAAGGCGATCCTGGTCAATATCTTCGGCGGGATCATGAAATGCGACGTCATTGCCCAGGGGATCATCAACGCCGTCAAAGCGGTCAAGCTTTCCGTTCCGCTCGTCGTTAGGCTAGAAGGCACTAATGTCGATGCCGGAAAAAAATTGATCGCGGAAAGTGGCCTGGCCGTAATCGCGGCGGATGATTTGGCGGACGCTGCGCAAAAGGTAGTCAAGGCAGCAAAAGGAAAATGAAAATAACAACCATCGCATTTGTGGGCATTCCGGTGACCGATATGCAACGCGCGCGCCAGTTTTACGAAGGCGTGCTCGGATTGAAACCCGATCCAGAAATGACGGGAGAGATGTGGACGGAATATTCGGTTGGATCCGGAACGCTCGCGATCGCTTGCATCGGCGAGCAATGGAAACCGTCGGATCAGGGAACGAGCGCAGCGCTTGAAGTCGAAAGCCTGGAGGACGCGATCGCGCGCCTGGAAGAACGCAAGATAGCCTTCGACCAGCATGATTCGCCGGTCTGTCGCATGGCTGTGCTGCAAGATCCGGATGGAAACAAGCTCATCGTTCACAAACTGAAAACAGAAAACGAAGAAGGAACTGGGACATGATCAAAGAAGTCGCATTTGTCGCCATCGCCGTTTCCGATGCGGAACGCGCGCGAAAATTTTACCAGGAAACGCTCGAGCTGGAACCCGGCATGACCGCGATGGGGGGCGCCTGGGTCGAATATGAGCTCGGCGGGACGACGATCGGGGTCGGTTGTCATCCGGATTGGAAACCATCGCGCGACGGCACCACGGTCGCCTTCGAAACGGACGACATCGACGCCGCCATCGCAAAGTTGAAAGAGCGCGGCGTGACTTTTGAAATGGAGAAAATCGAAACGCCGGTCTGTTGGATGGCGCAATTCCGCGATCCCGATGGGAACAAGCTGGTCGTGCACCACCGCAAAGTTGCCTGACGGCGGAAGTCCGAAGCACGAATCTAGAAGTCCGAAACAAATCCGAATGAGAAAAATTCAAAACCGAAAACGAGGTGGCACGGTTTCGAATTTCGATATTCGCATTTCGATATTTTCTTACTGATGTCAGTTCTCGTCGATAAAAACACCCGTCTTTGCGTGCAGGGCATTACCGGCAGTGTGGGTGGATTCCACGCCCGGCAATGCATGGAATACGGGACTAATGTTGTTGCCGGCGTGACGCCCGGAAAAGGCGGGCAGAAGTTTGACGACAAGGTAGCGGTTTTTGACACGGTCTGGGAAGCGCGCCGCGCTACGGATTGCAATGTCTCGGTGATTTTTGTCCCGGCGGCGGGGGCGGCGGATGGAATTTTGGAAGCGGTCGATGCCGGAGTTGAGCTGGTGATTTGCATCACGGAAGGCATCCCTGTCATCGACATGATGCGGGTGAAAGCGGAGATGTCCGGGAAAAAATCGCGACTCATCGGTCCGAATTGCCCCGGCATCATTACGCCGGGTGAATGCAAAATTGGGATCATGCCCGGGTACATTCACAAGCCTGGCGTCGTCGGCGTCATTTCACGCAGCGGTACGCTTACTTATGAGGCGGTCTGGCAACTGACCTCGCGGGGTTACGGCCAATCGACCTGCATCGGCATCGGTGGCGACCCGATCAACGGCATGTCGCATCTCGATGCGGTCAAACTTTTCAACGACGACCCGAAAACAGAGGCGATGATTTTGATCGGCGAAATCGGCGGATCCGCCGAAGAAGAAGCCGCCGCCTGGATCAAGGAAAACTGCCAGAAGCCGGTTGCCGCTTTCATCGCAGGTGTGACCGCGCCGCCGGGACGCCGGATGGGCCACGCCGGTGCGATCGTCTCCGGCGGAAAAGGCACCGCCGCGGGTAAGATCGAAGCACTCGAGGCCGCCGGGATCGCGGTCGCCGAAACGCCTGCCACGATGGCTGATACCTTGATTGCGCGGATGAAAGAGAGGAAATAGCTAGATGCCCGTTACTGCAAAAGGTCTGGAAGGAATCATCGCCAACAGCACTCGCCTGAGCGACGTGATCGGCGACAAGGGTAAGCTGAACTATTCCGGCTACGACATCGATGAGCTGGCCGGCAAGGTGAGCTTCAAGGAGGTTCTTTACCTGCTCTGGAAAGGGAAGCTCCCCAACCGCCAGGAGATCGACCACTTCATGAAGCAGCTCCGCCTCGAGCGCGAACTTCCCGGAGGGGTGATCGATTTCATCAAGAGCGCGCCGAAAACCGCCGGCCCCATGGATGTGATGCGCACCGCCGTTTCCATGCTTGGTCTTTACGATCCGGATATGGAGAAGGAGGCGACGCGCGAGATTAACGAACGCCGCGCCCGCAGCATCACGGCCAAGATCGGAATCATCGCCGCCTATTTTCATCGCGCCCGCAATGGCAAATCGCTCCCCCCCGTCCGCGACGACCTGACCGAGGCGGAACATTTCCTCTACCTTATCAATGGCGAGCCGCAGCCCAAGGAAGCGGCCGATACCCTCGATGTTGCTTTCGTCCTCCACGCCGACCACGGGATGAACGCCTCGACCTTTAGCGCCCGGGTCACGATTTCGACCCTGAGCGATTTTTATTCCGCCATCACTTCGGCCATCGGCACCCTGAAAGGGCCGCTTCACGGCGGTGCGAATGAGGGCGTCATTCACATGCTGGAGGCGATCGGGAGCGAAGACAAAGTCGACGCCTACCTCGAGCAGCAACTG
>Ga0070671_100003792_pt1 | contig 11859 bp, 10 predicted proteins | sample KBSS73metaG_FD_65341 | JGI IMG/M metagenome (GOLD analysis project Ga0070671, IMG submission 65341) | Switchgrass rhizosphere microbial communities from Kellogg Biological Station, Michigan, USA - KBS S7-3 metaG | ecosystem: Host-associated > Plants > Roots > Rhizosphere > Soil ...
CCCACTGGCAGCCGTCGGGGATGTCTGGCGTCTGGGCGAGGATCTCGGTGATCGGGTAGCGCTGCTCGCGCCGCAGCGCCATGAACATGCGCGGCATCACCGGGAAGTGGAAGCACATGTGGAACTCGTCGCCGTCGCCGAAGTAGTCGACGACGTCGGCCGGCCACTGGTTGGCCTCGGCCAGCAGCACCGTGCCGGGGTACGACGAGTCGACCTCCTTGCGCAGCCGCTTCAGGTACTCGTGGGTCTCGGGGAGGTTCTCGCCGTTGGTGCCGTCGCGCTCGTAGAGGTACGGCACGGCGTCGAGCCGGAAGCCGTCGAGGCCGAGGTCGAGCCAGAAGCGCATGGCGTCGAGCACCGCCTCCTGGACCTCGGGGTTGTCGTAGTTGAGGTCGGGCTGGTGGGCGAAGAACCGGTGCCAGTAGTACTGCTCGCGCTGCGGGTCCCACGTCCAGTTCGACGGCTCGGTGTCGAGAAAGATGATGCGCGCCTCGGACCACCGGTTGGGGTCGTCGCCCCACACGTACCAGTCCGCCTTGGGGTTGGTGCGGTCCTGGCGCGACTCCTGGAACCACGGGTGCTGATCGCTGGTGTGGTTGACGACGAGGTCGGCGATCACGCGGATGCCGCGGTGGTGGGCCTCTTCGAGGAAGACCGCCACGTCGCCGATGTCGCCGTACTCGGGGAGGATCGAGTAGAAGTCGCTGACGTCGTAGCCACCGTCGCGCAGCGGTGACTTGTAGAACGGCAGCAGCCAGAGGCAGTCGACGCCGAGCCACTCGAGGTAGTCGAGCTTCTCGACGAGGCCCTTGAAGTCACCGAAGCCGTCGTCGTTGCCGTCGTAGAACCCGCGCACCGACAGCTCGTAGAAGACGGCGTTCTGGTACCACCGGTCGTCGGGAACCACATTGCTGGACTTCGGTCGGCGCCGACGCGGCACTGCTACCTCTACCTCGCTCGCAGGTGCAGGATGTGGGCGGGCGCCTCGGCCGGATCGAGGCGCACGTACGGCGTGGCGTCCCACGCGAACGCCTGGCCCGACAGCTCGTCGAGGGCATCGACCGTGGGGGGCAGCCCGAGCGCCGCCAGGTCGAGCCACAACGTGTCCTCGTGCCACTGGTGCGGATCGAGGTTCACCACGCACAGCACGACGTCCGAGCCATCGGCGCTGGTGCGCGAGTAGGCGAGGAGCTGATCGGTGTTGCTGTGGTGGAACTGCAGGCCCCGCAGCCGCTGGAGCGCGGGGTGCGCTCGCCGGATCTCGTTGAGGCGAGTGAGGAACGGCACCAGCGAATCGGGCCGGGTCCAGTCTCGCTCCTTGACCTCGTACTTCTCGGAGTGCAGGTACTCCTCGTTGGTGTCGCTCGCCGGCTCGTTCTCGCACAGCTCGAAACCCGAGTAGACGCCCCACGAGGGCACCAGCGTGGCGGCGAGCACGGCGCGCATGCGGAACGCGGCGGGCGGTCCGTTGCGCAGCGGCCCCGCGAGGATGTCGGGCGTGTTGGGCCAGAAGTTCGGCCGCATGTACTCCGCCGTGGGTGCGGACGTGACCTCGAGGCCGTAGTCGATCAGCTCCTGCTTGGTGTTGCGCCACGTGAAGTACGTGTAGCTCTGCGTGAAGCCGACCTCGGCGAGCTTGGCCATCACCTTCGGTCGGGTGAATGCCTCGGCGAGGAACAGCACGTCGGGGTGGGCGGCTTGCACCTCGCGGATCATCCATGCCCAGAACGCGGTGGGCTTGGTGTGCGGGTTGTCGACGCGGAAGATGCGCACGCCGTGGCCGATCCAGTGGTCGAGGATGGCCTTGCACGCGTCCCAGAGCGCCTTGCGGTCCTTCTCCTTCGGCGGCCAGAAGTTGATCGGGTAGATGTCCTGGTACTTCTTGGGCGGGTTCTCGGCGTACTTGATCGTGCCGTCGGGCCGGTGGTGGAACCACTCGGGATGCTCGGTGACCCACGGGTGATCGGGCGAGCACTGCAGCGCGTAGTCGAGGGCGACCTCCATGCCGTGCGCCTTCGCTTCGTCGACGAGCACGCGGAAGTCCTCGAGCGACCCGAGCTCGGGATGGATGGCCGCGTGACCGCCCTCGGGACCGCCGATCGCCCACGGACTGCCGACGTCGTCGGGCGCGGGATCGAGCGTGTTGTTCCTGCCCTTGCGGAACGTGCGCCCGATCGGATGGATCGGCGGCAGGTACACCACGTCGAAGCCCATGTCGGCGATGTCGGCGAGGCGCTTGGCGACGCCGCCGAACCCTCCCTCGGACCGGGGGAACACCTCGTACCACGCGCTGAACGAGGCCCGCTCGCGGTCGACCCACAGCGGATGCGGATCGCTGACGGTGACGTCCTCGGGCAGTGGCACGCCGGCGAGGGCGGCGGCCACCGCGTCGTCGAGACCGGCGTTGAGGCGCACGTCGACGGTGCACGAGTCGCGCGCCAGCGCGGCGGCCGCCTCCTCGACGAGCGGCCGGCGCAGCTCGGGCACGTGCGGGAGCAGGCGCTCGAACAGGAGCGTGCCCTCCTCGAGCTCGGTCGTGAGGTCCTGCCCCGCACCGGCCTTCGCCTGCACGTCGTGGCGCCACGTGGCGAACCGGTCGACCCAGGCCTCGATGATCAGGTCGTGGGCGCCGACCACCCCGAGTGCGATCGCCGCCTCCCACCGGTCGTTCCCGACCGGCGTGAGTGGCCACGTCTCGTCCCCGACCCGCACGCGCGCGGCGAGGACGTCGTGGCCGTCCTTGAAGATGTCGGCCGAGACGGGCACCACCTCGCCCACCGCCGCCTTCGCCGGGAAGCGCCGTGTGGGCGTGCGCGGGTGGACGTCGTCGATCACGATTCGCCCGAGCATGCCCTCCAGCCTTCCAGACCGGAGCACCCGGGAAACACACGCATGCGGCTCCCCTACGCTCTGACGGGATGAAGGCCCTCCGCAGCTTCACCGTCCGGCCGCGTCTGCCCCAGGCGCTCGCTCCCCTCGAGGAGCTGGCGATGAACCTGCGGTGGTCGTGGGACGAACGCACCCGGGACCTCTTCCGCTGGGTCGACCCCGACGTGTGGGAGGAGGGTCGCCACGATCCGGTGCGCCTGCTCGGCACCGTGAGCCGCGAGCGCCTCGCCGAGCTCGAGGCCGATCCCGCGTTCAAGTCGTTCCTCGGTGAGGTGTCCGACTCGCTCGCTCGCTACCTCGAGCGGCCGCGCTGGTTCCAGGAGCGGGCCACCAGCCCGCTGCGCTCGGTCGCCTACTTCTCGCCCGAGTTCGGCATCGCCGAAGCGGTGCCGCAGTACTCGGGCGGCCTCGGCGTCCTCGCCGGCGACCACCTCAAGGCGGCGAGCGATCTCGGGGTGCCGCTCGTGGGCGTCGGCCTGTTCTACCGCCACGGCTACTTCCGCCAGTCGCTCAACAGCGACGGGTGGCAGCAGGAGCGCTACCCGGAGCTCGACCCGTACGCGATGGCGCTGCGGCCGGTCGAGGGCGTGCGCATCACCGTCGACCTGGCCGGGGCCCCTCTGCACGCGCGGCTGTGGCGAGCCGAGGTCGGTCGCGTCCTGCTGTACCTGCTCGACACCGACATCGACGACAACGACCCGAGCGGGCGCATCGTCACCGACCGGCTCTACGGCGGTGACACCGAGCACCGGTTGCGCCAGGAGATGCTCCTCGGCATCGGCGGCGTGCGCGCCCTCGAGGCCGTCGGCGTCGAGCCGCAGGTGTTCCACACCAACGAGGGCCACGCCGGCTTCCTCGGCTTCGAGCGCATCCGCGTCCTCGTGCGCGACGAAGGGCTCACGTTCGCCGAGGCCATGGAGTCGGTGCGCGCCGGTTCGATCTTCACCACGCACACGCCCGTGCCGGCCGGCATCGATCGCTTCCCGCGTGCGCTCGTCGAGAAGTACTTCTCGGGGTGGGCCGCCGAGGTCGGCATCACGATGGACGAGGTGATGGCGCTCGGCCACGAGTCCGACGAGGAGCCCGGCGACGCGTTCAACATGGCCGTGATGGGCCTGCGTCTCGCCGGGCGGTCGAACGCGGTGTCGAAGCTGCACGGCGCCGTGAGCCGCACGATGTTCGCGTCGCTGTGGCCCGGCGTGCCCGACGACGAGGTGCCGATCGGCTCCGTCACCAACGGGGTGCACGCCAACACGTGGACGTCGTCGGAGATGCAGGACCTGCTCAGCCGCCACGTGCTGCCGGAGTGGCCCGAGGCCGGGCCCGAGCGGTGGGCGCGGCTCGAGGACGTGGGTGACGACGAGGTGTGGCGCGTGCGCGAACAGAGCCGGGAGCGACTCGTCGCCTACGTGCGCGAGCGCCTCGACCGGTCGCTGCGCCTGCGCGGAGTGCCCGAGGCCGAGCGGGCGTGGACGGCCGAGGTGCTCGACCAGCGGGCGCTCACCGTCTGCTTCGCCCGCCGCTTCGCCACCTACAAGCGGGCCACGCTGCTGCTGTCGCAACCGGATCGGCTCCGACGGCTGCTGCTGTCGCACAACAACGCAGTGCAGTTCGTGTTCGCCGGCAAGGCGCACCCCGCGGACGACCTCGGCAAGGAGATGATCCGCCAGATCGTCGCGTTCGCGATGACGCCCGACGTGCGCCACCGCTTCGTGTTCCTCGACGACTACGACATCGCCGTCGCGCGCATGCTGTACCAAGGCGCCGACGTGTGGCTGAACAACCCGCGCCGCCCGATGGAGGCGTGCGGCACCTCAGGCGAGAAGGCCGCGCTCAACGGCGCCCTCAACTGCTCGATCCGCGATGGTTGGTGGGACGAGATGTACGACGGCGAGAACGGCTGGGCCATCTCGTCCGCCGAGGGCATCGACGACCTCGCCAAGCGCGACCAGGTGGAAGCCGACTCGCTGTTCGCCCTGCTCGAGGACGCCATCGTCCCGAGCTTCTACGAGCGCACGCAGGGCCCGGTGCCCCGTCGGTGGGTGCGACGGGTGAAGCACTCGCTGGCGTCGCTCGGCCCGCAGGTGAGCGCGACGCGCATGGTCAAGGACTACGTGCAGCAGCTCTACGAACCGACCGCGGGACGGGCCGATGCACTGGTGGCGTCGAAGCACCAGCGCGCCCGCGACCTCTCGGCGTGGAAGGCGCGCGTCAGCGACGCGTGGCGCGGCGTCCACATCGACGGTGTCGAGAGCGAAGGCACGACGTCCGACCTCGGCGAGACGCGCGACGTCGTGGCCCAGGTGTCGATCGGTTCCCTGGCCCGCGACGAGGTCGCCGTCCAGCTCCTGCACGGCCTCGTCGGCCAGAACGACGAGCTGGTCGACCCGGCCGTCGTCACGATGTCGCCCGACGGCGAGGCGCCCGACGGCCACCAGCGCTACCGCGGCACCTTCACCTGCGAGCGCGCCGGCCGCTACGGCTTCACCGTTCGCATCGTCCCCGACAACCCCGACCTGGTGACCCCCATCGAGCTCGGCTGCGTCGCCTGGGCCTAGCCCCCCGCCCGCCGTTCTGGCGACGAATTCGACACATCGATGTGTCGAATTCGTCGCCAGAGCCGGCTCAGCGGCCGGTGAAGCGGGCCTTGCCGGCGCCCTGCTCGAGGAAGGACTGGACACCGATGCCGGCATCGTCGGTCTCGAAGACGTCGACGAAGAAGACCTGCTCCCGGTCGACACCCCAGGAAAGCGTGTTCTCGAGGCCCTCGTCGACCGCCGCCTTGATGAGGCCCTGGGCCACGACCGCCCCGGCCGCCACCTCGGCCGCCTTCACCAACGCCCGCTCGTTCACCTCGGCCGCCGGCACCAGCTCGTCGACGAGACCGATCCGCAGCGCCTCCTCGGCCCCGACCTGACGACCGGTGACCATGATCTCCTTGGCGCGCGCCGGACCGATGAGTCGGGGCAGGCGCTGCGTGCCCCCACCACCGGGGATGATGCCGAGCAGGACCTCGGGCTGACCGAGCCGGGCGTTGTCGGCCGCGATGCGCCAGTCGCACGCCAGCGCCAGCTCGCATCCTCCACCGAGGGCGACACCGGTGATGGCGGCGATCACGAAGCGCGGGATCGCCGCGACGGCGGCGAGTGCCGCTCGGAAGGCGGCGCCGACCACGCGCGCCTCCTCCGGTCCACCGAACTCACCGATCTCGGCCCCCGCCGAGAACGCCCGCTCGCCACCGGTGATCACGACCGCGCCGGGCGGGTCGTCGAGGAGGCCCTCGGCGATCCCCTGCAACTGGTGCAGCAGCGCCGTCGAGAGCGCGTTGACCTTGGGCCGATCGAGTCGGACCACCGCCACGCCGCTGTCTTGCCGCTCCACCGTCACGAACGTGTCCGTCATGGCGAGGGACCCTAGCTATGTCAGCGGGTCGAGGATCTTGTCCGCGGCGGCGTACGGATCGAGGTCGCGCTCCATGACCGCCTGGTGCAGCTCCTCGAACGTCTCGGTCGTGGTGAGCTCGTAGGCCCGCATCTCGAGCGACCGGGTGACGATCGTGCGCAGCTCGTCGAGCACCCGGTCGGATCGTCGCTGGTCGAGGCCACCGGTCGCTTCGAGGTGCGCCCGGTGGGCCGTCACCGCCGCCCACAGCTCGTCGATGCCCTCCGACTTGGCGGCGACCGTCGCCACGATCGGCGGGCGCCAGTCCTCGGCGCGCAGCTCGCTCAGCTCGAGCATCGTCTCGAGGTCGCGCCGCGTCTCGCCGACGCCCGCACGATCGGCCTTGTTGATCACGAACACGTCGGCGATCTCCATGAGCCCGGCCTTGTTCGCCTGCACGGCGTCGCCCCAGCCCGGGTTCACGACCACGACGGTCGTGTCGGCCGCCCCCGCGACCTCGACCTCGACCTGGCCGACGCCGACGGTCTCCAGCAGCACCCACGGCGCGCCGGCCGCGTCGAGCACGCGGATCGCCTGGGGCGTCGCGAGGGCAAGGCCGCCGAGGTGCCCGCGCGTGGCCATCGAGCGGATGAACACGCCGGCGTCGAGGGCGTGGTCCTGCATGCGCACGCGGTCGCCGAGGATCGCCCCACCCGTGAACGGCGACGACGGGTCGATGGCGAGCACAGCCACCCGGTCGCCGTCGGCCCGGACGTGGGTGATGAGCGCGTTCGTCAGCGTCGACTTGCCCGCGCCGGGCGCGCCCGTCAACCCGACGGTGTAGGCGTGGCCGCCGAACGGATAGGCCAACCGCCCGATGTCGCGGGCCGGCTGGCCGCCTTGCTCCACCAGGGACAACGCGCGCGCGAGCGCGCCACGATCGCCCTCGCGAAGGGCATCGACGAGCTGCTGGGGGTCTCGCAGGCGCGCCATGGCGGCGGCAGCCTAGACAGCGACGACTTCGGTGACCCCTTCGACGCGGTCCTTCAGGATCCGCTCGATGCCCGCCTGCATGGTGACCGTGGAGGCCGGGCAGGTGCCGCACGCGCCGATGAGCTCGACCTCGATGCGGCCCGTCTCCTCGTCGACCGATCGCAGGATCATGTCGCCACCATCGGCCTGCAGGGCCGGGCGGATCACCTCGATGGTCTTGAGCACCTCGTCCTTCACGGCATCAGTGTGCAACACGTACTGGCTCCGCCCAATTCCCGTGTCATTGTGACGGCATGGTGTTCGCCCATCAGGGGGGCTGGGACGAGGCGCTGTTCGTGCTCGTGCCGCTCGGCCTCTTCGGCTGGCTCCTCTCCCGGGCGCAGAAGCGGGCCGAGCGTGAGCGCGACGCCGACGAGGCGCACGACCAGGACTAGGGCACTCGTTGCGCGCCACCGCCCGGGCCGTCGTCGACGACGACGGCCTCGCCGCCTGGACCGACCCGTGGCACGGCGGCCTCGTTGACGAGACCGCGACCCTCGCCGCGGGTAGCGGCCCCTTCCGCACGTACCAGCGCCAAGTCGCGGTGGAGCCCACCGCCGACGGTCGCCACCAGGTCACCTCGACCGCCGACTTCCACCTCGCCCTTCCGTACTGGGCCTGGCTGTTCATCCTCCCGATCCGCGCGTCGCTGAAGAAGCCGGGCGCGCCGCTGCCGTGGTGGGGCCCGGCCGACCACATGGACGCCCGGTCGACGAGCGTGCTCGGCACGTTGTGCATGGCGTCGCTCGTCGCCGGCTACCTCGGCACGCTCATGTCGCAGACGATCACCTACGCGTCGAGCGACTTCGGCCAGCACGGCTACCGACCGCAGACGGTCGCCCTCACCTTCGCCCGCCTCTCGGTGTTCTTCGCCGTCGCCCTCGTCGCGCTCGCCGACCGGTCCGGCCGTCGCCGCCTCGTCCTCGTGTCGGCCGCCGGCGGCTGCTTCCTGGCCGCCGCCACCGCCATGGCGCCCTCCCTCGCCTGGTACACGGCGATCCAGGTACCGGCCCGCGGCTTCGCAACGGCGCTGGCCGTCTTGATCGCCGTCGTGGCGGCCGAGGAGATGCCCGCCGGGGCGCGCGCCTTCGGCGTCAGCGTGCTCGGGATGAGCGCCGCCCTCGGTGCCGGCATCTGCGTGATGTCGCTCCGCTTGGCGACCACCAGCTCGGGCGGATGGCGGTGGCTGTTCCTCATCCCCCTCCTCGCGCTCCCCGTGCTGCGCGACCTCGCCCGCCGCCTGCCCGAGAGCCGGCGGTTCACGAGCGCCCACGCGGTCACCCACATCAGCGGCCACTCGCGCCGGCTGTGGCTGCTCGCCGCGTCGGTGTTCCTGCTCCAGCTGTTCACGGCGCCGGCATCGCAGCTGCAGAACGAGTTCCTGCGCAACGAGCGCGCCTACTCGGCGGTGGCCATCTCGCTGTTCACCACGTGCACGGCCACGCCGGCCGGCCTCGGCATCGTGCTCGCCGGCCGCCTGGCCGACGTGCACGGTCGTCGCATCATCGGCGCCGTCGGCCTCACGGGCGGCGTCGGCGCGACCGTCCTGATGTACCTGAGCCACGGGCCGGCGATGTGGGGGTGGTCGCTCATCGGGTCCGTCATCGGCGGCGCGACGTTGCCCGCCCTCGGCGTGTACGGGCCCGAGCTGTTCCCGACCGGCGTGCGCGCCCGGGCCAACGGCGCCCTCGTCGTCGCCGGCGTCCTCGGCAGCGGGTTCGGCCTGCTCGTCGCCGGACCGCTGTCCGACGGGCTGGGCGGGCTCGGACACGCGCTGGCCGTGCTCGCCATCGGTCCGGCGATCCTCGTCGTACTGGTGCTCGTCCGCTACCCGGAGACCGCTCGCCTCGAGCTCGAGGACCTCAACCCCGAAGACCGGCTAGCCAGCTGACGACCTCGTCGGCGACGCGCTGGTCGGCGCGCTTGAGCTCGTGGGCCGCACCGTCGATCCAGACGTGGGTCACCGGACCGGGGATCGTCCTGGTCGCCGCCTCCAGCTCGGCGGGCGTGCCGAACGCGTCGCGGGTGCCGGAGAGGAACAGGCACGGCACCTTCAGGTTCGGCAGGTGCTCGACCCGCAGCCGCTCGGGCTTGCCCGGCGGGTGCAGCGGATACGAGATCAGCACGAGACCGGCCGCGGGCAGGCCCTCGGCCACCGCCATCGAGCAGATGCGCCCGCCCATCGACCGGCCACCGAGGACCAGCGACGCGGGATCGAGCTTCGTGCGCTCGGCGAACGACGACGCCGCCTCGACGATGTCGGCGAGGAGCACCGGTGCGCGGTCGGGCGCCTTCTTCCCGTTGCGCCGGTAGGGGAAGTCGTGGCGCAGCACCGGCAGCGGCTGCACCGCCTGCTCGATGGCGAGCAGCGAGGGATGCTCCCGCGAGCTGCCGGCGCCCGGCGTCAGCAGCAGGCCGCCGACCTTCATGCGCCGGTGAACAGGATGCGTCGCGCTTCGGAGAGGTCGGCGATGCGATCGGCCGCGCCCACGTGCGCACCACCGTGGTCGGGATGGGCTTCGCGCAGCAGGACGCGGAAGCGTCGTTGCACCTCCCGACGGTCAGGTGCCGCGCCGACATCGAAGCCGAGCACGCCCAGCGCCCACGCCGACGGGTTCGCCGACGCCCAGCCCCCGGTGAGATGCCGGATGAGCTCCGGTTGCGACCCGCCACGCCACCGCATCCCGCGCCGCAGCACGTCCATCACGATGCGGCGGTCGAGCGGATCGAGCGTGCCCGCCGCGTAGGCCGCGCCCAGCACCTGCGACGACGGGCTGCCTTCGCCTTCGAACGCCACCTCGACGGCATCGCCGCGGCCATACAGGCGATGGTGGCTGCGAGCGAGCCCGTGGCGGTCGAGCTGGAAGCGATGACGCAGCCGCGGTTGGGGGATGCGCCGCCCCGCTTCGAGATCGGCGAGGAGGCGGTGCAGCTCCTCGAAGAGGTCCTCGTCGAGCTCGCTGATGTGCTCGGCCACGATGGCGCCGAGCAGCAAGCCGCCGAAGCCGGGCGCCGGGTCGAGGGGAAGGAGCTGGCGTCCGAGCGCGACGCGGCGCGTCGGCGCGATGGGCCGGCTGTGCCAGATCTCGAGCTCGGCGAGGAGCACGGTCAGACGGTACCGTTCGCCGCCCGCTCGACCAGTGGCCGCAACGTCCGCAGCTCGTCGGCTGTCAGCCGGAGCAGGGCCGGCGACGGCTGCGACAGGTAGGCGACGCAGCGCTCGCGCGCGGCGAGACCGTGCTCGGTGAGCTGCACGAGCTTCATGCGCCGATCGCTCGGATGCGGCACTCGCTCGGCGAAGCCCTTCGCCTCGAGCGCGTCGACGATGCCCGTCACGTTCGACGCGTCGCAGAACCACTGCTCGGCGAGGAAGCTCATCGGCTGGGGCTCGTCGGGCGACAGGTCGAGCAGCGCGTGGATGACGCGCACGGTGAGCGACTCCCGCTCGGCGAGCTGATGGAAGCGGGGGTGTTGGGCGCTCAGGAACATCTGCAGCAGCGAACCCCAGATGGCTTGCGCGTCCGCGTCCTTGCCCACGCCGAGATCCTACGGTCAAGTCGATTGTTTGTTCAAGAACATGGTTGACAGCAGTCAACGATCTCGCGAAGGTGGACCGCATGAGCGAACTCGCGATCACCGTCGAAGGTGTGCGCAAGCGGTTCGGCGACGTGCAAGCGCTCGACGGCATCGACCTCGCCGTGCCTGCCGGGACGGTGTTCGGGCTGCTCGGTCCCAACGGCGCCGGCAAGACGACCGCGGTGCGCGTCCTCACGACCATCATCCGCCCCGACGAGGGCCGGGCCACCGTGCTCGGCCACGACGTGGTGCGCGAGCCGAACGCCGTGCGCGCTCGCATCGGGCTGGCCGGCCAGTACGCCGCCATCGACGAGAACCTGACCGGCCGCGAGAACCTCCGGCTGGTGGGCAAGCTCACCCATCTCGCGCCGACGCGCGTCCGCCAGCGGGCCGACGACCTGCTCGAGGTGTTCGGGCTCACCGACGCGGCCCACCGCCCGGCGAAGACCTACTCGGGCGGCATGCGGCGCCGGCTCGACCTCGCCGCCGCGCTGGTGCACGAGCCGCCGGTGCTGTTCCTCGACGAGCCCACGTCGGGACTCGACCCGGTGAGCCGGATCGACCTGTGGCACGTGATCGAGGACCTCGTGGCGAGCGGATCGACGCTGCTGCTCACCACGCAGTACCTCGAGGAGGCCGACCGCCTCGCCGACAAGCTGGCCGTCATCGATCACGGGCGCGTGATCGCCGAAGGGACTTCGGCCGAGCTCAAGGCGCGGCTCGGTGGCACGGTCATCGAAGTGGGCTTCTCCGAGTCCGTCGTGGCCGACCGCATGAGAGGTGTGCTCGGCCCTGACGCACGAGTGGAAGGGGCCACCGTCGAGGTCGCCGTCGACAGCGGCCCGAAGGCGCTCGTCGACATCCTGCGCACGCTCGAGGACGCCGGCGTCGAGCCGACCACGCTCGCCGTGCGCGAGCCGAGCCTCGACGACGTGTTCCTCACCCTCACCGGCCACAAGGCCACCGTCGAGCTGGAAGGAG
>Ga0070671_100003793_pt1 | contig 11858 bp, 8 predicted proteins | sample KBSS73metaG_FD_65341 | JGI IMG/M metagenome (GOLD analysis project Ga0070671, IMG submission 65341) | Switchgrass rhizosphere microbial communities from Kellogg Biological Station, Michigan, USA - KBS S7-3 metaG | ecosystem: Host-associated > Plants > Roots > Rhizosphere > Soil ...
GCGCGAGGCTAGCTCTGGAACGCAGCGGTCGTTGAAGAAGTACTGTCGCCGGCCACGCTGATTCTGTTGCGGCCTGCCCGCTTCGCGGCGTACATCGCCGCATCGGCGCGCTCCAGCAGCGCTTCGAGCGTGTCGCCTGGTCTTGCAATCGCAACACCAACTGACAAAGTAACCTGGCCGATGGATTCGTTGCCGTCCGGGCGACAGATGCGCCCCTGTTCGACCGTGCCACGGATCTGTTCCGCGACCGCCGCGGCGCCTTTGAGCGAGGTTTGCGGCAGCAGTATGGCGAATTCCTCGCCGCCCAATCTCGCAGCGACGTCACGTCCTTTGATACTCGAGCGCAGAACGTGCGCTACAGCGCGGATTACCTTGTCTCCCAGGACGTGACCGTAGGTGTCGTTCACAACCTTGAAATGATCGATGTCGGCAAGCAGCAGCGCCGAGCCATGCAATCCAGGCGGCTCGCGCAACAGATCCTCCACGGCACGCTCCAACCCGCGGCGATTCTTCAGGCCTGTCAGAGAGTCGAGCAATGCCTCGCTCTGCGCGCGGCGCAAGCTTTCGGTCAGTGCATTGACCTCGTTGGTTCGGGCCTGCAGCTTGGCGGACAGATCCTGTGTGACCGACTGCATCTTCTGCGTGCCGACGAGCATGTCCGCCACCACCTGACGGATTCTTTCGGGCTCCTGGGGTTTCGCCAGTTCCTTGGCGTGACCCTCCAGCGACTCCCCAAACTGCGCCGCCTGGGTGCTGACAGACGCCGCACTCTGCGCCGTGTCTTCCAGAAGATTGCGCAGTTGCAGCTGTAAACGCTCGAACGCCTCCATGTCCCGCGCAGCGATGTGTTGCGCGTACAGGCGCCATACGTCAACTTCGGTCAGTGCGGTGTTGGACGTGAGACGGGAATCGAGCACCCGGCTCAGGTCAGGGTTCATTCCGGCGCAGTGCTCGTACCACAGCGCGTAACTCAACGGATGAAACGCGGCGAGCTGGCGCGCCATCAACGGCAGCGCGAGACGCAGAATCTCAGTACTACGTTCCTTGTTCTCCAGATAACGCATTTCGTTCACCCGGTATTCAGCAAGCTCACTGCGCCCCTTTTTGCCGCGACGCCCATCGAGAGGTACTTTGCCATAATCATCAAACAACAGGCACTGCTTCGGTAGCGGCACAATATGAAAAGTCTTGAGTGGTTCGCATTTCACACCCGCTCACAGCGCAGAGCGCAAACTGCGTCACGGTTTCAAACATGTCAGCCGATCGGGGCCCCGCGCGTTTTCAGTAACAGGAAGACGCGGAGGACCCGACCATGCAGACTGTTGCTAAGCTATTGATCCTTGTGGGTTTTGGCGCCACCCTGTCCGGGTGTGTGGTGGCCCCGTACGGCCCCCGCCCGCGCGCCTATGTCGCAGCACCGGCCATAGTCGTGCATCCGGGATATTACGGCCCGCGCTACTACTATGGGCCGCGCTACTACTACGGCCCCCGCTACTGATGGCCGGTTATTCAGGTTGGATTCACATCCGACCGACGCGGCCGCCGACAAACAGGTCACGACCCCACCCACTCGGGATCTCCATGCGAAATGGCGGGTGATTGTCGATTGGGTGGGCGTACACGTTGGTCAATATGCCGATCTGGAAGGCTGGTGGCCTCGCTACGCAACCACGTGTACCGCTCGGCGCATGTTGATGCGCCGCCGGAAAGAATGGTTCGAGCACGTGTCCGCGGCCTTTGGTAGCCCGCGGCCCTTGATGCCCCACGGCCTAGCTCTCTTCGCAGTCCACGCAGCGACCCGGCCTCACTGCCTCGTCGGCCACAACGTAGCGGGCTGCCTGGAGCTTCGGGATGAGCACGCTGATGGTCAGCAGGATCTCCTTGCAAGCGCGGGCCTCGGGGCTCGCGACCACGGTCTTCTGCCGGTATTCACCCATTTCTTCAGCAAGAAACGCCGCCAGTGTCTGAAGCTGGGCAATGGAGGTGTCGAGCAGCAGTTTGGGGCTGGTGGTCATTGGGAGAAACTCCAGGGCCGGGCGGAGCTGTACAAATATACAGGTCCAGAGGAGTTTCGCAAGATGTCCTGAAGTCTGGGTGGGCCACTTGGGTGGCCGCCACGTTGGTGGCCGCGTGGGTACTTATACCGGCTGAACCGACTCCGGCTCTGTTGTAAGCACCACGGGGACCAGCTCGAAATTCTCCGTCGATTTTTGGCGCCTGCCGGCACCGTGCTGCTGGAATACCTCATGACGGTGGTAGCCCAGGAAATAGCATTGCTCCGGGCGGAATTCGCCGACGTTCAACGGTAGCTCGACGTGCCAGTTGTCCAGAACTACCGGGTTGAGCTCCTGGGAGACCAGGAGACCACCGTCGTCTAAAAAGGAGATGTATCCGCGCTCAAACAAATGAGCGATGTGCGGAGACATCAGCAAGCCGTTGGAGCCGTCCAGCTTTTCTGCATCGTCACATTCGCTCCACGGCTTGATGTGCGTAGCCCGAAGGTGGCGGCGGTCAAGCACACCCGTAACGCGGCATGAATGCTCGTTGAGCTCGAGATTCGCACGGAAAACACCCTGCCCATGCCGTGCCTTGAGTAAATCCGCCTTCTGCGCCGGGCCGATGTCAGTTCGCCGTTGAATCGCCGCCTCAACGGCGTCTTCGGCCAGACTCCGTCCGACAGACTCAGTGATGGTTCCGACTATGCGCTCGACCTCACCGTCGAGGAGACCATTGAGCGTCGTTGCCATCATTGGCGGCACAGACGCCAGGACTACATGTTGATTACTGGCGCCGCCCGCGAGAATGGGTGGGTGCTTGCGTGGCAGGACGGGAGTGAGCTCCGCGCCGTAATCCTGCGTTCGCAGAGCATTAGTGAGCGTCATGAAGCGCACCGGCACCAGCCATCCGGTCTGCGTGTCCACGTACTCGGCGATGGAATCAAATTCCAACGGCTTCGCAGCCTCCCGGGCAGATCCGAGGACCACACCCACGGCACCGACCGCACCATCCGCGAACGAATAGACAACGTCTCCCGGAAGGAGCCGCTGAATGTTCTTGTCGGACTCGCTGCGCGCCTTGCTTTTGCGCGCCTTGTTCGCGAACCACAGGTACGCACCATCGATTTCATGGCGGACCGTGTGCGAGTGATTGACCCACCAGAAACTTGCGCTCATGCCTCGAAACCCCCCGCCCTGCAGGCCACGAAAGTTAGCATCCGCAAGTTGGGATTGCCGAAGCCTGCTTCGGGCAACCGTGCGGTAGTTCACATTCCGCCAGGATACCGGGCGCAGCGGCCAAGCTGGTGCTGCGGCGATGAGTGTTGGCGCGGGCACTTCGGTGATGCGCGGTGTCTCGCGCCGCGCGCTGACCTACGCCGCGAGCTGACCTACGCCGCGAGCTGACCTACGCCGCGAGCTGACCCACGCCGCGGGCTGGCCCACACCGCGGGCTGGCGCACGCCTCGCGGCGGCCCACGCGCCCGGCTGGCGCGCCGCTTACCGCCTCGCGGTCGCCACCTCCTGCGGGAGATCGACGCCCATGCCCGCGATTCCCTGCACAACCCTGGCTGTCGCTGCCGCCCCGCTGTCCATGAAGATCACCTTGCCCTGCGAGTGATCGGCGACGTACTTCAAGGCGTCCGTATACTCGAGAAACAACAGGAATTCCGCGTTTACGCCGGCACTCTTGAGCAACTCAGCCGCTTCCTTCATGCCATCGGCGATGTTCTTCCGAAACAACGCCAATCCCTCCCCGCGCAACGCTGCCGCCTTTTTATCTGCCTCGGCACCGATGGTCTTGTAGGCAGCTTCCGCCTCGGCATCTTTCGTGCGCTTCACCAACAGCGCCGCGCCCTCATTCGACGCCGCGGCCAGCAAATTCTTCGACGACACCACGCGCGCCATGGAATCGATGATTTCCTTGTCGAAGGTCATGTCCGTGATCTGGATGTCACGAACAACATAGCCCCACGCCAGAACCACCTCATCGAGATTCCGTTTCGTATGCTCGACGATCTCCGCCCGCATGCCCAGAATGTCAGACTGTTTCGTCGTGGCCACGAACTGCCGGATGGATCCGTCGATGGTGCGTTGCAAAGCCAGCTGAAACTCCCGGCCCGAAGCGAAACTGAACACGGCTTTCTTGATCGCCTCTTCTTCGGCGGCCGCAACGGCGTACAGCACCATCGTTGCGAACTTTACGTTCGCCTGGTCCTGCGTGATGGCCTGGAATTCGAGCTGCAGCGCCCGGTTCTGCAGGGAAAGCCGATAAGCCACCTTCTCCCACGGCAACTTGATGTTGAGACCCTCGCGCATGACGCGATGGTATTTTCCGAAGACCGTGATGACGGCGACCGTCGCCTGCTCGACGGTTCGAAACAGCGACACCAGGATGAGCAGCGCCACGACCAGAAAGAAAATGAGACCGCCAAATCCCTGAAACATGACTACCCCTTGCGGCAAACAAGCAATATTTCGTCAACCGAGTCAGTTGGAATCATCCCCTCGACCAGGTCCAGAGGTTTCTGGAATCGCAGCCCGATCGGCATGAAGGCGCGGTTGTACCACCACATCGCCCGCTCGCGATTGTGCGTCAGCCACCACATGCCCATGTCGAGCAGGAACGATGAGCGCGGCTGCATGCCAAACACCGCGCTGCGATCCACTGTGAGATGCTGCTCGGCCAATTTCGCCAGCAGGCACGGCGGCTCGTAACGGCGCTTGTGTCCGACGAAATCATCGAAGGGTGTCCAACGGGAGGGATGCAAGGGAGTTGAAATCAGCAGCATCCCGCCAGACTTCGTAACTCGCGAGATCTCCGACAACGCGCCATTTTCGTCGTCAACGTGCTCGATGATGTCGAGCGCGCATACCAGATCGAACGTCGCGGTGGCGAACGGCAGCGCGGTCACTTCTCCCAAAGTGACACAGGCACCGCGGGCCCGGAGCTGCTCGAGAGCCGGCGCGCTGATGTCCACGAACTGCGTATCTTTGATCGGCAGTCGAGGTCTCAACCCGGGCGCGACTTCCAGCCGCAGACCGGAAGGAGGCAGCAAAGACTGCACGAGGGGCCACGTATTGAAGCGGTCGGGCTCGACCAGGCGGGACCCGGACCAGAGCGAATCGTAAAAACGGCGATTGTCTTCGACCAGCTCTTGCGGGGTACGGGTCTGCTGGGGCTTGGCCTGCATCGTTTGACCACTGTAGCACCGGCGACGCGACCAATGCGGTCGGGGAGTGCTCGCCCCGCCTCCGTGGCGAATTGCGTCGGGGCGAGCAAGCAGGCCCGCCATTCGTTGCATTTGTCCACAGCTCCCAAGGCGTGTAATCTGCGCGCCCTTGCCGGTCGGCCGCCGGCACTGTTCAAGCTACAGCGTCCCCGTCGTCTAGAGGCCTAGGACATCGCCCTTTCACGGCGGTAACACGGGTTCGAATCCCGTCGGGGACGCCATTAAATCAAGCACTTACGTGGGTTGAAAGGGGCTTTCCCCACTTTAACCCCACTATTCCCCTGCTAGTCATGGCGCTGCGGACCGCGCAAGAGCGACTGGCGTGCAGAATTTCTTCTGTTCAGCCATATCAGGGCGTCGTGGACCTCGATTCCCGGGTAGAGGCCTTCACGTGAGTTCAATTGTGCGCGTATCCATCCTCACAATTCCTGAAGGCCGCATCGACGAGGCAGCGGAGGCGATGCGTCAGGCCGAAGAGGAGCTCAAGGGAATTCTGAAGCTCAAAGGGCTTCGCGCCTATTTCGCTGGCGTTGATCCGCGCTGGGTTGCAGCTAACGAATGTCAGTGTGTGGGATTCGCTCGAAACCGCGGAGCAAATGTCGAGCTTCCAACCGATGCTCAAGCGCACCTGTCACGGTCCGCTCCAATGATTGTTATGTCGCATACTGAACAAGTATTGCCTCGACCGTAATCATTTGCCAATGGTTGCGCTTATGTTCGATGCTAGCCATGCGCTTCGAGAGATCGATGCTCCTCAGGCGCTCGGAGTGTGCTCCTTCCGAGTATCGAATTAGCTCAAGCTCCGCCTTACACACTAACAATTGCGCCGAGCGCACCTTTTCTGCCGCCGCATGGAGCTTCTGAGTCGGTTGCATCTTTGCGATGGCGCGCCGCAATTGGCTCTCACGTCTTTCCAGCGATAACTGCTGCGAGTAGGGTTGCAGGCTACGTGGTACATGCGCAGGCATTGCGATCTAACGGTGAAGTTGAGGGGCCGCACGACCGTGCCCGATTGGAACCGCGGGTGCACGCTGTTTTCCCGCACCCGCGGCGACACTAACCAGCGACGTCGCATCGCGCCAAGAAATGCTGCGGTGATTAGGGTACGCCGAGGTTGGCATCTGGCGTGCTCTAGCCCGTTCCGTAGAAAAGTCAGGTCATGGGGTCGAAGGCGAACGGAAATTACGACCTCGTGTCGGAATAAACCAAAGAACCGGCAGTAACAGTGCAGCACACATTATTGCAACATATCTGCTTGACCAACCAAGAACCCAGGTGAGGCGGACAAGGAGTAGTCCTGCAAAGAACATTGTGCCGAAGACGACATCGCCAATCCTGAGCCACAGCGGCTGTGCCATCCAGTTCGCGTGCGCCCGACGCTCATCCTCGCGGCTCGCATAAACCGCGGCAACTCCTTTGCTCTTTGCTAGCTCTATCTCAGACGCGGATATACCCACAGGAGCGCCGCAGCTACTACATGACTCGGCCGGCGCGTTACAGGCGTCGCAAACCTGGCAAGTCCACCTATAAGATGGGATCACGTCGGGTCTACCGGCTAAATGGAATCATGACTGCGTCGGCAGGCCGCAGTCGGATACCGGTCTTCGGCCCGCCGCTCCAAAAGAGTCGCTCGTTGGGGGCGAGTTCTCGGCTGATCAGATCATTGGAACCAGGTTCAATCCGTGGCCTCCCAACCGAGCGCAGCATAAGCGCAATCTTAAGTGGACCGGACCGCCGGTGCGAATTTGGCCTGGGGCGGAGCTCCAAAGGTCGGCTGACTCGAGCCCCAAGCCCGGCCGGCTTAGCCAGCAATAGCTCCCTCACTCGCCGAAGCGCGGCTTGAGGCGGCTCGCTCCGAGCAAGTGCAGTCGTAAAAGGATGGCGGCCTGCTCCCGCTCTCCCTCGAGCAGCCGGTTGAGAATTTCCAGGTGCTCGTTCGAAGATTCGCGCATGCGCTGAGTACCGTACACCCAGTTGTAGCTGAAGAAACGCCGTAGACGGTTCTGATGAATCATCGCCTGGTGGACGAACCGGTTGCCCGAGCAAGCCGCGATAAACTCGTGAAAGCTCGCGTTCAGCTCGAAGAATTTCACGCCGGTGGTCTGCTTCCATCCTCCAGCGACAATCGCAACGTGTTCTTCGTGTAGCCGCCGCGCGGCCGCGACGTCCAGTTGGAACGTGGGCTCGAGTACGCATTGAGGCTCGATCAACAGGCGGTAGCGGTAACTCTCATCGTGCAGTTGCAGCGAGTCGAGGGTGGGGAGGAATCGCCACCCGTGGCCGTCGCTTCGCTCGGCAACATTGTCCTGCGCCATGCGCGTGAGCACGCGGACAAGTACACCGCGAGCCACTTCGTACCGACGCATCAGATCCGCTTCGGACACGTGGTCGGGCAGTTTGCCGGCAAAGCGATCTGCCGACATGCGCTCTGCCAGACGATCCTCCTCGCTTTCCATATCGGCGTACGGCTCGAGATCCTGCTCTCGTACCGCACGCTTGAGGACATACCCCCGACGCGGTACCACGTTTACCAATCCACGCTTCGACAACACCGCCAGAGCTCCACGCACCGGCGTACGCGAAACGCCGAACGCCTGGGCAAGAGCGTTCTCGCTAAGCCAGGCGCCAGCACCGAATCCCTGGTCCTTGGCGTGCGTGAGAATCCGACCCGCAAGACGTACCTGCAGCTTGCTGCTGTTCGGTCGCTGCCTTTGCGGCATTTCCACTTTCTCCTGAGCGTGCCGGCAGGCACGCCCCACACTATAGGTCAGTAAACATTGCCTCGGATAGCGGCCGCGACCTGCGGTCCTTTGCCCTCTTCCGGCGCCTCGCCAGGACCGCAATACGACCGTTAAGTGTGGACTGCCTGCTCCGGTCATCAGATCTGGCCATCAGTTTCAATATGCGATTGAAGAGCATCTGCTAGCTGCCCCCGGAAACTCGTTCTGAATTTCCAGTTATGTAAGTACACACAGAGAATCAAACCGGTTTGGGAGCGCTACCAGGCAAACGCAACCAGGATCCCAGCCGGCCGTTTGTATTTCGTCACTCCACGAGACAATCTGTTGCCCCACCACAACGGGCCGTTAGTCCCGGGTCGGCCACCACTCAATGAGTGTTTCATCACGAAATAACGCGTATTCAGACAACGATTCAAACTTCAAACATTTTTTAGCCTCTCCGGTGTGTTTGCGCTTGTTGTTTTTTTTTGAAACATAGTGCTAGTCTGCCGCCATTCGCTCAAGTCGCTGGTCCAGCGGTCGGCCTTGTGGGCTATCCGATTTCCGTCGTAACTAATGGAGGAGTAAATCGATGCGAACCAACGACAGCTGCCCCTGGTGGCTCAAGGGGGCAACGCTTGCCATATCAGTCTGTGCTTCGGGCGTGCGCGCCGAATCGCCAGCTGATGCAGGACCTGCGGCTCAGGGAGGTACCCAAGAGCGTGATGTCCTGGAAGAGATCATTATCACGGCCGACAAGAAAGACAGCTTCGGCGCCAACTACGTGCAGGCAGGCACGTTCCGGAACGCGGAGGTGATGAACACGCCGCTCACCGTCACAATCCTGCCGCGCACCCTGCTAGACGCGCAACAGGCCAGCTCGATTGGCGATGTTCTGAAGAACAGCGCCGGGGTGACCTACACTCAGACCAATCCAGCCGTTACCAGCAATATCAGCATCCGCGGCATCTCGGTTGACAACCGGGCCAACTACCGCATGAACGGCGGGCTGCCGATTGTCAATCTCATCGACCTGCCTCTCGAGGACAAGGATCGCGTGGAAGTGCTGAAGGGCGTGTCCTCGCTCTACTACGGTTTCACGACCCCTTCGGGTATCGTCAACGTAGTCATGAAGCGGCCCACGGACGACCCCCTACTGGCGCTCACAGTGACCGGCAACCAGTATGGCTCCTATGGCGGCGCCATCGACGCCAGCCACCGCTTCGCCAATGACAAGATCGGTATACGAGTCAATGCCGCCGGCGGACAAATCGACACGGGCGTGGACAGGGTGTTGGGACATCGCGCCCTGGGGGCAGCGGCGCTCGACTGGAATCCAATTCAGGCGGTCACCGTGCGCCTCGATGCGGAGTACATCCAGAAAAAAATGACCGAGACGCCCATCACCCAGGTAAACCTCACAAAAGGGGTGACTATCGCCGGCCAGACGCTGCCTGCTCTGCCGGATCCACGCCAGAATCTCGGCGCGCAATGGATGACTTCAAACGCTCACGAGCAAAACACGATGGGGCACGTCGAGTGGCGCGTAACGAAGCAGTGGTCGATCATGGCAGAAGCCGGCCGCTCGCACGAAGAGCGCGACCGGAACTTGGGCATTTTCACCGGCTACAATCTGACGACGGGCAACGGTACGCTCGGCGTCAGGCTTGCGCCCGGCACGACCTACGACAACCAGAACTACCGGGCAGAGATCGCAGGGGCTTTCACGACCGGGCCGCTGGAGCATCAACTCTCTCTCGGCTCGAGCTACAACCTGCGCGTGCAGAACAATGGCATGCAGACGATCAAGTCCATCCCGCAAAATTTCTACAACCCCGTGGATTTTGCGGCGATTCCCCAGCCGGACACTGTGATTATCAGCAAGTTACCCATTCATGACAAAGGGTTGTATGCCTTCGACAAGGTGAGCTACAGCACCTGGCTCGACGTACTACTCGGCTTCCGTCACACCAAGTACGAGAGCCAGACGATCACCTTCGTTCCGCCCACCACGCCTGTGACGACCTATTCCACCCAGAACAACTCGAAGTCCGGTGGTCTCGTCTTCAAACCGGATCCACGTGTCAGCCTGTACGCGACCTACCTCGAAGGTCTGGAGGAAGGCGGAGCGGCACCGCTCGCTGCGAAGAACTACGGGACGCTTCTGCCGGCGGGAATCACGAAGCAGAAAGAGTACGGTGTCAAGGGCAAACCCATCGACTCATTGTTGCTGACGCTTTCCTATTTCGACGTCAGACGTCCTTCGGCTTTTACCAATGCTGCCAATTTCTACGTACAGGACGGGCGTACGGTGTACAAGGGCCTCGACTTCAGCGCCACGGGTGAGATCGGCTCACAAGTATCGCTGCTGTTTAATGTCATGGACGAGCAGGCGAAGATCGAAAGCACGTCCAATCCCTTGAGCCTCGGCGCCCGACCGGAAAATACACCGAAGTTCACTGCATCTCAATTCGTCGAGTACCGCCCATCTCTTCCGGGCCTGGGGATTCTAGGACTCACTGGCGGCGTCGTGTTCGTGGGCAACCGCGCGATCGACAACATCAGCGGTCCAAACACCCTGTTCATCGGGGGCTATACGACGTACGACATCGGTGCCCGTTACTCATGGCCGATGTTTGGCAGTCTGGTGAACGCTCGGCTGAAGGTCGAGAACCTCACAGACAAACGCTATTGGTCCGGCACTGGCACGGACTATTTGAGCGAGGGTCTTCCACGCACTCTGAAGTTCGAGTTCGACGTGCGTCTCTGAGCAACTCCCTTCAGAGGCACACGCGACACTCCTGTTCCTGCCGTGAGGCAGGAACAGGAGGCGCAGGACTCACGGCTTCAGATACTTCGCGAGAAACGCGAACGTCCGTTCGAACAGATCCTTGCGCTCCGGCGTGTCCCCGAACAGGAAGAGGTGATCGCCCGGAGCCTTCTCGTAGATCTTCGATTCAAACACCTTATTGCGTGCCTTCAGCGCATCGATCAGCCGCCCGGTATGCAGCGTCAGCGGCACGATCTTATCGCCCGTCGTGGCGGCTATGAACAACGGTGCCTGGATCTCATCCACGTGGTTGAGCGGTGAGAGCTCCACGTACGGCGCCAGATTCTCGGACGGCAGCTTGCCGCCGAAGTACGGCTCGCTGGCAGTCTCCAGCCGGCGGAAATCAGGCTTATAGGCCATGAACGCGATCAGATCGGTCAGTCCCGCGACATCGACGGCGGCCTTGAACTTCGTCGGCGCGCGCTCTATGGCCATCAGCGTCAGCATGCCGCCGCGGCTGTGCCCATAGATCCCCAGCCGCTCCGGATCCACACCCGGCACCGACTTGCCGAGATAGTCGGCCGCTGCCAGTACGTCCGCAATGTCGGTGTTGCCGAAGTTGCTCTTGTGGTTGGTTTCCCCATAACCCGAGCTGCTGTGGTACTCGGGAAACACCACCACGTAGCCCCTGCTCACCGCGTAGGCAATAAGATCGAAGAAATGCCAGTCGAGACGGCTATGCCACCCCCCGTGCACGACGATGAGACCCGGATATCGCTTCCCCGGATCCAACGGCCGTGGCGTGAAGACATAGGCAGGCACGAGGTCGGTCCCGCTGGCGTACTGAGTTCGCCGGATCGTCATCTGGGAGTCGTACTGGCGCAGCAAATTCGAATACATCGCCTCCTGCTGCGCCATCTGGACCTCCTGCTCGATCAGTCCGAGCTTGGTGGGCACGTCGTTCGCTTCCTGGTTCGTCGCAATCCGCGGCGAAGTCGGATCAGCGGCGGTCGTCTGAGCGAGCACGTTCGCCGCAGGCGCGAGACCCATAAAGATAGTCAGGGCGATGGCGCGGGGTTGGATGGCCGGACTCTTGGCTTGGGACTTCATCGGGTTACCTTCGGCAGCAGCTATGAATACC
>Ga0070671_100003795_pt1 | contig 11855 bp, 11 predicted proteins | sample KBSS73metaG_FD_65341 | JGI IMG/M metagenome (GOLD analysis project Ga0070671, IMG submission 65341) | Switchgrass rhizosphere microbial communities from Kellogg Biological Station, Michigan, USA - KBS S7-3 metaG | ecosystem: Host-associated > Plants > Roots > Rhizosphere > Soil ...
ATAACTCCAATGAATGTGGGACTTTATCCTTCCTGCCTTGTTTTTTAGGGACTTTTCCACCGAATTCTGGACTTAAGCCAAATGTTTTGAAGACTTTGCGCAAAAAGTTGGGGAGGGGGACTACCCCCGGTTGAATCCACAGCTCCCTATCATCTAGGGTCGTTGCGACCATAATCCACTCGCACGGAGACACATGGAAAACGGAAAGAAGGCCGCGATCGGCGGAACCTTTGTACTGATAGCGGTTGTCGGCATCCGGGTAGGAATGATCTACCGCGAGCGCCACGCCCCCGAACCCACCGTAGCCGCACCCGCCCGAGAAAAGATTGCAGATGATGACCTGGTCTTCCTCAAGAAGAAGCGCCAGGACAAAATGGCGGACACCAAGGACCTCATCGGCCAGCCCCTCTGGGTCTCCGCCGGCGGCCAGATGGACTACTACCCCGCCTCCGGAAAACACGTCGACTACTCGAAGACCTCCGGCACCCTCCTCGGAGCCCAGAAGCTCGAAGTAAAAGGCTTCGTCGAGCAGGTGGCCTCCCAGTCAGCCACCCATCGCATCCCCGGCGGCGACCGCCAGGTCCTCATGCTCTTCTCCCTGCCCGCCTCCGAGACACCCGACAAGGTCTACGGCGTCCCCGTCGGATACCACGAGAACGGCCTGTACGACTTCAAAATCGACGAGATCTTCTTCTACGACGATCCGCACCAGCTCTACAAACACTGGGGTCCCGAAGTCTGGAAGGCAATCGACGAGCACCAGATGATCCTCGGCATGAGCGAGCGCCAGACCCAGATGGCCCTCGGCCAGGTCTCCAAGAGCCTCTCCAACGACTACGGCAACCGGCTCGTTGTTTACGCGAACTTAGGCAAGCCCATCGCCGTAACGTTTGTTAAGAACAAGGCGACCGCCTTCCGTCCCGACCAGGGCTTCTAGCAGTCGAAGCCCTGAAGACGATCGCCAGCGAGCCGACCCACCAACCGGCTCGCCAGGAGATCCCATGACTCAACCCGCAATCCGCACCGCAGAACATCCGGGCCAGAACTCCTCATGGACGCGCCCCGTCCTCTACATCCTCTGCTTCATCGCCGCAGCCGCCGCAATGCGTCGCATCGTCGCGCTCCTCATCGTCAGCACCTCGTCCCGAGTCGGCCAGTACGCCGACCTCGATGCCGCCTTCGCCACACACAAAGGCCTCACCCTCGCCCACATCATCCCGGCACTGATCTTCGTGCTTCTGCTGCCACTGTGGTTCTCCGTGAAGATGCGGAGCAACGAGCCAGCTCACCGCCGCCTAACCTGGCTGCTCTTCGCCCTCGGAACCATCGTCGGTCTCACTGCCATCCCGATGGTAGCCAACCCCGTGGGCGGGGCGACCGAGCTCTCCGCCATCATCGTCTTCGACGGCATTTTTCTCTTCTCATTCGCAAGAGCCTTCGCGCTCTTCCTCAAGCGAGATCCACACTACCGCGAGTGGATGATGCGAGCCATCGCCGTCCTGCTAGGCATCGCAACTACACGTCCCATCATGGGAGTCTTCTTCGCCACCGCAAGACTGACGCACCTCGAGCCACGCCAGTTCTTCGGCATCGCCTTTTGGATCGGATTCGGAATAACCTACCTCGCCGGTGAATGGTATCTGCGGAAGCACCCAGTCGAGCTGCAAGCAATTTAGATCAGCCCGTATTCCTGAGTCCTGCACTGATGCCATTAATCGTGGCCGATATCGCACGATCCAACTCCGGCGACACCCTCTCGCCCTTCGCAACAGCGCTGCGCTTGCGGCGAATCAGCTCCACCTGAATCAGGCTCATCGGGTCCACATAAGGATTCCGCAGGCGGATCGAGCGCTCCAGCACAGGATTCGTCTGCAGCAGCCGCTGCTGCCCAGTCACAGCCAGCAACATCTTCTGAGTTAGATCAAACTCATACTTCAGCGTCGAGTACACGCGATCGCGCAGGCCTTCATCCTCAACCAGCGACGCATACAATTTCGCGATCCCGAAGTCAGACTTCGCCAGCGCCATCTCGACATTGCGAATAATGTCGACGAACAACGGAAACTCCTTTGCCATCGTCTGCAGCTGCTTCAGGCCGTCGGGATTCGCCTTCACGTACTCCTCGATGGCATGCCCCACGCCGAACCACGCCGGCACCAGCTGCCGCGACTGCATCCAACCGAAGACCCACGGAATCGCGCGCAGATCGGCCATCGACTTCTTACCCGAGCGCTTTGCCGGACGCGAGCCGATGCGAGCGTTTTCAAGCTCCGCCACAGGCGTCGCCTGCTCAAAGTAGGTAAATGTCTCCGCGTTGTCGATGATGTGACGCCGGTAAAACTCATACGAAGTCGCCGAGAGCCGCTCCATCGCAGCCTCCCAAGCCGGCGTGATCTCGCCCGTCAGATGCGGAACCGCGCATCCCTTCTGCAACACCGCATCCGGCCGGGCCAGAGCATCCAGCGAGGCGGCAATCATCAACTCAAGGTTGCGTTCGGCAAGCACAACGTCGGAGTACTTCCAGTTCAACACTTCGCCCTGCTCCGTCAGTCGCAGCTCACCAGAAAAGCTGTCCACCGGCTGCGCAAAGATTGCTCGGTGCGTCGGTCCACCGCCGCGTCCAACCGTCCCGCCGCGCCCATGAAACAAACGCAGCGTCACACCGCAGTCCGCAGCCACCCGATGCAGCTCTCGATGTGCCTTCCATATCTCCCACGTACTCGTGATCATCCCGCCGTCTTTATTAGAGTCGGAGTAGCCCAGCATGATCTCCTGCCTGTGCCCCCATGACTTCAACAGCGGCTGATACGCCTCGCTCGACCAAAGCCTGCGCATGATCGCCGGCGCATGTTGCAAGTCCTCTATCGACTCAAACAGCGGCACCGGCTGCAGACCTGGATCGTCCCCCTCCGCCTCGACCCGCACTCCGCTCAGCCGGGCCAGCCACAGCACGTTCAGCACATCTTCCGCGCTGGTCGCTCCGCTGATGACGTACAGCTGAATCGCCTCTGCCGGAAACTTCGTCTTCAACTCGGCGATTGCACGAAATGTATCGAGCACCTCAGCGCTCTGCTCCGATAGCGCCGCAGGCAGACGCAGCCCTGACTCGTCTGTGCTCGGTTCAGTGCATCCTGCAATCTCGCTCACTGCAGCTGCATGCACTCGCGCGTGCTGCCGGATATCTAGCGTCTGCAGATGCAATCCATACGTCCGCACCTCGATCAGCAGCGGATCAATCAGCATCTGCGCCAGCCGCTCACCGCGGTTCTCCATCAGGCTCGCGCGCAGCACCGTCAGGTCCGCAAGCAGATCCCCAGAGCGAGGGTATGGACAGAGCGCTGGGTTCGCCGGCAACGGCACAGAACTTTGCGGCGTAGCACCCAGTCGCATCATGATGCACGCAATTAGCAAGCGAAGGTACTCAAAGTGGAATCGCTCCTCCAGCGCGGTCTGTCCCGCGGTTCGCAGCTGCCCCAAATAGCGATCCAACAATGCCTGCAGCTCGCTGGAGACCGGCACCTGCTGCGTCGAGCTTCCAAGCTGTTCGAAAACGTATTGCAAACGCCGCCGGTAGTGCCCCAACAGCAATCCCTGCGCCATCATGAGTGCTTCTCGTGTCGTCTGTGCCGTCACAAATGGATTGCCGTCGCGATCGCCTCCAATCCACGATCCGAAGCGGACCATCTGCGGCAACTCCGCGATGGCAGAATGCTCGCCCGGATACTCGTCCTCAAGCGCAGCCACCACCTCGGAATAGAGAACAGGCAGTGTGTCGAAGAGCGAAGCCTCGTAGTAGTCCAGTGCCATGCGAATCTCATCGCGTACCGTTGGTCTGGCGCTGCGAACATCGTCAGTCTGCCACAACGCGGTAATCTCACCGGTGACTTCGCGCTCCAGCGCCTCCAGCTCCTCCTCCGGAACCGCGATGCGATCCAAGCGCTCCAACAGATCAGAGATGCGACGGCGCTTGAACATCACCGACCGCCGTGCCACCTCCGTCGGGTGTGCCGTAAACACGGGCGTAATCGTGATGCGCCCTAGAAGCGCCGTCGCCTGCTTCGCGTCAAACCCTGCTTCACGCAGACGCCGCAGGGTTCCGCGCAGGTCGCCGCGCTGTGGAGCAGCATCGTTCATCTGGCTCGACCGACGACGACGCTTGCGATGGTTTGTTTCCGCCAGATTGATCAGCTCGAAGTAGAAACTGAAAGCTCGGGCCAGCTGATACGCGCGCGTCAGATCATCGGCCTGTCCGTGCACGCTGCCCAGCGACTGCTGCAAATGCGCCGCCGCCGTTGCTGCATCCCCGGTTGCATCGGCCTCGCGCCGCGCGATCGCTGTTCGACGGAGCTCTTCCACCGCGCCGTACAACTCCTCGCCCGATTGCTCCTTCAGAACCTCGCCCAGCAACATTCCCAGCGATCGCACATCGCGACGCAGTGGAGCTTCCTTCAGCTCACCGGTTGAAGCCAAAAGTTCCGAGAGGCGCTGCGGCCAGTTCGTGGGAGTCCAGAGCGACGGCATGTCTTCGATTATGCACTGCGAAGCGCTCTCACTTCTTGCGGTGGGCGAACTTCAGCGCGCTCCAGTCAGAATCGATCGAGCACACCTTGTAATCCACCAAACCCGCCCGCAATCCGGCGTCCCGCACAACGTTTTCGTTCAGGTCAGAAGCCTGCCGTGCCCCGCGCTTTGGGTAGACCAGCCACACCGAAGCCCCCACCGGCAGTTGCCCCGCCAGCAGATCGATCGTGCCGCTCAGCTCCGCCCACGAACGCACAAAACACAGGCCTAGCTCCGTCTTTGAGCTGATGCGCTTCCCCAGCGATGCCCCCTCCGGCAACTCGCCCAGCACCTCCTCAAAGCCATCCGGCGCTCCGACCAGTGCAACCTGCATCCGCGCGCGAATACCCAGCTTCGTCGGCAGCGGCGTCGCGGCGTAACTGCGATGCGCCATCGCAGCAGGCATCGCCTGAGGCTCTTCAAGGATCTCTCGCAGAGTCCGAGCAGCACCTTCCCATTCCGCAAAATGGACGTCAGGAATCTCAGCACGAATACGTTCAACTTTCTCCGGAAGTCCACCAACAAAGAGGATCGGGATATGGCGCGCCGCTTTGCTCGTCCTCAGCGCAATCGCGACCTCACGTCCGCGCGATGGCTTCTTATCCAGATCCAAGACCAGAATCGACGGATTCAGCCGTGCCATCTCTCCCACAACCGACGAGAGTTTCTCGAGCGGCGAAGCATCGACAACAACACCCTTGCCGCGAAGCAAAGCTGCCCGTTCCGCGACTTTCGGATGATTGGAAATGAGCCGCACCGTGTCCATCGCCCGCCCTCGCCAACAGCATAAGCGAGGCAGGCCCCTGTAGCTACATCACCAGTGCAAGCTTCTCGAACTCTTCCTGCATACGCTCGACGGAGTACCCCTCCACCTCAAGCCGCGACGCCGTCGTGCGTGCCGCCTTGTTCGAGACTCCGTATCCACGCACCGTCAGGTAATGGCTGATGAGATCAGCGGCCTGCCACGAGTCAAGGTTCGAGTGCAGCAGCTCCTCGCGCAGACCCGCAAGGTCTGCCTCTGAGAACTTCTCGACTCCGGTTGGCCTTACTATTGTCATCGCCTCTCCTCTCCCAGGACCGCGGAACCCTTCACGCATTAGACGCATGTAAGGCAGCGCAGGATACATCGTGCTCGCTGCTATTTGTACGCAACGAGGATTGTGAAAAGTTCCGTCGTAGCATCGTCAAAATTCTGTCTAACTTTGACTCTGTCATCACATTCGCAAGAACAATTCAGTCGCATCACTTAGCCCGGCACCCGCGATACCATGATTCCAGCATGAAAAATCTTCCGCACGTACTCGACGGAGTCGCAATCGCCTCCGAGATCAAGGCCGAGGTCGCCCGCGAAGTGGCGGATCTTTCCGTTCGCGGCATCCGTCCCGGTCTCGCCGTCATCCTCGTCGGCGAGGTTCCCGCCTCGCAGATCTACGTCCGCAGCAAGGTCAAGACCTGCGGCGAACTCGGCATTTACAGCGAGATGCTCACCCCGCCCGAGTCCATCACCACCGAGGAGATGCTTGCGCTCGTGGCCGATCTCAACGCGCGCGACGACATCGACGGTATCCTCATCCAGCTTCCGCTGCCCAAGCATGTCGACACCAAACGTCTGCTCGAAGCTGTCTCCCCGGACAAAGACGTCGATGGCTTCCATCCCGTCAACGCCGGCCGCCTTCAGAGTGGCCAGCCCGGCCTCCAGCCTTGCACGCCCGCCGGCATCATCGAGATCCTCAAGCGCAGCAACCTGCCCATCAACGGGCAGAACGCCGTGGTCATCGGGCGCTCCGACATCGTGGGCAAGCCGGTTGCACTCCTGCTAATCAACGAGTCTGCAACCGTCACGGTCTGCCACAGCAAGACTCGCGACCTGCCCGCTGTCACGCGCAACGCCGACATCCTCGTCGCCGCCATCGGACGTCCTGGCTACGTCACCCCTGAAATGGTCAGGCCTGGCGCAATCCTCATCGACGTCGGGATCAACCGCCTCACGGACTCCTCGGATGTGCAACGCTTCTTCGCGGGCGACGCCGAGCGCGCCGCCGCGTTCGCCAAGCGCGGCTCCGTCATCGTGGGCGACATCGACCCCGCGGCCTTCGCCATCTCCCGCGCCTACACACCAGTCCCTGGAGGAGTCGGAGCCCTCACCATCGCCATGTTGATGCACAACACGGTCAAGGCAGCGAGACTCCGCCGCTGTATCGCCACGGAGAGCCGGTAACCCAATGCTGCGCGTCGGCCTTACCGGCGGCCTCGGCAGCGGCAAGTCCACCGCAGCCATGCTCTTCGCGCAGCACGGCGCCTACGTGTTGCAGGCCGACGAGATCGCACGCGAACTGATGCAACCGGGCGAGGCGGTCTACAACTCCATCGTCCAGCACTTCGGCCCGAGCGTCGTCCTTCCCGATCGCCAACTCAACCGCTCCGAACTTGCACGCCTCGCCTTCGCCGAGGGTCGCGTCGAAGAGCTGAACGCCATCGTCCACCCCGCCACCATCGCCGAGCAGGCCGCCCTCGCCAGGGAGATCTTCGAAGAAGACCCCGCCGCCGTGGTCATCGTGGAGTCCGCTCTGCTCTTCGAGACGAAACATGGAGAGCCAGCTTCCGGCGAAACTCCTGCTCCCTGGCGCACGCGCTTCGACTGCATCATTCTGGTCGTCGCATCCGAAGAAGTGAAGATCAACCGATATGTCGAACGCATTGCCGGCACCGAGCCGCTCGCTCCTGAGCGGCGCAGCGAGCTAGAAGCCGAAGCCCGCCGTCGTCTCGCCCAGCAAATGCCAGACGACGAGAAGATTCCACTCAGCGACTTCGTCCTCGCGAACGATGGGCCTGTAGACGAGCTAGAGCAGCAGATCGAAGAGCTCTGGCCCATGTTCCAGTTCGCCTCCGCCAACACCACGCTCTAATGGAAGGACTTGCGCCGTAGAGTGCACCTTTAGCCTGGCCAATTACAATAACTACAGGGCCGGCCGCGCAAATGGCCGCGATGGAAGGAACTCCCGGTAACTCATTATGAAATTGCGCCCCGTTCTGCTTGTTCTGCTGCTTCTCTCCGGCTTCTACTACGTGACGACGCACTCGTCGTCCACCGGAAAGCTCTTCCCTTGGCTCCAGCACACTCCTGCGGCTGACGCTACCACCACCTCGACCGTCGCGGGTCCACTCGGCAGCTTCCAGCTCACCAACGCTTCCGCCGCTCCCGCCTTCGACACCGAGGAACAGCAGAACATCGGCGTCTACAAGAAGGCCATCTCCTCGGTCGTCAACATCACCTCCACCGAGGTCGCCTTCGACTTCTTCTACGGTCCCGTTCCGCAGGAGGGTCAGGGCTCCGGCTTCGTTCTCACCAAAGAGGGCCTGATCCTCACCAACAACCACGTAATCGGCAACGCTCAGCGGCTTGAAGTCATGCTGTCTGACAAGCACAAGTACAAGGCGCGCGTCCTCGCCCTCGACAAGAACCACGACCTCGCCCTTATCAAGATTGACGCCCCCAATCTCACGCCAGTCACACTCTCTGACTCGCGCAATCTCGTGGTTGGCCAGCGCGTCTACGCAATCGGCAATCCGTTCGGCCTCAACGGCACCATGACCCGCGGCATCATCTCCGCCATCCGTTCCATTCGCAGCCCCAACGGCAGCCCCATCGAAGACGCCATTCAGACCGACGCCGCCGTCAATCCCGGCAACTCCGGCGGCCCGCTGCTCAACTCACACGGCGAGGTCATCGGCATCACCACCATGATCGCCTCAAACGGCGCGGATCAAAGCTCCGGTATCGGCTTCGCTATCCCCATCAACACCGCCCGCGCCATCCTCGACGACTATGCGAAGTACGGCTACATCCGCCGCCCAACGCTCGACATCGTCACCCTGCCCATCGGGCCAGATGAGGCTGAGCAGATAGGCCTTCCCGCCGACTACGGCATCCTCATCGAGCGCGTTCTGCCCGGCGGAGCCGCCGAAAAAGCCGGCCTCCACGGCGGAACCCAGAAGGCCTACAAAGGCAACATGCCCGTCATGCTTGGCGGAGACCTCATCATCGCCATGGACGGCGAGGAGATCACCAGCCCGCAGGATCTCTCTGCCGCTATGAACGCGCATCGCGCCGGCGACACCGTCACCGTCACCATCTTCCGTGGACGCAAGCGCATGGATATCAAGGTCACACTCGGCGACGCACGCGACCTGCAGGGAAGAAGCGGTCAGAGCACCTAACCGGCCTCTGAGAGTCGTGAGCTAATCGATCGGCAGATACCGCCGCCCCGCCACGCGGTACTTACCGCTCAGTACCCGCGCAATTGCCTCGGGATAGGCTGCGTGTTCCTGCTCCAGAATCCGCGCCGAAAGGGTCTCCGCGGAATCCTGGTCCAGCACTGGGACCGTCTTCTGCAGAATGATCACTCCGTGATCCACGGCCTCATCCACAAAGTGCACCGTACAGCCCGCGACCTTCGCTCCATATTCAAACGCCTGGTGCTGCGCATCCAGCCCCGGAAACGCCGGCAGCAGCGAAGGATGCACATTCAGGATGCGATTCGGAAATGCCTCGACAAACGCCGGCGTGATGATCCGCATATATCCCGCAAGGCAAACCAGGTCGACCCCGTAGTCCGTCAACGCCGCGATGATCTTCGTGTCGTGCGCCTCACGCGCCGCAGGCCCCTTGCCCTCCTGCGGAATCGCAAGCGCTTTCAGCCCCAACTCTCGTGCTGCGTCGAGGCCCGGGGCCTCCGTCTTATTCGAGAGCACTACCGCAATCTCCACATCGCGAATCCGCCCATCCGCAATTGCGCGATGAATCGCCAGAAAGTTCGAACCCCTGCCCGAAAGAAGAACGCCTAATCGATGCACCGTGATTTCCTTTGCTTCGATTTTAGATTCAGCCGCTGAACGATGTCCTTGTGGCTCGCCACAAGCAAAGAGGGCCCGACCCAAACCACGGATCGAGCCCTCACTTTAAAACGCTGTTGATCTATGCCTTCGGCGCCGCGCTGAAGATCTCCACTAGGCGATCGGCGATGTACTTGTCCTCGCCGTCCTTCAGCTGCCACATCGCAAATCCGAACGTCGTCGGGTCCTGCTGACGTCGCCGCCGCTGCTGCTGTTCCGGCGGATGTGCCGGAGCATCGGGATTGCGGCCACGCATGCCCATCGAGTCAGCGTTCATGCTGCCGATGCCAACAGGCTTCGTCTCAGCGAGCGCCTTCATCACATCCTGCGCCGTCAGATTCGTCTTCGCCTGGTCGATCTTCCAGCTGTAGTGCGGAGTCACGTTGCCCAGCGCATTCGGGTTGAACTGGCGTGGCTGCGCCGCGACGCCAAACTTCGCAACTGCCTTAGTGATTGTCTCCGCACGCTCGTCATACATCTTCAACACCGCGTCGTAGTCCTGATCGACGAACATCTCCAGCGCCTTCAGCAGCGCGAAGATCTGCTCCTTGCCGACCTTGCAGGCGCGGCCGATGCGATCTTCCTGCGGGCTCATGTTCATCTGCGCCCAGCGAATCAGCTGCTCCTTGCCGATCAGCACGCCCGTCGACTGCGGCCCGCAAATATCTTTGCCGCCCGAAAACGCCACGAAGTCCCAACCCTGCGCCGGGTACTCCCACAGCCGTTCCTTCGGCGGAACGTCTGCCGAAGCATCATTGAAGGTATAAATGTTCGCCTTCTTAGCGATCTCGATCATCTCCGGCCCCGAAACCTGGCCGCGGTCCGACTGGATGTTGATGAAGTGCATCGCCAACGTCTTCGGGTTGATGGCGTTCATCATTTGGTCCTTCGTCTCCACCTCGACCAGAGTTACGCCCGTCTGCCGAACCTGGTGGTCGAAAGGATTGCGGTGCGCCTTCTGGATGATGACCTCGGTCTTAGGAAAGCCCGTCAGATCAGGCACCTTGCTCAACCTGGGCTCAAGGTCCTCGGTCAGCATGCCCGCGTAGCCCACGACAATGCCCGCAGCCACGCCGCCAGTCACCAGCCCCGTGTACCCGGGAGGCGTCTTACAGAGCTTCTCGATGTACTTGCCGGCGGCAACTTCCAGCTCGTTAATCATCACGAAGTGCTGGTTGCCCTGGCGCATCAGCTCCATTACCTCGGGCTTCATCACCGAGCCACCGATTACCGTCACAGTGCCAACGATGTTGACCAGGGGTTTCACGCCGAGCTCGGCATACACGTCACCCGTCGAACCCAGGCCCTTTGTGATGGGAACGATCGCATGCCCGTCGACACCATGCTTCTCGTCCTTACCCATCTTCTTCTCGGCAAGCGCCACATTCGGCGAGATCAAACCGCCGGTTACGGCGCCAAGCGCAGAAAGAAACGACCGGCGATTCCAACCAGACTTCAGACTCATGTGCAGATTCCTTTCACTTTAAAACTTCTTTGAAATTTAGACTCCGGGTCCTTTAGGTGCCGTCGGAGCAGCTGGTGCGGCAGGAGCCTCCGGCTGCGGATTCACCACCAGTGCGCTTCCCACAAACTCAACGAGCGAATCACCGGGGATCCACTCCACCGCCATGAACGCCCGCGAAGGCGCCTTGCCCTGCGAGAAGTACGTCCCGTATATCTTGTTCAGCGCCTCGTAGTGGTCCTTGTAGGCCGCAAACTTCGCGCTTCCCGTCGGCATCGGAACCGAGTCCGCATGCGGCAGGCAGATGAACACCTGCATGTTCAATATGCTGTCCATGTTCGATCCAGCGCGCTCCAGCGACTTCTTCAGCGCATCCAGCGACCGCGTCACATGCTTCTCAAACGGATCCGTGACAGTGATATGGTCCTCGCGGCCGTAGCCATCGTTCGACCCCGTACCGGAGAAGTAATAGACCCCGTTATGAATGCGATTGCCGAAGCGCCGCGGCCTCTCGCCGCCCGCAGGTGGCGCCGCAGGAGTTGCAGACGCCGGCGGAGCCTGCTGACCGAAGAGCCGTGAACTACCCAAAGCAACCGCCACCATCGAAGCCGCCTTCCCGAAAAAACCACGACGGGAACTGATCTCCATTACTCCTCCTTCACACGCTAAGTGCGGACCTACGCCGGTACAGAACAGACGAGACGACGGACCGAGAGAATTTCTGAAAGTGTCAAGAATGATAGGGGCCCGAAGAGCCCTTTGAACACAGACAAATGACGTAGATACTCCACTTGATGCATCTTTACTGCGCTCAATACTTACTGAAGACGTTTCAAAACCTCGGCGAGTTTCGGCTTTGTAAATCGCGAATCACCTGACAACACGAATGCCTTTGTGGCGGCATCTCGCCATCGGGACTCGTAATTCTCTTCATATAAGT
>Ga0070671_100003796_pt1 | contig 11854 bp, 9 predicted proteins | sample KBSS73metaG_FD_65341 | JGI IMG/M metagenome (GOLD analysis project Ga0070671, IMG submission 65341) | Switchgrass rhizosphere microbial communities from Kellogg Biological Station, Michigan, USA - KBS S7-3 metaG | ecosystem: Host-associated > Plants > Roots > Rhizosphere > Soil ...
GATGCCGCCCTTGGCGTTGATCGATTGCACCCACGCCGAGAACGCATCCCGCGACGGAGCGAACGACGCCCCGACGACGCCGGAGAAGTCGCCGATCTCACCGACGACGATCGGCGCCTTGGGGCCGGCGGCGGGCACCGACGTGCCGCTGGCCGGCGCGCCGATCGCCCCGGCGGCACCGCCGGCTGGCGTCGCGCCGGCGGCCGCGGGGGAAGCGACCTGCTCTGCCGGCGATGTCCCGGGTCCCGCCGCGTCCGGCGTCGGCGAGTCGGCCCCAGCACGTCCACCCGTGTCCGTCGAGCCCCCACGGGCGATGGCGAGCGCTTCGTCGTGTGGCACCCGGGTGCCGCACGCGGCGAGGACGAGCAGGAGCGCCAACATGCAGCTGCGTCCGGCGCGCTTGTTCATGACCCCGTGACCCCCCTCGGGCGACGACAGATTCGTGGACTGCTTCGCCTGTTCCTTCGCCGCCATTGCACGGAATCCTGCCTATTTGGGCCACTCTTTCATGTGCCCTGGCCCTCGGCGGGGCCGCGAAGAGGATGCTCTTCGTCCATGCCCATCACGTTGACCGACGATCATCACGTGCTCGCGCCCACGGTGTCCGACCTCCTCCGTACGTTCGGTGCACGGGAGGACGCACGTCGGTTGCTGGGGGACGCAGCCCGGCGCTCCCCCGGATCTAGTGACCCGAGTCAGAAGTTCGCCGCGAAATCGCCGCTCCTCTGACTCGGGACACTAGGACGACGTCGTCGGCCTCGGGTTCCTCGGGTTGCACGGCCGGAGGCCGACGGCGGCGCCGGGTACGGGCTCGGCGCGCTCGTAGTCCTCGTGGAGGAGCTCCTGATCGGCGTCGAAGGCGAAGCGCACGGCATCAGACCTTTCGTCCGGAGGTCGCCCAGTAGCGATCGCGGAGCACGCGCTTGTAGAGCTTGCCCCCGTCGGTGCGGGGAAGCTGGTCGAAGTCGACGGTGCGCGGACACTTGTAGCCGGCAAGGTGGCCCCGGCAGTGGGCGATGAGCTCCTCGGCGACCTCGTCGCTCGGGTCGACACCGTCGACGAGCTCGACGACCGCCTTGACCTGTTCGCCCCACTCGTCGTCGGGGACGCCGATCACGGCCGCGTCCCGCACGAGCGGGTGGCTCGACAGCACGCCTTCGACCTCGGCCGGGTAGATGTTCACTCCGCCGCTGATGATCATGTCCTTGGCGCGGTCGGCGATGAACAGGTAGCCGTCCTCGTCGAGGTAGCCGACGTCGCCCAGGGTGAAGGCGCGACCCCTCGTCACCGATGCGGTCAGCTCGGGATCATCCTTGTACTCGAACGTCGGCTCGTCCGGCTGCAGGTAGACCGCGCCGAGCTCGTTCGCCGGCAGCTCCTGGCCGGCGTCGTCGAGGATGCGCACGGTCATGCCCTTGATGGCTCGCCCGACCGTTCCCGGCTTGGCCAGCCAACGATGCGGCTTGGCGATGGTGGCCGCGTCCTCCATGCCGCCGTAGGTCTCCCAGATCACGGGTCCCCACCACTCCATCATCTGGCGCTTGATCTCGACCGGGCATGGAGCCGCGGAGTGGACGACGACCTCCAGGCTCGAGACGTCGTAGCGGGCGCGCACCTCCTCCGGCAGTCGAAGGAGACGGACGAACTGCGTCGGCACCATGTAGGCGGTCGTGACCCGGTGGCGATCGATCATCGCCAGCGCAGTCTCGGGGTCGAACCGGCCCATGATCGCCAGCGCCTGTCCAGCGTGGAGCGCGCCCATGAAGAAGCTCTGGCAACCGCCGTGGTGCATCCCGGCCGAGACGAGGTGCGTGCCAGTGCATGGTGCGAAGTGGAACGCGCGGGCGAACAGCTTCGAGGCGTCCGCCGCCTCGGAGGGCCCCAGCTCGGGAAGGGGCCGCACGATCGCCTTCGGCCGGCCGGTCGTCCCCGACGAGTACGCAAGCGGACCCCCCAGCACGCGGTCGTCGGGTGCGGTCGTGGGCTGTCCGGCGACGAGGTCGTCGAACCTCGTGAATCCGGCGATGTCGCCGGCGACGGCCACGCGCAGGCGCACCGACGAGGCGCCGGCGAGCTCGGCGGTGCGATCCCCGTACTGCTCGTGCACGACGACGACGGCCGCCCCGGCGTGGTCCATGATCGTTCGGAGCTCGGCTCCCGCCAGCGCCGGGTTCAGCGAGATGTACCGCAGCCCCGACTCCTCCGCCGCCAGCATCCAGACGAGCACGTCGGCGTCGTTCGGCAGGGCGAACGCCACCACGTCGCCGGCCCGCACTTCCCGCTCCCGCAGGGCGTGCACCAGCTGGTGCGCCCGCCCTGCCAGCTCGCCGAACGTCAGCACCGTGCCCGATGGTGAGGCCACCACCGCCGGCAGGTCGGGTCGGTCCTCGGCCAGCCACCACGTACCGAACCGACCGACCCACATGTCGCTCACCTAAATGAGGATACCATTCAAGACGCGGCCGAGCAGCGGCGACGGTCAGCCCAGGGCGCCGGATGCGCGCAAGGCGGCGATGTCGTCCCAGGAGCGACCGAGCTCGAGGAGCAGCTCCTCGGTGTGCTGCCCGAGCTCGGGTGCGGGGCCCGCCGGGCTCGACGGCGACCCCCCGAACTGGGCCGGCGGCGCAGGCAACCGGTACTCGCTGCCGTCGACGGCTGCGTTGTGCGGCAGGTACCCGTTGGCCTCGACCTGCGGATGGTCGTGCAGCTCGGCCGGCTGCAGCACCGGCGCCCACACGCCGGAGAAGCCGTCGAGGATGCGCCGCCACTCGGCCAACGGCTTCGAACGGAACGTCGCCTCGAGCTCCTGGATGCACGCCGGCGCGTTCGCGGCCCGGGTGGGAAGGTCGACGAAGCGCGGGTCGGAAGCGAGGTCGGGCCGCTCGAGCCGTTGGCACAGCTCCCCCCAGAACCGGTCCGCCTGGAGGCACACGAGGTACAGCCACCGATCGTCCGAGGTCGGATACGAGTTCACGAGCGGGTTCGACGCCTGGGTGCGGTCGTTCGGCGGGAGTGACCCGATCTCCGGCCCGACCATGATGTCGGGGCTGAGCGCCCACATCCCGACGCTCATCAGCGACACGTCGACGTCGAGCGCCTCGCCCGTGCGCTCCCGGTGGAACAGGGCGCTGCCGATCGCGCCGGCGATGGTGTTGGAGCCGATGAGGTCGAAGAACGCCGCCGGCTGGAACATCGGCTCGAACGGCGGGCGGGTCATCTTGTACGCCATCGCCGAGGTCGCCCACGCCGAGGCGAGATCGAAGCCGCCCGTCTCGGCCATCGGACCCGCCGGCCCCCAGCCCGTGCCGCGGACGTAGACGATTCGCTCGTTGACGGCACGGAGGTCGGCGACGTCGATCGCCAGCTTCCGGCGAACCGAGCCGAGGTAGCTGGTCAGGAACACGTCCGCCGTCGCCACCAGCTCGAAGAGGACGGCTCGTCCCTCCGCGGACGCGAGATCCAGCGTGATGCTCCGCTTGCCGCGGTTCGGGATCTCGAGGAAGGGGTTGGCAGCCCCGCCACGCGCGTTCGCGAGCAGGTTCTGCAGACCCCGCTGCGGATCGCCTGTCGGCGGCTCGACCTTGATCACGTCGGCCCCGAGGTCGGCGAGCACGGCGCCAGCCGCGGGCACGAACGTCCACGACGCCACCTCGACGACGCGCACGCCACTGAACAGAGAAGTCATGAAACAAGTATACTCTTCTTCATGGCTGAGGTTCGGAGACCGGTCGAAGCGCTTCGGGCCGAGGTCCGCGAGTGGCTTGCGGTGAACTGGTCGGAGGACATCACGGTGCGCGAGTGGTGGCGGCGGCTCGCCGACGCCGGCTACACGGCGCCGACGTGGCCACGGCCCTATGGGCTGGGTGTCAGCGCGAGCGAGGCACGCGCCATCAGCGCCGAGCTCGCGGCGGCGAAGGTCGTCGCGCCGCCGACCGGTGTGGTCGGTGTCCGCCTGGCGGGCCCGACGTTGCTCGAGCACGGGACCGACGAGCAACGAGCTGCGTACCTTCCACCGCTGCTGCGCGGCGAAGAGGCGTGGTGCCAGCTCTGGAGCGAGCCGGGCGCAGGATCGGATCTCCCGAGCCTGTCGACCCGCGCCGAGCCCGACGGCGACGGGTGGCGGGTCAACGGGCAGAAGGTGTGGAACTCCGGCGCCGACATCGCCCGGCGAGGGTTGCTGCTGGCCCGGACCGATCCCGCCGCACCCAAGCGGGCCGGCCTCACCACGTTCGTCATCGACATGGATCAGCCCGGCATCGAGGCGCGGCCGTTGCGCCAGATGAACGGCGAGGCACACTTCTGCGAGGTGTTCCTCACCGACGCACGGGTCGACGCCGGCGAGGTCGTCGGCTCGGTCGGCGCCGGCTGGGAGGTCACCAGGACGACGCTGCTGTTCGAACGCATGACCGCGACCGAGCGCGTCGCTCGCGGCCTCGTGTTCGTCGACTCCGGCCACCCCGCCGGGAACCTCGACCGGACGACCGGTGATGTCCTCGCCGCCGCCGCAGCTCGAACCACGCCGCGGTTCACGGGGACCGCGATCCGGGCGCGCGAGATGATGCGACTCGCCCAAGAGCAGGGCGTCGCCACGGACCCCGTCCTCCGCGATCGGCTCGCCGGCTACTGGTCGCTCGCCGAGGTGCACCGTCTCACGCAGCAGCGGGCGGCGGCCTCGGTGCGGCTCGGACGACCGCCCGGCCCCGAGGGATCGATCTCGAAGCTCCTCCTCGGCCGGATCTGCACGACCTCCCGCGACCTGTCCTTCGACATCGTCGGCGCCGAGGCACTGCTCGACGGCGATCTCGTCACCGTCGGGCTGTCGAGCCCCGCCGTCACCATCGGCGCCGGCACGGACGAGATCCAGCGCAACATCCTCGCCGAGAAGGTCCTCGGCCTCCCGCGCGAACCCGGTCTCGAGTGACGTCCACGGCACGGACCCTCGACATGAGCACGGGGATGGTCCTGGCCGAGGTCCGCGACGGCGTCGGAGTCGTGACGCTGAACCGGCCCGAGCGGCGCAACGCCTTGCACCCCGACATGTACGACGCCATCCCGAACGTGCTCGAGGAGCTCTTCGAGGACCCGGAGGTCGGCGCCATCCTCCTGACGGCCACGGGAACCGCCTTCTGCGCCGGAGGAGACGTTCGCGATGGCCGTGGCCGCGGTGACACCGAGGACGTCTCCGTCGAGGATGCGGCGGCGCGGCTCGTCCACAACGCCCGCATGGTCCTGCTGCTGCACGAGGGCCCGAAGCTGTCCGTGGCCGCCCTGCCCGGGCCCGCGGTCGGTGCCGGGATGAGCCTCGCCCTCGCTGCCGACTTCCGGATCGCCGCTGCGTCGGCGCGCCTCGTGCCCGGCTGGTCGGATCTCGCGTTCAGCGGTGACTTCGGCGGGACCTGGCTCCTCGCCCGCGCCATGGGCCCTTCTCGCGCCCTCGCCGCGCTCCTCGGCAACGAGTCGATCGCCGCCCCGGAGGCGCTGGCGGCGGGACTGGTCGACCGCGTCGTCGAGGACGACGAGCTGGCGGGCGCCGCCTTCGCGTGGGCGCGGACACTGGCGGACGCGCCGCGGGTGATGGCGCGCTTCATGAAGGAGAACGTGCGTCAAGCGGAGACGCTCTCGCTCCGAGACGCGCTCCCGCTCGAAGCCGAACGCATGATCCGGTCCGGCCAGACCGAGGAGCACCGCGCCGCCGTCCGTCGATGGCTCGACCGCCCAGCGGGCCTCGGTCCCGCGGCAAGCTGACGACGATGGCACCCCTCGATCCGGCTCGCGCCACCCTCGCCGGCGCGCTGGAGCGCGGGGCGATCGACCACCCCACGACCCTGCTGCACTTCGCCGGGGCCGGGCACGAGACATCCATCGGCCTCGGTGCGGTCGTCGAGCGAGCGCGCTCGCTGGCCGCATCGTTCCGTGCCCGTGGGATCGCACCAGGGGACCGGATCGCCGTGCAGGTCCCCAACTGGGTCGAGGGGGTCGTCACCTACGTCGCGGCGGCGTTCGTCGGCGCCGTCGTCGTCCCGGTCATCCACATCTACGGGCCGTCCGAGGTCGGGTTCATCGTCCGCGAGTCGCGGGCGCGGATGCTCGTGGTGCCCGACCGGTGGCGGAACATCGACTACCTCGAGCGTCTCGGGCGGCTCGATGCCGGCGCCGCGCTCGAGCACGTCGTCATCATCGGTGACGACGTCCCGAGCGGATGCGAGGCGTGGTACGACCTCGAAGCCCGTGGTGCGGGCGCGCCCCCCTGCCCCGCACCCGCGACGTCGCCGGACGACGTCGCCTTCCTCATCTACACGTCCGGGACCTCAGGGACGCCGAAGGGCGTCCTGCACTCCCACGCCACCGTGCTCGCCGAGGTGGAGTCGCTCGGCGCCATGCTCGGCGACGACAGTCGAACGACGGTGCTCGGTTCGTTCCCGGCCGGCCACATCGCCGGTGTGGCGGCGTTGCTGCGCTCGTTCGTCCTGGGCGTCACCACCGTCCTCCTCGACAGCTGGGACGCCTCGCTCGCCGCTGCGCTCGTCGAGCACCACGGCGTCCACTCGTCGGCGGGGACGCCGTTCTTCCTGACGTCGCTGCTCGACGCCGGCGAAGCCGAAGGCCGGGACCTGTCCTCGCTCGACCGGTTCATGGTCGGTGCCGCCAACGTCCCCCGCTCCGTCGTCGACCGCGCCGACGCCGCCGGCGTGCGGGCGTACCGAGCGTACGGATCCACCGAGCACCCGACCGTGACGTCGGGGCACCCGTCGGACGAGCTCGACCGACGGGCCACCACCGACGGCCGTCTCACCCCGGGCAACGAGCTCCGCATCGTCGACGACGACGGCCGGGACGTTCCCGACGGGTCGCCCGGCGAGATCGTCACCCGGGGCCCGGAGCGCTTCGTGGGGTACTCGAGCGGGAGCTCGGGCGAGAGCTTCCTGCCCGGCGGTTGGTTCCGCACCGGCGACATCGGCGTGTTCGAAGGCGGGTACCTGACGGTCGTCGACCGGAAGAAGGACATCATCATCCGCGGCGGCGAGAACATCGCGTCGAAGGAGGTCGAGGACATCCTGCTCGACCATCCGGCCGTCGCCGACGCCGCCGTCGTCGCGGCGCCGGACCAACGGCTCGGCGAGTCGGTCTGCGCGTTCGTCGTCCTACGCGGGTCCGCGTCCCTCACCATCGACGACGTCCGCCGGCACTTCGAGCGCGCCGGCGTGGCCCGCCAGAAGACACCGGAGCGCATCGAGATCGTGCACGACCTCCCGCGCGGGCACGGCGGAAAGGTGCAGAAGGTCGAGCTCCGGGCTCGGCTTCGTGGCGAGGATCCCGGTCAGAACTCGGGATCGTCCCACCACGGGTAGCCCGGCGGGAGGTCACCCGGCACCGTCGACGGGAAGCGGGCCGGGCGCTTCTCCAGGAAGCTCGACACACCCTCCTGCACGTCGGCTGACCGACTGAGCACGTCCACCAACGCCGAGTCGCTCGGTGCGCGGCGATCGGGTGTGCCTCGCCGAGCATGCGCCACAGGAGGGCACGCGTCAGCGTCACCGACACCGGCGAGGTCTCCGCCGCGAACGTGTGCGCCAGCTCGTACGCGGCGGGCAACAGCTCGTCGGGTTCGTGCACCGAGCGAACCAGTCCCGCCCGGCGCGCCTCGTCAGCACCGAACACGCGCCCCGAATAGCACCACTCGAGGGCCTGCCCGATGCCGACGATCCGGGGGAGGAACCACGACGAACACGCTTCGGGCACGAGACCGCGCCGGGTGAACACGAACCCGAACCGGGCCGCGGTCGACGCCATCCGAACGTCGAACGGCAGGGTCATCGTGATGCCGACGCCGATCGCGGGTCCGTTGATGGCGGCGATGACCGGCTTCGTGCAGTCGAACGCGCGCAGCGCCACGAGCCCGCCCTCGTCACGGTGGCGGCCATCCGTCTGCCGGCGACCGTCGACGTCGGGGTCGAAGACGCTCGGCCCGGAGCTGAGGTCGGCACCGTTGCAGAACGCGCGGCCGGAGCCGGTGACCACCAGCGCCCGGACCTCGACGCTCGCGTCGACGCGGTCGAACGCCTCGACGAGCTCGCGCTGCATCGTGTCGGTGAACGCGTTGAGCCGCTCCGGGCGATCGAGCGTGATCGTGGCCACACCGTCGGCGACGTCGTAGCCGATCTCGTGGAACGCCATCGGCCGTGGACCCCCTCTGGCGCCCCACGCGCCGCTTCGAACGACGCAAGAAGAGTACACTATTCAAGTGCAGGGAACGTCCTGCGCGTCGTTGATGAACGGGAGGCCGCGTGCCGTCTAGCGAGGTGGCGTTCGAGCGCCGAGTGGGTGCCGTCGCCGAGATCTCCTTCAACCGGCCCCACCGGCACAACGCGCTGGACGACGAGCTGATACGCACCTGGAGCGCCCTCGTCAAGGCCGCCCTCGATGACGCTGACGTGCACTGCATCCTCCTGCGCGGGGAAGGCCGGTCCTTCTCGTCTGGCAGGGACACCGCGCAGCTCGGCCATCGCGCCGACGGCGAGTCCGACCTCGCCTTCGTGGCCCGCGCCCAGGACGGTCGTCTCGCGATGCTCACCTCCCGGAAGCCGATCGTCGCCGCCCTGAAGGGCTACGTGTTCGGTGGCGCGTTCGAGACGGCGCTTTCCGCGGATATGCGCATCGCCGCAACCGATGCGGTGTTCGCCTTCCCGGAGATCACGTTCGGTCTCGTGGCCGACACCGGCGGGACACAGCTGTTGACACCACTCGTCGGGCCGTCGAAGGCGAAGTATCTGCTCCTGTCGGGCGCCCGCATCGACGCGCAGACCGCGCACGCCTGGGGGCTGGTCGACTGGCTCGTCGAGCCGGACGAACTCGATCGGCGAGCGCTCGAGCTCGCGACCGAGCTGGCCGGCGCGCCGCCGCAGGCAGCGGCGATGACCAAGCTGTTGGTCGACCAGGCGTGGGCGGGTTCGATCCGCAATGGCATCGCCCAAGAGCTGCTTGCCCAGGTCGCCCTGTTCGCAGGTGACGAGCATCGGGCCACCAAGGCGGCGCGGCTCGCCGCTCTCCAGCGGAAGGAATCGTGATGGGTCTGCCGGACCCGCCCGCACTCGGGCAGGCGATGTTGCCACCGGGCACGTTCGACGGGAGCGTCGTGCTCGTCACCGGCGGCGGCACCGGTCTCGGCCGAGCGATCGCGGTCGAGTTCGCCCGCCTCGGGGCATCGGTCGCGGTGGCCAGCCGCGATGCCGTCCACCGCGCCGCCGGCATGGCCGCTGTCGAGGCTGCCGGCGGCTCTGCCGCGGGCGTCGAAGTCGACGTGCGCGACGCCGACTCGATCGCAGCGGCGTTCGATGCCGTCGAAACCGAGCTCGGCCCGGTGGACATCCTGGTGAACAACGCCGCCGCGAACTTCCCGGTGTTGGCCGAAGAGATGTCGCCCCGCGCATGGCGTGCGGTCACCGACATCGTCCTCGACGGGACCTTCTTCTGCTCGACCGAGCTCGCTCGCCGGTGCATCGCGCGCGTCAGCGGCGGCGCCGTGCTGAACATCGGTGCGACGTACTCGTGGACGGGAGGCCCCACCACGGCGCACTCCGCCGCGTCGAAGGCCGCCGTCACGAACCTGACGATGTCGCTCGCTGTCGAGTGGGCACCGCACGGCATCAGGGTGAACTGCCTCGCCCCGGGGCTGTTCCCCCACGACGACCATCCGCCGGCGTTGCGCGCCGGGCGGGACCCCGAGCGTGACGCCCGCAGCATCCCGGCCGGCCGGGTGGGCCAGGCGCACGAGCTCGGATGGGCCGCGACCTACCTGTGCTCGCCGTTCGCCAGCTACGTCACGGGGCACACGCTCGTCGTCGACGGCGCCAACTGGCTTCGACGGAGCCTCCGCATGCCGGAGTTCATCCCTCCCGCCGACCAGCTCGCCGCACGGGCATGAGCGTCATGTTCTCGCCTGAGCAGGACGCCTTCAGGGAGGAGGTCCGCACCTGGCTGCAGGCGAACGCACCGACCGAGGAGCGGCCGCCCCACGGCCCGGCGATGCGCGAGTACGACCTTGCGTGGCAGCGGACCCAGTGGGAAGGCGGTTGGGCAGGGATTGCGTGGCCGGTCGAGTACGGCGGCCGCGGCCTGTCGGTCGTCGAGCAGCTCATCTGGTACGAGGAATACGGCCGGCTCGACATCCCTGTGATCGAGTCGACGTTCGTCGGACTTCGCCACGCCGGACCCACGCTCATCGCCTGCGGCACGGAGCAGCAGAAGGCACACCACCTTCCGGCGATCCTCCGGGGCGATGTCATTTGGTGCCAGGGCTTTTCCGAACCCGAAGCGGGATCCGACCTCGCCGCCTTGCGGACGAGCGCCGTACGTGACGGAGACGAGCTGGTCGTGAACGGGCAGAAGATCTGGACGAGCTACGGCGACGTCGCCGACTGGCAGGAGCTGCTGGTTCGCACGAGCCGGGACGGCACCAAGCACCAGGGCATCTCGTGGTTGATCTGCGACATGCACACGCCGGGCATCGACGTCCGGCCCATCGACACCATGGACGGCGGCCGTGACTTCGCCGAGGTCTTCTACGACGACGTACGGATCCCCGTCGAGAACGTCGTCGGTGCGATCGACGACGGCTGGAACGTCGCCATGTCGACGCTCGCGTTCGAGCGTGGGACGGCGTTCACTATCAACCAGGTCAAGCTCAGCGCCACCGTCGAGCGGCTCATCGACGAAGCACGAGAGCGGTGCGGTCCCGACGGTCGCCGAGCGGCCATCGCCGATGACGAGATCCGCCGCGAGCTCGCCGCCGTCCGCGCCGAGAGCAGAGCGCTGCGCTCCCTGACGTACCTGGCGGTGTCACGAAACCTCCGCAGCGCCGTGCCCGGGCCCGACGGATCGATGCTGAAGCTCGCGTACGCAGAGCTGCAGCAACGCGTCGGCCGGCTCGCCATGGAGATCCTCGGCGACGACGTGCTCGACCGTGGTGACTATTGGACGCGGACCTATCTGACCTCGCACGCCGCGTCGATCGGCGGCGGGACGTCGGAGATCCAACGGAACATCGTCGCCGAACGGGTCCTCGGACTGCCGCGATGACGTTCGACCTCGCACTCACCGATGAGCAGGACGCGATCATCGCGTCCGCGCGGGGCGTCCTGGCCGGGCCTCTCGACTGGCGGCATTGCGCGGACATCGGATGGTTCGGCCTCGCGCTCCCGGAAGATGCGGGCGGCGTCGGTTTCGGCATCGTCGAGGCAGCCGTGCTCCAGCGCGAGATCGGTCGCGCCCTCGTTGCCGGTCCCTTCCTACCGACGGTCGTCGCTGCCCGGGCAGCACTGGACGCCGGTGACCAGGACCTCCTCGGTTCGCTCGTGAGCGGCGACGTTCGCGCGTCCGCGCTCGTGGGACGATTCTTCGTCGATGGACGCGACGACGATGTCGCCGTCGTCATACGGCCGGACGGCCTCACGGTCTTCGATGCCGCGTCGCTCGAGCTCGGGGACGCAGTCGACCCGGTCGATGGCCAAGGCACGGTGCGCCGCGCATCGGTGACAGCAGGCGCGCGCGTATCGCTTCTGGGCACCAGGATGTGGCACTACCTGTTGGTCCTCGCCGCCGCGCAGCTGACCGGTATCGCCGAGCGAGCACGAGATCTCGCGGTCGAGCACGCGACCAACCGCGAGCAGTTCGGCCGGCCGATCGGCGTCAACCAAGCGATCAAGCATCCGTGCGCTGACATGGCCGTTCGAGCAGACCTCGCCTACGCGCAGGTGCTCGTGGCGGCGCGCGCCCTCGACCGCGGCGACGCTGAGGCACGCGTGGAGGCAACGAGCGCCGCCGCGGTGAGCCTCGACGCTGCGCTCGCCAACGGCCG
>Ga0070671_100003801_pt1 | contig 11847 bp, 10 predicted proteins | sample KBSS73metaG_FD_65341 | JGI IMG/M metagenome (GOLD analysis project Ga0070671, IMG submission 65341) | Switchgrass rhizosphere microbial communities from Kellogg Biological Station, Michigan, USA - KBS S7-3 metaG | ecosystem: Host-associated > Plants > Roots > Rhizosphere > Soil ...
GGTGCGCGGGGCAGGCCCTTACACGGCCGAGAACCTGCTGAAGCTCCTGGGACGCTACGAGGGGCTGGCCATCGACTCCTGGTGCCGCGCCAAATATCTGCAGATGTACGGACCCGCAGTGAAGCGGCTCGCCGCGACCGCCGCGACCGCCGCGAAGCGCGGGGCCGCCTCGAAGCGGAAGGGTGGCGTTAAGGTCCGCTCTGGCGGGAAGAAGGCCGCGCGCCCAGGGGCCGCCCTCGTCGATGCGTCCATGGCGCGCCGCTACGGACGGTTCGGCGTCTGGCGGGGGCTCGCGCTCTGGTGCGATCTCACGAAGGACTGGCTGGAGGGGGAATCGCCCCTCGGCGGCGAGGGCGACAAGTTCTAAGCCCCGCGGTATATTCGATCCCCTCATGAACCGCGCACTCCTGGCCGCCCTCCTGCTCGCCCTGCCGTGCACGCTCTTTCCCGGGATTTCCGCGCGCGCCGCCGAGGCCGCGGCCGAGAAGGTCCCCGCGCCCGCGCCCGTCTCGCCGCAGGCGGCCCCTCCCGCCGCGCCGTCCCCCGCGCCGTCCGCGGGGGCGCCGGGCGAAGGCTCCGCGCCCGCGCCGGGGGAGAACCCAGAGCCTCCCGCCGAGGTCAAGAAGCAGATCGAGCGGAACAAGGCGTCGGAGGCCAAGTCCCAGGAGCTGCGCGCCGCGGCCCTGGCGCACCCCAACGAAGTGGCCTACCAGGTCGCGTACGCGCAGGGTCTGCTCGACCTGGGCCGGACCGAAGAGGCGGTCGACGCCGCCTCGTCGATGGCGGAGAAGTTTCCGCGCTCGGCCGAGATCATGACCGTCCTCGGACGCGCGCTGGCGCGCGACGGACAGTTCGAGGTCGCGAGCGTGCAGTACAAGCGCGCGCTCTCCCTCGACGCCGCGAACGCGCGCACCCAGTCTCTCGCCGCAGGCGTGAGCTTCATCCGCGGCGATCTGAAGGGCGCGGAGGAGGGCTATCGCAAGGCGCTCTCCCTGGATCCCTCCCTGAAGGACGCCCGTTCCTCACTCGTGATCCTGCTCGCGCGCCAGGGCCGCTACAAAGAGGCCCAGACCGCGCTCGGCGAAGCGGGCAAGGGAGATCCCCTGATGAGCGGGCGCTTCTCCCTCCTGCCGGCGTTCATCAAGGACCCTCCCTTCGCGCTGCCCGCGTCCTTCAAGAAGGTCAGCATTCCCTTCGTGACGGCCAAGGGCTATCCGCCCTTCGTCCGCATCAAGGTCAACGGCGGCACCGAGAAGCTCTTCGTCGTGGACACCGGATCGGAGGAGATCCTTCTCACCTCCGGTACGGCGAAGGCCCTCGGTCTCCCCGAGAAGGGAGAGGGGACCATCAAGGACTCCGAGGGGCGCGACCATCAGACGCCCGCCTACGTGATGCTCGATTCATTCACCATCGCCGATCTCGTGATCAAGAGGATCCCCGCGCGCGTCACGCCGGGCCTCGCGTATCCGGACGAGCAGATCGGCGGGTCGATCGGACGCGACCTGCTGCGCCGTTTCCGCATCACGCTGGACTACGGCGCGAAGTCGCTGACGCTCGCGCGCGGAGGCGGCCCGCCGCTGGACGGGGCCCCCTTCGACATCGCGAACGTGATCCTCGTGGAGGGGTACCGCGGCGACCGGGCCATCGGCAAGTTCATCATCGATACGTCGTCCTACACGCCCGGGGCCATGGACATCCCCTTCGTCGCGCGCGAAGTGGGGCTCACGATCTATTCGGCGGGGGTCAAGCCCATCCCCGAGGGTCCGTACCTCTTCAAGTTCACGATGCCCGACCTGAAGGTCGGCGACGCGTCGTTCGAGAACTTCCCCGCGACGGCCGTGGACCTGCGCCAGATGGCGCGCCAGCTCGGAGTGAGCGTGCGCGGCGTCGTCGGCAATTCGCTCCTGCGCCAGTGCCGCCTCGACATCGACTTCGAGAACCAGCGCCTGTCGCTTCACCGCACCGCGCCGGCTCCCGCATCCGCGCCCGCGGCGACCCCCGCCGCCGGAGGCGGCGACTCCGAGCCCGGCAGTTGAGCGGGGGGCCGCGCGCCCCGGTGGTGACGTCCGGACTCGAGGTCTTCCTCGCCGAGCGCGTGCCGGCCTTCGAGGGGCGCCGGCTCGGCCTCATCGCCAACGCCGCCGCCGTCGACACGCAACTCGCGAGCGCCGCGCGCCGGATCGCCGCCGAGAAGCGACTGACCCTCGCCGCGCTCTTCGGGCCCGAGCACGGCGTTTCGGGAGGGGCGCAGGACATGATCGCGGTGTCCGGCGAGAGGGACGGCGCGCGCGGGCTTCCCGTCCACAGCCTCTACGGCGATTCGGAGGCCTCCCTGCGTCCCGCACCCGCGATGCTCGACGGGATCGACGTCCTCGTCGCGGACCTGCAGGACGTCGGGTCGCGCTACTACACCTTCGCCGCGACGATCGCGATGGCGCTGGAGGAGATCGGTCCGCGCGGCGGGCGCGTCGTCGTGCTCGACCGTCCCAACCCGATCGGCGGGACGCGCGTCGAGGGCCCGGGCCTCGATCCCGCGATGCGGTCCTTCGTCGGACACATCGAAGTCCCGATCCGGCACGGGCTCACCATGGGCGAGCTTGTGACCGCGCACGCGCGACGCCTCGGGCTCGACGGCGCTCTCGAGGTCGTCCCCATGCGCGGCTGGCGCCGTTGGATGGACTTCGAAGCGACGGGCCTTCCGTGGATCCCCCCTTCGCCGAACATGCCCACGGTGGAGACCGCCGTCGTCTATCCCGGCGCGTGCCTCGTCGAGGCGACGAACCTCTCCGAGGGGCGGGGGACGACCAGGCCCTTCGAGTGGATCGGCGCACCCTGGCTCGACGGCGAGCGTCTGCGCTCCGAGCTGGAAAAGGAGGGCCTTCCGGGGGTCGCCTTCCGGCCCATCGCGTTCGTTCCCCAGTTCCAGAAATGGGCGGGAAGAGCGTGCGGCGGTGTCGCGCTGCACGTCACGAGCCGGGAAACCTTTTTGCCCGTGCGGACGGGGGTGGCGCTCCTCGCCGCGGCGAAGCGCCTCGCCCCGCGGGACTTCGCCTGGCGCCAGGAACCCTACGAGTTCGTCTCGGACCGCCCCGCCATCGATCTGCTCACGGGCTCAGCCGCGGTGCGCGAGGGGATCGAGGCGGGCGCTCCGCTGCGCGTGTTGACCGCCGGGTGGGACGAAGCCGAGCGCGCCTGGGACGTCGCACGCCGGGAACATTTTCTCTATTCCTGAGCCGACTGGCGCTCCCGGCCCCCAAAACCTACGTTTTCACCGTGAAACGGGTGGCGACGGCCGCCCGGCCGAGGTCTCGTTCGCTCCGGCCGCCTCAGGGCCGGACACGCGAGGACTCGCCGAAGGATGAGGGGAAGGATGCCGAACGTCGAAGAGCTCCAGACCGCGAACCGGGACCTTATGACGTTGCTGCTCCAGTTCAACGCGGTCGCGGAGCTGATGAGCCGCGCCGCGATCCCGGTGGACAAGAGCAAGGTCCTCGAGAGCATCGCCCTGGGCGTTCGCGGGGAGCTCTCCTTCGATCGCGTCGGTGTCTGGCGGTTCGACCGGATCACCCAGAGCTTCATCGGGGAGGCCGCCAGCGGCCTCTCGAACGAGCTCGTGCGCTCCCTGCGCTTCCCGCTCTTCGCCTGCCTACCGCTGGTGCGTCAGGCGCTCAACGAGGGGCGCTCGCTCAAGCAGGAGCAGGCCGTCCTCGCGCCGCTGCTCGAGGCCATCTACGAGGGTCTGGGGGAGCCCGTACAGTCCGCGATCGTCGTCCCGCTGCTCTCGCGCGGGAAGGACCGCTGCTGGCGCGTGCGCCGGATCCCGGACGGCTGCGCCAAGGCCGAGGCGGGCCCGGAGCGCGGACACGCGATCTCGCTGAGCGGGGAGCACGTCCAGGAGTCGTGCCTTCCCTGCGGCGTGTTTCCGGTCGAGGGCTTCCTGTGGGCCGACAACGCGAACTCCGAGCGGCCCCTCCACGAGGATCTCTTTCCGCTCGGGCTCTATCTGCGCCAGGCGGACCTGATGCTCGAAAACGCGCTTCTCTACGAGGAGCTGAGCAAGGTCACGATCCAGGACACGCTCACGGGCGTCTACAACCGGAGCCACTTCAATCATCTCGTCCAGGTCGAGACGGAGCGGAGCCTGCGCTACGAGCAGAACGCGTCGATCGTCTTCATGGACGTCCACGGTCTGCGGCGCATCAACGAGACGGCGGGACAGGCCGCAGGCGACCGCCTGCTCACGGTCATCGGAGAGATCCTGAGGTCGGGGCTGCGCCGGATCGACTTCGTCGCCCGCTACGGCGGCGACGAGTTCGCGCTGCTCCTGCCGCACACCGATAGCGCGCGCGCCCTGCGGGTGGCGAGCCGTCTCCTTCGGGTCGTGTCCGAGCACGAGTTCCACCTTCCCGAGGGGCTCCTCCCCGTGCGCCTGAGCGCGGGCATCTCCGTCGTTCCCGAGAACGCGGCGGACTCGGACACGCTCCTCGCGCTCGCGGAGTACGCCCTCCACGAGGCGCGCGAGCTGGGGCCGGGATCCATCATCCGGATCGGGGACCCGAAGCCCACGGAGGCCAAATGAGCGTCTGGTTCGAGGACAAGGACTACTTCCTGATCGCCCGCTGCGACCTGACGTCGCTCGAGTCGGGCACCGCGCGCGCGTTCAAGGAAGAGCTGACGTCCGCGGTGGGCGAATCCCACCGCGCGCTGATCGTCGATCTTTCGCCGGTCCGCGAGATCGATTCCTCCGGTCTGGGCGCTCTCGTCGCGGTGCTCAAGTGGGTCCGCCGGTTCGGCGGGACCATGCGGATCTGCGGAGTCTCGTCCCCCGTGCGCGAGGTCATCGAGCTCACCATGCTCCACCGCATCCTGCCCCTGCACGCCACGGTGGAGGACGCGATGAGCGAGGAAGTGGGCAAGCTGGTCTGAGTCGAGCGCCCCGGCGCGCGACCGCGGACGCGGCGCGCGGATCAGCCGGGGATTTTGGAGGAGCGCTCGATGTCGAGGATCCCCGCAGTGCCGGGGTACTCCTTCAGCTCGTAGGACTCGATCCTCTGGAGCTTGCGCAGGAGCGCCACCGCGCGCTCGCCGTTCTCGAACACGCGCTGGATGGTCGCGCGGACAGGATCCCCGGACGGCAGACGCATCAGGAGCAGCTCGAGGTTCCCCATGACGGCGGTCAGGGGCTGGCTCATCTCGTGCGCCACGCCTCCGGCCGTCTCGACGAGAACGCGCCAGCGCTCGGCGTGCAGGACCTGCTCCTGAAGGCTCCGAATGCGCAGCTGGGCGCGGATCCGCGCAAGGACCTCGCGCGGATCGAACGGCTTGGTGATGAAGTCGTCGGCGCCGTGCTCGAGTCCCGCGACCACGTCGCGGGGCCGGGTCTGGGAGCACATGAGGAGAACCGGGGTCCCCTTGAGCGCTTCCTGCTCGCGGATGCGGGCGAGCGTTTCGAGGCCTCCGCGCGCGGACATCTCGACCTCGAGCAGGATCACGTCCGGAGGAAAGCCCCGCGCGGCCTCGAGGGCCGCGGAGCCGTCCCTCGCGGCGCGCACGTCGAAACCCTCGCGCTCGAGCACATAGCTGAGCGCGCGCACCACGGGCTCCTCGTCGTCGACGAGCAGGATGCGCGGGCGGGAAGGCTCGCGGAGGGTGTTCGAGGGACTCATCGGGCGTTCGGGCTCCCTCGGGAATATAGGTCCCGAGGCCGAAAAGCGCCGTCCGCCGCGGGTTTCGGGCCGGCGGGGAAAACCGGGGCCCGGCGCGCCGCCCGGAGCCGCCCCGGAAGCGCTAGAGCTGGCCGGCGCGGCGGTACCACTCGTGGGTGACCGCAAGCGCCTGCGCGAGGGATCCCGCGGGCTCCCAGCCGAGGACCTCGCGGGTCCGCCTCGCGCTGCAGAGCCACGCCTTCTCGCGAAGCTCCGCGATCTTGTCGAAGGAGAACGCGGGCGTCCCGCGCGTGAGGGCGGCGCCCGCGGTCGAGAGCGCGGCCGCGAGGATGAAGACGAACGGCGGGATGCGCATGACGGCGACCCGCGACCCGGTCGTCGCCGCGAGAGCGTCGATGAAGCTGCGCCACGTGAGCGCGTGGTCGTCGGCGGTGTAGAAGATCGAACCGCTGGGATGCGGCGTCTTCAGCGCGAGGACGACGGCGCGCGCCACGTCCGGTGCGTGGACGACGTTGAAGGCGTTCGTCCCGTCCCCCCAGACCACGATACGGCCGCGCGCGACGGCGCGGAAGAACCGCCCGAGCATGCGGTCGCGCGCCCCGAAGACGACCGGCGGACGCAGGATCGTGACCGGGACCTCCCCCGCGCGCGCGAGGGCGATCACCTCTCCCTCCCGCTTGGTCCGGCCGTACGCCGAGACCGGCCTGGCGGGCTCGTCCGGACCGCGAGGGACGCCGTCGATCGCGGGTCCGCCCGCGGCCTGGCTCGAGATGAGGACGAAGCGGCGAAGACCGGGCGCGCTCTCCCGCGCCGCCGTGAGGACCGTGTGCGTTCCCTGCGCGTTGACCTTGCGGTACTCGGACTCGCGGCGCGCCTGGATGAGCCCGGCGACGTGCACGACGGCGTCGGCGTTCGCGCACCCCGCGCGCAGCGCCCCCTCGTCGAAGAGCGAGCCCCGCACCAGGACGAGCCGTCCGGTGGGCCGGCCGAGGAGCGGCGCGATGTCGGGATGGAGCGAGGCCGGATCGCGCGCGAGCGCGTGGACATCGTGCCCCTCGGCACAGAGAGCCTCCGCGACGTGCGATCCCAGAAAGCCCGTGACGCCGGTCAGGAAGATCTTCACGCGGGGAGGTCCTTTTCGTAGATGCGGTAGGTCTTGTAGCGGACGGCGCCGGTCGCCGCGATGCCGTGGTTGATGGCGTCGTTGTCCTCGAGCGTCCACGAGAGCTCACCCCAGCGGACTCCCCGCCGGCGTCCCGCCTCGTTCATCCCGACGTAGAGGAGCGCCGAAAGGCCGAGCGTCGCAAAGCCCCTGTCGGGCCGGTCGATCCCGAGCATGAGGCAGCGCGCGGTCTTCGGCCGGGCGACCTTCAGCCGCCACAGGAGCTTGAAGACGCCGAAGGGGAAGAGCCGGCCGGAGAGCCCCGCGAGCGCTTCGTTGAGGTTGGGGAGGGAGACCGCGATCGCCACCTCGCGGCCCTCCTTCTCGGCGATCAGGACGAGCTCGGGATCGACGATGCGCCGCAGCTCGCGGATCGCCTCGTCGAACTCGTCCGGATGCATGGGCGTGAACCCCCAGTTGTCCTTCCAGGCGTCGTTGAAGAGGCGCAGGACGGCGCGCGCGTCGTGTTCGAAGCGGGACGGGTCGAGGGGCCGCAGCGTGAGGCCCGAGCGTTTCCTGACGCGCTCGGCGAGGCGCACCAGGTCGGCCGGCAGCTCGCCGACGGTGTAGCGCCACGCGTAGAGATCCTTGCGCTTGCGGTAGCCGTCCGCCTCGAGCAGGCGGCCATAGTAGGGAGGGTTGTGGTTCATGAGGAGGAACGGAGGCGAGTCGAACCCGTCGACCAGAATCCCGCACTCGGCGTTCAGGCTGAAGTTCATGGGTCCGAGAAGGGCCTTCGCACCGCGCGCCGAGAGCCAGGACTCCGCCGCGCGCAGGAGCTGGGACGCGGCGTCCGGATCGTCCACGCATTCGAAGAAGCCGAAGGTCCCGAGGGCGGACGCGGCGAGCCCGGCCATCGGCAGTGCGGTGTGCGCCGAGATGCGGCCCACGCAGCGCGCTCCGCGCCGCGCCAGGAAGAACTCCGCCTCGCCGCGCCGGAAGAAGGGGTTCTTGCGCCGGTCCAGGAGGCGCTTCTGTTCCATCCGCAGGGGCGCGACCCAGTGGGGATCGCGTCCCTGGATCGTCTCGGGGAGGTCGAGCCAGTCCCTCACGTCGCGGCCGCCCCGTACCGGACTGATGGAGAGGGGTAGGGAAGATGCGGGCCCCGAGGACATCAGGGGAGATTGCCGGCGCTGCGGCCCTGGATCAGGGAATCAGCCCGTGACGGCGGCCGATCTTCGCGAAGGTCGTGAGCGCGCGATCGATCATGGACTCGGTGTGCGTGGCCATGTAGGAGGTCCGCAGGAGCGACTCCTTGCGGGCGACGGCCGGCGCGATGACGGGGTTCACGAAGATCCCCTCTTCGAGCAGGTCCCGCCAGATGAGGAGGGTGCGGTGTTCGTCGCGCACGTAGATGGGAAGGATGGGGGTGATGCTCTTGCCGACGTCGAATCCCAGGCGCACCAGCTCGGTGCGCACGCGGAGAGCCACTTCCATCACGCGGCGCACACGCTCCGGCTCCTGCTCGATTACGTCCAGAGCCGCCCCCGCCGCCGCGAGACAGGCCGGAGGGAGGCTCGCGCTGAAGAGCATCGGACGACCGAAGTGCTGGATGTAGTCGAGCACGCGCGCCGCGCCGGCGACGAAGCCGCCGATCGAAGCGAGCGACTTGGAGAACGTGCCCACGATGAGGTCCGCCTCCTGATCGAGCCCGAAGTGGCTCGCCGTGCCGCGCCCGCCCACGCCGATCACGCCCACGCCGTGCGCGTCGTCGACGACGAGGCGCGCGCCGTGCCGGCGCACGACCTGGGAGATCCCGGGCAGGTCCGCGATGTCCCCGCTCATCGAGAAGACGCCGTCCACCACCACCATGACGCTGCGGTCCGCGTCGATCCGCGAGAGCACCTTGTCGAGATGCGCCGCGTCGTTGTGGCGGAACTTGACGACCTTGCCGTCCACGAAGCGGCACCCATCGTAGATGGAGGCGTGGTCCTCCTTGTCGATCGCGACGGCGGAGTTGCGGTTCGACAGGGCGGAGATGAGGCCGAGGTTCGCCTGGTAGCCCGTGGTGAAGATGAGCGCGGACTCCTTGCCGAGGAACGCCGCGATCTTCCTCTCGACCTCCTGGTGCAGGGTCGATGTCCCGTTCATGAGGCGCGAGCCCGTCATCGACGTGCCGTACATGCTGATGGCTTTGCGCGCCGCTTCGCGGACGCGCGGGTCGACGGTGAGTCCCAGGTAGTTGTTGGATCCGAACATCAGGACACGGCGCCCGTCGAGGACCGCTTCGGGACCCTCCGAGCGGTCGAAGGCCTGGAAGAAGGGGTAGATCCCCAGACCGCGCAGTCGGTCCGCGATGTCGAAGGCGTAGGCCTTCGAGAAGATGTCGCGCCCGCCCATGCGCGCAAGGGCATGGCGGTGATCCATGGCCGCACGCACGTCGTGGCCGCTCGGAGCCTGACCGTTCGACATCAGAGACCCAGGGCTGTTCTTTCCGGCCGGGACGGCGTTGTCGGCATGGCGGGCATTCTAGCGACCGGCCCGGGGCGGGTCAACCGGGTCCCCTCGGGCAGGACATCCCGGCCCGGAAGAACCCGAGGGGCGCTGTGCGGCCTGGGGTCATGGGGTCGGTGGCCCTCTGGGCCCGATGGATCGCTGTCGGGCCGCAGCTCATGGGGCTCTGGGCCTCTTGTACCGGGCGATCCGAGAGAGGGTGTGCTAGGGCGGACGAGGGCGGACGAGGCCCGCCGCGCGCCGCGCGCCTCGTGAGAGAATCCGCGGCGATGGAGGGTTCTCCCATGTCCCGAATGTCCCCCGCAAGCCGGCCTTCGCAGACCGAGGGAGCCTGGGCCCGTCTCGTCCTCGGGGCGCTGCTTCTGGGAGGCCTTCTTGTCCCGAAGGCGGCGGTCGGCTCGGTGACGCCCGAGTCCAGGCTCGTGCATACCTTCTCGATCGTCGGGTTCGATCCGGCGAACGGGGACCTGGGGGTGGCGGTCGCGTCGAAGTTCTTCGCGGTCGGCAGCGTCGTCCCCTGGGCGGAGGCGGGAGTGGGAGCGGTCGCGACGCAGGCCGCCGCGAACACGACCTTCGGGCCGAAGGGGCTCGCGCTCCTCCGGATGGGCATCCCCGCGGAAGACGCGATGAAGGCGCTGCTCGCCGCGGACGCGGGACGCGAGCAGCGCCAGGTCGGGATCGTCGATGCGACGGGGGGCGCGGCAACCTTCACGGGGAAGGACTGCCAGACGTGGGCGGGCGGCCTCACCGGCAAGAACTGGTCCGCGCAGGGGAACATCCTCGTCTCGCGCGCGACGGTCGAGGCGCTCGGCAAGACGTTCGAGTCGACCAAAGGCGAGCTCGCCGAGCGGCTCATGGCGGCTCTCGAGGCGGGGGACGCCGCGGGCGGCGACTCGCGGGGTCATCAGTCCGCGGCCCTGATCGTCGTGCGCAAGGACGGCGGGTACCGCGCGCTCTCGGATCGCTATATCGATCTGCGCGTGGACGACGCGAAGGAGCCGATCGTCGAGCTGCGGCGGCTGGTGTCGGTCGCGCTCGCCAACGCATGGATGCAGCATGCGTACACCCTCACCGAGAAGGGACAGCACGACGAGGCCCTCGCGGAGATCGGGCGCGCGATCAAGGCGCGCCCCGACGAGAAGGAGCTTCTCTACCACCGCGCGTGCATGCTCGCCCGCGCGGGGAGGAAGGACGAGGCGCTCGCCGACCTCGGCGCGGCCCTCAGGGCGGTGCCCTCGCTGGCCAAGCAGGCCCAGACGGACACCGACCTCGTCTCGCTGCGCAGCGATCCCCGGTTTCGATCCCTCGTGGGCCGTCCGTCCGCCCCGTAGCCCGGATGTGAAAGACTTATGCCCTTTTCGGGGTATCAGGCGTGGCTTTTTCTCTGGACTAGACCAATAGGCGTATTTTTTCCTGAAAAACGATTGACTCTCAAGAGAAAGTAAGTAAAGTACGAGGAGATCGAGGAGACGCGCCCGTGAAGGAAACCGAGCGGTTCGACAGACAAGACCTGGAGATCCTCGAGCTCGTCCAGGGGGACGCCACCCTGACCCAGTCCGAGATCGCCGAGAAGGTCGGTCTCTCCGTGGGGGCCGTGAGCGAGCGCCTCAAGAAGCTCGAGACCCGGGGCGTGATCCGCCGCTACGTCGCGGTGCTCGACGCCAAGCGGCTCGGCAAGGACATCTGCGCCTTCATCCAGGTGCTCCTCGAGCACCCGAAGTTCGACCAGGGATTCCAGGAAGCCATGTCGCGCGCGCCCGAGGTCCTCGAGTGCCATCATGTCCTCGGGTCCTACTCGTACCTGCTCAAGGTCAGGATCGAGGACACCGCCGCCCTCGAGCATCTGCTCTCCCGCCGGATCAAGGCCATCGGGGGGGTCGCGCAAACCGCCACCATCGTCGTCCTGTCCACATCGAAGGAAGGGACGGCGATCGATCTTCCGCACCCGCGCGAGGCCGAGAGCCGCGCCGCGGGGGCCCGCTAAGGAGGGGACGCCATGGCGCTCGCCATCTATCTCGACGGACGCTTCGTATCCAAGCGCGAGGACGCGTCGGTCTCGCTCTTCGATCACGGCTTCCTCTACGGCGACGGCGTGTTCGAGGGGATCCGCATCTACAACGGCCGCATCTTCCGCCTCGAGGACCACCTCGACCGGCTCTACGGCTCCGCCACGGGGATCGGGCTCGACATCCCGATGGACCGCGAGGCCATGCGCAAGATCGTCCTCGAGACGGCGCGCCGGTCCGGGCTCGAGGAGGCGTACGTGCGGCTCGTCGTCTCGCGCGGCTACGGGGACCTGGGCATCGATCCGCGCAAGTGCCGCAAGGCCGCCGTCTACGTGATCGCGGACAAGATCGCCGTCTACGCGAAGGAGAAGTACGAGAAGGGCCTCAAGGTGATCACCGCCTCGACGCGCCGCCAGCGTCCGGACTCGCTCAACAGCCAGATCAAGTCCCTCAACTACATCAACAACATCCTCGGGTTCCAGGAGGCGATCCGCGCAGGCGCCGACGAGGCGATCATGCTGAACGACTCCGGCTACATCACGGAGGCGACGGCCGACAA
>Ga0070671_100003804_pt1 | contig 11844 bp, 9 predicted proteins | sample KBSS73metaG_FD_65341 | JGI IMG/M metagenome (GOLD analysis project Ga0070671, IMG submission 65341) | Switchgrass rhizosphere microbial communities from Kellogg Biological Station, Michigan, USA - KBS S7-3 metaG | ecosystem: Host-associated > Plants > Roots > Rhizosphere > Soil ...
AGCAGCGCTGATTCCCATGAAGAGTGCAATGTGCAGGAGAGCATAGTTTTTCTTTCTAGCCTCCGCGAAGTTTAGTGTCAAATATGTTGCTTCAAGGAGAAGAGGGAGTGCCAACAAATCGATGAGGTACAGGTTCAGTAGATAAAGCAAGAGTTCTGTTGAGATTATGAGCAGCGTACAACCGGCACGCAGCCAATGATTGCGGAGGTAAGGACGTAGGAATTTTTCTACAATCATCGCAATCCAAAGGAACGCGAGAAAGTTCACAAAGGTGCCAAAGCGGTACCCAAGTGCCACGCGAAAAATCCCGCTTACCATGTCGGGCGCAGGGTTGACTTGAATAATCGTTGGGAAGAAATCACCGGCTATGAATGGCCATCCACGGAGGGCCCGGTCAGCATTCAGTAGGTGATAGTTGAGGACGTCAAAACAATCGTCGGGCCTGGGGACATTCAATAAGAAGAGAACGAGAAGCGGGAGAGCCACGACGACCCAGAAGGAACGTTGTCGCGTTACTAGAGTCGACTCGCGCGTGCCGACATGCGCGAGACAGATCGCCGTACCAACAAGCGCGGTGAGGGTCCACGCTAGAACTTGAGGCTCTACTCCCCAAAGGAACTGACGTACCAGTGAAATTATGAAGATGAGAACGAGAGTGTCAGACAGTTCAAGGCTAACCAGCACTCGTTTCAAGTGATCGACAAGCTGGTTCTGGAGACTATCCGGTCGGGTGAGAGGGGCATGCGCGGTAAAGCTCTGCGCGATTTCAGAGGACATATAGTGTTGGGCGTTATGTCAGTTCCAGGCGGGCCACAAAATGAAGCGAGTGGCCAAATATCCAGTTGGCAGGTGCTTGATAGAGATCTAAGTCCTCTCTCCATTCGTTGATCCGCAATTTAAGGCTTTCAAAGCCTTCCATCCATTCGTCTCGCGACCAATAGTTATAAGGCAGTCTAACGCCATGGCGGGCGTTACCTACCATGTCCATAAACTGAAGACGTGCTTTTGCGAACAGGCCGTTGCGCGTGTGGTCTTTGAGCAACACAAAAGCTTTCGAGACTCGAGTAGCTTCACGCAGTAATACCATCGGATCGTCGGTGTGATGGAGGACATCATTAAACATCACAACATCGAAGCTTCCAGAGTTGTGAGGAATTACTTTCCCATCGAATTCGCGAACAATAATATGCAGTTTTGGTCGAACCAGAATATCAATACCTTCCACTGTAACATCGGTTCGCTGTTGCATGATCAGCAGGGCCAGCAATCCATCTCCACATCCGACGTCAAGCACCCGTGCATTGGGTGGGAGCAGCGACGACAAATGTTTCGCTAGCACTGTCACGCGCCGTTGGTAGGTGAACTTACTATGGATGATCTCGATAATGTTCATTTTCTTTTGAGCCTCAGTACGCTTAGGAAAAAACTGGAAAAAATGACTTGCACACCCAGGGTGAGGGAAGTGATCGAGGGAATAACTGCGCGCATCATTTCGGAAGGTTGTAGTGGACCGAAGGAACGAAGGCCCCAGGTGCTGAATGTGAAGATCGAACCGAGAATGCCTGCAAGTACCAATGCGATTCCGGCAACCAGTCCTTTTTCCAAGGTGGTTACTTCAAGGCCGCTTTGTACTCGAGGGTTCTCGGGCAACAGCCCTTCACTGGTAGCGAAAACTTCCGTGAAGAGGGCGAAAATTGCTGATTGAAATCCGATTATGATGGCTAGTGCTGCATAAAGAAGTGTGTGCACGTCCATCGTGACACCTTCAAACAGCTGTGGTCCAGGCAATAGCCATAAACTAATTAGGCCACCCAAGACCATCAGTACAATTCCGGGATAGAAGAAGAGCCAACGAGGACTGAACAGTAGAAGAAAGCGCAGGTGTCTCCAGCCATCGCTCCAACTACGCAAATGTGGCGGACGACTGCGGCCATCCTTCGAGAGAACAGTAGGCACTTCAGTGATGCGCTTGCCGTGAAGCGTCATCTTTACGACCATCTCACTGGCGAACTCCATTCCGGTTGTTCTCAGGTCGAGATCGATGGCAGTCGCCTTGCTAAAACCTCGCAGGCCGCAATGGAAATCCTTGCACGGACTCTTGAAGAACAAATTCCCCAGAAAGCTCAAGACTGGATTACCGAGGTACTTATGCAGCGGCGGCATTGCGTTTGGCATGATCCCGCCGCGAAAACGGTTGCCCATTACGAGGTCATAGCCTTCGCGCAACTTCTCGACAAAGGGCATCAGATTCACGAAGTCGTAAGAGTCGTCTGCGTCTCCCATGATCACGAAGCGGCCGCGTGCTGATCGAATCCCGGCGAGTAATGCGCTGCCATAGCCTTTTACCGGCACGTCGACTACGCGGGCGCCGCATCGGACTGCTATTGCTTGTGAACCGTCGGTCGAACCATTGTCCGCAATCACGACTTCGCCTGAAACTCCGTTGTCTGTCAGAAAGCCACGCGCTTTTCTAATACACACCTCGAGCGTCTCCGCCTCGTTCAAGCAAGGCATGACGATCGAGAGTTCGTACGGTTGTAAGTTTTGATCCTCGGTGCGAGTTACCCGAGGTTTGGAGAAAGGCAGGGAGAGCTCGCTTGGCCCGGAGGTGAGTTCATGTGGCCAGGTGGTTTCCATAGTCGTACTAAAGCCTTGGGGCATTTGAGGGACTCCATGAAGCGGATTTGCCGTTGAGTACGCCTCAACGGATGCGAGATTGCGAACGATACGAAGTTGCAAATAGCTAGCTGGGTAAGATAGACGCGAATGAGTGAGTTCGATCTAGTTCCTTCTGTAAAGTGCGACCTGGTCCAACCTAGTTTCCGAGGTATGGCAGAGCTCGAATGTCAGCGATGGTGGCGGGAATCGCCGATATGTCAGCGTCACCATGCATGATGCCATCTTGTGTCGTGCCAAATTCACGTGTGCCGGTCTGACCTACGCCGCTTGTTGTATGTGGATAGGCATAGACGCCGAAGACTGCTGTAGCACCCGTTCCCCCCTGCTCCACGATTGCGAAGTCGTAACCACTCTTCGTGCCACTGCCTAATACTGCGTCGACCAAGGACTGGTTGTGCAGTGCTGTGAGATCGGCGGCGAAGGCGCCATTGCCCGCAGTTGCTTGATACGTGACTTGTGAACTGTGGATAGTGCGCAGCGACTGCTGGGCTGAGCCTTCATTGGCTGCCCGGCGAGAAGCGAGAAGATTGGGGATGGCTATCGCGGCGATGATGCCGATGATGGCCACAACGATTAAGAGTTCAATAAGCGAGAAGCCGCTCTGGTTCTTTTTCATCTGAGTTCGATGCTCCTTAAACATCGTTCCGTAAGCGTCTGTCTTCTAGTCGACTTACTTTGTCAAAGCGCAGAACGCAATTTCCTACTCACAAACTAACAAGATGCGTGCCAAAGAATGACAGACAGGCAACGGATTAATATCGAAGGATCCAGGTGTTTGCGTCGATGGAATTAGTTAGTGTGCGACGTGCGTGACAAATTCCGTCAGGCTGGTGGTTACTAAATATGCAATGTGGAAGAGCGACGTCAATCTGTTGATGCGAGTTGATCTGCACAAAGTCAGAAACCCTGGGCCAGTAGCCCGACTGTAAAGGAGGGCTCGGCGGTTTTAGGCTTGCGTCAGAGTCCTCCTTCACAGTCGGGCTACTGCCACGAGCGTCTCATCGACTTTTGTGCAAAGCGATCCGCGTTGCTAAAAAGTAGCTAACCGATTCTTCTGTGCAATTTCTGCGAAACGCATAGACCGCACAGGTTCACAGAAAAAGAAGTGGGCCAACCTTAGTTAAAAAAAAAGAGGATGGAGTTTGCCTCCATCCTCTTCAATCCAATTGCGTGAAATTGATTATTGGCCCAATGGAGCCATTGGCGAACCTGTGATGCCGGCTCTGGTCGTTGGTGCTGACGAAGCCATAGGTGCACCATACATTACGCCAACTTCGGTGATACCGAACTGACGAGTTCCGGTTTGGCCCACGCCCGATGTCGTATGTGGGAAAGCGACTGCGCCGAACGTTGCGCTGGCACCCGTACCGGACACTTCAACCGTCGTGAAGTCATAACCGCTCTTGGTACCGCTGGAAAGAACGGAGTCGATCAGGCTGGCGCCGGAGAGAGCTGTCAAATCGCCATACGCACCGTTGCCGGTGGTTGACTGGTAGGTGGCCTCTGAACTGTGGATTGTACGCAGAGATGATTGAGCCGAGCCTTCGTTAGCGGCGCGACGTGAAGCGAGCAGGTTGGGGATAGCGATAGCGGCGATAATGCCGATGATCGCAACGACGATCAAAAGTTCGATCAACGAAAAGCCTTCTTGGCGTTTGGTATTCATTCTAGTTTCGTGCTCCTTAAGAGAAGTAGGGTTCAGATTTTTTCTCGCGCCATCGGCTCTCGTCACGATGATGACAAGCGGAGCGCGAAGTCCGTCTTCTCCTAAAACAACACCTGTGCCATTGAGGCTTTCAAAGTCTTTCTTAGGGATTTGGGGCTAATTCGCTGATTCGAGTTTTCTGGAACCATTGCGGACTACTTCCTGACAATTTGTGGCACGTGGGTAATGACGATTTGCGGCAGAAGGTTGGTTCAAAGGGCAAAACTGGTACTTAAATTAGAGGATTCGTCAATTTCAGCCTTACAAAAGGATGGTCCAACGAGTGTCTAATACGAAAGGAACTTATCAACTTTCGCCAGCGCCTGCGGCCATCTCGTCGTCGTCTGAACGTCGGCGTGGGTTCGGATCGGTAGTGCGGCGACGAGGGGTTGATTCCGGTCCGCGCCGTTCGTCACGCATTTGCGCGGTCAATCCGCGTATTCCATGTTTGTCCAGCAAATGTCTAAACGAGCGGACCGACAGCTGTAGAAGTTCAGACGCATTCGTTTGATTGCCGCTTGTGCGACGAAGTGCTTCGACAAGATAACTTTTTTCCAACTGGTCCAAGTGTGCCGTGAGGTTTATGCCCTCTTCAGGAAATTCCATCGCGTCCGCAACGCGAAAAGGATTGTAGTTAGTAACTTTCTCCGGCAGTCGTTCGGGTTCGATTGACGAGGTGTACTCCAATGCCACCGCACGTTCAATTGTGTGTTCGAGTTCGCGAACATTTCCTGGCCATGAATATCGTTCCAACAACTTCATCGCGGTTTCGCTGATCGACAAATTCCTGCCTGTTGCTGCGCAAAACTTTTCGACAAAATGGGTTGCCAGTTCTGAGATGTCTTCAGAACGCTCACGTAGTGGTGGGAGCTCGATTGGGATTACGGAGATACGATAGTAAAGGTCCTCTCGGAATGTTCCAGTTGAAACCATACTTGCAAGGTCGCGGTTCGTTGCAGCAATGACTCTCGTGTCAACGTGCGTCTCTTCAGTTGCTCCTACGGGACGGACCTTACGCTCCTGAAGAACACGAAGCAGTTTGACCTGCATCGCAGGAGACATTTCACCAATCTCATCGAGAAAAATTGTTCCGCTGTTTGCTGCTTCAAATAGTCCTTTACGATTCGAACTCGCTCCGGTGAATGATCCCTTTACATAACCGAAGAGCTCCGATTCAAGCAGTGTTTCAGTGAACGCACCACAGTTGACTGACACGAAGGGTCTTTCCGCACGCGGGCTCGTATCGTGAATCGCCCGGGCAACAAGTTCTTTACCAGTTCCCGATTCGCCAGTGACAAGTACGGTCGACTGCACCTGGGCCACAGTTTCAATCATCTGGTACAGAGAAATCATCCGAGTACTGCGACCGATGATGTTGCCGAGTTTCCCTCGCGTTCTCTGGCCTTGAATGAGGGCTTTGTTTTCTTCTAGGAGCGCTTCCTTTTCGCGAACCAAAGATATTTTGGACAGCGCACGGGCGACCGTCTCTTTTAAGAGATCGTTATCAAATGGCTTTTGAACAAAGTCGAATGCTCCCAGCAGGAATGCTTCACGCGCGGTATCCACATTCGCAAAAGCCGTCATCATTATTACTTCAAGATCCGGAAGGAACTGGCGAGCCGCCCTGAGAAGATCGATGCCACCCATGTCCGGCATTCGGATGTCTGACAAAAGAAGGTCAGCACGTTCCGCACGCAACAGTGCCATTGCTTCATTGCCGTTTCCGGCAACACGCACTGTGTGTCCTTCTCGTTGTAGTAGGTGCGTCAGAAACTGACGCATTCCGAGTTCGTCGTCAGCGATGAGCAGCTTTGCCATGTTCGGATTTTAATTAGTCAGCGTTGTTTGGATGTTATGGTCGTTCGAACTTGCGATCGGGAGTTCGATTGTAATCGTTGTTCCTTGCCCTTCACGACTACGCACATTGATTGTACCACCATGGTCTCGAATGATCTGATACACAATTGATAGTCCCAGGCCTGTGCCTCCGGTCGTCGATGAAAAAGGCTCGAAGAGATGTTCGACTTGATCGGGAGTCATTCCCCGGCCGGTGTCAGTAAAGGCAATACGCAAGCGGTTGTTGGAATTCTTTTCTAACTGGGCTGACAGTGCTCCGCCCTGCGGCATCGCTTGCAACGCATTACGCGCAAGATTCCAAAACACCTGTTTCAGCTGCCCTTCGTCTGCCTCCGCAAATAAATGATCATCCGGTAATTCCTCGGTGATTATCTGGTTTTGGAGAATTTCGGGACTGTGTCTTAGAAGAGCAAACGTTTGATGCAACAAATCGCCAACGTCGACTTTTGTTGTGACTAGTGATCTGGGCCGCGCGTAGGTTAGGAAGTCAGTGATTATCCGGTTTAGTCGATCCGACTCTCGCAGGATTATTTCCATCAGTTCCATGTTTGCGGAATCGTGGTCCATTTCGGAACGCAACATCTGAATAGATCCTCGCATGGCGGCTAAAGGATTTCTAATTTCATGCGCAATCGAGGCGGCCATTCGTCCGATTGCCGCGAGTCGATCCTGACGTCGCGAAGTCTCTTCGAGGGCCCGCACTTGAGTCAGATCTTGAAACGTTATGACCATACCGGTCGTTTCTTTTGATTCTGAAAACAGCGGGGAAACGCTGAAACCGAGTCTCAACCGAAGCCCCTCCGGCGTCAAACAGTCCGTTTCAAACCGAGGATTCCCGATCCCGGTCGTTAATACAGCGTTGATATGTTCCTTCAAATCACCAAAGAATATCGACGCATCCTTACCAAGTACTGTCTCTTCCTGGTAACCAGTGATCTCTTCTGCTGCCAGATTGAATGTGTAGATGCGTCCCTCGAGATCGGTCGTGACTACACCGGACCTGATTGATTGGACGATACGCTCATGCAGCGCTCGGAGGCTGGCGAGCGATTGCGTGGCCGCGAGCAAACGAACATCCGACCGAGACTGTCGTTCCGCAAGTCTTGCCGATAAAAGACCGACCACAAGAAATGCGATGTCAAACATGCCAACGGCTTGGACCGTTTGTGACACTGATCCATTGATCAGAGTTGTTGGCGGCCCCTGGCCTAAATCAGTTGAGATAAGGGCACATGCTGTGTAAGCAACTGCACAGACGACGGACATCACAACCGCATCGCGTGCACTCAGGAACAAACTAGAAATGGCGATGATGACGATGTACAGCGCGACATACGGCGAGTGGATGACATCAGAATTCCAGACCAGCCACGTAACCAGGAGAATGTCGATCGCAAGTTGAAATGTAGCTTGAAGAACGATGTTGCGGGACAGGCGACGAATCAGTGAGTAAGTGATCGTCAACCCCGCAACGATGGCGAGTACTAAGATATTCTTCGGTAACGTTTGTCGCGGGTCTCCGACGCGATTCCAGACTAGTCCAATACCGAAGAGGAGCAGTGCAGTTACCAACCGGCCCACTATTAACCAGCCGAGCTTCGATCCTGCACTTTGTCCGGTTTCGCTCGTTTCTTCCGGAATCGTCATCGGTTCGACAGCCTATCACAAGCCGGTAAGTTGACGGAGAAACTCTTTGCCAGCCGCGTACTCAGCGACTGCAATTGGATCGATTGGTCCCTGTTCGATTCAGAAGTGACACTGTGCAACGGCGCAAAAAGAAAAAAGCCTGGCTTTTGCCAGGCTTTATTTTGCGAGGTTGTTATTAAGTTTTAGTGACCAGCGGACAGTTTGCCAATAAGCGTGAACAACGGCAGATACATTGCGATCACGATCGATCCGATGGTCACGCCGAGGAAACCGATTAGCAGCGGTTCTATCAAGGTCAACAAATTAGCAATCGCTGAGTCGACTTCCTGTTCGTAAAAATCTGCAATCTTTCCGAGCATCGCATCAAGTGCGCCGGTCTGTTCGCCGATACCAATCATCTGGGCCACCATGTTTGGAAACACTTCAGTGGCTTTCAAGGGCTCCACAAAACTTTCGCCGCGCTCCACGCCGTGACGAACTTTATTGATTGCTTCTTCGATGATCACGTTTCCCGCAGTACGAGCAGTGATGTCGAGGGATTGAAGGATCGGCACACCCGATGAAAGAAGTGTCGAAAGCGTTCTTGAAAACCGCGATACGGCTATCTTTCTGAAGATCTCTCCAATAATTGGAAGCTTGAGCAAAAGCCGATCAATGTTCTTCCGTCCACCGGGCGTTCTGTAATAGAAGTGAACCGCGACTGACGTTCCGATTATTACGACGAGCATTACCAATCCGCCCCAACCAGCGAGGAAGCTACTAATGCCAACAACGATTCGAGTTGGCAGAGGTAACTGTTCACCTGGACCAAGTAGACCGAGGAAGATGTTCTGGAACTGCGGAATCACGACGATCATGATTACAGCGACCGCTGCGATTGCCATCAAGATAACAGCCGCTGGATAAATCATCGCCGAAATGATGTCGCGCTTGAGTTTGACCATCTTTTCGATGAACGTCGACAAGCGCTGCAGAATAATGTCCAAAATACCGCCTGTCTCACCAGCGTCCACCATGTTTGAGTAGAGTTGATCAAACACACGCGTATGACGAGACATCGCCGCTGACAAAGTCGAGCCTTCTTCAACATCCTGGCGAACCTGCAGCAGGATCTGTTGGAAGTACTTGTTGTCCTGTTGCTGAGCGAGAATTTCGAGACACTGAACGAGAGGTAAACCGGCATCGATCATTACCGAAAACTGTCGTGTGAAGACGGACAGTTCCTTTGCCTTCACTTTCTTTCTACCGCCAATTTTTGGAATGCCGATCTCCCGGCCCTTTTCTTTGACGGAGGTAAGCGTGACCTGTTCTTTGCGGAGAATTGTTCGCAGTGCTTCGCGGTTATCCGCAACGCGTTCGCCGACAACGATCTCGTTCAATCTGTTGCGGCCCTTGAAGACATAGGTAGGCATAACGGTGAGCTCCAGAGATTAAATCTATCTAGGTACCGATGGCCGGGAGCCAATCGGGCGGGGCTGGGCATAGGGACTCGGATGCTGTTTGTTTCCTTGACCGCCGCCGGTGTTGAGGCCAGCACCGCGGTCAATTAACTCGCGCAGTTCGTCAACATTGGATGAACGCTGCAGCGCAATGTCCAAACTGATCTTTCGAGTGTGATAAAGAGTCGCCAAAGCCTGGTTGAAAGTCTGCATGCCGTACTTGTCCTGACCGGTCTGCATCATCGAATAAATCTGGTGAACCTTATCTTCACGGATGAGGTTACGTATTGCGCCATTCGGCACCATGATTTCGAGTGCCATTGCGCGACCACTTCCTTCAGCACGAGGCAACAAAGCCTGGCAAAGAATTCCCTCGAGCACTAGAGATAACTGTGCTCGAACCTGGGCCTGCTGATCCGCTGGGAAAACGTCGATGATACGGTTGATCGTCGACGCTGCTGAGTTTGTGTGAAGAGTTGCGAGGGTAAGGTGGCCCGTCTCTGCAATTCGCAGAGCTGACTCAATAGTCTCGAGGTCGCGCATTTCACCGACCAGTACAACGTCAGGATCCTGACGAAGTGCCGTTCGAAGCGCGGCTGCAAAGCCATGAGTGTCGGCGTTAACTTCACGCTGATTGATCAAGCAGCCCTTGTGATTGTGGAGAAACTCGATGGGATCTTCGATGGTGAGAATGTGTTCGTGACGGTCACGATTGATCTTATCGATCATCGCAGCCAGCGTCGTCGATTTTCCAGAACCGGTTGGTCCAGTTACCAGAATCAAACCACGCGGCTTATCACAGAGTTGTTTGACAACTGCCGGCAACCCGAGATCTTCAAAGGCTTTGATCTCATACGGAATGGCGCGAAACACAGCGCCGACAGCGCCTCGTTGATTGAAGAGGTTTGCACGAAATCGAGAAAGACCTTTCACGCCAAACGAGAAGTCGAGTTCGAGATTTTCTTCAAACCTATGCTTCTGCGCGTCCGTTAATACTGAGTACGCAAGTTGTTTAGTATCAGCCGAAGTCAAGACTCGATAAGCTTCGAGTGGACGAAGGTGACCATCAACTCGCACCTGTGGCGGTGAACCGGTAGTGATGTGGAGGTCCGAACCGCCGAGTTCAGAAAGCTTCCTCAGCAGTTCGGATAGTGAGATTTGCGGAACGTTCTCGTTCAATCCCATTGTGATTATTCGCTCCTAGTCGAAGTGGTTGGGCCCTTGAGCAATTTCAATTTAGCGGTTGCTTGCTTGCGAATTGACATGCAACTTGTTGATGAAGCGTTCGGCTTCATTCGACATGGACTCCGCGGAATCAACCGGTGCATCGGTGGTTAATCCGTAGATGCGTCCATCCGCTTCAGTGAAATAGAAGGTCCAGGCCTTCTCCGGAGAGTTAGTAGTTCTTGGTGTGCGAGCGGTTACTACGAAGACCCGCGAACCATTTAAGTCACGGACAAAGTCATTGGTGACCCACCCACCGGTATTAATCATTTTGTCGATAACGAGCCGGCGGAGTTCTGAAACTTCCGTGCCTCCGAGCATCTTGTTTTCTTCACGAGCAGTCAGAAAAACCGGATTCGGACGGCTGAGTGCGACCACCGACAAATTCATCTGGCCAGGAAGTTTGGCAAGAGTGCTCCTCACAGGTGCGTTGGCATCGCTTGCGCTAACGACTGGAGTGCTGGCCCTCGGCGAGATAACGCCCGCGTTAACAGGAGTTGCACTCATCGTCATGTTTACCGAAGTAGGTGCGACTGCTGTTGTAGCTGGCGCCGCTGTGACCAATTCGGTTTGAGGCTGACTCGGCAGAACTGGAAGCGCATTAAGAGCTACATCGCCAAGTGGGATGTTCTGTGGCACACCCAACGTCGCATTTCGATGGGCCAGTGCTGCTGCAGCTCTCTTTCGTCGCAATCGAGCACGATATCGTCGCCACCATGCACGTGAGTGATACCGGTGATTGCGACGCATCCCTACCTCCGAACTTTGGCGAACGCCGTGAGCGGAATTACCGAAGGGCAACATCACTCCAACGCTAAGCAGGAGTATCAGAGTTATTGCGATTGTTCTCATCATGTCAGTTCTCCTCAATTAGGCGACCGTCTCACGAACGACTTCTTCGACCGTCGTGACTCCGTTGCGAATCTTGCACAGGCCGGACCCGCGCAAAGTAATCATTCCGTCGTCGATTGCCTTCTTTCTCAGTTCAAGTGCTGACGCACCAATCAAAATCAACTCGCGGATCTCATCAGTGACTTCCAACACTTCGTAAAGACCAATTCGTCCCTTGTAGCCCGTATTGTTGCAAGTCGAACAACCTTTGCCTTTGAAAGTCTTCAGGCTCTTGGCTTCGTCAGCCGTGAAGCCAACCTCCATTAATGCTTCCGCCGGTGTTGGGTGTTCTTGCTTGCACTCTTTGCACACGCGACGAATTAATCGCTGTGCTTGTATGAGGTTGACGCTGGTGGCAACGAGGAAGGGTTCAATACCCATATTCATTAGGCGGGATATGGT
>Ga0070671_100003807_pt1 | contig 11839 bp, 7 predicted proteins | sample KBSS73metaG_FD_65341 | JGI IMG/M metagenome (GOLD analysis project Ga0070671, IMG submission 65341) | Switchgrass rhizosphere microbial communities from Kellogg Biological Station, Michigan, USA - KBS S7-3 metaG | ecosystem: Host-associated > Plants > Roots > Rhizosphere > Soil ...
CGCGGGCGGCACCTCCGGTCAGTGCGGAGTCGTGACGCGGGCCATCACCAACGCCTGCGGGCACTAGACGTCGGGCCGCGACGCGTTCCGCGCGGCGCGGCTCGATCGGCTCTCGGTTCGGGTCAGCGACCCGACCCACTGGCGGGCGCTTCAGGTCCCGAGACGGGATGTCCGTCCTTGTAGGTGATCCTGTGGTACGGGCAGCGCGCGTCGGTCACGATGGCCATCGCGCACTGCTCGCACTGCGCGGACATCTTCTCGGCGATTTCCAGGATGCCGATCGCCTTCGCGACGTGGTCCCAGCGCTCCCGGCCTTGGATCACTCGATCGCCGACCATCCCGACCTGGTGCGCCTCGCACCAGCCGTGATCGCTCGCGTTCTTCCAGCACACCGGGCACGCGATTTTCGTGAGATCCCGCGTCTCCGCGCGCGCGAGCTCGAAGGTAAGCCGCGAGAAGTAGGCCTTCTTTCCCACGAAGCCGATCTTGTGCTCTTCGCAGTACCCGTCCGTGGCCATCGCCTTCTGACACACGGGACATTGGAGGTTGCCGGCGTCGAGGTTGTGGCCGTGCGCGTCCATGATCTCGTAGAGGAGCCAGGAGCGGATCTTCACGCTGCCCACGTAGCCGATGCCGTGGCGCTCGCACCAGCCGCTCATTCCCTTCGCGTCGCCGCACGTGCACGGAGCCGCGGGATTCTTCTTGCTGCTCGGGAAACCGGTCAGCTCGGTGGGAGTCCCATCCGGCAATACGGGCGAAGCAGGCTTCGCGGATGGGATGGACTCCTCGTGCGCCGTCGCAATCCGAGCGCCCAACGCCAGGGCCAACGTCATGAGGACAACCATGACGGTGAGGATCGTGTGAACACAGCGCTGCGCCGAGACGCTCACGGGAATGCTCATTTTACGCCGCGTTCGGGGGAGATGGGCTAGGATTGAGCCTCGCTATTGGGGGGAGGAGCCGATTCATTACGTCGAAACCATGTCGCGAACCCTCACGCCCACGCGACGATCGCGCCTGCTCGCCAGGCTCCTCTCCTTCTGGCTCGTCGCCGCCGCCAGCCTGGGACCGGCCGCGGCCTACACGACCACGACGGTCGATGCCGGGCGGGGTCCCGTCACCGTCTACGTCCCTGCCGGTTACTCGGCCGGAACGCCGGTCCCGTTGCTGCTCCTGCTCCACGGCTACAGCGCCAGCGGGGCGTCGGTCGAAAGCTGGATCGGCTATCTCTCCCTGGTGGACTCTCGCGGCTTTGCCTACGCGTTTCCCAACGGGCGGGTCGACGCCGTCGGCCAGCGCTTCTGGACCGCGACCAATGCGTGCTGCAACCTCTTCAATCAGGGCGGACCGAACGACGACTCCCAGTATCTTCGGACGCTGATCGATCGCATCCGCCAGACGCTCGACATCGACGGCGCGCGCATCTGGGTCGCCGGTCACTCGAACGGCGGGTTCATGGCCCATCGCATGGCCTGCGACCATTCCGATATCATCGCCGGAATCGTCAGCCTCGCGGGTGCCACGTTCGCCGATCCGGCCGCCTGCGTCCCCCTGCAGCCGGTGCACATCCTGGAGATCCACGGCACCTCGGACAGCGTGATCCAGTACAACGGCGGCAGCCTCTCCGGCCGGACCTATCCTGGTGCGATCGCCACATCCCAGACCTGGGCGACGAAAGACGCCTGTGACAGCACGCAGGTGACGACGACTCTCGCCGCGCTCGACCTCGTCGGCGGCCCGGACCTCGAGACCGACGTTCTTCGCTACGCCGCGGGCTGCAACATCCCCGGCTCCGCGGAGCACTGGCGCATGAACGGCGCCCCGCACTCGCCGACCCTGAGCGCCGGCTTCAAGGTGCGGACGATCGACTTCCTGTTCGCCCATCCCAAACAGAGCCTTCGCTTCCAAGATTCCGAGACGCTCGCGTGGCCGCCCGCTCAAGCCGCCATGTCGTACGACGTCTATCGAGGCGATCTCCCCTTCGCCGACGGCACGCACGACGGGTTCCCGGACGGCGGCTACGGCGTCTGCGTCAGCCAGGCCGACCCGGATCCTTCCGATACCACCTTCACCGACGCCACGGTGCCGGACCCAGGTACGGGCCACGCTTACACCGTGGGATATGTGGACGCGGCCTTCGCCCATCACGGCGGGATCGGGACGACGAGCGCGGGCGCGCAGCGGCTGTTGCCGATTCCGTGCCCCTGATTCGCGAGCGCATCATTCGACGGCTGGCGCCGCCCCGCACCTCGTGGCGATCCCTTCCCCGCTTCGCTCGACGTCGCTCCAGTTCGACGGCGGGCAGGTCGCGGCAAGCGCCGACTGATATTGTGGTGGTGTCGCTTTCACGGTAGATTCGTGGGACCCCCCTTTAGTCTTCGTCGAACGCGGCGGTCCGGCCAAGGGAGTTCTCGTGTGAGCGTAGCCCGCACTCATGGCGCGTGCCTGGGCGTGGCAATCGTGGCGATCGTCGTCCTGTGCGCCCCGCTCTCGCTCGCCGACGGCTCGCATCCCAGGCTGATCCTGCAGGCGAGTTCCTTCCCCGCCCTGCGCGCGCGGGCAGCCACGGAGCCGTGGGCCTCCATGAAGGCCGACGCGATCGCCGCCTCCCATGCCGGATACATCCCCGGAAACGACAACGAGCAGATCGCCCTGAACCTGACGCGCTACTCCAGCGCCTCGGCGCTGGCGTGCATCCTCGACGAACCCAACGCCCGCCTCCATGCCACGCACGTGCGTGACGCGATCCTCGGTCCCCTGGACACACTGACCTTCGGCCAGGTCTGGGAGACGGTCGTTCCTCCCGCGAACGCGGTGTTCAACCTCATCGTGGCCCTCGACGTCGTCCACGATCAGCTCACCGGCGCCGAGGTCACCGCGTGCGAGGACAAGCTGCAGCAGAAGGTGCAGCAGGTCTGGACCGGGGACTGGTCGTCGGCCGGGCTGGGGGCCATCGGCACGTGGGACGTCTATACGGGCGCCCGAACGACGCCGGATGACGCGTATTACGACAGCCTGATGAGCAGCCTGAGCCAGGACGGGGTCTTCCTCGGCGGCCGGTGCTACGCATGGGCTCGCTATTCGGGCGCGAACCGGTACGTGAAGAACATGTACATGGACGTCCTGGAGTTCACCGGCGTGGACCGTCGCTACTACGACAACCCCAGGATCATCGCCCTCTACGAGTGGCTCTACGGACCGAGCGACGCCGTGTTCGGAGGCCCGATTCCTTTCGGTGACTGCGCCATCCAGCGCGAGAGAGACGAGGCATTCGACGAACCGCCCCTCTACCGCGCCGCGCGATTCGGTCAGCTCGCCGGGCGATACGCCGCGGCCCATCAGCCGTCGCAGGTCCAGGGCAACCTGCTGAGCTACGTCGTGCCCGAGGGGCCGCTGCCGCCGGGCGCCTACCCGACCAGCAGGATCTACCCCGACGGCGGAGCGTTCTTCATGGAGGCGCTGCCTACCCGGGCGGCCCGTCCGACGGCCATGGGCGGCGTCCTGTGGAACGTCAGGAGCTCCGAAGGCCACAGCCACTACGACGTCAATGCCGTCGCTCTTGCCGGCTACAACGAATACCTCCTGGTCAACTCCGGCTATGCGGACTGGGGCAACGCGATCCCCGGGTATTCGTGGTCCTGGATCCACGACGACGAAAGGTCGGGCAACACCCTCAGAACATCCAGCCGCCATGCCTCCAAGGCGGGAGGCGGCGTGGTCGAGGGGTTTACGGACACGCTGTTCGACTATGCCTCGGGCGACGACGGCCCGGTGCTTCCGGATGACATTCACCTGCGGAACTTCGTCTTCGTCCATGGCGACCGCTTCAACAACGCCTACTTCGTCCTGTTCGACGAGGTCCAGGCGGACAGCGGCGAGCACATCCTGACGGACCTCCATCCCAACACCTTCGCCGCGACGGGAATCCGGACCGACCTCGCCGGGACGGAGTACACGGCGACGATCGACGCGGTCGCCCACGATCCCGGTCAGGTCAAGCTGACCTTCTTCTATGCCACGCCGCCGAGCGCCGTACGGCAACTGAACGGGGGCGTCGCCACGTGGGAAGCGCCCGGCGGAGGATTCGAAGGCAAGTATCTCGAGGCCGAGTACATCGCACCGGCGAGCGGCGACAAGAACCTGGTCACGATCCTCTTCCCCCACGACCACAACCATGCCAAGGCCGTCATGACCCGGCTCACCGTGGGCGGGTCCAGCGGAGCGACGATCGAGCATGCGGGCGGGGTCGTCGACACGGCCTTCGAGTCGGCCGGCGCCGCTCCGCTCACGCATGACGGAAACACCTTCACCGGCAAAGCCCTGCTCTGTCGAAGGGCCGCGAACGGCGCCAACGTCTTCTATTTCGTCCGGAAGGGCCGATCGTTCGCGACCACGAGCGGACCCCCTGTGGGATTCAACTCTGCAGGAGATGTGAGCCTCTACATGCGCGGCACCAAGGGACAGATCGTCTCGCCCGGAACGAGGGTTCGATTCACCCATCCGCGGGTTTTCCGCGTCAAGCTCGACGGATCATTGGTCAGCACCGCTGACTCGGGCCCCGATTGGGTCGAGGTCGACGTGCCGAGCGGAACGCACAGCGTCGAGCTGTTGACGCGCCGATCGGCTCACCCTCCGTTCCACGTGTTCGTATTCTGACCCGTAAACTCGAAGGCCGGGCGGGTAGTCGTCGGAACTAGTGTGGGCTAGTCTGTGAGTGTATGCGCGCCGCCGCTCGCGATCGCCTGCGCCGCCTCCTGCACGAGAACACCGAACCCGGCCGGCTCGGGGCCGCGGTTGCCGTGGGAGTGGTCGTGGGATGCTCACCCTTCTTCGGCCTGCACATCGGGATCGGGCTTCTCCTGGCATGGGCGCTTCGCCTCAACAAGGTCGCCGTGATCCTCGGCGCCCATATCTCCACACCGCCTCTCGCCCCTCTCCTCGCGTTCGCCGGCGCACAGATCGGGGCTCGGCTCCTCCACGGCGCCTGGCTGTCCCTCACCATCGCGGACTTCACACCGGGCCGGTTTCCCACCTTGCTCCGCACGCTCCTTCTCGACTGGACGGTGGGAGGACTCATCGTGGGAGGGGTGCTGGCCCTGCCCGCCTTTCTGACGGTCTACACCGTCGCGCGGCGACGGGACGTGGCGCACGTCGCCTCCGAGGACCGATCGGACTGGGTCGCATCGGAGCGGCGCGCCCTCGAACTGTATCGAGGGGGGCGCCCCGAGCATCGGATCTACCTGCGTTTGAAGGTCCCCAGGGATCCTGTCTACCGGATGATCTGCGAGCGGCTGGGGCGTGTCGGATCGGTCGTGGACCTCGGGACGGGCCTCGCGATACTCCCCGCCCTTCTGGCTGTCCGCGGTCAGGCCGGGAAGATCGTCGCGATTGAATGGGACGAGGCGAAGCTCGCCAGCGCGCGCGTCGCCTGTGCCCGTCTCCCGAACGTTGCCCTTCACGCCGTCGACGCGCGCTCCTTCCCCTTGCCCCCCGCGGACGTGGTCTGTCTCGTCGATCTCCTCCACTACTATGGCGTCGAGGAGCAACGGGCGCTTCTGGAGCGCGCGGCCTCGGCCCTGTGCCCGGGAGGACGGCTCGTGATCCGCGAGACGCTCGCCAGACCGCGCGGCGCGTCCGGCGCCATCCGATTCACACAGCTGCTCGAGCGGATCTCGATGCGCATCCGGTGGAACCGTGGTCCCCGGCTGGTCTATCGAGAGCGCGATGAGCTCCTGGCCGACCTATCGAAGCTCGGACTCGAATGTCACCTCGAGCCGGCCAGCTCGTCTCTTCACGCCGGCAACATGCTGGTCTGGGCGCGGAAGCGAGACGCCGGCGAGGCGCTGAGCGCCCCAAGAGACCGCCCGCCGGCGGAACGCGACGAGCGCAGCCGAGCTACGGACAGCTCGTGGTGATGCGCGCGGTCCCGTCGCTTTGCGCTCCCCACGGACCCGGGCCGCAGGGGTTTCGTGCTCGCGAGAGGTACCAGAAGCCGTTGCCTGGCGCGGGATGGGCCGCATCGACGAAGTGCGCCTCGGTCAGGCCGGGGTAGCAGACCTCTTCGCCGGTGCTCGACCCCACGGGGAATCCCGTGACCCCGCGCAGGCCGTCGTAGCTCGTCGCGTCGGAAGAGAGCGACCAGCTGTACGTGACCTTGTCCGCGGCGGCGGCCATGTTCCGCGTCTCCAAGGGAGTCGCGACCAGCGTGCTGCCGCAGACGCCGTTCACGCAGACGTCGCCCACGGTGCAGGGGTTGCCGTCGTTGCACGTGGTGCCGTTCGGTGCGGGGGGATTCGTGCAGGCGCCGGTCAGCGGGTCGCACCCACCGGCCACGTGACACTGATCGGGCGCCTGGCAGATGACGGGCGCCCCGTGGCAGGTCCCTCCGACGCACACGTCGCCCTGCGTGCACGCGTTGCCATCGTCGCACGTCGATCCGGGGGGCAGGTTCGCGTAGACGCAGCCCATCGCCGGGATGCAGCTATCCGCCGTGCACGGGTTGTTGTCGTTGCACATCACCGGTATGCCGCCCTGGCAGGTCCCGCCGACGCACATGTCCTCGACCGTGCACTGGTTTCCGTCGCTGCAGAAGTTGTTGTTGTTGACGAAGGCGCAGCCCGTGCGCGGATCGCAGCTATCGGTCGTGCAGACATTGTTGTCGTTGCAGACCGCCGGCCCGCCCGGCAGGCACGCTCCGGCACTGCAGGTGTCCCCCACGGTACAGAGGTTGCTGTCTTCGCACGGGGCGTTGTTGAACGTGTACACGCAGCCGGTCTGCGAGCTGCACGCGTCGTCCGTGCACGGGTTGTTGTCGTTGCAGCTGTGGGTCGGGTGGTAGCAGCCCGTCGTCATGTCGCAGGCATCGTCCGTGCAGAAGGCGTTATCGTTGCAGTCCACCGGGGTGTTCTGACAACCGGCCGCCAGCGGCATGTTGGCCAGCTCGAGTCCGTCGATCACCTGGCCGCCGGCCGCGGTCGAAAATCCGCCGAGCAGCGCGCCGACCTGGCTGTGGTGCGTCACCAGCCCGCCCGCGTGACCGATCCACAGCGTGCCGTCGTCCGGGTCGTAGCCGATCGCGTAGTTCGTCTGGCCCGTGTTGAACGTCGCGAGCACGTTCCCCGCCAGATCGCGTCTGTAGACGAGGGTGGTCGAAGTCCCGCCGGTCGTCCAGATGTCGGTTCCGTCGTAGGTGACGCCGATCAAGGTATGTCCGGTCGCGAACATGAGGGTGTCGGCGCCGTTCGTGGTGTTGATCCTGTAGATGCCGCCGTCATAGGTGCTGGCCAGGATGTAGCCGCCGCCGTAGTTGCCGAGGTCCTCGATCCACTTGTTACTGACGGTGGCCGTGATCGATCCCAGGTTGGTGTTTCCCGGCCCGCGCCTTTCGATCACGTTGTTGCCGAAGGCCGGGTTGCAGACGTAGACGATACCGTTCGCATCGATGGCCGCGCCTGTCGCCTGCCCGGTCGCACCCCACGTCTGAACGAAGGTCCCGTTCTTCTGGTACTGGCGCTCGAGCTGCGAGATGTCGTGTCCCATGAAGAGGGTCGCGACGCCCGGTCCCCCGGTCGGCGAGCAGGTATCGACGGTGCAGACGCTCCCGTCGTCGCAGCTGACCGGCGCGTAGAGGCATCCCTGCACCGGATCGCACGTGTCGATCGTGCAGACGTTGTTGTCGTCGCAGCTCCCCGGCGTGCATTGCGCCGGGGCGGCCATCGCGTGCCCGTTCGCCAGCATTCCGAGGACGACCACCAGCACCAACGAGAGCAGCACGCGGAAGCGGACGGCGCGAACGCCAAAGGGAGGCTTCATGCCCTGGAATCTACGGGAGATTTCGCGGCATAACAACGTATTTCGCCTCAGCGCGCCGTCCTCGTCCGACTGGGGAGCGGGTCGACCCGTGTCCGCCTCCCGGAGCTTTCACCAGGCCCCACCTGCCCTTTCTTGACTTTCTGTCGCTCGGGAACGTTCTTTGACGAGGGTCGCTTTGCCAAGGAAGCGGGACCGCTGACCCTCTCGAAAGGGTCACGCGTCACGGGGAATCGGATGAAACCATCTCGAAGAGGCTTCGACATGTCCATGCGCGTCGTCACGCTCGCCGGCGTACTGATCTACGGACTCGTGGGATCTTCCGCCGCCACACCGGCCCAGACGCAGAGAAGCGCCGGCTCTTTCGCGAAAGGCATGCAGCCTGTCGAGACCGAGGCCGACGAAGACGACATGGTCGAAGGCCTCACCACCGCTGAATTGAACACGCGAAGAGGAAAACCCATCCTGCCCGTGATCGAGCCGTCTTCGAACGAAGTCATGTGCGGGGGCACCCGGGCCACGATCGTTTTCACCATCCGCAACGAGAAGGAAAACTACGGCCGAAGCAAGCGCAAGGGCTACAGGAAGCTGCAGGATGGCGACCGCTTCAGGATCGTCCTCCATGACTGCGCGTCCGCGGTCAACTTCGTCTATCCCATCGAAACGTCCCTTTCCGGCACTTTTGGGACGGCCATCGACAACACGGACAAGGCGGTGCTCGTCACCTACTCGGGCACTCCGCAATGGTTCGACCCCGACGACTACATCAAGGTGTCGGTCGAGTTCTTCTCCGGATGGCTCCCGGGATCCGATTGCTCCGCTCCCGACCACGCCTCGCCGCAGTCCTGCGGCGCGTACTACGAGGCGCTGAGCTCGCTCGGGTCGTTCTATCCCAACCTGATGTACAGCAGCCTCGTCTACGGATGCCCGTCCGATTTCGTTCCCGGCGGCGGTGGCAGCGCCACGGGGCCTGCGGGTCCCACCGGCGATACGGGCGCCACCGGACCTGCCGGACTCGCCGGCAACACCGGAGCCCAGGGGCCCTCGGGTCCTTCGGGAGCAACGGGCTGGACGGGTTGGACAGGCGCGCCGGGAGCCACCGGCGCGAGTGGAGCGCCCGGATTCACCGGGAACACAGGTTCCAGCGGAGCCACAGGAGTTTCAGGCGATACAGGACCCGCGGGCGCCACGGGCCCCGCCGGAGCGACCGGAGCCACCGGCTCGAGCGGCCCGACCGGCGCCACCGGCAGCTCGGGTCCTGCGGGGTCGACCGGCGTCACGGGTGACACGGGTCCTGCCGGTGCGACCGGCCAGGCCGGCGCCACCGGGGTGACGGGGCATACGGGCGTCACCGGAGCCACGGGGCACACAGGCTTCACCGGGCACACGGGTGTCACCGGCAACACCGGCAACACAGGCCCCGCAGGATCGACCGGCGACACCGGCGCCACAGGCGTCATGGGCGTCACCGGCGTCACCGGGCACACGGGCATCACTGGCGACACGGGGCCCATCGGAGCCACCGGCGTGACGGGCGTCACGGGCCATACAGGGCACACCGGCGTCACGGGTGATACCGGGCCGGCAGGCGCCACAGGCGACACAGGCGTCACCGGCGTGACGGGCTTCACCGGCGAGACAGGACCGGCGGGCGTCACGGGCGACACAGGTCCCAGCGGCGACACAGGCTCTACCGGAGCGGTGGGCGCCACGGGCGACACGGGCGTCACCGGGACCACCGGACACACCGGCCCCTCTGGAGACACGGGCGTCACCGGCAACACAGGTCCGACCGGAGCCACGGGCGACACGGGCGTGACCGGCGTCAGCGGCGACACGGGAGCGCCGGGCGACACAGGTCCGACCGGAGCCACCGGCCATACGGGCGTGACCGGCGAAAGCGGCCCCACCGGAGTCGCCGGCGACACGGGTCCGGCCGGCGCCACGGGGCATACGGGACTGTCCGGGCCCGCGGGCGTGACCGGCGACACCGGCCCCGCCGGCGCGACGGGCGTCACCGGCAACACCGGAACCACGGGCCCGGCCGGCGCGACCGGAGTCACGGGCAGCACGGGTGTCACCGGGGTGACTGGAGTCACCGGCAACACCGGCTCGACCGGACTCGCGGGTACGGCGGGGACCGTCGCCGCGGCCGTCGCCACCTCTCAATCGACGAGCTCGACAACCTACACGGACCTTCTGACTGCAGGACCCTCGGTCGTCCTCACCGTCCCCGCGTCCGGCAAGCTGCTCGTCTCGGTGACATCCGGCGAGAGCGGCAGCACCGGCGCGGTCTCCTGCTACATGTCGGTGGCCCTCAGCGGCGCCAACGCCACGCCGGCCTCGGATACCCAGGCGTTGATTCTGACCAACAACAACCTTCAGCAGGCCAGCGCCTCGTTCCTCCTGAGCGGATTGACTCCGGGAAGCACGACGGTCACGGCAAAGTACAGAGTGAATCTCGGGTCCTGTTCGTTCACGGCGAGATCGATCTGGGTGGTCCCGCTGCCGTAGAACCGACTCGGTGAGGTCGTCGGAACAAGCCTCGGCGGCGCGTCTCGACCGAGCCCGGTAGAGTTTCTGCGCAGGAACGGTCTGGCAACCCGCGATCTCTCCTCGGTGGCGCGCCCGCCACCTGTTGACTATCTACATCTATAGCTGTAGGCTGCCCACTGATCATGAGCGGCGATCGGCGCGATGTGCTCTACGGTTCACTGGGGTTGATGGTCCTCAAGACGCTCGAGGCGCTCGGGCCGCTGCACGGATACCGGATCGCCCGCCGCATCGAGCAGATCAGCGGCGATCAGCTCGCCATGAACCAGGGCACGCTCTATCCCGCGCTGCTGAAGCTGGAAAAATCGGGATGGATTTCCGCCAAGTGGGGAGAGTCCGATAGCGGCCGGCGCGTGAAGCTCTACGCCCTCACCCGCTCCGGCCGCCGGCAGCTCCGGATTCAGGAAGCGGAGTGGCGGGACGCGACGGGGATCGTGGCGCGCTTCCTCGAGATCCAGGAGGACCCGCCGTGACGCGCGGCCGCGCATGGCTCGCGCGCTGGCGCGATCGGCTTCGACGCCGCCGCCATCCGGACCAGGACCTCCGCGAGGAGATCCGCGGGCACCTGGAGGAGGCCGCCCAGGAGTACGTACGCCAGGGTCATTCCCCGGAGGAGGCAAGGCGCGCGGCCCTTCTCGATTTCGGCGGCGTCGATCGCGCGGAGGAAGAGTACCGAGACGTCCGCGGTCGCATGTGGGACGACCTCGGCAAGGACGTCCGCTACGGACTGCGGTCACTCGGCCGCGATCCCGGCTTCACGGCGATCGCCGTGCTCTCTCTCGCCGTCGGCATCGGCGCCAACACGCTCGTCTTCAGCCTCGTCAACGCCTTCCTGCTGCGCCCGCTCGCGGTTGCGGCTCCGGAAAAGCTCGTCGAGCTCTACTGCGGCGACCGCGGGCATCCCTACGAAACATTCTCGCATCCGAGCTACCTCGACCTGCGCGAGTCGCAGGACGTCCTCGGCGGTCTCGCGGCCTGGGGCCTGCGCCAATTCAACCTGGGTGATGCGAATCAGGTGGAGCAGGTCTGGGGAGAGGCCGTCTCCGGCGATTACTTCGATGTTCTCGGCATTCCGCCCCACTCGGGGCGGATGCTCACGCGCGGAGACGGGCGAGGACCGGGTTCTCCCGCCGAGGTGGTGATCAGCCACGGCCTGTGGCAGCGGCGGTTCGCCGCCGACCCGACAGTCGTCGGGCGCTCCGTGGCGATCAACGGCCGCCAGATGACGGTTGTCGGAATCGCGCCGCCCCGATACACGGGAATGATGCGGGGCCTCAGCAGCGACGTCTGGGTCCCCATCACGATGATGCCGCTGCTCGAGCCGGACAAGGGTCGGATCCTGGTGGCGAATCGCGGCGCGCGCTGGCTCACCCTCGTCGGACGCCTCCGCGGCGACACCACGTTCGAGCAGGCCAAGGCTCGCTTCGACATTCTCAGCCGCGAGATGCAAGCGGCCCATCCCGAGGAGTGGAAGGCG
>Ga0070671_100003808_pt1 | contig 11837 bp, 6 predicted proteins | sample KBSS73metaG_FD_65341 | JGI IMG/M metagenome (GOLD analysis project Ga0070671, IMG submission 65341) | Switchgrass rhizosphere microbial communities from Kellogg Biological Station, Michigan, USA - KBS S7-3 metaG | ecosystem: Host-associated > Plants > Roots > Rhizosphere > Soil ...
GCACGTTGCGCCGCTGGTTCTCGGCGGTCATCGGCTCGCCGCGCCGCAGAAGCGCGTTGCCGCCCAGCGCGACCACGACCAGCATGATCAGTCTCCCAGCGTGGCGACGAGGATCGCCTTGATCGTGTGCATCCGGTTCTCGGCCTGGTCGAACGCGACGTTTGCCTCGCTCTCGAACACGTCGTCGGTGACTTCGAGGCCGTTGGTGATCCCGTACGTCTCGGCGATCTGCTTGCCCATCGCCGTCTCGGTGTCGTGGAACGCCGGCAGGCAGTGCATGAACTTGGTGCGCGCGCTGCCGCTCGCCTTCATCAGCGCCGCGTTCACCTGATACGGCATCAGCAGCTCGATCCGCTCCTTCCACACTTCCTTCGGCTCGCCCATCGACACCCAGACGTCGGTGTGGATGAAGTCGACGCCGTCGACGGCGCGCTTCGGGTCGTCGGTGATCGTGAGCTTCGCGCCGTAGCGCTTCTCCAGCTCGCGCGCGATCTTCACGTATTCGTCGGCGGGCCACAGCTTCTTCGGGCCGCACAGCCGCACTTCCATGCCCATCAGGCAGCCGGCGATCATCAGGGAGTGCCCCATGTTGTTGCGCGTGTCGCCCATGAACGCGTACTTGATGTCCTGCAGCGGCTTGTCGCTGTGCTCGCGCATCGTCATCACGTCGGCGAGCATTTGCGTCGGGTGGTATTCGTCGGTCAGGCCGTTGAACACCGGCACGCCGGCGTACTTGGCGAGCGTCTCGACCCCCGTCTGGCTCGCGCCCCGATACTCGAGCGCGTCGTACATCCGCCCGAGAACGCGCGCCGTGTCCTTGAACGACTCCTTGTGCCCGATCTGCGAGCCGGCCGGGTCCAGGTACGTGACGTTCGCGCCCTGGTCGTAGCAGGCGACCTCGAAGGCGCAGCGTGTGCGCGTCGACGTCTTCTCGAAGATGATCACGATCTCCTTGTCGAGCAGGTGCTTCTGTTCGGTGCGCGCGTACTTGGCGCGCTTCAGGTCGCGGGCGAGATCGAGCACATAGCGGAACTCGCGCTGCGTGTAGTCCTGCACGGTCAGCAGCGAGCGGTTGCGAAGGTTGAAGCTCATGGTCGACTCCTGTGGCGATGGGGTTGCCGCGTGCGCTGACGGCGTCAGTACGCGGGATCGCGCGAGATCGGGCACGTCATGCAGTGGCCGCCCCCGCGGCCGCGGCCCAGCTCGGACCCGCGCACGGTGATGACCTCGACGCCGGCCTTGCGCAGCAGCGTGTTCGTGTAGGTGTTGCGGTCGTACGCGACGACGACGCCCGGCTCGAGCGCGACGACGTTGTTGCCGTCGTCCCACTGCTCGCGCTGCGCCTGCCAGGCGTTGCCGCCGGTCTCGATGACGCGCAGCTCCGGCAACCCGAGCGCTTCCTTGACGACGTCGAACAGGTGGCCCTCGTCCTGGTGGAGCTCGATGCCGCCGTCGCCGTTCGAACGCGCGCTGTAGCAGCGGATCTGATCGACGACTTCGCGGAACGCGGTGACGATGTCGCGATCGCAGAACGTGAACACGGTGTCGAGGTGCATCGCCGCGCGGCTCTTCGGCATCAGGCAGCCGATGACGCGCGTCGCCGCGCCTTGCCCGATCAGGGCGTTGGCGAGCTGGAACACCGCCTGCCGCGTCGTCCGCTCGCCCATGCCGACCAGCACCGTGCCCTTGCCGATCGGCATCACGTCGCCGCCCTCGACGCACGACGCGCCGAACGGCACGTCGGTATCGCCCCACCAGATCGTGAAGTCGCCGCCCTTGAAGCGTGGATGGAACTTGTAGACGGCGCGCTGCAGCAGCGTCTCGGGCTTGCGCGCGGGCCAGAACATCGGGTTGCACGTGACGCCCTGGTAGATCCAGCACGACGGATCGCGCTGGAACAGCGTGTTCGGGACCGGCGGAACGATGAAGTCGACGCCGCCGTAAGCCTCCTCGATGGTCTTCGACAGCTGGCTCTTGGGCAGATCGAGCACGGCGATACCGCCGATCAGGTGCTCGGCGAGCGCCGTGGCCGGCATCTCGTCGAGCCACGGCCGCATCACCTTCGACAGGCCGATGCCGATGTCGTTGTCGGTGATCCGCCGGTCGAGCACCCAGTCGCGCGCGGTCTTGTCCTCCATCGTCTGCGCGAGCAGCTCGTGCAGGTCGAGCACCTCGGTGCCGCGCTCGCGCATCTTGAGGACGAAGTCGTAGTGGTCCTTCTGCGCCTCGTGCACCCACAGGACATCGTCGAAGAGCAGATCCGCCGCGTTGCCCGGGGTGAGGCGCTGGTGCGCGAGGCCCGGACGGCAGACCAGCACGGTCCGCAGCTTCCCCACCTCGCTGTGCACGCCGAACTTTTGCATCGTCTGGCTCCTTGGTGCGATGGCGTTGCCGGTCAGTCCGGCAGCGCGCTCCATTTGAAGAACGCCCGGGCGTCGTCCTGCATCGATCCGAACGACTTGGCGTAGAGCGGCGCGAAGTCGGCCGCGCCGTACAGCTTCGAAAGCGTCCGGTCGACGACGAGCCGGAAGTCATCGTCGTCGCGCGCAAGCGCAAGCGCCACCGGCTCCTGGGTGAATGCCCGGTCGACCATCCGCAGGTCGCCCGGGCTCGCGCTGCGCTGCGCGGCGTCGACGAGCATCGCGCGCTCCCCGAACAGCACGCTCGAGCTTCGATCGAGGAGCCGCTTCACCCCTGCTTCGTAGCTGTCGACCGGAACGAACTTCGCGGCGATCTGCAGCTCGGCCGATCGCTCCTTGAGCCAGCGCGCCGCCGTGGAGTTCGGCACCGCGCTGAACGTCTGCTGCTCGAGGATCTCGGCCGGGGAGGCGCGCCAGAACGGCCCGGCCTGGCGCCCGCGCGTCAGCACGTCGCGCAGGCGGAAGGACGCGTCGGAGCGCAGGAGCGCGCCGACGCCGCCGGGGTAGATCGGAATCGAGAAGTCGACGTCGCTGCGCCGTGCGAGCGTCTCGGTCGCCGCCTCGCACAGCAGGTCCACCTTGCCCTCCTTCACGGCGCGAAAGCGGTCGTCGAGGCTCACCGGCACCCAATCCACTTTGAGGGCGGGCAGGCCGAGCTCCGACTTGACCGCGTCGGCGATGCGCGTGCAGAGCGCGACGGCGTAGCCCGCCGGCGCCCCGCCCGTGTCGCGGTACGAGAACGGCTGCGCGTCGATCCGGTATCCGAACGTGATCTTGCCGCTCTCCTTGACGCGCGCGAGCGTCGCCGCGTCGGCCGGGGCGGGCGTCACCGCCAGCGCCGCGGCCAGCGCCACCGCCAACGCGACCGCGGGCGCAACGACGGGGGCCGCGCCACCGGCCTTCATCGGACGCGGTGTCGCGGCCGTCGCCGCGGCCGCCGCGGCGGCGCCGGCGAAGCGCGGCGCGATGAAGCCCCAGATCGCGTAGCCGATGCCCATGACGAGCATGCCGCCCATGACCGCATCCTTGCCCGACGCGAAGAGCGCGTAGATGGAGTACGCGAGCGCGATCGTCGCGACGATGCCGTTGCGCCGGAACGCCGACGCGTCTACCTTGGCGTCGCGCATCATCACGAACAGCGCGGACAGCGCGATGATGTACGGGACGACGTTGGTCACCACCGCGAGGTTGACGAGCGCCGCGAACTGCTTGCTCAGGTCCGGCGACACGGTGGACAGCGCCATCACCGACTGAACGATCCCCATGATCACCATGCCGGCGATCGGCGCGCCGGCGCCGGTTATCTTGCTGAAGATCCCGGGGAACATGTGCATTTCCGCGGCGTCCTTCGCCGTGGTCGCCAGCGTGAACTGCCAGCCGAGCAGCGATCCGATGCAGGCCATCGCCGCGAGCGCCATCACGATCTGGCCCACCGCCGGCGAGAACATCTTCGCGTAGGCGAGCCCGAACGGACCCGTCGACTGCGCGAGCTCGGCGTTCGGCACGATGCCCTGGATCACCGTCGTGGAGAGGATGTAGATCACCGCCGCGCCGAGCGTCCCGAACATGCACGCCAGCGGCACGTCGCGCTTCGGGTTCTCCACCGCCGAGGCGTTCTGCGATGCCGACTCCATGCCGAGGAACGCCCACAGCGTGAGCGAGATCGACGAGCCCATGCCCTCCATCAGGCTGATGCCCTTCGGATTCCACGCCTCGGCGAACGTCGCGCCGCTGAACCAGTACCAGCCGGCGATCGAGATGAACCCGACGGGCAGGATCACGCCCCACACCGTCACCGAGCCCAGACGGCCGGTCAGCTTCGGGCCGCCGAAGTTCGCCACCGTCGTGAGCCACAGCAGGCCGATGACGCCGATGCACGTCATCATCGGCGTCGACGACAGCGCCGGAAAGAACGCCGAGAGGTATCCCAGCGCCGAGCTCGCCACGGCGACGTTCGCGATCGCCAGCGAGAGGAAGTAGAGGAAGAAGACCTGGAAGTAGCCGTCCTTGCCGTAGGCGTCCTCGGCGTAGGCGGCGAGGCCGCCGGTGCGCTGGTTGAAGATGCCGGCCTGCGCGAAGCCCCAGGCGATCGCGAGCGAGCCCAGCGCCGTGACGATCCACGACAGGAGCGAGATCGCACCCACCTGCGCCATGTTGGTCGGCAGCATGATGATGCCGGAGCCCATCATGTTCACCGTGACGATGAACGTGAGCTGCATCAGGCTCATCTTCTTCGTCTCGTTCGTCGGGCGCTCCTGTGCATCGGCCATGGCGGTCTCCCTAGGACTTCTCGCGGACGGCGTACGTGTGGAAAACGATGCGGCCGTTCACACGCTCCTGATACACGCCCTGGACTTCGTAGTTGAAGCCCGGAAAGCGATTGAACGATTCCTCGAATGCGAGGAAGTAGTCGAGCATCGGCTGCGCCCGCGCGTCCCAGCGCTCGCCGGGGACGACGACGCCGATGCCCGGCGGGTAGATCAGGGCGAGCGTGGCCGACACGCGGCCGCGGATCTCGCGCAGCGGCAGGTAGTCGACATCGTTGCCGACGAGCGCCTCGTACGCGCTCTCGGGCGACATCGCCAGCTCGGGAAAGCTCGACGCGCGGAAGCAGCGTCCCTGCAATCCCTTGACGTCGGCCTGCCGGTAGAAGTCGTGCATCTCGTTGCACACGCGCCGCAGCGTGTAGCCGGCGTAGCGCTCGTGATGCGCAGCATACAGCGACGGCAGCGCCTCGCCGAGCGGCGCGTCGGCGTCCCACAGGTTCTTGAACTTGACGAGCTTCGCTATCAGCGTGTTGAGCTTGCTTTCGTCCTCGGCCGGCGTCATCAGGAACAGGATGCTGTTGAGGTCGCACTTCTCCGGGACGACGCGCTCCTCGCGCAGATAGTTCGCAACCACCGTGGCCGGGACGCCGAAGTCGAGATAGGCGCCGGTGGCGCGGTCGATGCCGGGCGTCAGCAGCGTGAGCTTGTTCGGGTCGACCATCGCGTAGCCGTCCGCGTACCCGGCGTAGCCGTGCCAGGACTGCCCGGGCGCGAAATTCCAGCACTGCTGCTCGCGCTTGATCACGTCGGTGGGCAGGCTCTCCCACGCGACGCCGGCGACGTCCTCCACGTGCTTCGACCCCTTGATCGTCACCACGTCCGGAACGAACGGATCGAAGAACCACTGCTCGGCGCGCGTCGCGCCTGTCTCGGCGTAGTACTTGCCGAATTCGCGCAGCTTCTTCCTCACGTCGATCGACAGCTCGATGCAGCGCTCCCACAGCATCTCGCCGCCCTTGCCCTCGTGGATCTTCGCGTTGACGTCGAGCGAGGCGAACAGCGGATAGAACGGCGACGTCGACGCGTTCATCAGGAACGACTCGTTGAACCGCTTGTGCTCGACGAAGCGGCGCTGGCCTTCGAGGTGCGCGTCGCGCTTGTGGATCTGCGACGCCTGCGAGAAGCCCGCGCCCTGCTTGTGGACCGATTGCGTCGAGAAGAGGCCCGGCATGTCGGGCCCGAGCGCCGGCAGGCGCATCGGGCTGTGGCCGGCGAACAGCGGATGGAACGCGTTGTAGCCGATCCACGCCTCGTCCCACAGCACGTAGTCGCACAGGTGGCCGATCTTCTGCAGCACCTTCTCGACGTTGTAGACGGTGCCGTCGTACGTCGCGAGCTGAATGCAGGCGAGGCGGAACGGTCGCGGCGCCTTGTGCAGGTTGGGATCCTTGACCAGCGGATGCGCGCGGATCCGCTCGCGCAGCGACCCTTCGTCCCACGCGTCCCAGTCGACGGCGCCGATCATGCCGAACGCGTTGCGCGCCGTCGGCAGGAAGACCGGGAGGGCGCCGGCCTGCACCAGCGCGCCCTGGTGCAGCGACTTGTGGTTGTTGCGGTCGAACAGCACGAGGTCGCCACGCCGCAGCACCGCGTTGGCGACGACCTTGTTCGACGTGCTCGTGCCGTTGAGCACGAAGTACGTCTTGTCGGCGCCGAACACCTGCGCCGCGTATTTCTGCGCCTCGGCCGCGGCGCCTTCGTGGATGAGCAGGTCGCCCAGGTCGACGTCGGCGTTGCACAGGTCGTTGCGGAAGATGCTCTCGCCGAAGTGCTTGAAGAAGAGCTGGCCGGCAGGCGACTTGCGATAGAACTGGCCGCCCTGGTGGCCCGGGCAGTCGAACGCGATGTTGGCTTCGGCGTCGTAGGCGACGAGGCCGCCGAAGAACGGCGGCAGCAGCGACATGCCGTAGTCGACGACGCTCGCGATGACCTGCTTCGCATAGAACGCCGGCGTCTGCTGGCCGAGGTAGATGTACCCGGTGACCTCGCCCAGCATCCCGAGCACCGCGAGGTCGGCGATCCGGTGCGAATCCGCGAGCGCCCACATCGGCGTGTGGAAGCCGGCGGCGCGGACGGCGCGCGCAAGAGCGCGGGCGGACTCACGGCGATCCCCGTCGATCAGCGCGACGTACGCGCCCACCGACGCGTCCTCGGTGACGTCGCGCTCGAACCGGTCGGTGACCTCGACCTCGTAGTTCTCCGCCCGCAGATGCTCGATCAGCGCCTTCGTCTCGCGGTTTTCCGGATCGACGATCGCGACGATTCGGAGCAGCCGGTGGAACGGGATCGGAATCGTCGGAGCCTTGACGGACCGCGGAATCATGGCGCTCCCGTGCGCATCAGCGCTTCTTCAGGCATTGGAGGAACAGCCGGCCGTCCACGCTCTCGACGCCGTGCGTGTCGTGGCCGAAGCCGGGGAAGCGCGCGTCCCAGTCCTGCAACGCGCGCAGGTAGCTCAGGTACGGTCCGTTCTCCGGACCCGCCGATTCGCCCGGCATCAGCATCGGAATGCCCGGCGGGTACGGCACGACGCTCGTCGCGAGCACGCGATCGGCCATCCGCTCAAGCGGCACGTGCTCGATCCGGTCGAGCACCAGCTCGCGATAGGCGGCGGCGGGCGGCATCACCGGCGTGGGCAGCGTCGAGAACGCCTTTGCCAGCCAGTGCGTCTGCTTCGCGCGCTTCAGCTGGTCGAACATCTCGTCGGCCAGGCCGCGCAGCCCGAGCTTGCCGTAGCGTTGCGGCCACGCCTGCGTCAGCCGCGGCAGCACGTGCTCGAGCGGCAGATCGGCGTCGTAGTCGCGCTTGAAGTCGAGCAGCGCGTTCATCAGCGTGCCCCACTTGCCTTTCGTGACGCCGAACGAGAACAGGAACAGGATCGTGAAGTCGGTGGTCTTCTCCACCTGGATGCCCTGCCGGTCGAGGTACGCCGTGACCAGCGTCGCCGGCACGCCGGTCTTCTGCAACGCGCCGTCGAGCCCGACGCCCGGCGCGACCACCGACACCTTGATCGGGTCGAGCATGCAGTAGTCGTCGGGAAGCGCGTCGAACCCGTGCCACGTGTCGCCCGGGTGCATCACCCAGGCGGCGGGGTCGTTGGCGAGCACCGCGGGCGGCGCGTCGTGGAACTTGACGCGCTTGCGGCTGCCGGGGACGGCCACCTCGTCGGCGTTCCACGTGCCGAAGAACCAGTCGCCGCGCGTCTCGAACTCCGCGCGGGCGCGGCCCATCGTCTGGCGGAACGCCACGGCCTCCTCGATCGACTCGTTCGTCAGCGTCCGCCCGCCCTGCCCGTCCATCATCGCCGACGTGATGTCGTTGGACACGATGATCGTGTACAGCGGCGACGTCGACGCGTGCATCATGAACGACTCGTTGAAGCGCGCGTGCGGAATCGCGCCGCGGCCGTCGCGGATGTGCAGATAGGACGCCTGCGACAGCGCCGCGAGCAGCTTGTGCGTCGAGTGCGTCGCGAACACCGTCGGTCCGCTGTGCGACTTGGGGTCGCCGCGCATCGCGTGACGGTCGCGGTAGATCGGGTTGAAGCGCGCGTAGCCGTACCAGGCCTCGTCCCAGTGGATGCGGTCGACCGTGGGGTCGAGCAGCGCTTCGACGGTGCGCGTGTTGTAGCAGAGACCGTCGTAGGTAGAGTTCGTGACCACGCTGTAGACCGGCTTGCGGTCGCCCTTCGCCGGCACCAGCGGATTCGCGTCGATCGCCTTGCGGATCGCCGCCGCCTTGAATTGGTCCGGATGGATCGGGCCGATGATCCCGTAGCGGTTGCGCAGCGGGACGTAGTAAGTGGGAATCGCGCCCGTCATCGTGAGCCCGTGCTCGATCGACTTGTGGCAGTTGCGGTCGCACAGCGCGATCTGGTCCTTCGTGACGGCCGCCATGAAGATCACGCGGTTCGACGTCGACGTGCCGTTGGTGACGCAGTACGTGCGATGCGCGCCGAAGACGCGCGCCGCGTTGCGCTCCGATTCCCCGATCGGGCCGGTGTGGTCGAGCAGCGAGCCGAGCTCGCCGACGCTGATCGACAGGTCGGCGCGCAGCAGGTTCTCGCCGAAGTAGTCGTGGAACACGCGGCCCACCGTCGACTTCAGGAACGCCGTGCCGCCGGTGTGTCCGGGCGTATGCCAGGAGTATTCGTGCGTGCGGCCGAAGCGGCCGAGCGCCGCGGCCATCGGCGGCAGGAGCTGCTCGACGTAGCGCCGCGCGGCGGCTTCCACCCGGCCGCTCACGAACGCCGCGGTGTCGTCGAGCATCCAGATGAACTCGTCGGCGAGCTGCATCACGTCGACCGGCAGCGACGTCGCCTCGTCGCGTTCGGCCATCAGGAACACCGGCACCCGCTCGTGGCGCGCGCGGATGCTCGCGAGCAGCGCGCGCGCCTTCGCGTGCGTCTGCGGGTCGTCGTCGTCGAGCGTCCAGTCGAGCAGCACCGCGTGCAGCGCCGCGTCGGAGGTGACGACCGCCATCCCGTCGGCGGCGGAGCCGGCCTGGATCACCTCGAGATTCCGGATCTCGAGATCCCTGACCAGCGCCCGCGAGGCGCGCCCCTCGGCCGTCTCCTGCGTGAGCTCGTCGTCGACGATCAGCACGCGAGTGCGCATCGGGGCGAACTTACCTTCGAGCATGAAGTCCTCGTGGCGCTGCGGCGGACATTGGGCTGCGATGCGCGGGTTGGACGACGCGCATCAGCGCACGAAGTCGTACTGGATGCTGGCCTGGATCCGCGTGTCGTTCGCGCTGAAGCCGTCGAACGTCTTGTAGCGCCCGTAGAGCGCCTCGATGCCGACGTTGAACGACCCGACCGGGTTCCAGATGAGGTTGGCGGAGTAGTACTGGCTGTTCGTGAACGACGTGCCGGTCTGGAACGACTTGTTGTTCATCCCGAGCCAGTTCACGACGCCCGTCGAGCGCAGCTTCGGCGTCCAGTAATGCGTGTAGCCCGCGTAGCCGCCGTAGGCCTCCAGCGCTTCGAGCTGGCCCTCGGGCGACACGACGGCGTCGAGTCCCAGCCCCGTGATGTCCGAGACGTAGCGCGCGATTCCCTTGCCCCACACGCCCCCGGCGACGAGGTAATCGTCGCCGACGGTCTTGAGGCTGCCGGCCAGGTTGATCCCGTAGCCGTTCGTCGAGTCGCTTGCCTGCACGCCGCTGCGCCAGCCGAGCCTGCGATACACGCCGGAAAGCTGGACGTGGCCGGCGTCGCCTTCGTAGCGGCCGCGCAGCGAGATGTCGGGGAACGTCGATCGCGACGCGCCGATCGGCGTGGTGATTTCGGCGTTGGGCGCTTCGGCGGAAATGCTCAGGTTGTAGTTCGGCGCGAGCTTCCAGGTGTAGCGCGCGCTCGCGACCAGCAGGTACGGCGCGGACCCGGGGCCCTCGAAGTCGAGCGTGTCGGGAAGCGCGTCGTTGTCCATGAAGCCGCTGAAGCTGTAGCCGGCGGCGATGTTGCCGACCTGGCCGAACGCGTGGCGCAGGCGGAACTGGTAGCTGCCCGGGTCGAAGTTGAAGCTCGCGTTGCCGAGCCAGTCGCCTTCGACGAACAGCCGCGCGGCGCCCCACTCGGTGTCGCGGCGCATGTCCATATTGAGGCGGGTCTGCTTCGCCTGCACGGTGAACTGCGAGCCGCGCTGCGTGTCCGGGCCCGACGTGGGAATCGCCGACGTGACGAAATAGTCGAAGGTGCCGATCGGCTTCGTGTCGTAGATGAAGTCGACCTTGGCGTAGCCGCCGAACTTCATCAGCGTCTCGCTGCCGGGAATCTTGAAGAATCCCTTCAGCTTAGGATCGATCACGGCATTGTCGACGCGCTGCGCGGCCGACTCGTCCGACTTGAGCGTGGCGGGCGGGATGTACGCCGCGACGTCCGACGGGGCGGCGGGTCCGACGGCGCTGATTGGCGCCGGAGTCGGAGCCGCGGCGACCGGCGCGGCTGCCGGCGCCGGCGCCGGCTTCACCGCGGCGCGCTCGGCTTCCAGCGCCTTGATGCGCGCCTCGAGCTTCTGCACCACCTCCTTGAGGTCCGAGATCTCGTCGGCGCGGACCGGTGACGAGGTGGCCAGCAGAACGGCAGCGCCACCGACGAGCGCCGCGTTGACAGGATTACGCATGACGACTCCTCCCGCAGCCGCGCAACGTCCGAGCGTGCCCGATGCCGTGGATCCGATCGCGCGCTTCCTGTCGGCACGCTCGGTGTCGCCGCTGTGTCCGCATCGTCGGCCCGCCGCCTGCGCGTGTCCTAGCAAATCTGGACAGCCCGCCCTGAACAGCGCTCGCCTCGGCGCGACGTTTGGGCGGGTTGCTTTGCGGCAACGCGTCCGGTCAGAGCGCTGGATTGCAGAACGCCGACGGCCGCTCGCGGCGGCCGTCTGGCAAACACCTGGGCGCCCTGCCCGATTCCAGATCAGTACGGCTGCGGCACGACCTTGAACGGATAGTCGCTGTCGCGGTAGTCGCCGGGCTTCTGGCGTTTCGGCAGCTTCACCTTCTCGCGACCGACGTCCTCGTAGGGAATCTTGCTCAGCAGGTGCGTGATCAGGTTCAGGCGCGCGCGCTTCTTGTCGTCGCTGTGCACGACGAACCACGGCGCCCAGGAGGAGTCGGTGGCCTGGAACATGGCGTCCCGGGCACGCGAGTAGTCGAACCAGCGGCTGTACGACTTCAGGTCCATCGGCGTCAGCTTCCAGATCTTGCGGCCGTCGCGAATGCGCGCCTCGAGGCGGCGCGTCTGCTCTTCCGGGCTCACTTCCAGCCAGTACTTGAGAAAGATGATGCCGCTGTCGACGATCGCCTTCTCCACCATCGGGGCCATCGTCAGGAAGCGCTTGACCTGTTCGTCGGTGCAGAACCCCATGACGCGCTCGACGCCGGCGCGGTTGTACCAGCTGCGATCGAAGATGACGACCTCGCCGGCCGACGGCAGATGGGCGAAGTAGCGCTGGATGTACATCTGCGACTTCTCGCGCTCGGTGGGCGCCGGCAGCGCGACGACGCGGAAGACGCGCGGGCTCACGCGCTCGGTGATCGCCTTGATCGTGCCGCCCTTGCCGGCGCCGTCGCGGCCTTCGAAGATCACGCA
>Ga0070671_100003811_pt1 | contig 11835 bp, 3 predicted proteins | sample KBSS73metaG_FD_65341 | JGI IMG/M metagenome (GOLD analysis project Ga0070671, IMG submission 65341) | Switchgrass rhizosphere microbial communities from Kellogg Biological Station, Michigan, USA - KBS S7-3 metaG | ecosystem: Host-associated > Plants > Roots > Rhizosphere > Soil ...
GCCGCCGCGCCCACGGCCGCCTGGTCCAGGTTTCCGCCGTCGGCGCGGTCGCCGCCGGCCGCCAGTGACGTGGCGATCGCTTCGACGTCGGTGAGTTCGCCCGCGCCGAAGACGGCCGGGTGGCTCGCCGCGATCTGCTCGACGAGCGTCGTGCCGGAGCGTGGCATGCCGACGATGAACACGGGCAGTTCGGACTCTTCCCCCCAGCCGCGCCGGTCGCGGAAGAAGTCGCGCGAGAAGGACTGGATGGTGCGGTCGACCGCGTGTGCGACGCGCCCGGCGTCGTACCGGCCGCCCGACGCGCGCCGCGTGTGCACGTAGAGCCGGTTGGCGTGGTCGAAGGCGGCGAACGCGTCGTCGAATCGGCCGGAATCGTCGAGCAGTTTCCCCAGCGCGAAGCCCGCGTCCACACGCTCGTCGACCGGCAGTTCGTCGCGGCCGAGCAGGGCGGCGAGCCGCGCCAGCTCGTCGGCGCCGGCGTCGCGGCGGCCGGTCAGCGAGAGGTTGCGGTGGAAGAACGCGTTGTCCGGCTCGAGCGCCAGCGCCCGCCGGAAGCAGTCGGCGGCCTCATCGAACTGCCCGAGTGAGCGCAGCGCCATCCCGAGCCCGTTCCACGTGGGGGCGGCGCCGGGGGAGAGGGCGAGGGCGCGGCGGAAGGCGACCGCGGCGCCGGCCATGTCGTGCTTCAGCAGGAGCGTCGCGCCCATCGCCTCGTGAGTGGCGGCGTCGTCCGGGTGCAGCCCGACGGCGCGGGCGTGGCGCGCGAGGGCCTCGTCGAACCGCCTCAGCCGCGCCAGCGCGGCGCCGGTCTCGTTCAGCGCCCCGGCCGAAGTCGGGTCGAGGCGGAGGGCCTCGTCGCCGGCGGCGAGTGATTCGGAGGGCCTGTCGGCCAGGAGCAGGGCGGCGGTGAGGTTGACGCGCGGGACGGGGTCGCGTGGGCTGAGCCGCACCGCCTCCGCGTACGCCGCAATGGCCTCCTCCGGCCGGCGAAGGTCCCGCAGTGCGTTGCCAAGGTTATTGTGGGCGTCGGCGAGGTCGGGTTGGGCGTCGATCGCGCGTCGGTATGCATCGACGGCCTCGTCGAGCCGCCCCTCCTTGCGAAGGGCCATCCCGAGCTTGAGGTGCGCCTCGGCCCACTTCGGCCGCAGGCGCGTCGCCTCGCGGAAGGAATCGACGGCGTCCGCCGTCCGGCCGAGGTCGCGCAGGATGATGCCCGCGGCGTAAGGTGCGCGCGCGTCGTCCGGCACCAGCTCGGAGAGCCGGCGGTAGGCCGCGAGGGCCTCGGTCAGACAGCCCTTGTTGACCAGCACGCACCCGAGGCTTGCCCACGCCTCCGGGAAGTGCGGGCGCGCCTCGATGGAGCGCAGGATGGTCTCGGCGCCTTCATCGAGGCGGCCGTCCTGGGCGGCGAGCATTCCCATGACGTGCAGGGCGTCGGGGTGGTCTGCGCGCCGGTCCAGCACCTCGCGACACGCCCGCGCCGCCTCGGCGCGGCGCCCCTGCCTGAACAACGTCTCCGCCGTCCGCATCGCCTGGTCGACGCTCATGCACCCGTCCCGCAAGAAAGGCGGCCCCCCGCCATTGTCGGGGGGCCGCCGCCGTCGCACAACAACCACGTCGCGCCGCGCTCAGGCGAGCGGGTCGAAGTGGTCGTCGAAGTCGTGGAACCCGCCGAACGTGATCACCAGTCCCTCCGGGTTGCCCACGATGAGGTCGTTGAAGGGGATGATGTGGATCGGCGTGTTGTCCTTGTAGTCGGCGATGTTACGGAACCCGATGTCGCCCAGCGGGGTCCCGATGGTCGCGTCGACGTCGGACGTGGTCCAGACGTCGAAGACGAAGTCGCCGCTCAGGCTGATGTTCGGCCCCTCGATCGAGGGGACGAGCGGCACGGGGATGACCTCGACCTGGAGCTCGAAGTCGATGGAGAACAGCCGGAAGTCGCGCATCATGAAGCTCAGCTCCGGCACGTACTCCGAGGCGCCGGCGGCCGGTCCCGAGGGGTCCAGCGACCCGATCGGGTCGTCGACCGTGCCGGTCTTGAGCGTGTACAGGCTGAAGAACCCGTCCACGCCCGGCTTGGCCGGGTTGGCGGCGATGCTCGGGTCGGCGGTGTCGTTGTCGATGCCGGCGGTGGCGCGGAAGAGCACGAGGTCCACGCTGGTGGGGACGGGCAGCGGCGTGTAGATGAAGTCCACGTCGATGTCCAGCGGCAGGACGTCCAGGTCGTACCCGACCTGGAGCTCCTGGAGCCGCAATCCCGCGGTCAGGCGGCTGCCGCCGTCCTGGCCCGCGAACAGCAGCGTGAACTCGTTGCTCGCCGTCACGTTGGCGTTGCCGTTGGGGAAGCCGAAGCCCCAACTGATCACCACGTCGTCGGGCGTGTCCTGCATGATGCCGCGGACGGCGGTGTCGCCGTCCTGCGCCATGTTCTCGGGCCCGAAGTAGACGTCGATGTTGCCGGCGGTAGCGCCGGTGTCGTCGTCGGTGTGGAAGTGGATGTTCTGGCCGGCCAGGTCGATGTCGAGCGTTGCGGCGTCGGGGATGTTGTCGATCTGGGCGAAGAGGAAGTCGCTGTCGATGCCGGCGCCGGCGAACAGCGGGTGGAGGCCGGGCGTCGGGGCGCGGAACTCGTAGTGCCCGCCGTTGGAGCTGGGCTGGTAGGCGATCTTCTGGAACCCGGTGAACTTGCCGTCGAAGAACGAAAGGGAGCCTCCGTTAATCCGCGCGACCGCGTGGTCCTCACCGGAGTCCAGCACCTGGGCGTTGTTGTAGAGGGCGTTCAGGGCCGCGAGGGTGGCGGCCCCGCCGCCGGGTGCCGCGCCGTAGTTGCGGTTGTCGATCTCCTTCGTGAAGTCGGAGTAGTGGATCCGCGCGCCGGCGGGGCCGGAGGTGCGGAACGGCGTGATGTTGGCGTCGTTCTCCGAGGCGACGTTGGTCTTGGAGATGGTCGCGGTGAGGGCGCCCATCGGCGACGGGTTGTTCGACGCGTCCTTGGCCTCGAGCACGAACTGCCCGCCGGACCAGTCGGCGTTCCAGTGGGCGGGGATGTCGGCGATCGACGCCTCCAGCAGCCGGTAGTCGCTGCCGAAGATGCTGTTGTCGCTGTCCAGGTGGAGCTGGACGAGTCCGGCCGGGGCGTTCATCGTGAGCGTGGCGCTGGCGGCGGGATCGAGGACGAAGTCCACGTCCTTCGGCAGGTTCTCGAGCCGCGCGGCCACGTTCGTGCCGTTGTTCAGGCCGTCGTTCGTGTCGTCGATCATGCCGCTCAGGGTGATCAGGCTGACTCCCTGGGACCCGTGGTAGTGGAATTCGGGGTCGGCCTGGACACTGATGTCCAGGAGCTGCGGGACCTTGCTGATGGTGAGGTTGGCGTTGGAGTCGAGCGCCGCGGGCGCGGCACCGTGGACGTCGAAGTCGGGGAAGAACCGCCCGCCGAACGCGCTGTTGATGTCCACGGTCGCGGTGTGCTGGGCGTTGGCGTCGTAATGGATGTCGTACTTGGCGGTGGCGTCACTGGAGGCGTAGGTGAAGGCGTCGATGCCGAAGGCCCCGGCCTTGAGCTGCTTGGTGCCGCTGCGGTCCTTGAACGCCAGGTAGTCGCTCGCCGCCGCGACGAGGGCCGGCGTGTTGACGGCGGGCAGGGCCGCGAGGTCGACGTTGGTCGAGACCGCCACCTGCGCGCCGCCGAGGAAGACGTCGTTGGCGTCGGTGTTGAAGTTGATGGCGGTGCTGGCGCCGTCGGACCAGGTGCCGTGGAAGCTGGGGATGTCGTCGAGGCGCAGCCGCGCCTCCTGCAGCTCGTCGCCGAGCAGGTCGGGCAGCGGGGAACCCGGCAGCAGCGAGTCGTCGGGGCACGTGAAGCCCGGGATCTCCTGGTGGAACAGGCGCACGGCGATCGCGCCGACGCGGTCGGGGTTGCCGCTGCCGTCCTGGGCCAGCAGCGTGACGGCGCCGTTGGGGTCGAAGCTGAACTGGAACTTGTTCGGCAGGTGGCTGATCAGGACGTCGAAAAACACGCAATCGATGTGGCCGAAGGCGTGGATCGAGTCGATCACGGCGTTTCCGGGCAGGTCGTACGTGAAGTCGGTCGGGAAGTCGGCGTTGAAGCTCGACTGGCCGGCCGGCATGTTGTTGACGTTGAGCGTGACCTCGATGTCGTGGCCGCTGATCAGGTTGGACGTGGGCGTGGTGCGGAGGTACGCCGTCAGCGGGGCCGCCTGCGAGAACTTCATCGTAAAGGCTTCGGCAATGCTGGCGGCGTCGAGGTCGAGCGTCACGTTCTGCACGTGGACGAGGCGTGCGGCGGCGGTGCCGTGCGTGCCGTCGTCGATGAGCGAGAACACGTGGCGGTTGGGGTCGGCCCAGGGCGTGCCGCCGAGCAGGTCGTCCTGGGCGGGGGGCAGCTCGAGGTTGTCGTCGTCGCCGATGATCAGGGCGATCGCGCCGATGGATTCGGTCGGGACGATGGTGTGCACGCCGACGGAGTCGGTGGCGGGGTCGAAGCCGATGAACGCGTCGGAGACGTCGGTCATCTCGACGGCGGCGTAGCCGAGGTCGTAGCCGAGGAAGGCGTCGGTGTCGAGGAACCCGCCGGTCTTCTTCGCCTCGAGCTTGATGTCGAGGTTGTTGTCGGTGGTACCGGCGCCGATCGGCGTGACGTCGATCGTGGCCGAGCCGGCGAGGTTGATGCCGAGGTCGAAGGCGGTGGGCACCTGACTGGCGGTGCCAGTGATGGTCAGGCCGTCCTTGCGCTCGGAAAGGACCTGGATCGAGTCGGTCGTCGCGTTGGCGCGGTGGCTGAGCGTGAGCGTCTTGGCGGCCTCGTTGATGTTTAGCGACAGTTGCTCGCTGGTCGGCATCGTGTTGAACGTGACCTTCGTGTCGAAGTCGGGCGCCGTCAGGTTGTTGGCGGCCTCGGCCTCGAGGTAGTCGAAGGTGACCTTGCTGCGTGCGGTGGCGGTCCAGTTGAGGTTGATGCTGCCGTTGATCGCGCCGGCGAGGATGCCGGAGTTGGAGACGCCGACGTTGACGCCGATGTGGGTCGGGGGGTTCTGGACCCAGGCGGCGTAGGCGGCGGCGTCCTTGATGCCGGCCAGGCCGCTGCTGGGCGCGGCAGTGAAGTAGCCGGTCAGGAATTGCAACGGGTTGGTCGGACTCGTCGTGTCGAAGGTGACGTCCACGCTGGGGTGCGTCGCCAGCGCCATGATGTTCGGGACGAAATTGATGACCTCCTTCAGCGGGGCGCTGCCGCCGGGCGTGGTGGGGGAGGCCAGGCCGGTGGTCTTGAACCCGATGAACAGGTTGGGGTCGCCGATGGTGCCGCCGAGGAACTCGGGGCTGAAGGCGGAGAACGGGAAGGAGGTCAGTACCTCGTAGTTGGTGGCGAACGGCGCGGAGCCGAGCCGGTCGACCGTCATCACGAGGTGCGGGTTGAACGTCGTCCCGACGAACAGCTCGGTGCTGACGGAGACCGACAGGTCCTTGCCGCCCTTGCCGGTGGCGGCGTTGCTGTCGACGTCGATGTCCACCCGCATCGAACTGGACGAGTTGGGGTTGTTGCGGACCGTGTTCACCTGCCCGGTGGTGAGGTTGGTGCCGACGACGGCGAAGGGAATGGGCAGGTTGTCGAGCGGGTTGAGCTGGTTGTTCTTCGCGAACTTGAGCGCGTTTTGAAGAATCTGTGATTCGCCGGGGCCGAGGACCACCGGCAGCGGCGGGAAGGACAGCAGCTGGCGCTCCTCCAACTGCTCACACGTCGCACGAACGCGAGTATTGCCTGACGGCCGCAGGTCTCGCAGCGCAGGGAATCTCCTTGAACGAACCGGCGATCGAAGCATGGTTTTCTCCGTTTGCGGAGAGCGCTAATCACACGGGTTTGGCAACCGAGGCCTGTTGGACAGGAGGGGGCGAATCAGCATACACGTCTCTCCGCGCATCGCCCTGTGTTTGTCTGACGGGTGCCCCGGAACCTCGACTGCCGCGAGCCTTGAACCACGAAACGCAGAAACGCCCGAGTTGTCGGAAGTCTCCTTGAAGGATGTGACGGCCCCTATTGCCCACCGGGGCGATCCCTACGCGCCCGGTCCCGACGTGCCGCGTTCGGCACGAACGACCGGACGTGAGGCGGCGTGTCGCCACGGCCGCCGCGCCAGGCCGCGCCCGCACCTCTGGGTTTTATGGAATCGAGACGAGCCCGAACTCCAATGAACGCGCAGAACGCGGGTCGATCCCCGCAACAATCGAAAATTTTCTTCCACGTGCGATCGCGTGCCGCTTACACGCCGCGGCGTACGGATTCGAGCGGGCCGGCGCGCACGAGCACACGTCTGCCGCCGGACCGTGTCGCCGCCGCGGGCCGAACCGTTTCGCGCTCGGCGCGCGGGAACGCGACCTTCTGGATTGTCGGTAACCTCCCGGGGGGTGCAGTGCGCCCCCGGCGGTGTTGAGAAGATTCAGCCCATTAGTGGGTGAGAAAGACGGCGCCCGAACTCCGCGCCCCGCGATCAGCCCCTGCGCGACCGCGTGAACTTTCCCGCCCCCGGGTTGAAGTCGCGACACGGTATCGAACGCGGTACCCGCGTTCAAGCAAAAGTGTGTTAATTCCGCAATACCTTAGGAATGCCCTGGGATGTGCCGCGACGGGGCGACGCCGTGAGGCGAGCATTCGATTGCGGAGGGCGAGGTATCGCGGAGCGGGCGCGGGGCCGGTGGTGTGGATCAGTCGGGGAAGCGGTGTGGTGGCGGGGCGGGAGTAGTGGGTCCGTCAGACACCGATGGCGACGTGGAAGGCCGCGGCAACAGCCTATTCGCCCGGCGGTTGCCGTCGGATGCGAGCCCCCTCGCCCGCTAACCGCCGCGCCGGGTCGGGCGTGTGATACGGCATAGTGCGCCCGCGACTATTTGGGCAGCGACGGACGAATGGCGCGGGCGAGTCGCGCCAGCAGCTCCCCGCGACTGGTCACCGCGAAGCGGTCGAAGAGCTGCCGCTCGTACGTGTGAACCGTGTGGGGACTGATGTCGAGGTCGGTGGCGATCTCCTTGCGGCTGAGCCCCCGCCGCATGCCCGCCACCGTCTCCAGCAGGCGCTTCGGCAGCGTGTCGATCTCGACGGCCTCGGGCTTGCGCCAGAGGTGGGCCAGCTCCGCGTGGAGGAAGCGGATCACGGCCGTCTCGCGGGCGCCGAAATACGCCTCGCCCGGGCGCCGCATGACGGAGATCTGGTGGATTCGCCGCAGCGCGCGGACGCACACGTGCGAGGTGATGTTGTCGTCCGTTCCCGCGGCCGCGGCGACACGCTCGTAGAACGGCGACCCGTACCATGCCGTGTCGTCTGCCAGCTCGCGCCGGGTACACGTCCAATCCGTCCCCAGCCGGGACATGATCGGCGGCGTGAGCGGGTTGTCGCGAACGTCGGCCTGGTCAATGTACTGCGTCCACGCATCGTCGATATAGTGCTTGACCATCAGGATCGCCTCCCACCTGGCGGGGTCGAGGTCAGATGCGATGACGCAGGCCCCGGTGACGGGCGCGTCGACGAGGGCGCCCACCGACTGCACCAGGTGCGTGTTCCACTGCACCGGGTCGTTCCCCAACTCGCAGAGCTCGTGGACCAGCCGGAAGATGCGTCGGCAGTCGTCGGCACTCAGCTCGCTCGCGTCCGGGTGTTCTGACATGGGGTTCCTGGCTGGCGGGTCGCTCGTGGCGGCAGGGCGCAGGAAGTGGTGGAGACGAACGCCTCGCAACCCTCCGTCAGCCCGGGAACGTCGGCCGACGGTACTCGCGCGCTCCATATGAAGCAACCGGCCGCCGGCCGCGCTCGGTAGCGGCGCGGTCGCACGGGGCGCGCCGCGAGACGCGCGCGGCGGATTCGCACAAAACGCCCGCTCGCCCAAATGGGCGAATTGCAACTGCGGGGGAGGCGCTCATAATCCCCCGCTTCACCTCTCACCAGGTAAGTCCGCCTCTCCCCCACGCCCTGCGGCGTCCGGGACGGTGGGCCTATCCGCCGACGCGGCGCGGTGACACGAACCGCCGCTGCAGGCGCTTCGCGAAGTGAACACGATTTGTGCTCGATGGGGCGTCTACGGCGCGGAGCGCGCACCCCATCTCCGGTCCGCGCGCCCGTATTGCGCCGCGGCCGGCCGGGTCTCCGCAGCGTCCCGTCTGAACCGGAAGGAACCGTTCATGCACGTCTCGACTCAGCGTCTTTCCCGTCACGCCCGCGCCGCCACCCGCCGAGGCTACGGCACGAAGGGGCCGGAGCGTGGTACTCGCCGGCCGCCCCTCGTGGAACCCCTCGAGCAGCGCCAACTCCTGAGCGGCACGCTGCCCGAAGTGACGTTGACCGTTCCCGACGCCGACGTAAGCGAGGGTTTCACGTCGACCTGCCGCTTCCTGTTCGCGCGGTCCGGGCCGACGGATCAGCCGCTGACCGTCCACTACGGCGCATCGGGGACCGCCACCAACGGGCTCGACTACCAACGTCTCAACCTGGTCGGACCGATTTCGGGTGCGATCGTGATACCCGCCGGCACCACGTTGGCCGCACTGACGCTTGAGGGCACGTTCGACAACCTCATCGAAGGCAACGAATCGATCATCATCAGCGTGCAGCCTTCCGACGCCTACGCCGTCGGCCAGTCCTCAAGTGGCACCGCCACGATCGTCGACTCACCCGTTGCAGACGCGCAATCCCTCGCGACGCGGGAAGACACGGCCGCGATCATTGCGCTCTCCGGCACGTCGGCGTACAACCAGAATCTGACGTTCAACGTCACGAGCCTGCCGGCCCACGGCCAGTTGAGTGATGGTGCCACACCGATCACATCCGCCTCGCCCGCCAGCCCGTACGTCCTGGGCGCAAGTAACGTCCGCTATACGCCCGCGACCGACTACGTCGGACCGGACGGATTCAACTTTCGATTGCGCGACGCCGGCGTCGTAGGCGCCGTCGCCGGCGTCTCGATCAACGTGACATCGGTCAACGACGCGCCCAGCGCGACCCTCGGGGCGAACCAGAGCATCGCGGAGGATGCGGGCGCCCAGTCGATTCCCGGCTGGGCCTCGAACATCAGGCCCGGCCCGGCGAACGAGTCCGGCCAGACCGTGGCGTTCACCGTCGCGAACGACAACGTCGCCTTATTCGCGGCGCAGCCGTCACTCGACGCCGGCGGAAACCTCTTCTTCACGCCCGCCGCCAACGCCAGCGGCGTGGCGACCGTGTCGGTGACCCTCAAGGACAATGGTGGGACCGCCGACGGCGGGACCGACACTTCGGGGATACAGACGTTCACCATTACCGTAAACGCAGTCGCCGACGCGCCCACCCTCGCAAGCGCCCCCGCCGCCGGCGACGAGGGATCGGCCATTCCGTTGAACATCAGCTCCGCCCTGACCGACACGGACGGGTCGGAGTCGCTGTCGATCGCGCTCGGCGGTGTCCCGGCCGGTGGCTCGTTGTCCGCCGGCGTCATGCAAGCCGACGGCACGTGGCTGTTGTCCCCGGGCGACCTGGCAGGCCTGACATTCACAGCGGCCGATAACGGCGTGGTCGACCTGACTGTCACTGCTATCGCCGCCGAGGCGTCGAACGGCGACATCGAATCGACCGCGGGCGTGCTCGCGGTGACGGTGAACAATTTCGCCCCGACGATGGTCGTGAGCGGCGCCGCGGTCGACGAGGGCTCGGTCTTTATCGTGAACGTAGGCACCGTGACGGACCCCGGCGCCGACACCATCAGCCAGTACCTCATCCACTGGGGTGATGGGGAGAGCACGACGCTGAACGCCTCCGACGTGCCGGTCGGTCAGACCGTTGGCCACCTGTACGCTGACGGTGGCCTTGGCGGCACGGCCAGGAACGTCAGCGTCGACCTGACGGACGAGGACGGCACCTATGCTTCCGCCGGTACGACGGTTGTCACCGTCAATAACGTCGCTCCCACGGCCAACGGCGACGGCTATGCGACTCCGTTTGCCACGCCCGTGAGCGGCAACGTCATCGCGGGGAACGCCGCCGGCGCCGCCGACAGCGACCCGGCCGGCGCCAACGACCCGCTGACCATCACTTCCAAGACGCAGCCCGCCAACGGCACGCTGGTCATGGCACCCGACGGAAGCTTCACCTATACGCCCGCCAGCACGTTCAGCGGCGTCGACACCTTTACCTACACGATCGGCGACGGGGACGGCGGGACCGCCAGCGCCACGGTCACCCTCACCGTCGCGGCCGCCCCCGGCGGGGTCATTACCATTCCCGACATCTGCCTGGGCGGCACCGCGCTGCTGGTCGCGGGCACCGCCGGCAACGACGACATCCACGTCTCCCCGGGTTCCACCGGCGCGACGCTGCTGGTCAGCGTGAACGGCATCACCACCACGCAGGCCAGGCCCGGCGGCCGGATCATCGTCTTTGCCGGCGGCGGCGACGACAACGTCCAGGTCGCCGGCGGCATCAGCAACTCCGTGTGGCTCTACGGCGAGGGCGGCAACGACCGCCTCGACGCCGGAAACGACGCGCCCCACGGCAACCTGCTGATCGGCGGCGACGGCAACGACGACCTGCTCGGCGGCAACGGCCGGGACGTGATGATCGGCGGGCAGGGCGGCGACAAGATCGTCGGCAACGCCAACGACGACGTCCTGATGGCCGGCTACACGACCAGGGACCGCCGCTCCGACGCCGGGCACGACGAGTTCTGGTGCGACGTGCTGCTCGAGTGGTCGTCGGGCAACACGTTCCAGAACCGTGTGCACAACCTCAAGGGCGACGGTGCGGGCACCCAGGTCGCGCGCAATGGCAGCTCGTACCTGAATGGCACCACGCTGCGCGACGACACGTCGGTCGACCAGATCGACATGCTCAACGGCTCGTCGGGCAACGACTGGTTCATCTATCAGTCCGGCGAGGACAAGGTCGTCGGCGAAAGCTCCGCCGAGAAGCTCATTGATACTGCCTCCCTCTCCTGATTCGGCCATCCCGTGAATCAAAGTCGCTGTGCCCGTTTCCCGACAGTGGAGCTCAGAATTCCGCGTCGAGTTTTTACAACCGGACTGGTCGCAAGGGACTCATTCATAGTCGGCAGCGTTTGAGCGCCCCGCTGCTCCCGGCCCGGACCGCGGCGCCCGAGTCACTTCCGTTCGTGTCCATTTCTGTTTGTCCGCTCCGAGATCCCCTCAAAGGAGGTCGTCATGTCCGCTTTTCGCCCGTTCATCGTGTCCGAACCGCTGGAAGCCCGGCTGTTCCTCTCCGCCGCCGCCCACCAACCCGCCGCGCCGGCGGACGCGGGGGGCAACGTCCACGTGTACGCGCCTCACTCCGTCGTGCGGGGCCAGACGTTGGGCGAGTGGGCGGCGGAGTGGACGAAGTGGGCGCTGTCGGCCCCGGCGTCGTCCAACCCGATCTCCGACACCACCGGGCAGTTCGCCAACGCCAACCAGCCCAAGGGCGTGTTCCTGCTCGCCGGCACGTTCGGCGGCCCGCCGGTCACGAGGCATGTGACGGTGCCGACCGGCACGCCACTGTTCTTCCCGGTGCTCAACGACTTCTGGGTGAACGTGGACGTGGCGGTGCCGGGCGTGTACCCGGTGCCGGACCCGCCGTTCGCGGGCAACGAGGCGGCGATCCGCGCCGACTTCAAGCTGCACACCGACGCCTACACGAACATGGTCACGACCGTGGACGGGGTGGCGGTGAAGGATCTGGCGTCGCACGTGGAGCAGAGCCCGCCGGGCGGGATCGACATCGACTTCCCGCAGGACAACATCGCGGGCGTGCCGCCCGAGGTGCTGGGGCTGTCGGCGACCGGCGGCGTGTATCTGATGGTCGGCCCG
>Ga0070671_100003812_pt1 | contig 11835 bp, 8 predicted proteins | sample KBSS73metaG_FD_65341 | JGI IMG/M metagenome (GOLD analysis project Ga0070671, IMG submission 65341) | Switchgrass rhizosphere microbial communities from Kellogg Biological Station, Michigan, USA - KBS S7-3 metaG | ecosystem: Host-associated > Plants > Roots > Rhizosphere > Soil ...
CACATGGCAAAGGGCGGCCGTATTTTGAGGAAAGCCCTTCGCTTGTTCTACCTCGGCAAGAGTGATCCTACCCAACCTATCGACGATTCTCAGACGTTGACAAAAGAACTTTCTCCATCCGTCTCTGCGCAGGAACTTGAAGAAGCGCAACGCTTGAGACCAATCGTGGATGATCTTCAGAAAAAGCTAAAGGTAGAACCGGTTAAGGAAACCAGACTTGCTTTTAAGGAGACGCGATTAATCGATATAACTTGCGAGCACCCGAACCCACAACTCGCTGCCAAGATTGCTAATGCCATTGCCGATGGTTTTGTGCTCGCTAACCTCGAACAACGTCGACGCGTCGGTCAGACTTCCGATGAGTTTCTAAACAATCGAATTCAAGAGCTACAAATAAAAATTCGGAACGGTGAAACTGAGTTAATCGAATACGCAAAGAACCATCAAATTCTGTCGCTCGATGCAAATCAAAATACAGTTGTTGACAGACTCACCGGACTCAATCGCCAATTGTTGGAAGCAGAGAATGATCGAATTCTCGCGGAAGCGAACTACAGAAAAGCTTTGGACCCAGGTGCACTTCAGGCGCTGAGCAGCGAGACGGCCCGAGAGGTTGATGGCGCTGAGTCTCGCTTAAGTGTATTGCGCGAGAGTCGTGCTCAAATGCTAGTTGGTGCTACAGAGAAGTGGCCGGAAGTTAAGGAAATCAACCAACAGATCAGTGAACTCGAGAAGAACATCAAACATTTGAAGGACGATGCGGCCAACACGCTGAAGACAAATCTCGAAACGCGCTATCGGCAGGCGTTAGAACATGAAAACGTACTCCGCGATGCCTTCAACAAACAGCGCGGAGAAACGTTACAACAAAACGAAGCGGCAATTAACTACCGCATCAAACAGCAAGAGATCGATACAAACAAGGTTCTGCTTCAGGGAATTCTTCAACGTGAAAAGGAAAATGACGTTGCCGTTCGCGGATCGACGAATAACGTTAGCGTTGTTGATTACGCAATTACTCCCGATCCGAAAGAGCCGGCTGGTCCATGGCGACTGCTTTGGATTTCAATTGCTCTCGCACTATCGCTATCGGCGGGGGTCGGAATGGCTTTCTTGTTGGAGCATCTTGACAACTCGGTAAGGTCACGTGAAGACGTGCTCACTCAATTGCAGCTGCCAACTCTTGGAATCATTCCCGTCGTAAAGAAGTCTTTTCGTGATCGTTTGATTCACACAAACGGCAATGGACACGGCGGCCCCGCAATCCTTGCTAACGCGTCTTCGCCTTTACCGTTTTCTGAAGAATATAAACGTCTCCGCACGGCGGTGACTTTGACTGGCAACGGTCGTTCCTCCAAGTCAATCCTTGTAACTTCTAGCAACAAAGGGGAAGGAAAAACTACGACCGCCTTAAATATTGCGACCACGATGGCCCAAACTGAAGGTGCTAGCATTCTGATCATCGATGCTGACCTGCATAAGCCACGACTACAGAACATTCTCGGCCTACCCGGCGAGCATGGCCTGGCGTCGATACTGACCGGCGACGTTGCTTACGACAAAGTTGATCAACTAATACTCAAACATGAGAGCGGAGTTTATCTACTTCCGGCCGGGCCATTACCCGTTAATTCAGCAGAATTGCTTTCCTCGAATGTACTGCGACAACTTCTGACTCACTTGGAACAATCTTTTACTCACATCATCATCGATTCACCGGCGGCGGATGAATTTGCAGATAGCCTCGTCATATCAACTATCGTGGATGGAGTACTCTTCGTGGTTCATGGAACCAAGAGTTCCCGAAACTCGGTGCGTTACACGCTCCAGGATCTGCGATCTGTTGGTGCAAACTTGCTCGGCGTGGTTCTCAACGGTATGAAGAATGGACGTCAACAGTATTCTTACTACAATTGATTTCTAATCTTTATCGCCAACTCCGCTAACTCGTCTAAACCTCAAAAAGATTAATGTTTCCCCAACGCATTAAAGCTCTGTTGCGTGGACAGGGTCTACTAGGCGTCCACCTATCGTTAATAACCTCGATCCAGATCGTAATTTCTTTTGCGATACAGATCTTCACCGTCGCATGTTTTGGAGCAGGACGAACTACAGACGCGCTCTATGCTGGTCTGACTTTGCCGCTCGTTCTTACGGTCCTGGTAATTGAGACTTTTACGGTAGTCATCATTCCGCTGCTTTCGTCAGAATCAGAGGTCGAGTTGCAGTCTCTTGGATGGCAACTCTTCCTTGGCTCGTCTGCCTTTTTTGCTGTTTTGGCGGGGTTGTTATATCTACTCGCTCCTCTATATGTACCGTACCTCGTCCCAGGGTTTGATCCGGCAGCACAGCAACTCACCATTAGAATGACTCACATTCAGTGCTGGTCATTAATTGGGAGCGGAACGTATGCAGTGCTTTCTTCGCTGTATCAAGTACGAGGTCGTTTTGTTTGGGCGGTTTTGTCTCAATTGCTCGGCTTCGTCATTGGCGGCATGCTGTTGGTCTGGAAATTGAAAGCAGTAGGAATTTCGTTTGCTGCATGGATTCAGTTGGTTATCGCGATCGTACCGACACTCTTGTTGCTGCCGATCCTTGGTCGAATGCAGTTCTCATGGCGCGGCGAATTCTTTAAGAAGATATGGACCAACATGCGTCCGATGCTGCTGGGAAAGGCATATTTCCTTCTCAACACACCGTTCGACCGCATTCTCGCTTCTCATCTAGCTCCTGGAACGATTGTGATTTTCGAACTAGTCGGTCGCTTTTACGCGGCGATTTTAAGAATCCTAAATAAGGGATTAGTTATGCCCAGTCTTCCTCCGCTTTCGAGACTGGCGCAAGAAGGGAAGTGGAAGCAGTTCTCAGCTTTGTATCGCCGCAAGACTGTTCAGATGGGAGTCATCGGTGGAATCACCATCACGATGATTCTGGTAGTGGTCGGGGTTGGACGATTCTTTGCAGTAGAACTCGGACTGAACAACGTGGCCGGAAAGATTAATGCCGAGACTCTAAGTGTCTTATGGATGATCACGCTGCTTATGGCGGCCGTTCTGCCCAGCGCATGTATCGGCAATGTTCAGGCGAACGCATTCTTTGCTCAACGAAACACTAAGACACCGACTCGGATTGGTATTGTGTTCTGCACGATCGGATTCGCAGCAAAATTGACCGGGTTTTTCCTCGCTGGATTAAAGGGAGTTGTCCTCGGAGGTACGCTGGTTGGTGTTGGTCAAGTGATTGCCAGTGAAATGATCCTCAGGAAGCGTGTCTCGCAAAACATCGCGCATAGTGACGAAGGATCAACTCACATCAGTGTTAGCCCGATTACGCCACGAATAGCCGAACGTGTCAGTTCACTCGAAGCAAGTTAAAAACTTCTAACCTCATGTGTGGAATCACAGGTTTCTATGGTCTAGCTGATCCTAAGGGTGCAGGTGTGCTTTTGCGATCAATGACCGATTCGCTTGAGCATCGCGGACCTGACGGCAGCGCGACGTGGCTTAACGGACTCGGTAGTGTAGGGATGGGCCACACGCGTTTAGCTATCATCGATGTTGCTGGTGGTGCCCAGCCGATGCTCACAGAAGATGGCAGGCTAGTCATCTTGCTTAATGGCGAGATCTATAACTATCAAAATCTTCGTCGTGAGCTTGAGGAATTAGGTGAATCGTTTAGAACGAAATCTGACACGGAAGTGTTTTTGAAAGCTTACAGTCGTTGGGGTAAGGATTGTTTGTCCAAATTCAGCGGGATGTTTGCCGCAGCAATCTACGACAACGTTAGTAACAAGCTGCTACTTGCAAGAGATCGAACCGGAATCAAACCCCTTTACTATCACGCGGGACCATCAGGACTCTTCTTTTCATCAGAACTCAAGACTCTGTTAACTAGTGCCTCGTTCTCACCGCACCTCAATTATCAGGCGCTGGCAGACTTTTTTGTCCTTGGTTATCCGCTATTGCCGTCGACCTTTTTCCGTGAATGCACTGAATTAACGCCCGGTTCCTGGCTGGAAGTCTCAGGCGAAAAACGAACCTCGGGCAGGTTTTGGAATTGGCAACGCGAGGAGGAAAGTTGGAACGAAGAAAACGCGTTAGAACAAACTGAAGCCGCGTTAGTCGAGAGTTTGAGTGAACATTTGAACTCAGACGTTCCCGTTGGAGCGTTTTTAAGCGGGGGAATCGATTCATCACTTCTGGTGGCGCTGCTTACTAAAGAGCTTGATACCCGGCTCGACACTTTCAACGTGAAGTTTGGTGAAGCAGCCTACGACGAGTCGCCTTACGCACGCGAAGTCGCGAAGAGATTTAATACCCAACACCATGAGATCTCTTTAGCCGGATCAAGCGCGGACTTAGGTTTGGTGGCGACCATCCTTGATCAATTCGATCAACCTTTTGGCGATTCATCTGCAATCCCAACTTATTTGATTTGTCGTGAGATACGACAACACGTAAAGGTGGTTATCGGTGGCGATGGCGGAGACGAGATGTTTGGTGGGTATCCGCGCTTTCGATATGCCGACGTCGCAAAGAAGTTGTCCTCGGCGCCGGAGTGGATTCGCGGAAGCGCGGCTTGGCTTTCAGAAACTTTTCAGCCGCTTTCAGGAGAGCGCTCGCGACAGTTGCGCCGTCTCTTTCGTGCAGCGGATAGCCAGAGTTCAGGCAGGCTGCTCGCCCTCTCGTGCTACACATTTCCAGAAAATCTTGCTGACATCTTTCATCCCGAGGTGTTGCACGAATTCGCTGACTACTGTCCCTCGCTGGCTCCGGCCTCGGGAGATTTAAGGAACCCCGGTGGTGCGGAATTCATAGACGCAACCGTGAATTTTGCCTTGCCTGGTGACTACCTCCGCAAAGTCGACTGCATGAGTAGTGCTCATGGTCTTGAAGTTCGCGTTCCGTTCCTCGGCAACCAGGTGCTCGATTGCGCGGCGCAGATTCCACATCGACTGAAATACGACGGTAAAGACAACAAGCTTTTGCTTCGGCGGTTGGCGAAAAAGTATTTGCCCGCCTCGGTTGTTAACAAACCAAAAGCAGGCTTTGGTATTCCATTGGACTCATGGCTTGGTCGAAGTGGACGAGAAGAACTTCAGAGCATTCTTTGTTCAACGTCTGCGAAGATTCGCGATTTTATTCGCGCGGAATATTTGGCAGAAATTCTCGACGGCTTTGTTAGCTCACAGTGGGACAAGTCAAAGCTCAGCCGCTTCAACCTATACCAACAGGTCTATTTCCTTTTCGGGTTTGAGCGTTGGCTCCAACGCTGGACACCAGCTTACTAACCAACAACAAACTTCCGATGCTTCGTGTCTTACAAGTTATTCCGGCGACTCCGGGGAATGGCTTTGGAATGATCTTCGCCAAACGTCAGGCGTCATCAATCCAACAGGCCGGTGTTGAGATAGATGTTTTCTTTTTGACCTCGCGCGTTTCACCTACATCACTTTGGAAAGAGTGGGGAGAACTTCGCAAAAGAATTCGAGAGTTCAAACCAGACCTGATCCATGCGCACTACGGAACGATGACCGCCTTTCTCTGTGCTTTCGGCACTGCTACTCCTTTAGTGGTCACGTACCGCGGAAGTGATCTCAATCCAACCCGAAGCGTCAGTCGATTGCGTTCGATCTGGGGTCGAGTACTTTCACAACTCGCAGCACTGCGGGCTTCTGCCATCATCTGTGTCAGCCGCGGTTTAAAGCAGAGATTGTTTTGGTGCCGCTCGCGAGTAACCGTGATACCCAGCGGAGTGAATCTTGAACTCTTCTCGCCGCAACAGCGAGATGAGGCGCGGTCGACACTCGGTTGGTCCAACACTGAAGAAGTCGTTTTGTTTAATTGCGGCGTAACACCGCGAGTCAAGCGACTTGACTTGGCGCGCTCTGCCTTTGACTTTGCGAGTCAACATCGCCCGAATCTGCGATTGGTGGTCCTGGAGGGTGCAACAGATCCGAAATTGGTCCCGGTTTATTTAAACGCCTCTGATTGTTTGCTGTTCACCAGCGACAATGAAGGGTCACCGAACATTGTTAAAGAAGCGCTTGCTTGCAATCTTCCCATAGTGTCTGTTGAGGTTGGCGACGTCGTCGAAAGAGTAGCTGGAGTACATCCCACGAAAGTTGTTAGTCGTGACCCGCAACAGCTTGGTGAAGCTCTTCTGGAAATTCTCTCGATTGCGGAGCGTTCGAACGGACGCGAAATCGTAGCCAGCATCTCGGAAGACAAGTTGGCACAGATCATCAAAGGCATCTACCAGTCGGTCGTCGATAGCAAACCTTTCCGAGCCAACCTGCGCCTTCAGAGAGGAACGCGATAACGCATTTATGGAACATATCGCAGTTCTGACAATTGCCACGCTCGTCATCGCACTCCTTTCTGTTCTCGTTTGGAGAAAGACGAAGAGTGTCGCCTTCATTATCGGATTTGGATTTCTTTATTTTTGGACCCTCTACGGTGCATGGTTCACGATCACTGACAGTTTGGAAGGTGAGAAGGGCGAACGTTATCAATACCTGTTTTTCAAACTCTTCCCCATCTACATCGATGACGATTACCTATGGACATTGATCGTCTACGCGCTTTTCGTGATCGTCATTCAGTTAACCGTGCTCTATTTTGCGAGACTTCCAGAGGAAGAAATTTTACCGGAACGACCGCTGCGACTTTCCCACCTTAAAGTGATAGTCATCGCTGGTGTATCTGGGTTGTTGAGTTTTCTGATCATCCGTCCATCACTGGCTGCTGCTGCCGAGCTTAGTGCAAGTGGTTATGCTTATGTTCGCGAAGGCAACGCTCAGATTCCACTATTTACTCTTCATCAAATTCTGAACCGAGTCGCCCTGATTCCAGTAATGATTGGTTTGGCAGTTTTCTTTGGTGGCCGCGATAACAAATACATTGTTGGTAAACAAACCGTACTCGCATTCGTCGGCTATATGTGTGTGCTGACCGGTATGGTGGTGCTGTGTGTACTCCTCGGAAATCGCAATGAACTCGTCTTCGCCTTCGCGGCGGGCGGTTTGTTCTACCTGGCAAATACTCTCAAGCCCAACAGGATGATCCTGGCCGGAATAGGCGCTGCCGGTCTTGTAGCACTCGTAATAGTGAAGCTGTATCGCGATGGCGTTTTTAGTGGTTCAGGAGGCCTGCAGACGATTGGCTTCCAAGCGTTTATTGAAACAATAAAAAGTAATGAAGCGTTCGCTGCGCACTTCTCACTGTACGGTGCAATTCACAAGGCGGTGCCCTTCACGTACGGCTCGAGTTTTCTAACGCTACTGCTCTCCGCTGTTCCTCGTAATTTTTGGCCGGACCGTCCGGACGATATCTACGGTTACTACGCTGAACATGTCGGTGCGATTGACGACCAGGGTTATTCGATTCACCACGCAACAGGTTGGTATCTGAACTTTGGCGTTCCCGGTGTGATCCTGGGTGCATTCATCTTTGGTTTGATTTGGGCAGCACTCTTCAATGCTTTCTACCGACCTAAACAGAAGGCGGTGTTCGCAACCCGAGTCTTCACGACTGTTTGTTTTTGGACGTTTACTTCGGCGCTGCCCATGGTCATCCGAGCGGGTCCTGAAGCTTACAAGAATGTTGTCATTCAAGCCTTTCTCATTCCAGTTGTTGTGTTGATGATTGCGAGTTTGAAGATTGCGGTCAAAGCAAAAGGTCCCGCTTTGGTTATCGATAGCAAACGACGTCAGATTCTTCATCCGCTCAGAAAAATTCAAAGCTTACCTAGACGATTAGGAGTGTCGTAAGTGACAACAAATATCGCGCTGATTGGAATGGGTTACTGGGGGCCGAAGTTGGCCCGAAACCTGATGGCTCTACCAGGTGCGCATTTACATTCGATATGTGAGCTGAGGCCCGATCGGGTAAAGGACTTTAGTGACGAGCTTCCAGGTGTCAACTTTGTTTCGGATTTCGACGCAACCCTCAACAATCCAGACGTTGACGCGGTCGCAATCGTGACACCTGCCGAAACGCATTTCACACTAGCGCGCCAGGCCTTACTTGCCGGGAAAGACGTATTCGTCGAGAAGCCATTGGCACTTCAGTACGAAGAGGGAGCCGAATTAGTAAGACTCGCGAGAGAACACCAGCGGATTTTGATGGTGGGCCACTTGTTGGAGTATCACCCCGCGATTGTGCGTCTGAAAGAACTAGTTAAGAGCGGCGAGCTCGGACGAATTCGTTACATCTATTCCAATCGTCTAAGCCTCGGCAAGATTCGACGTGAGGAGAACATTCTTTGGAGTTTTGCTCCCCACGACATCGCAGTGATTCTGCGAATGATCGGAGACTTGCCATATCAAGTACTGGCGTGCGGTGGTGGTTATGTTCAAGCGAATATCGCTGACGTTACTGTGACGAACCTGCTTTTTGATAACGGCGTACGTGCCCACATCTTCGTGTCCTGGTTGCATCCTTTCAAAGAGCAGCGCCTGGTCGTTGTTGGCTCGAAAAAGATGGCGAGCTTCGACGACGTTAGCAAGCGGCTGGTTGTTTACGACCAAAGAGTGGATTTGAAAGAAGGGGAACCAGTGCCGGTTCGTGGTGAAGGACAAGAAGTGGGCTTTTCACAGGATGAACCGTTGAGGCTGGAATGCGCGGCGTTTGTCGAGGCAATTAAAACAAGAACGCCGCCGCTTACGGACGGATTAAGCGGACTCAGAGTCCTGCGGGTTTTACAAGCAGCTCAACGTTCTTTAATCACAAACGGTCAAATGGTGGAGGTGCCGGCTGAAAGTTGGACTCCGCTTTCGGTGGTTAGAAATACTGCAAAGACGGCCTAAAACATGTCATACATCGATTCAACAGCACAAATCGGAACTGGATGCTCAATCGGCCACGGAGTAGTCATTGAAGAGAACGTCGTCATCGGCGATGGATGCCTGATCGATCATCACGCGGTCATTCGCGCCGGCACTCAGGTTGGACCAGGATGCCGCATAGGTGAAAGCGCAGTGCTTGGTCGAGCGCCGCAACCAGCACCGACCAGCGTTAACAAGTCGAGCGGTGATCTTTCTCCACTCCGATTAGGAGAAGGCTGCATCGTAGGTGCGCAGGCGGTTATCTATCGTGGAACCGAGATTGGTCAGGAATGTTTAATTGCCGATCTTAGTTTTGTCCGCGAAAACACGGTCATTGGCGACTTTGTGATCATCGGCGCTCACGTGACGGTTGAAAACAAAGTTCGAATCGGTTCCTACACGAAAATCCAAACCGGCGCTTACATAACTGCCGCAACAACGATCGAAGATCATGTTTTCATCGCTCCCTGTGTTGTGACGACGAATGACAACTTTATGGGACGAACGGAAGAACGCTTCAAACATTGGGGCGGTGCCGTAATCAAACGGGGTGCTCGAGTGGGAGCTAATGTGACGTTGTTACCAAACATACTTGTAGGTGAAGAGGCATTCGTTGCCGCCGCCAGCATCCTTACGAAAGGCGTTCCAGATAAAACACTCGTCATGGGTAGCCCGGCAAAGTACAAGCGCGATGTTCCGGAAAATGAGTGGTCCAAGAATGGGAAAGTACAAAAATGATTCCAGCACTAGATCTCAAACAGCAATACCAAAGTATTAAGGGTGAAATTGACGTGGCAATCCAGGAAGTCCTGGAGAGTACGCAGTTCATTCTCGGTGGCGAAGTCAAAGATCTTGAAGAACGCATCGCTGCTTATTGTAAGTGCCATTTTGGAATTGGAGTGGGCTCGGGAACCGATGCTCTGCGCCTTTCGTTGGCGGGGATCGGGTTAGGACCGGGCGATGAAGTCATCACTACACCGTTCACCTTCGTGGCGACAGCGAACACGATCTCACATACCGGCGCGCGTCCCGTTTTCGTAGATATTGATCCGAAAACTTACAACATCGACGCTGAAGCAATTGAACGAGCGATCACTCCACATACGAAGGCTATCGTTGCGGTTCATTTATACGGACAGTCGTGTGAAATGGATCGGATCATGGAGCTGGCCAAAGAGCACGGTGTGTTGGTTATTGAAGACTGTGCCCAGGCAATCGGCGCCACTTATCGTTCTCAACCAACGGGTTCATTCGGAATTTCGGGGTGTCTAAGTTTTTTCCCTTCAAAAAATCTCGGTGCGTATGGCGACGGCGGAATGGTGGTCACGGATGATGCAGAATTCGCGGAAACCATCGACGTATTGCGAAGGCAAGGCGGGAAGAAAAAGTATTTCCACGAAGTTTTGGGTTTCAACAGTCGACTCGATGCATTGCAAGCAGCGATTTTGAAAGTAAAGCTCGGTTATCTGGACGAGTGGAACAAAGGGCGTCGCACAGTCGCGCAACGTTACAACGAGTTGCTTGCAGATTTGCCACTGGTTGTTCCGTACGAAGCGGATGATTGTTATCACGTCTATCATCAGTACACGATTCGAGTGAAGGATCGTTCATCGCTGGCTGCGCATTTGAAGGAGGCCGGTATTGCGACGAACATCTACTACCCAGTGCCGCTTCATAAGCAACCTCTTTACGCCGAGTGCGCCTCGCTCACGTTGCCTCATTCTGAAAGCGCCGCGGAAGAGGTTCTGTCACTGCCAATTTTTCCGGAATTGAGCACCTCTGATCAGGAATTCATTGCAGACAACATCAAGAGTTTCTTCCATGGTAAATAGTGAGCAATCACTGCCTTTTGTCTCAGTAGTAATGCCGATTCGCAACGAGGAAAAAGCGATCTCCAGATCACTCCTCGCGGCGCTTAATCAAGACTACCCGGCAAATTTACTAGAAGTAGTTATAGCTGATGGAATGTCCGAGGACCGGACTCGAGAGGTTATTCAGGGTATTGCCGACGTAGACGGTCGAGTGCGTGTGGTGGATAACCAAAAGCGGATTATGGCATCCGGCTTTAATACCGGACTCGAGCATGCGAAGGGCGATGTGATCGTTATGATGGGCGGACATTCTGAAATGGCTCCAGATTTCGTGAGCGTCTGCACTTCAGCACTCCTCGAAGATCGCGCAAAGTGTGTTGGTGGCACGATCGAAACAATTTGCAGTACCGGCGTCGGCCGTGCAATTGCGCTAGCGATGACTTCCACTTTTGGCGTCGGTGACTGTGCTTTTCGAACGGGGACAAAAGAACGGAAGTTCGTGGATACCGTAGCTTTCGGAGCATATACGCGTGATGCGTTTTCACTTGTTGGAAAGCTCGATGAAGAATTTGTCAGGGCGCAGGATTGCGAGTTTAACTATCGTCTAAGAAAACGAGGCGCAGAGATTATGTTTGTGCCTGAACTGCTAACGCGATACTTCAGCCGAGCTTCACTCCACACTCTTTGGCGTCAGTACTATGGGTACGGTTTCTGGAAGGCGCGCATCATGCAGAAGCATTCGCGTCAAATGAGACCTCGCCATTTCGTGCCAGCTGCCTTTGTCCTTGCGCTGTTTGTGTCAGCCTTGCTTGCGCCATTTTCTTTCTTTGGTCAATTGATGTTTGGCGCGGTTGCTGGTTCTTACCTGATCGCGAATCTTGCGGCTTCAGTCCTTGCCGTTCGTAACGGCGACTGGAAACTGTTTCCGTTGCTGCCGATCGCTTTTTCGATTCTCCATATTTCATATGGTCTAGGTTTCCTTTGTTGTCTGATTAAGTACTGGAACAGTTGGGGAGACCGAAGTATCGCTTCATCTACAACACAAGAAGCGCCTGCAACCCAAAGTTAAAATTGGCAAGCTTTGTGATGAAAGACGAACAACGAACAAGAACGGGCGGAGAGAAATGAACGAAGGGAATAATCTGGTGACTGGCGGGACGGGCTTCGTCGGCCGGCATTTAGTGGAAACGTTGCGGT
>Ga0070671_100003817_pt1 | contig 11831 bp, 6 predicted proteins | sample KBSS73metaG_FD_65341 | JGI IMG/M metagenome (GOLD analysis project Ga0070671, IMG submission 65341) | Switchgrass rhizosphere microbial communities from Kellogg Biological Station, Michigan, USA - KBS S7-3 metaG | ecosystem: Host-associated > Plants > Roots > Rhizosphere > Soil ...
CCGGGCTCGATGGTGAAGACCATCCCAGGCTTGAGCACTGCTGGATACTGTGCTGGGTCGTGTACGTCAATGCCGACCATGTGGCCCAGACCGTGTAGCCAGTATTTGCCCAGGGGCTGCCCGTGTAGATCCTTGCCATGCGTGTTGATGTAGTTATAGGCAACGGCGTCGAGTGTGTCGGGGTCGCGATGACTGAAGTCATTGATCTTCGACTTGCCGACAACAAAAGCATCGATGGCAGCTTTCTGCGCGCCAAGAACCACGTTATAAATCTCGCGCTGACGCGCTGTGAAGTGTCCGTTCGCAGGGACGGTGCGCGTGATATCCGATGCATACATCGAGTACTCGCAGGCAGCATCGACAACAACGACATCACCATCCTCGATGGAGCCCACATTTTCAGAGTAGTGAAGGATGGTTGAATTGATGCCGGTTCCGACGATCGGAGCGTAGGATGGCCGTTCGCATCCCTTCCTGTACCAGGAGGCCGTCATCGCGCCGGCGATGGCGCGCTCGGTTTCTCCAGGCTTAACCGCCTTCATCATTTCGCGCTGGCCTGCGATGGAGGCTGCAGAGGCTTTTTTGAGCAACTCGATCTCGCCAGCGTCTTTCAATTCACGGAGCGGCATGGTCAGGGTCGTCACGTCTTTAGGTTCGGGCGCTGTCATACCAAGTGTCGCAGCAGTGAATTCAAGAAGCGACTCGGCTGCTTTGACGTGGGGTTGCATCCAGACATTCAAAACGAGGCGGCGATCATCTTCGATGAGCTTGTTGAGATCGCCCGCGAAATTTGTCATGGGCTCGACATTGTCCACCCCGGTAGCTCGGGCCACCGCGGGAGTCGATGCGTCCATTTTTGCGCCGGTGTACCGCTCCAAGCGCAGGTTTCGCGTAGGCAGAAAGAGGATCTCTTTGTATTCGCGCGCGCGTGCCGGTTGACCCTGGTGTTCCGTTGCATCCGCTCGACCGACGATCAGGAGAGCGGCGCCGGGCTCGTTCCAACCGGTGAGGTAATAGAAGTCGGAATCCTGGCGATACGGATCGAAGTCCAGCACCGGCTCTTCGGCAGCGAAAAGGATCGCGACTCCGCCATTCAGTTCATTGGCAAGCGCGATACGCCGAGCGTGGTAGTCGGCTGCCGATTGTTTTTCAAGAGCTGGTGCAACGGAGAGCGCGGCGAACAAAAAACAGGCCACCGCCGAAACCCGGGAAAAATTCATTTCAGTATTGTTGCGCGTCACGGCGGCAGACGCCAAGATTCACGTGACGAAGAGAATATTTACTGACTACAAGGCGGCGACGATAGCGCCAGAGGGGTAGTTTTCTTCAGCTTGTTTACTGAGGCGAGCTTCCTCTTCATCAAGCAACTGGAGGAAGACACGTGCAGGAACAGGACGGCCGAACAGCCATCCCTGTGCGTGAATATCCTGATGGCTGGCGGCGAAATAGTCTGCCTGCGGCTTGGTCTCGATACCCTCCACGACGACCCGGAGCTTGAGAGTCTCGGCCATGGTGAGGATCTGCGGGAGGATCGACACCGTGACAGCGTCTGTCCCAATTGCCTTCGTGAAGGCCTTGTCGATCTTGATGGCGTCGACTGAGAGGTCGTGCAGGTAAGCGAGGCTTGAATAGCCCGTACCAAAATCATCGATCGCAACGTAGTGGCCTCTCTGGCGGAGGCGAAGAATGGTGTTGCGAGCGACCTGCTGACGCGCAGTATAGCTTTCGGTGATCTCGACTCCAAGATTGCGGGGCGAAACCTCAGCATCGCTAAGCTGCTTGTCGAGCATTGGAATGAAATCGTTATCGGCCAGGTCAGCAGCAGCGATATTGATGTTGACTCGGAAAGTTGGACGCGCGCGAAGCGTTGCGCTGAAGTCGCGGAGCGCGTGACGAAGGACGAGTTTGGTGATCTCGTTGACGAACCCCTTCTCTTCGGCGATCTTCACAAATACATCGGGGCTGACAACGTTCTTGTATTCATCGGTCCAGCGGACGAGTGCCTCTGCTTCCGCGATGTGACCGGTGGAAAGATCGACAATCGGCTGATAGACGACCGTAAGCGCGTCAGCGCGAATGGCGCGGATGAGCTGCTGTTCCACGCTCTTGTTCCGGCTGTAGAGCATGGGGAAAAGCAGACCGGAGAGACTTCCGAAGAGGGCTCCCAGCGCCATGAATACCATCGAGTAACCCCGATTCATCATGAGCGCATTCGGAATCGATATCGAGGTCGTCAGACAGGTCCGAATATCCTGGGAACACTGGGTAGCGTAGAGAGTGTCACCCACCTTCTGTTTGCCCTGCTTCACGATCACGTTCGACGGAACGCTGGTCGTATCGCCGATCAACTGTCCCGCATCGCTGGCGTGGGCATCCATCGCGGTCACCGTGAAATGCATTGGAGGCGCCGTGAGGGAAAGGAAGTTGTAGGGGTTGTAGACGATGAAGGATTCGCCATGCTGCGCGGCAATTACGTTCTGATCGTCCACTCTGAAAGGAGCAAGGTTCTTATAGAGCTTCGTGCCGTTTTGCTCGGTTATGAAAGGCGCGTATCGTTCGACCGCCAGCGGGTTACGACCCGAAGTCGTAGAGCAATCGATGCGCCCATTGCGCATGCGACCCGCGGCCTTCAGGAATTGCGACTGGAAGATCAGCTGGCGAAAGTACTCGATCTCCGCGTCCGAACAGAGCGAATAGGGCGAGCCATTCATCGTCTCCAGCATTGCCCGCGATTCCGTCGTGGAGGCTATCGTCTCAAGGAGAATGCGGTGTGCATGCTGGTCGAGGCGGACCTGAGCCCGGCGGAGTGCATAAGCCTGACCGAGCAGATAGCCGCCCAGCGCCCCGGCTGAGGCGAGAACGATCGTCGACACAACTGCGACGAGAACACGCTGGAAGAGAGTCCGCATATCTGAACTCCAGCAATTATTCCGGGAACCAGGGCCGATTACTGCACCCCGATAGTGGTACTCACGTGGCTCCGGGGTACTAGCGATGTAACTTATTGATTTTGAATGCCAAATGCGCATTACTTCGGGTCACAGGGCTATTCATTTCAGAGTGGATGAAACGGTTTACAACTAAAGGGCAGGGGGAAGACAAAAGGCCGCCCCCATTGAGCCCCGCAACAAGAGATTCGCAGCATCGAAGCGCGTTCGTGAACGGTGGGCCGTTGAATTTCCACGCGAAAGGCCGTATTCTAAATAAGCGAACGAGTTTGTCCGCCTGTGTTGCCCGTGGGTAAGCCGGGGTGGCGGAGAGATGAGTGGGCTTATAGCCCACTTTTTATTTGGTGCGAATTTGCCCGGGGCCGCCGCCGAGATTGACCGGGAACTCCTTTTAAATGAGTATGCAAGGCGGCTTTGAATGATGACTGCGACTGTGCAGGAAATTCGGAAGGCTGCCGAACGCGTGGCTGCCTCACACGGACTGGATGTAGTGGACTTGGAGCTTTCCGGCCCGGCGAAGGAAAGAGTATTGAGGGTCTTTCTCGAGAAGAATGAGGAAGGCAGAAGGCAGTTGAAAGCGCAGATTGCCGCCGGGACCGAAGGGCTTCCCGAGCGGCTGGTGGAAGGCAAGTTGAGTATTGAACAGCTTTCAGGTGTGACTCACGAGGACTGCGCAGCTTTTAGCCGCGACTTTGGAGTTCTGCTGGATGTGGAAGACCTGGTTCCCGGAGGCGACTACACGCTTGAGGCGAGTTCGCCGGGGCTGGATCGGAAGTTGTCGAAGCCGGAGGAGTTTCAGCGTTTTGCGGGGTGCCTTGTGAAAGTGCAGACGTTCGAGCCAATACGCAATAACCGGCACTGGAGAGGCCGGCTCGATGCGGGCTCGGGCAAAATCATCACGCTTGATCTTGCGGCCATGCATCAGAACAGCAAGAGCCGCAAAGCAGGCGTTGACAAGGTGGAGATCCCTCTCGAGAACATCGAGAAGGCGGAGCTGATCCCGGAGATATAGGCGCGATCGCGCGCAGGTGCAGGGTCGAATTCGCCGAGAACTCCTGAACAACAATTTACGAAATGCGACCAGTCGCAGGGCTGGGTCGCCGGAAGAATCGAGAGAGTAAGAAGAGTATGGCCAGCGCTTTATATCAAAGTATCGAACTCCTGAGCCGCGAAAAGGGCATTGAGCCCCAAATCGTGGTTGGCGCCGTGGAAGAGGCGATTGCTCTTGCCACCCGCAAGTACTACAAGACCCAGGAGAACATGCGCGGAGAACTGAACAAGGACACGGGCGAGATTACTGCCTATGTCTACAAGACCGTTGTGCCCGACGATGACGAGCTTGAAGATCCCGTCAACCAGATCACCCTGGAAGAAGCAAACGAGCTTGCTCCCGGAGTGGAAGTTGGCAGCGAGATCCGCATGTACAAGGACACTACGCCCCTGGGCCGCATCGCCGCGCAGCTGGCGAAGCAGGTGATCTTTCAGAAGGTTCGTGAAGCTGAGCGCGACACGGTCTTCCAGGAATATGCCCATCGCGAAAAGGAAGTCCTGAATGCAACGGTGAAGCGCCTTGAAGGACAGGACACCATCTTCGACCTGGGCAAAGCCGAAGCCCGCTGCCCGAAACGGGAGCAATCGCGGCTGGAGCAGTTCACAGTGGGCGAGCGTGTGCGCGTGGTTCTGCTGAAGGTAGATCGCGCCGCGAAAGGTCCGCAGGTGATCGTGTCGCGGGCAGCGCCGGAACTTGTTCAGAACCTGTTCCAGTCGGAAGTGCCTGAGATTTACGACAACACCGTCGTGATCCGCGCGATTGCCCGCGAGGCAGGCGAACGTACGAAGATCGCAGTCCAGAGCCGCGATAAGGACGTCGACCCAGTGGGCGCCTGCGTGGGTATGAAGGGCATGCGCGTGCAGTCGATCATTCGCGAGCTTCGCGGAGAGAAGATCGACATCATCGAGTTCAGCGAAGAGATCACGACTTTCGCTGAGAAGGCGTTGCAGCCGGCAAAGGTAAGCCGGGTTTCCATCACCGATCTGACCGACAAGCAGCTCGAAGTGATTGTGGACGATACGCAGCTTTCGCTGGCGATTGGCAAGAAAGGCCAGAACGTCAGGCTGGCAGCCAAACTTCTCGGCTGGAAGATCGACATCAAGAGCGAAGAGGAGAAGCGGCAGGAAGTGGAGCAGCAGATGCAGGCTCTCACTGGCGGTCCCTCTACTCCGATCGAGCAGGTTACCGAGTTGGGAGCGGGCATCATCGAGAAGCTGGTTGCCGCAGGCATCACGACCGTTGAATCGTTGGCGGATATGACACCTGAGGAGCTCGAGGAGATTCCCGGTATCGGCGAGAAGACGCTGGAGCGCATCAGCGTGGCGGTTCGCCACTACTTTGGGCACTTCGAGGAAGGCGAGGAAGCGCCAGCCGGTGAAGGCGGGATTGGCATTGCAGGTGCTCCGGAGGCTGAGGGCAGCGATGAGCCAGCCGCATTGACTGCTGCTGCGGATACGGAGAACGTCTCCGATGGTGAATCGGAAATAGAGACCCCCGAGGCGGCAGCGGGAACAGCTGAAGCCGAAATTGAGAATTCGCAAGAGGTGCTGGAAGAGGCGGAGGACGGCGGAGAGACCGCGGAAGAGCTCGCCATCGCCAATGTTCCGGTATCGGATGAAGAGAATACGAGAGATGACGAAGAGGGCGGCGCTTAAATGCGTCGCGCTCTTCAACACCATTCAAGCGATAATGGTGGTGACACAAACTTCCAATGCCATGAGGTAGCTATGAGCGACTAAGGGCTTTGGGCAGCACATTCTGAAAAGAGGCGGATGAGCAAGGTTCGAATTAACGATCTCGCGCGCGAGTTGGAAGTCAAGAGCAGGCAGATCCTCGATGTGCTCGCGGAACTCAGTCTGGGTGAAGGCAAGACACACTCGAGTTCGATCGAAGACCACGAAGCTGACAAGGTTCGCGCGCAATTCCAGCATGGATCGCGCCCCGCCGGTCACGGTTCGTCTTCGCGCGCATCCCAGTCGATTACTCCGAAAATCGATCTTTCCCACGTTTCCAAGCCCGGGGACGTGATGAAGGCCATTCTGGCCAAAAAGCAGGAACAAGAGGCAGAAGCTCGCAAGAGCATGGTACCGCCGAGCAAGGCGGCAACACCCGTTGTTGCAATGGCTCCGGCGAAACCTGCCGCACCGGCAACGCCTGCTGCCGCAGCACCTCCGGCTGCTCCCGCGCGTCCAGAGCCGCGCAAAATCGTTCCTCAGCCCAGGCCTGCACCCGCAATTGTCCCGCCGTCGACTCCGGCCATCGCTTCGAGGCCCCCTGCCGGGGCCGTTGTCGCCAAGGCCCCTGCTGGAGCAGTAGCTGCGCGTCCAGTCGTGACGGTGGTTCCTCCACAAAACGTGGTGGTAAGACCGCCCGTAATCGTACCTCCCTCTCAGGCGCCGCAGCCCAAACCGGCAGCCCCTGAACAGGCACCCGCAGCAGCGAAGCCTGTGGCGGTAGCGCCGAAACCCGCTGCGGCGGCTCCGGTCACGCCTGCTCCTTCGGCACCGGAAAAGCCAGAGATCGCTGCATCGGCTGCAACGACGCCGACACCAGCGGCAGCTGCGCCAGTTGCGCCTATCAAGGAAGCACCGGCGGAGCCCGTTGCTCCTGCTGCCGTTGCTCCGACCGCACCAGAGACGAGGACTCCAGAGCCGCCTCCTGCACCCGCGGCCCCTGCGCCGAGGCGTGTGGTGATGCCGCAGACCGGACCGCGTCCTGTATACAAGGCGCCACCGGTGGCCGCTGCAACCGCGGCTCCGCCTTCGCCACAAGGTGGAGGCATTCAGCGCGGCAAACCAATCTTTGACCGGAGGCCCACAGGCGCTCCCGGCGGATTCCAGCAGCGCACACCGGGCGCTCCGAGCCAGTTCCCGGGCGCAGGCCCGCGTCCGAAGCATCCGACACGCACAGGCTTCGCAGGTCCTGGCGGACCTGGCGCCCCAGGCGGCCGTCCCGGATTTGGCGCACGTCCCGGATTTGGTGCTCCACGCCCAGGCGGTTTTGCGGGAGCACGCCCGGGCGGCGGCGCTCCGCCGACCGGAGAAGCACCGCGACCGCAACGCGCCTCGAACAATCGAGGTCGTCGCAGTGGCCAGCAGTATCCGAAGACCAAGGAAGGCCCGATGAAGGGCTTTGTGCCACCTCCGCGTTTTGGTGGCGCAGCGAACTTCAGCGACGAGCCACTTCCAATTACGCGTGAGATCACCGTGACGGAAGGCATCAGCGTAAAGGACCTTGCGGAGAAGCTTGAAATCCGCGCCAAGGACCTGATCGCGATCCTGCTGATGCGCGGTGTTTTCGTAACGGTCAACCAGTCGCTCGACGCTGAGATGGTGAAAGATGTGGCGGCGAAATTTGGCGCTGCCGCAACCGTAATCAGCTACGAAGAAGAACTCGAAAATCAGGCAATCGAAGAAGTTCTCGACACGGAGAAGACTGACTTTATCGAGCTATCGCGCGCTCCCGTGGTCACAGTCATGGGCCACGTCGATCACGGCAAGACTTCGCTCCTCGACGCGATCCGGGAAACCGATGTTGCGGCCGGCGAAGCTGGCGGCATTACGCAGCACATCGGAGCCTACAAGGTGCGGTTCACCAAGGAAGGCTCTCCGGCATCGGGACGCGAGATCGTCTTCCTCGATACTCCGGGCCACGAAGCATTTACCCGCATGCGTGCCCGCGGCGCGAAGGTTACGGATATTGTCGTCATCGTGGTGGCAGCAGATGACGGCGCAATGCCCCAAACCATCGAAGCCATCGACCATGCCAAGGCGGCCGATGTACCAATCATCGTCGCGGTAAACAAGATCGATAAGCCTGAAGCGAATCCCGATCGCGTGATGAAGCAGCTGGCTGATCGCGGCCTCACTCCCGACGAATGGGGCGGCGAAACTCCGTATGTAAAAGTCTCTGCGAAGAAACGCGAAAACCTCGATCGGCTGCTTGAGATGATCTGCCTCGTCTCTGACATCAAAGCTCCGAAAGCGACCCCGGGCCGCAAGGCTGTTGGTTCGGTTCTCGAGGCGAAACTCGATCGCGGACGCGGCGCAGTGGCTACCGTACTGGTGCAGGATGGAACTCTGCACCTGAATGACAGCTATATCGTCGGTAACACCTTCGGTAAGGTCCGTGCCATGTTCGACGATCGCGGGCGGCCGCTTGAAGAAGCCGGCCCGTCGACGCCGGTCGAAGTACTCGGCCTCGAATCCATGCCGGACTCCGGCGACACTTTCCTCGTGGTTGCGGATCGCGACAAGGCAAAGGGCATTGCGCAATACCGCAAGATGAAGGAACGCGAAGCCCAGCTTGCCAAGAGCTCGCGTGTCTCGCTGGAAGGACTGGCGGAACAGATTCGCCAGGCTGGCGTGAAAGACCTACCGCTCATCATCAAGGGCGACGTGACCGGTTCGGTGGAAGTGCTCGCCGATTCGCTAGTTCGCATGTCGACCGAGAAGGTACGCGTGAAGGTGATTCACTCCGGTGTGGGTTCAATCACTGAAAGCGACGTCCTGCTGGCAACGGCTTCGAACGCGATCATCATCGGCTTCAACGTGCGCCCAGAGCGCAAAGCCGGTGAACTGGCGCAGCAGGAAGGGATCGAAGTTCGGCTGCACTCCATCATCTACGAGTTGCAGGATGAAATGCGTCTGGCCATGCTGGGTCTCCTCGATCCAACGTTCAAGGAGAACTACGTGGGCCGCGCCGAGGTGATCAACGTCTTCCGCATTCCGAAGGTTGGCACCATTGCCGGCTGCCGCGTGCAGGACGGCGTGATCCGCCGCGATTCCGAGGTGAAGGTCATGCGCGGAGGCGAGCAGGTGTACAAGGGTAAGATCGGCTCGCTCAAGCGCTTCAAGGATGATGCACGCGAAGTGACCAATGGCATGGAGTGCGGCATCGGGCTGGGCGGATTCTCTGACTTGAAGGAAGGCGACCTGGTCGAAGCCTTCTCGACAGAAAAACTAGCTGCCGACCTGGGGCAACTGACTTCAGCGAAAGCATAAGTTCACTACATCACCAAATCAGGCCCGCTTCTCGTAGGAGAGGCGGGCCAATTTCTTTTCGTTGGAAAAATCTGAACACTCTGTCCCGGGCCTCCGTCTTAGGGTATGAACAACGCGGACCTGGACCCTGGAGTTAGGATTTCAGGGTTGCCGGTGAGGAGTTCGCAGACTTTGGACCCAGGCGCAGACGCGGAGTTTTCGGCGCTCGTACAGCGCCAGCGAAAATAGCCGCTCACTACTTACCATCTCGAATTCGTCGTGTAGGAACTCAGCAAGGAGGGCAAGCCCACCAACAGCCGCACCTATACGACGACCCTCAGCACCGACTCGCACGGACCTGCATCGATTCGCACCAATTTCAAAATCCCAATCGTTGTTAGCGAAACATCTTCGAATAACGCCAGTTCACCGAATGTGCAGTTCCAATATCAGGATATTGGTGTCAACATCGATGCGATGCGTGCGCGCGAAGTCGGCCATCAACTCTCAGTCGATCTCACCGCAAATATCACGAGCGTAGCGGAAAACCTCGATGCCAGACTTCATGAGCCGATCATTCGTCAGAACAAGTGGCAAGCGGTCGTACTTATCCCAATCGGCAAGGCAACCGTGTGTTCACGTCCGACGCTCTCGATTCCAAGGGAAGCATGCAACGGGTCGTCACGGCCACGCCATTGCAATAACGATCGAAATGGAGCGCTTCCGAGAGTCGAGAATATCCGGCAGGTTTGGTTGCATCTAGGCTGCGGCAGCAGCAGCGCCGGCCAGGAATCCGCGTCTCTTTACAAAGGAGCCTCATATGTGCATCGGGCTTCAGATGCCATGTAAATCGAGCAGTTTGCATTCGATCCACCGCGCCCTCATTCAAACTCTGAACCGCTGAATTGTAGTCAATTTAGCGCACAACCCGTACTTAGGTTGGGGCGTCCTACTGGGAAGAGAACGGATAAAAGCAGGAGGAGAAGCATGTCTTCAGAGTTGCGAGGAAAGAAGATCGCGATCCTAGCTACAGATGGATTTGAGCAGGTTGAGCTCACAGAACCACGCAAGGCACTCAACAACATGGGCGCCACAACCGTGGTGATTGCGCCGAAGAATGGAGAGATCAAGGGCTGGAACAAGAAGGACTGGGGGCAGGCGGTGAAGGTTGATCAGCCGCTTGCCGATGCGAATCCGCACGACTACGACGCGCTGCTGTTGCCGGGCGGCGTGATGAATCCCGACCACCTTCGTATGGATCCGGCAGCGGTGAACTTCGTGCGGCAGTTTGTCTCCACCGGTAAGCCGATCGCAGCAATCTGTCACGGTCCCTGGACCCTGATCGAAGCAGACGCATTGAAGGGCAAGACGGTTACATCGTGGCCCTCGCTGAAAACGGACCTCAAGAATGCCGGCGCCACCTGGGTGGATCAGGCCGTTGTAACTGATGGGCAGTTCATTTTCAGCAGAAAACCTGAAGATATTCCGGCATTCAGCAAGGCGCTGATTGAAGCCCTTGTTCATGCGCCGGAGCACGCGCACGCGTAAGCAGTGTCATCGATCGAGAAAGAGCATCCTTCCGCGCTGTTCGCGCGGAGGGATGCTGAATTCACATACTCTGCGGACACCTGTCTATTGACCTCTTCCCTCTCTTTTTGACCTTCTTCCGAGAATCTTCACCTGATCTGTAAGAAACTGGCGGGGCCGGAGACTACCTTATACAGAAGGAAATCTCCAGAGATGGCAAGCCAGGAAGATCTCTACGAGGAGGTGGTCCAGACGCATGGAGCCGCGCTCGATCGCCTCGCACGAGCCTACGAAGCCGATCCTGACAAATGCCGCGATCTGCTGCAGGATATCCACCTTGCGATCTGGCAAAGTCTCGAGATATTCGATGGCCGGTGCTCGCTCCGCACCTGGATCTATCGCGTAGGTCATAACGTGGCGGCATCGCATGTAGCGGGCGATCGGCGTGCGAGATCGCGCCAATTGCTCAGCATTGAAGATGTCGATGTGGCGGATGCGAAAACTGATACCGAGAAGTCAGCAGAGCGGAACATTGCTCTCGATCGGCTCATGGCTTTGATACGCGAACTTAAGCCATCCGACCGGCAACTCATGCTGCTCTTTTTAGAGGGTGTCGATGCCCCTGGGATTGGAGAAGTGACAGGCATGTCTCCAGGCAACGTTGCCACGAGAGTCCATCGGATTAAAAACATTCTCAGGAACAGGTTTCAAGGGGGAGAGAAATCATGACGAACGACTCTGTATCCAAGATTTGCGAGTTCTGGCAACAGGGCTCTCACGAACCGACCCGTTTCAATGGAGAGGACCTCCGCAGCAGGATGAACAAGTTCGAACGAACCATCAGACGGCGTAATCTGCGCGAGTACGTTGCCGCAGGGCTGGTTATCGGAGTGTTCGCGTATTACGGCTGGGTATTCCCCACATTGCTGCTGCGAATCGGCTGCGGACTTCTCATCCTGGGTACAGCTTACGTGGCCTACCAGCTGCATCGAAAAGCCTCAGCACGTCCCGCACCTGCGGAGATGGGGCTGCGGAACTGCGTTCAATTCCAGCGCTCGGAACTTGAACGGCAGCGCGATGCGTTGCGAGCCGTGTGGTCGTGGTATCTGTCACCCTTTTTGCCCGGGATGAGCCTGTTTCTGTTCGGACTTTTTCAATTCACAAAGAACGTCACGGAAGCTGCGGGCAGGCCGTTCAATACCGGCGCAGCTGTTGCGGGCCTCACTCTGGTTGCTGGTTGCGTCGGGATGGTCTTCGTGGCCATCTGGTTGCTCAATCGGCGAGCGGCGAATGAGCTCCAGAAGCAAATCGACGACCTCGATC
>Ga0070671_100003819_pt1 | contig 11829 bp, 19 predicted proteins | sample KBSS73metaG_FD_65341 | JGI IMG/M metagenome (GOLD analysis project Ga0070671, IMG submission 65341) | Switchgrass rhizosphere microbial communities from Kellogg Biological Station, Michigan, USA - KBS S7-3 metaG | ecosystem: Host-associated > Plants > Roots > Rhizosphere > Soil ...
GATACCACTTCGGTACCATGGCAAACGCTATCGGCTGATCCAGTATTTCGACCGGGCGTGCGAGAAGGCACGACGCCATACCGCAAATCTGTCGTCCAGTTCCCGTGGGTTACTCGGCGCTCGCAAGCGAATCGCGAAGCAATTGAGCGCATGAATAAGTTGTGGCTGCGCGCTGTAACGTTCCAGTTGCATGTACTTGACGAAGGCTTGCGCAATGAGACGGGCGACATCATCTCTGTCACCTATCCAGAGGCAGGCTTCACGAACTTGCCAATGCGCGTGCTAACAAGCGCACCCACTGACAAAGGTTGGATGCTGACTTGCGAACGGCACGATCCGGGCGCATATAGCTCCACAGTACAAAGCGGTCCAACGATCCCGAACACCACGCTACCTTCGCCAGACAATCCGCCGATCGTGACGGGATTGCTTGTGTCGGAGCAAGTAGATCAGATGCAGACCGGGTTGTTTGCTTCCCGGTTGCACATTACTTGGGACGACATGACGCTAGCATACCCGTTCGTCGGGGCATACAGCGTCACGCTGCGTCAAGGCTCCGGTGGCTCGACGATCTATGGACCAATTACCGTCCCAAGCCTGTTGCACGAGTTCGTAACGCCTCCGCTGACAGAGAACCTGCTGTATGAGGTTGCAGTACAGATCATCTCTGTCACAAATGTCACTGGTGCAGCAGCGACAAAGACTATCACGAACAGCGGCAAGCTCGCGCGACCGACTGATGTACCATCGATCACTGGTATCGAGGTTGGCGGCGAGGTTCGGTTACAATGGACGCCTGCGACCGATCTAGACTTGACGGCGCACGAAATACGTTACGGATCGACCTCCAGTTCATGGTCAACCGCTACGCTGCTCGATCGTATTGCGATGCCGGCGGTGCGGTACGAGACGCGCAGCGTACCTGCTGGCAACTGGCGCTTTTTCATCAAAGGATTGGATTCCGTACATACGGCGCAATTCCCATACGGACAGGAATCAGTAAATGCCGCATTCGTAGACATCGCAGTAACGTCGGATGCTACATCGGCAGCAGTAACCCAGCACGACTTCACAACTGCCGCGACGCTAACGAACATGACGGCGCGGACAGGGTATTGGGTGACGGACTTCGGGCAGACTTGGGCAGCTCTGTTTCCGAATGCAATGAATACCTATACCAACCCGCTGTTCACCTATCACACAGCAGGAACTTCGGTCTTGGTGACGGAGGCGTTCGATGTAGGGCAGGTATTTAATGGAACTTGGGTGGCGCAGTTTTTCTATGTGACGCTCGATGGAGTTACGACTGCGACGCTGGAGCTATCTACTGACGGTGCGAACTGGACAGTATTTACCACCAACAATGTGAAATTCAGCGCTCGCTTCGTGCGGTTGCGTTTAAGCTGTACAGGTACATTGATTGTGACGGGACTTGGCTCTGTGGCCGTTACGGTTGTGCCGCGCAAGGAAACGTCGCCAGGGCCGATCGCATTCTTCATTACTAAGCCTACCACCGTTGAACTCGCTGGCACTTACATCGCGGCGCGCTCTGTTCAGCTGACGCCTGTTTGGAATACGTTTGTAACTGTAATTGCAGACCGGATATTGGTGGCACCGGAACACGGTTTGTTCTTTACGACGACGCATGTTGGCTCTGGCAATCTGTTTACCTATTGGAGCATAAGCAACATCGGTCGTACCATTGTGTCTGGAGACTTCCTTGAATTCGACGTATATGTTATGCCGAATTCCGCTGATGTCACTTCGATCCAGGTCATTGGCGGAGTAGAGCTGGACTTCAATGATGCGACGAACGGGCGTAGCTTGACGCTTGTTGATCAAGTAGGCGTATTACTTACCAATTACAATCCAGCGCTCAATGGTCCAGTTGGAACCTGGCAGCATCGCAAGATATCGCTTGCCCCGGCAGTTGGCAAGAATGTTGGATCGTGGGATATCGTCTGCGAGTCAAATGTCGCAGGCGTTCATTCGGCAATCTATCGCAATATGCTCATCACTAATGGTTCTGGCGTAAATCGACAGATTGTTTGGCTGACGAGCGGTGAGCCAGCAGCAAATGTGTTGGCGTACCAATCTGGGAGCAACTTCAATATTCAAGCAGGACCAGCTAATTCGTTTTTAGCATACGCATTTGATTCGGCTGGAGCGCGGATCGGAAACAGTCCGAATCCTCCGTTTGCATACTGGACTTTCGAGGGCATCTAAGCCATGGCATACAACCAATTCAATCCGGCAACTCCAGCAGGGACGCAAACTGGCACAGCTGCTGTCGATTCGATGCGCAACAATCTTATTGCGTTGCGCGACTCGATTATTGGCGGCTTTGTAGTCGGCTTCACTTACGCAGCGCAAGCTGGGAACTCCATCCCTGAGTTGCCGCAGTTTCAAACTTGGTCCAATGGTGCATTGCGGCTCCGCGCTACAAATACATGGTCAGGTACGTTCTGTACGCAAACGCTTTGGGAGTTCTCCAGCAATAGCGGCGGGAGTTACGATCCAATCGTTACAGAAGTGCGAGTGTACGATATCAATGGCAACCTAACGACGACCACTGGCAGCGGTGGCATCATGTCGTGGTTGCATGGCGTTGCCGGGCGCTTCCAGCAATCGCTCGCAGTACTCGTCGCGCATCTATCGGGTACAGGTAGCGCAGTCCATGGCCTTGGGACCATCTCGACGCAGAATGCTAATGCGGTCGCAATCAGCGGCGGCGCAATTGACAATACGCTGATTGGCGGTACGACTCCAGCAGAGGGTCGCTTTAGCCGTGCAACGGAGCAGTTCGATACCTTCGTGCCAACTGCTAATCAAGCGGTGGCGCTCAATTGGGCAAAGGGCGGCGCAACTGTCACTAATCCGCCTAGCGGCAGCAACATCCTGTCATTTGGTTCTGTTGTATCGAATATGATCGGGACATTCAGTCTGTTCGTCTCGAACTTCAACAACATCACTTGGCCAGCAAGTGTGACTTGGGGCGTCAGCGGCAAACCGTCGATCGCGGGTGCGGCTCTGGTACAACTGATCTCGTTCACTGGTGGAACTACGGTGCTTGCAGTAGTGGTCTGGAGGGCAGCATAATGCACGTTCTCGGCAGCGCCGGTATAACTGGTTCCAGTATCGGCGGAGCAGGCTCGACTATCCTGCTCACCATTGCCGCGAATACGAATAATTACAACATTCGTACGCAAGCCGGTTCTCCGCTTGGTTCGGCATCAGTTACGGTTGTGGTCAACTCTGGCATCATCGTTAGCTCCAATGGCTTTGGGGCAGCTATGACGACCGGCACTAATTGGGGCGCTGGCTCGACTATCCTGATTGTGAACCACGGATACATCGAAGGGTTTGGTGGTGCTGGCAATGGCGGTGTCGGTGGGGACGCAATATTAATCACCAAAGATATCAGTATTGACAATTCAGATGGATACATACGCGGCGGCGGAGGCGGCGGCGCGCAAGGTGCAGCGGCAGCAACCAATAATGTTTCAGGTGGCGGCGGAGGCGGCGGACAAGGGAATGTCGGCGGCGCAGCAGGTCCAGCTTCAGGAGGTTTTTACCCTGGAACCGCTGGAACCGCTGGCAGTCGGATTGCACCTGGTTCTGGCGGCTCTGGAGGCAATACCTTGATCGGACGCGGCGGCAGCGGCGGCGGTGGAGGCGGTTGGGGACAACCAGGAGAACCCTGCGGAATTAACAGCGAAGGGGTTGGCGGCTTTATTGGAGGTAGTGCGGGGTACGCTGTGCGCTTGAGTGGGCATCTAGTCAGCTGGCTCGGCGGTAACAACCTCACGCAAGTGAAAGGCAAAGTAGAATGAGTCGCTACCAATTGCTGCGCATCGGCGTACACGATAACGACAACAACATCGATATCACTCCAGCGAACTTTGTTCCATGGGCCGCATACCAAGATTGGATCAAAGCTGGTAACATCCCTGACCCATACATACCGCCAGCTGATCCGGTAACGACCGCGGAATCGACGGAGCGCACTCGTCTTGCGGCGCTACGCGCGGAACGCATGGCATTGCGTACCGATGCGGCAATTCAGGCAATGACGACGAAGACTGACGCTGAGATAGTGAACTGGGTGAACAATACCATCACCGACCTCGCATCCGCCAAGCAAGTCATCCGTATCCTTGCGCGTGTCGTGGCGAGTCTCGCGAAAGATCAACTGTCATGAGGGTAATGACGGACGCAGGCAAGGCGTTCATTAAGAAGCGCGAGAGCTGCATACTGACGCCGCACTGGGATGCGGTTGGAGAAGTATGGGACATCGGATACGGTCACGTACTAAAAAATGGCGAAGCCCACGAGCCCATAACGCAAGACGAGGCAGAGGCGCTGTTCGACCTCGACATCCATTACTACTCGGACACGGTCGATACAGAGGTTCTGGTCCCGACATCGGATGGGCAATTCGACGCGCTGTGCTCGCTAACTTACAACATCGGTACGTCGGCGTTCAAGACCAGCTCGCTTCTGCGCGTTTTGAACGCGGGGCTGTACGCGGACGCCGGGTTGCAGTTCCTGCGCTGGAACAAGTCCCGTGGCTCCTTCGTCGATGGCCTACTGAATCGGCGCGCTCGCGAACAGTTGATGTATGCGTATGGGGAGTACCTGATATGAGAACTCCTGACCACAACTCGCGCTTTCGCTTGGCGCTGAAGGATCGCAATGGCGAATGGGATGTCATCACCATCATTGCATTCGGCATTGGCATTGCTGCCATTATTACCATTGGCTTGCTGATCACCGGCGAGTTCGCTTCCATGATCGTGCGGCCTGATCACAGCTTCCGGGCGCAAGAGCTTGGCATCGCGATTGGCGCTGTGCTAGCTGGGTTTGGACCATTCCTCGGCGCATATGCAGCGTATTGGGCGATGGATGGACTCAATGCCAAGGCTATTGCTACGGCGCAGAACATCACCGAAGGTAAGCCGAGAGTCGATGATCCAGATTCGCCGACCGTTACCAGTACCCTCAAGACAGAGATCAAGCCATGATTGCATACCTAATAATTGCGCTGATTGCGCTTGGCGCGTTCAGTACCTATACGCTCTATGAACGCCACGATGCGGTCAATGACTACAAGACGAGGCTGGAGCAAGCTGACGCAGTAATGAAACGTCAAGCAGATGAACTCCGCGCTGAGACGGAGAAGCATATAGTTGATATGGAGGCAGCATACGAGGTTGGCCAGCAAGAAGCGCAGCGCAAAATTCAAGTCATTACCAAACGAGGAGAAAGTGATGTGGCGAAGTATCCGGTGTTTAACAATCCTGCTTGCGAGCTACCTAACGACAGCTTGCACAACCTTAACGCCGCGCGAGCCGGTCTGCTCCCCGCCACCGATCCCGCCCCACCTGCTCCAGTCCTGCCCGGAGCCGTCACCGCTCCAGAACGGAAAGCTGGCAACCCTGTATCAACAAATGTTAGCGGACGCGGCATCGTGGTCGATGTGCCGCCGACAAAATGACCAGCTCATAGCGATCGTCAACTACCGGGAACAGATGTGCGCGAAGCTCAGCCAACCGCGACCGTGGTGGAAGTTCTGGCAACCAAAGGAGGAGTAATCGATGCTCGTCGAATCAACGATTGCAATTGCGGCCCTACTCATTGGCCTAGCATATTGGCTCGGTACGATCAATGGCAGGCACCCAGGGCGCATCGCTGGATGGTGGAAGCGGTACATACTACGCAAGAAAGACAACAATGATAGTAATGTATCTCCTCCGGCATAGTAACACAAGCAAGGCAAAGGGCACTTGGCGCAAACCAGATGAGTCGCACAGTCACGCAGTGAAGGCTGTTTTGTACTGTCCGCAGTGCGGCGCTGAAACGGCTGTAGTACGGTCATCGATCGCGACAGACGGCACGCTGCGTCCAATCTTTCATTGCGTCAGCTGCCGGTTCAATTCTTATATCAAACTCAAAGGTTGGAGGGCTCAATGCGTTACATTTTGATATTCGCAGCGCTCTTGCTATCAGGCTGCGGTGGACATCATCATAATAACCCCGCACCACCTCCACCACCAAATCCAAATCCTCCACCGCGTCAGCAATTGCTTTATGGATACTTCGGTGTTGTTGGACGTCAGTTGGAGGAAACAGCTGACCATGTCAATACTGTTTGGTCAATGGACTGGGGCGACTGGGATACTTCCGAAGGACGTAGCTCGATCGCCAACCGTATCCTCGCGGAGCTACTGGAAGCGCGGCAACGGGGTATAACGCACGCAGTTGTCGCTACCGGCTTTTGCACGTTTAATAATGCTCATGCGTTTGTCGGCACAGAAGAGCTAATCAAGTTCCGGCAGCTACTGAACGCCAATAACCTTATCTCGATGGTTGCGGCGCTCTACCCCTTGGATGAGCCGGATGTAGCAAATGTTCCGTCATCCGTGATGGATGATTGCTACCTTGCAACCAAGGCGGTTTGGCCAGAGGCGAAGATTGCGGTCATCTACAGCGACCGTGGGACGCCAGGCATTGAGCAGGCGGATTGGATCGGAACTGATCGCTATGGTCTAGATTCTGGTGTTCTTGGGACTTTGCCGCCCATAGGAGCTACGCAGCGCTGGCTCTTGGTACCGGGAGGGTCTGATCCTTGGAAAAACAATCCTAGCCCATTCTACACATTCGCTCTGACCCACACAGAGGTCGCGATGCTTGTACCGTTCGTATGGTTCGATCGCGAGCGCGATGAGCAAGGGCAGTTCCGCGCCGGTATCCGCAGCAATGGGATGGCGAACGCCTATCGCAATATCGGTCTACTTACCAAGGGCATCGCGGAGTAGCGTGGCGGCAGCGTTCAGGCAATCCGGGCAGAGGTCAACCCATTTGGTATCGAGGTCCGGCTCATCACCGATACGCACCAGCACGTCAAAGTGTCGGTGGCATTCATCGCAAGAGTTATCTGCCCAGCCAGTTGCGCCGATCGCATTATTGACATCTTCGCGGGTGCAAGTTTCGAGGTCAAGTGCGGCGAGCGCGGCGCGAGCCTCGCCAAGGCTGCGCCTCCAAGCTGAGAAATGATGGCTATCTGGATACTTGTAATTGCTGTCGAATTGCTCAAGAAAATGTTTGCGCACGACGCGGATGACTTCCCGAACGGTGACTAGTCTTATCATTTGAGTGGGCAATCCGGCAAATGTGGAGGCGGTTCTGCATGCGTAGCGGATACAGCGCCGCATAATTGGCATTTGTTGCTGATGTGCGCGTCCTCTTGATTAGGACTGTGGCTTCGGCACGCTGATGACTCACGCAGTAGTGCCAACGTCGGGATTAGCGACGTACCCCGGACAATCCTCGTGCTTGTAATCGGTACGATTGCGTCTACACTTGCGCGGGGAGTCAGGCCACGCTTCATTGTGGCAATAGACCGCGTGCGATTCGACTCGATGACCGAAAGCGCATGGTTGATCAAATGCGCAGTCCTTATCGGCGACCATCTCAACCAGATTGAAAGCTCTCCGTTCCCTTGTGGGTGCCGGCGGTGGGGGCCACGGCGCAGTAAGGGCTTTCGCTAGGTCGAGCGCATGGCCTAGGCCGTCGTACCAAGCCCCTCCTTTATCTGCCGCCAATACGACGTGCCGGCCTACCGCGTTCTTCGTTGTTATTCCGACTAAATCTGGATTGAATCCACCGTGACCGACGCACCCTTGGAGCGAAAGCACAAACTGCTGCGCCCAGTAGGGCAGTGCGTCGAACTCCAACTGCCACTTTGACTTGGCTGCGTGAGTCTGTGTTGCAACGCAGGCACCGGCAGAATCTCCCTTAGTTTCCATCTCTCTCTCTCCTGACGTTTTAATCTTCTCAACACGCTTAATCATCCCGGTTTCCCAATACTCAATGGCCGCTACCATCGGGCACTGAAACAGCGTCGCGTGTGGCAGGAGTCCGCAGTATGGGCAGGTGGAAATCTTCATAGCAGAAGTGTCAACCGTGCTCACTTCTTCTCTCCTGACGTTTGTAGCTGTGGGAGAGCAGCAAGAGCAGCACGAGCCTTCGCGCGCTTACCCTTGAAATCGGGATGGTCGTACACGGAACTGTCGTCGTTCGGAGTCGGGCAATACTCGAACTGATCCAGCGATACCATCAGTTCCCGCAGCGCATCCCGAAGCACCCGCGTCTCCTCATCGTGTGCCGCCTCGCGTTCTCGCGCCCGGTCTAGCATCGACTGTGCTACCGCTAGTTTCTGCTCGCGTGCTGCGAGGGCGTCCATACCGGGCGGAACATCCGTATGCGGTGTTACCTCAATGGTCGCTTGCGTTCCCCCGCAGTCACACGACCAATACCGCCGAGTCTTGACGTGCATCGTCGTGCCACACTTGTTACACGGAAAGTCGTGCGGGCGATCCGGCGCGGGTGCGGAGTCAGTCGGGCCGTGGCGAATACAGACCCATTCCCCGGCACGGTGGACGACGAGTTCGCCACTTTGGCATTCTGGACACGCGCGGGAGTCAGTCATGCTCATCCTCTCGTTTCCCGCACCGCATACATTCGGTCATTCGCTATTTCCATTGCTTTGGCAATTGCTTCGCGCAAGGTGTTCCCACGTACATGCTGGCTCTCGACAGTAAACAGTTCAACTGCGGAGATGTCAAGGCGTTCCGTGTTCAGCGGACGGAATTTGGCCAGCTTCACTTTCTGCAACCAGTTTAGCAGCGCAGTATCTTGGGCACATTCCAACAGCTCGGTTGCTGCTTTGCGCATCAGCGGGCCTGATTGGCCGTCCTGCGGCGACCACCGATCGACGAGGTCAGCTTGTTCATTCAGCTGATCAATCAGTTGTGTGACATCGCTTGTAGGCTTTTGCGCGTCAATCTCTCCGATGATCTGCAAACCACGATTGCCGATCTCATCATGCGCCCAGCGCAGGAACTCCTTGTGATGCAAAACGTCCTTGCGGCACTCGACGCAGAGCCATTGCAGTAAATTGCCGAGACGCGAAAGAGGATCAGTGCCCACCTCGCTATAGGGGCCAAGGTCTTCAAATGTGCTCATGCTAATTGCTCCTTGACACGGGCACGTATAGCTTCAGCGCTATCTGTATCGGTGTTGCCCTCACATATCTTTGCTGCATCTTCATAAGCGTATTCCAGCGCAGCGCGGAAGATAGCATCACCAAAACCGTGACTGACGATACCCTCCGTCTCCTCAAGAATTTTGTCAAGCGCAGCTTCAGCATCAGGTGTCACGTCACGATCCTCGATGCTGGGGCGTTCGGCTGCGGTAGCTCCTTGAGGATGGTTTCCTCTGCGCACTGTTGCAGGATCGGCGGTTGATGAACGCGGCCACAGTATCCGACCGGGCGCGGCTCGCGGTTCTCGATCTTCAAATGCGCTGCCCAACGCCATGACATGCATTCAGATCCACGGCAAGTGAGGTACTGAACGCGACCTGCCTTGTCTACAAATGGGTCCCAGTATGGACAAACGTGACGTGTAGCTTCGACTTGCGTTTGCAGTACGGTGGGAATGGTAGCGATGAAAGGATCATTGGTGTTGCTGTTGGTGTCGGGCATTCTTCAATCTCCGATTGTCGTTGGTGAGACGGATTATCATGCGCTCGCGATCAACGAGCGCGTCCAGCAAGTTGCGGATGGCGCTTTCCGCTATGTGATGCAGGCGACCGTGTTCGCTGTTGTTACACTCGCGACCGATCTTCTGAAAATCCTCCAGCACGCGCCGGTAGCGGAGGAGATGATGCGCGCTCATGTTCGTATTTCGGCATCCTGTATCTGTTCTAAATCGATCCGCGCAGTAAACGGATCACGTGCCTCGTCGAGCGTGTGAACTTGAAAGCCATCGTACATGCTGACGGTGATTACCAGCTTGTGCTTGCGGCAAACCGCAATGATGTCGTCGATGAACGCCTTTGCTGCCTGCGGTTCGATCATGACTAATCTCGAAAGACGAGGCGGCGCAAGTCCTTCAAGTGCTCCTGTACTGCGGCCATAGCACCGGCACTGCCTCGCGCTTCGGTCGGACGCAAGCCGCATTGCCATAATTCATCCATCAGTCCCTGCGCAACGGTTCTGTTTATGTGCAACGTCGCCGGTATGTACGCTGTAACATCGTACTCAGACCACTGAAGCACTTCGACCATTGCAACCTTGTGGGCATCATGCAACACACGCTTCATGATCCAAATACCGATGGTATCAGATGCAAAGTTTTCGCGTGCATGGATGCTTTGAAGTTCTCGGCTCTCAATCACTTTACAGCTCGCAGCGAAGGGTGTTGGAACGCGACGCCTTGTGTTGACTCGTCATATTCATGGATCAGCTCCTTCAATATTTGTTGCCGGCGCTGTTGCCGTCGTATCCGCGCAAACGTTCTCCGCAGATCGGTGTTCGCACTGTTCGTGTACTTGAACGTTGGGTCGAGAATGCTTTTCATTTCTGTACCTCCGTCTAGGGGTCCAAGGGTCTGGCCATGCTGCGTCCAGAGCGTCGAATGCGTCTTTCAAGGTGGGTTTCGCGTCCATAGTTGGCGATCTTCGCCCGGTTTAGCGGTAAAGTAAAGGGCCAACTATTTGATTTGAAAGGGGATTTGAAAGCAGACTGCCGTTCGTCGGCTAATGATTTTCAATTCGGTCAATTTGGTTCAGAATTCTCCCTAACGTGAACGCCCTGTACTAGACCGAAAGGGATGGGGCGAGCGGACGAGGCCGGAAACTAGGGAACAAGGCCAATCCAGAGCAGGATCGACTCCAGGTCGTAAATGCGCTTACCCGGAAACGGACGGCGCTATCGAACCTCCGCCGAGTCGAGTACATAACGCGAATACAAGCGGATTCGCGCCGACCGGCGGCAACGGATATCAAGCCGGAGGGAAACGCAAACACTACCTCAGAGCGCGACAGCGCTCGCAGTTACTTCTGACGCGGAGTTATGAGCTTCGCGTCGGGATGTAATTGATCCACCAACCCAGAAAGGAACAGCAATGAGTGCATTGAAGGCATACTTCGATGTAATGACTGGTCGCAATTGTGACTTTTGGCCGACCAATGAATGGCGGACGGCGAGCGACGCGCCGAAGTGGGATGCTGAGCAGTACATCCCGATCTTCAACGCGGTGAAGCTCGCGGCTTCGCTCGTTGCGACGGACGAGAAGCGCTGGGCGATCGTCCAGCGCGCACTTTCACTGGAAGCAGAAAGGTACGCAAATGAACGCAAGGGCAAGGGGTAATTGGCAAGGAATGAACTGGATTCGCCAAGAAAAGCGGTTGGCGATCTATCTGCGTGACGGACTCGCTTGCTGTTGGTGTGGCGCGTCCGTCGATGGCGAAGCGACGCAACTGACGCTCGATCATCTCGTGCCGCATATCCATGGCGGATCGAACGACGCCACGAACCTCGTAACATCCTGCCACAAGTGCAATACCTCGCGCGGCACGCGCAGCATACCGAAGTTCGCGCAAGTCGTGGCCGCGTACATCAACCACGGCTTAACTGCGAAGGCAGTTGAAGATCACGTTCGTAAATGCGCGCGCCGGTCGTTGGTACCGCATCTCTCAGCAGCGAAGGCGCTGATCGCCGAACGTGGCTCCGCCTCCGCTGTCCTGCTCTCACAGAAAGGATGAATCATGAATGTAATCAAACTTGGAAAAGCGATCGTCGAGCGCGTACATGATGGCGACATCTTCGCTGTCTTCCCTGATGGCGAGGTTGCTATAGCGACATCGGCGAGGCATGCAGAACGTTTGCTAAACCAGTTTCAAAAATCGCATACGCCGAAAGATGGCGCAGCAGTTATGGAACGCGAATGGCGCAATATCGAGCCGCCAAAACAGAAAGGATGA
>Ga0070671_100003822_pt1 | contig 11824 bp, 11 predicted proteins | sample KBSS73metaG_FD_65341 | JGI IMG/M metagenome (GOLD analysis project Ga0070671, IMG submission 65341) | Switchgrass rhizosphere microbial communities from Kellogg Biological Station, Michigan, USA - KBS S7-3 metaG | ecosystem: Host-associated > Plants > Roots > Rhizosphere > Soil ...
TCTTGCGGTTGTAGGCGTAGAGCCCGTGCACCGCGCCGCTGGTCGAGAAGTGCGTCGCGTGGCGGCCGGTGGCGAGGTCGATCGCAACCATGTCGGGCACGAGCGTGATGTTCGGATGCTTTGCCGCTGCGGTTTCGAGCGCCTGTTGGACTGCGTAGCCGGTCGCATCCGCGACATGGACGATCCGCCGATGGCTGTGTCCGCCTTCGCGGGTGAGATGGAGAGCATTGCCGTCTTGCGCAAAGGGAACGCCGAGATCGATCAAATGCCGGATCGCGCGCGGCGCCGCCTCGACCACGTGTTCAACGACCTTCAAATCGTTCAGCCCGGCTCCGGCGATCATCGTGTCGTTGACATGCGCCTCGAAGCTGTCGCCTTCCTCAAGCACCGCCGCGATGCCACCTTGTGCCCAGCGCGTCGCGCCTTCCGCGAGCGCGCCCTTCGCGATCACCGCGACCTTGTGCGTCTCAGCAAGATTGAGGGCGGCCGTCAGTCCCGCTGCGCCGGAGCCGACGATGAGGACGTCGGCAGTCGTTTTCACGCGGCTTCCTGCGCGGCGGACGTCAGGCTGAGGAATACGTCCTCAAGGTCGGGATCGCGCGTCGATACGTCGACGATCGAAAGACCCGCGGCAGTCAGCGAAGCGAGCACCTGCCCGGCGTTCACCTTGTCCTTGCGATAGGTGATCTCGAGCGTGCGCTCGTCGATCAGAGTGATATTCTCGAAGCAAGCGTTGGTCGGCACCTGGGAAATATCGCGATCGAAGGTCACCACGACGGCTTTCTCCTGCGCCTTCGACACGAGCTCGCGCGTCGGCTCATTGGCGATCACCCGTCCGTGATGGATGATGGCGATGCGGTCGCACAACTCCTCGGCTTCCTCGAGGTAGTGGGTGGTAAGTACGATCGTGACGCCCTGTGAGTGGAGCTTTCGCACATAGGCCCACAGCTGCCGGCGAAGCTCGACGTCGACGCCCGCCGTCGGCTCGTCGAGCACCAGGATCGGCGGAGAATGGACCATTGCTTTGGCCACGAGCAGCCGCCGTTTCATTCCGCCCGAGAGCGTGCGTGAATAAGCATTCGCCTTGTCGGTCAGGTGCATCGCCGCAAGCAGCTCGTCCGACTTCCGCTCAGACGCGGGAATTCCGTACAGCCCCGCCTGGATCTCCAGCGTCTCGCGCGGCGTGAAGAAGGGATCGAAGATGATCTCCTGTGGCACGACGCCGATCGAGCGCTTGGCGTTGCGCGGATGCTGGTCGATGTCGAAGCCCCAGATATTCACCCTGCCGCCGGTTTTCACGACCAGGCCCGCTAGGATATTAATCAAGGTCGATTTGCCCGCGCCGTTGGGACCAAGCAGTCCGAAGATCTGCCCTCGCGGCACGTCGAAGCTGACCTCGTCCAGAGCGCGCTTCCCGCCCGCATAGATTTTCGAGAGCGCTTCGATGCGGATTGCGGGTTCGTCCATGACGCCGGCGGGCATAGGAGCGGTGCGCTGGCGCGACAATATGTCCAAGTAAACGCGCTCTTTACCTTAAGCGCTAGATTGATCTTGACCGAAAGTGGTTACTGCGTCGGCAAGATGCGTGGGGCGTTCCTCTTGGCGGCACCATTCTTGCTGTGTCCGGCCACCGGCCAGGCGGCCCCCGTTTCGGCGCCTACGCCCGCCACCGGCAACGCGCTGATCATGCTGCCTTCGAGCTTCACCAAGAAAATGGATATGGATTTCGGTTTGCTAACCGTAACGGCCGCCGGGGCTGCCATCCTCGATTCCAACACCGACGCCGTGACGACGACTGGCGGCGTTCTGCTGGCAGGCGGCAATCCGCACGCGGCTATTTTCGACGCAGTTTCGCCCGCGAGGAACGTCGTCAAGATCACGCTGCCGAAGAAGGCCGTGACCCTAACTCGCGTGGGCGGCACGGAAACGATGACGCTGGACACGTGGAGCATCAACGGCGCGACCACCCGCAACGTGGTTGCTCACCAAACGTTCAACTTCAAAGTGGCGGGGACTCTGCACGTGAACGCCAACCAGGCAGAAGGCGTCTACCTCGGCACCTTCGACGTGACGATCAACTACAACTGACCGACGCAGGGCCGCGTTGAACCTGAAGGGCGCGATTGCTAAGTCCCTGGCCATGAAGCCCATCCAGCCTCCCGAAGTCATCCGGGTCTCCACGGTTCAAGTCGCCTGCGACGGATCGGGCGAGATTTCGCCGGCGCTCGGTCATCCCCGCGTGTTCCTGAGGATCGAGCCGGACACGGGTTTCGTCGAGTGCGGCTATTGCGACCGCCGTTTCGTGTACATCGGGGGACCCGCGGACACCAAAGCGGCATGACCGCGCCTGATCCTCGGCGGTTCCTCTACCGCAATCTCGACCCTGACGCGGCGCGCCAGCTCGCCGCGAAGCACCTTTCGGGGCACGACGACGGCGAGCTTTACCTTCAATACAGCACCACTGAGTCGTTTGGCTTCGACGATGGCCGGCTGAAGACTGCGGACTACAACACCTTTTCGGGTTTCGGCCTGCGCGGAGTGACCGGCGAGACCACCGCCTTCGCTCACGCCAATGAGATCAGCGAGGCTGCCATCGACCGTGCGGCTTCAACGCTTAAGCTGCTTGATCCGGCAAAGGGCCCGGCGGCTGCATCGCCAGCACGGACCAACCAGGCGATGTACGGGGCGGACGATCCGCTCAGCCTCGTGCCGTTCGCGAAGAAGGTGGCGCTTTGCCAGACTATCGACGCCGCTGCACGTGCCCGCGACCCTCGCGTGGTGCAGGTCAGCGTCAGTTTGGCGGCGAGCTGGAGCGTCATCGACATCGTCCGCGGCGACGGCTTCGTCGCTCATGACGTGCGCCCGCTAGTCCGTCTCGGCGTGCAGATCGTCGCCGAGCAGAACGGCCGCCGGGAAAGTGGCTATCACGGACTCGGCGGCCGCTACCTTTACGACAATCTCTTCGACGAAGCCCATTGGGGCCGCGCGGTGGATATCGCGCTCGCACAGGCCCTAACGAACCTGGAATCGGTCGCCGCGCCTGCGGGCGAGATGGCGGTCGTGCTTGGTCCCGGCTGGCCCGGCGTGCTGCTGCACGAGGCCGTTGGCCACGGCCTCGAAGGCGATTTCAACCGCAAGGGCACGTCGGCTTTTTCCGGCCGCATCGGCGAGCGGGTCGCAGCACCAGGCGTCACGGTGATCGACGATGGAGCGATGAACCAGCGGCGGGGTTCGCTGACGATCGACGACGAAGGCACCCCGACCCGGCGCAACGTTCTGGTCGAGGATGGAATCCTCAAAGGCTACATCCAGGACCGCCTCAATGCGCGGCTCATGGGCGTCGAGCCGACCGGCAACGGCCGCCGCGAAAACTTCGCTTTCGCGCCCATGCCCCGCATGACCAACACCTTCATGCTTGCGGGCCAGGACGATCCCGTCGAGCTGGTCGAACGCGTCAACGACGGCATTTACGCGAAGAGCTTCGGCGGCGGTCAGGTCGACATTACGAGCGGCAAGTTCGTCTTCACCTGCACCGAGGCCTACCGCATCCGCGGCGGCAAGATCGCCGAACCGGTCAAAGGCGCGACGCTCATTGGCGACGGCCCAACGGTGCTCACACGGGTCAAGGGCATTGGCAATGACCTCGCCCTCGATGAGGGGATCGGCGTGTGCGGCAAGGGCGGCCAGAGCGTGCCCGCCGGAGTGGGTCAGCCCACGCTTCTCATCGAAGGCCTTACCGTCGGAGGCACGGCAGCTTGAGTGCGAGCGACTGGCGCTCAGACGTTCTCAAATTCTGGTTCGGGCTGCAGCCCAAGCAATGGTGGGACGGCGGGCCAGAGCTCGACCACAGGATCCGGCAGAATTTCCTCAAGCTGTGGACCGAGAAGCGGCAGCTTCCGGTGGATGCATTTCTGAGCGACCCGCTCACTGCCGACGCGGCGGTGATCCTGTTCGACCAGTTCCCGCGCAACATGTTTCGCGGCCATGCCGACGCTTACTCGACCGATCACTTGGCGCTTGCGATTTCCAAGGGCGCAATCGCGAAAGGCTTCGACGAGCAGCTGCAGACGGATGAACGCAAGTTCCTGTATATGCCCTTTGTACACCGCGAGGATCTCGACGACCAGAATCGGGCATTATTGCTGTTCACCGAAATCAACGATGAGGAGCAGATCGGTTACGCCAAGAAGCACCGCGACATCATCGCGCGCTTCGGCCGCTTCCCGCACCGCAACGCCGTACTCGGTCGGGCCTCTCGCCCCGAAGAGCTGGCAGTGGGCGATGCAGATCCGTTCTAGAGAAGATGCGCGATTGGCCCGTGGTCGAACCCGGCATTAGCTAGCCGCTGCTCAACATCTTCGCGCGACGCGCCTTGCTCCCGATGAGCAAGCGCGCAGACCAGCGCCGATCGCTTTCCCGATCTGCAGAACGCAAGCATCTTGCCGTCGCCGGCTTCGTGCAGTGCCTTTTGCATTTCGTCGACGTCGGCCGGCCCGATGCCGCGGATGATCGGCACGAAGTGGTAGGGGATTCCAGCCTCTGCTGCGGCGGCTTCGATATCCGCCGCAAGCGGCTGGCCCGGCTCTTCGCCGTCGGGCCGGTTGTTCACGATGACGGTGATGCCGTGTTCCGCCAGTCCGGCGACCTCGTGCGGAGCGATCTGGCCGCTCACGAAGGTCCGGTCGTCGAGCTGGCGGATCATCGCACCCTTATTTCACGCTTGCGTCTGAACCACCAGCCAAGCCGTAATAATCGAGGTACGGCTGAATGTTCGGATCGTGACCGGCCCAATTCTTGTACATCTCCGCAAGGTCCTGCGTGTTGCCACGCGACAGGACCATGTCGCGGAAGCGCTGACCGTTGGCGCGGGTCAGGCCGCCGTGCGTCCGGAACCAGTTGAAGGCATCCTGTCCGAGCATCCGCGTCCACGCATAAGCGTAGTAGCTCGCCGAATAGCCGTTGGCCCAGATATGCAGGAAGTAGCTCGAGCGGTAGCGGGGCGGCACGTCCTTGGTGTCGAAGCCGCCCTTCGCCAGCGCCTCGGCTTCGAATTTGTCGACATCCTGCCGCGCCGCGTTCCCGGGCAACGAGTGCCAGTCGAGGTCGAGCCGCGCCGCCTCGAGCGCCTCGCCAACCTCATAGCCCTGGTTGAAGGTGCGCGCCGCGAGAACCTTCTGGATCAGCGCCTGCGGGATCACCTGCCCGGTCTTATAGTGGACCGCATAGTGCGGCAGGACCTTCGGATCGAGCGCCCAGTTCTCATTGAACTGCGACGGGAACTCGACGAAGTCGCGCGCCACGCTGGTGCCCGACAGCGTCGGATATTCCTGCGACGCGAACATGCCGTGGAGCGCATGGCCGAATTCGTGGAACATCGTCGTCACGTCGTCCCAGCTGATCAGCGCCGGCTTGCCCGGCGCGGGCTTGGTAAAGTTCTCGACGTTGAACACGACCGGTCTAGTGCCGCGCAAGTGCGATTGGTTGACGAGGTTCGACATCCAAGCGCCGCCCGACTTGTTGTCGCGCTTCCACGGGTCGATCATGAAGATCGCCAGTTCCTTGCCGTCCTGGTCGTAGACCTGGAACACGCGCATGTCCGGGTTCCAGGTCGGAATGTCCTTCCGCTCCTTGAACGTCAGCCCGTAGAGCTGATTGGCAGCATAGAAGACTCCGTCCTCGAGCACCTTGTTGAACTCGAAGTACGGCTTCAGGTCGTCGTTGTTGAGAGCGTAGCGCTGCTTGCGGATCTGCTCGGCGTAGTAATTCCAGTCGGCCGCGGTCGGTTGGAATGTCGCACCCTGCGACTTCGCCAGGCCGACGATGTCGGCCCACTCCGTCCGCTCTTTGGCCGAAACGGCCGGAGCAAGGCGGTCGAGGAAGCCGACAGCCGTCGCGCGGTTCTTCGCCATCTGGTCGTAGAGCGTGTAATCGGCGAAGTTCGCGGCGCCGAACAGCGCCGCCTTCTGCGCACGCAGCTGCGCAAGCTCGCTCACCACTGCTCGAGTGTCGTTGGCGTCGCCATGTTCGGCGCGGTTGAGGCTGGCCTCGAACAGCTTCTGACGAGTGTCGTGGCTGGTCAGCGATTCGAGCGCCGGCTGCTGCGTGGTGTTCTGCAGTGGAAGGACATAGCCCGCGAGCTTGCGGCCCTTCGCGGCTTCCGCCGCCGCGGCGATCTGCTCGTCCGAAAGTCCAGCGAGCGCCGCTTTGTCGGTGACGTGGAGCGCGCCGGCCTTGGCTGCGGCAAGCAGCTTTTGGCTGAACTGCGTCGAGAGCGTGCTCAGCCTCTTGTTGATGATCTTGAGTTGGGTCTGCTTCGCGGGAGGAAGCTCCGCGCCCGCATGCACGAACTGCTTGTAATAGACGTCGAGCAGCTTCGCTTGCTCGGGGTTCAGGTTCAGTTCTGCCTGGTGATCGTGCAGGGACTTGAACCGCTGATAGAGCTTCGGGTTCAGATAGATGAAGTCGTTGTGCGCGGCGAACAGCGGCGCGGTCTTGGTGTCGGTCGCCTGCAGCGTGTCGTTGGTGTTTGCGCCATTGACGGCGTTGAACGCGAGGCCCGCGCGCTCGAGCAGCAGGCCCGACTTCTCCATCGCGACGACGGTGTTGTCGAATGTCGGCGGCGCCTTCTGGTTGGCGATCGCCGTTACTTCCGCTTTCTGCTGCGCCATTCCCGCGAGCAAGGCGGGCAAATAGTCGCTGTCCTTGATCTTCGAGAAATCGGGCGTCTCAAACGGCAGTTTGCTTGGCTTTGCGAATGGATTGGACGCGGGCAGCGTGGTGAACTCGGCAGCCTTCCGCGGCGCGGCAGCAGTGGCGGCAGACGTGGCAACGGCAATCGCGGCCGTCGCGAGCAAAAGGTTACGGATCATGGTTCTCCCCAACGTTCGGAAATCTGTGGATTATGCCTCTTCAACCGAGTCGCGACTTACGCAAGTCTGAACATCAGCCGTTGGTAGAAAGCACGTCGAGCATCGCTGCACCGTAACGCTCGAGTTTTGCCGCACCGATGCCCTGGACTTGCGCCAACTCATTGAGATTGCGCGGCTTCCTGGCGGAGATCTCGCGAAGGGTCGAGTCGTGAAAGACGACGTATGGCGGCACGCCGGCGTCGGCGGCGAGTTTCCGCCGAGCTTCGCGCAGCGCGTCAAACAGCGGATCGGCGGGATAGTTTGAGCGGCGGCGGCTGGTGCGCTTGCGAGCAGGAGGGACGGCAATGGTGAGCTGCTGCTCGCCCTTCAGGATCGGCTTTGCGCCCGGTCCAAAGCTTAGCCCGCCATATGCATCGGCGCGCAAAGCATCCCGCGCGATCAGTGCCCTGGCGACCGCCCGCACAAGCGGCAGCTCCTCTGCGGTCGCAACTCCGAAGACTGACAGCTGGTCATGGCCGAAGCTGCGCACCTTCTCATTGTCGTTGCCGGCCAGCACGTCGGCGAGATGCCCGACGCCGAAACGCATCTCGGTGCGGAACGCAGCGGACAGCAGCTTCCGGGCCACCTCCGTCGCGTCGATGGTTGCGGGCGGGTCGACGCAATTGTCGCAGTTTCCGCAGGCTTCCGGCGGGTCTTCGCCGAAATGGCGCAGTAGGATGGCACGGCGACAGGTGGCCGCTTCGACAAAGGCGGCGAGGGCATTGAGCCGTTCGCGTTCTCCCGCGCGGCGGTCTGGCTCGACTTCGATCTCGATCCGTTGGCGAGCCCGCGCGAAGTCTTCCGCGCCCCAGAACAGCCACGCTTCCGCGGGTTCGCCATCGCGACCCGCACGACCGGTCTCCTGATAGAAGGCCTCGATCGACTTCGGAATGCCCGCATGCGCGACGAAGCGGACGTCGGCTTTGTCGATGCCCATGCCGAAGGCGACGGTCGCGGCAATCACCATCTCTTCCGACTGAACGAACGCAGCCTGGTTCCGGGCGCGAACCTGCGGCTCAAGCCCCGCGTGGTAGGGCAACGCCGAGCGCCCATTCGCAGCCAACTGCTCGGCTATCCGTTCTGTTTTGTCGCGGCTTGGCGCGTAAACGATTCCGGCTCCCGGTTGCTGCGCGAGCAACGTCGCCAACTGTCCGCTGAGCCCGTCGCGCGGCCGCACGTGGTAGCGGATGTTCGGCCGGTCGAACCCGGCGACGATCAACCCGTCCTCAGGGATACCTAGCTGCGTAAGGATGTCGGCGCGGGTGCGCCTGTCCGCCGTCGCCGTCAGGGCCAGGCGAGGCACATCGGGATGATCGCCAAGCAGCAGCTTGAGCCGCCGGTAGTCCGGCCGGAAGTCGTGACCCCATTCGCTGACGCAATGCGCTTCGTCGATGGCGATGAGCGACAGGTCCACGTCGGTGACGAGCCGGCGGAACGCTTCGCTCGTCGCTCGCTCTGGCGCGACGTACAGCAAGTCGAGATCGTCGGCTTTGAACCGCTGAACCGTCTGCTCGCGGTCCGAATCGGCCGACGTGAGCGATGCTGCGCGAAGGCCGATCGCGTTCGCGCTGCGGATCTGGTCGTGCATCAGCGCAATCAGCGGCGAGATCACCAACGCCGTTCCTTCGCGGACAAGCGATGGCAGCTGATAACAAAGCGACTTGCCCGCGCCCGTCGGCATCACGGCGAGCGTGTGCTTGCCGGCCAGCACTCGGCCGACCACCTCTTCCTGCACGCCGCGGAAGCGATCGAAGCCGAAGATGCGTTTGAGGATGTCGTGGGGGTCGGTCATTGGACTCTCAACTGGCGGGCCGAGGTCGGCGAGCCGCCCTGTGCTTTGGCGTCACTCAGCGGCCTGCGCAATCTCCTCGGCAAGCTGCGCTTCCGCCTGCCGCTGCCACAGCTCGGCATAGAGTCCGCCAAGCTCGAGCAGCTCTTCGTGCGTGCCCCGTTCGACGACTTGCCCTTCTTCCAGGACAACGATCTGGTCGGCATCGACGATGGTCGAAAGACGGTGGGCGATCATGATCGTCGTGCGGGTCTCGGCGACTCGGTCGAGCGTCTCCTGGATCGCCTGCTCGGTGCGGCTGTCGAGAGCGCTCGTGGCTTCGTCGAGCACGAGGATCGGCGGGTTCTTGAGCAAAGTCCGTGCGATCGCAACGCGCTGCTTCTCGCCGCCGGACAACTTCAGCCCGCGCTCACCAACCATCGAATCATATCGCTCGGGCAGAACCGCGATGAAGCGGTCGATCGCTGCTCCGCGCGCCGCGTCTTCGACCTCCTGCCGCGATGAGCCGCCGCGGCCGTAGCCGATATTGTAGCCGATGGTGTCGTTGAACAGCACCGTGTCCTGCGGGACGATTCCAATGATCGCGCGAAGACTGCGTTGCTGAACTTGTGCGACGTCCTGTCCGTCGATCAGGATGCGCCCTGCGGTTGGATCGTAGAAGCGATACAGCAGCCGCGCGATCGTCGACTTGCCCGCGCCGGACGGGCCTACGATCGCGCAACTCGTCCCAGCGGGAATGTCGAGGTCTAGTCCGCGGAGGATCTCGCGGCCGGGTTCATAGCCGAACCGCACGTCTTCGAACCGAACCTCGCCGCGGGTGACGATCAGGGGCTTCGCGCCGGCGCGATCCTTGATCTCCGCTGGAGTGTCGAGCAAGTCCCACATCGCTTCCATGTCGATCAACCCCTGACGGATCGAGCGATACACCCAGCCGAGCATGTCGAGCGGCCGGAAAAGCTGCATCAGCATCGTGTTGATGAACACGACGTCGCCCGGCGTGAAGCGGCCGATGCTCCAGCCCCATACGGTGAAGATCATCGCGCCGGCCATCATCAGGTTGGTGATGAGCGCCTGACCGATGTTGAGCCATGCGAGCGACACTTCGTTGCGAACGGTCGCGCGAGCGAAGGCGCCGACCGCTTCGTCGTAGCGCCGTGCCTCGCGTTCCTCCGCCCCGAAATATTTGACCGTCTCGTAGTTCAGCAGGCTGTCGACCGCGCGACCTATCGCCTTGTTGTCGACGTCGTTCATCTGCCGCTGAAGCTGTGAGCGCCACTCGGTCACGCGTCTTGTGAAGACGATATATAGCGCGATCATCGCCAGGGTCGCGGCGACCAGCCCGGCACCGAACTTCACGAAGAAGATGACGCACGCCGCAGTCAGCTCGATCAGGGTCGGACCTATGTTGAACAGCAAGAAGTAGAGCATCATGTCGATGCTCTTGGTCCCGCGTTCGACGATCTTGGTCAGCGATCCGGTGCGGCGTTCGAGATGGAAGCGCAGCGACAGGTCGTGGACATGTCGGAAGACCTGGCCCGCCAGCCGCCGTGCCGCATCCTGGCCGACCTTCTCGAATAACGCATTGCGGAGGTTGTCGGCGAGAACGCCGGTGAATCGCGCGGCCGCGTAGCCGGCGACCAACATGGCCACCATGGCGAACGGCTGGCGATGCGACGACATTCCGTCGACCACGGCCTTGTAGGCGAAGGGCATGAGCAGCGTCGCTGCCTTGCCGGCGAGCACCAGCACGACCGCGGCAACGACGCGAACTCTAAGCTCCACCTCGCCCTTCGGCCAAAGCATCGGCAGGAATCGCCACAGCGCCGCGAATCCGGCGTTCGGCTTGGACTGCTGCTGCGTCTCCTTCGCTGCCATCATCGCCAAACGTAGGAGCGCGCCTGTCGCTGAGCAAACGCACTGACGTGAAACGACTGGAACCGCACGCGAAATCAGCTGTTTGAATGGCCCGAACGACAAGGACGGACCATGGGACCGGGTTATTTCGTGATCGCGATTCTGGGCTGCGCTGACGGCGGCAGCGCCTGCACGCATGTCGCGACCTTGCAGACCCGCTACGAGAATGCGACCCAGTGCTCGGCGGCAACGGCCGCGGCGCTCGAGAACAACAACAATTTCGACTTCCCGACGCTGGTCGCGCGGTGCCGCCCGGGTTCGGCAGCGACGTCGCTTCAAGCCCGCGAACGGTCGATCTCCGCCAAGTCGCGGGGCGGCTGAATCGCAGGAACTGCCCGCGGCGGCAGAGGTTTGATGAGGTGAAGGAGAGCCTCATGGGACAGAACCGCCACACAGCAGAATCGCGGCAGAACAATGCCTCGTCCGACGACAAGCCGGGTCCGATTGGCAAGACGGCCGCCGATCGGAAGTCGGGCGGCCAGCAGAACCAGGCGACCATCGAAGAATTCGACCGCGAAGGCCTCGGTGTCGCCCCGAAGGAGTAGGCCATGGCCGATGTTATGGAGCCGATGATCCACGAGGATCAGCTGCCAGGCCACGAGAGCAAGCTGGAGCCGAAGCCCGATTGGGAGCCGCGTTATCCGGGATCCGGACGCCTCAAGGGAAAAGTCGCCCTGATAACCGGGGCGGACAGCGGCATCGGCCGAGCGGTCGCGGCGCTGTACGCCCGTGAAGGTGCGGACATCGCGATCCTGTATCTGTGCGAGCATGATGACGCGTCCAAGTCCAAAGAGATCGTCGAGAAGTTAGGCCGCCACGCCATCACCATCGCGGGAGATATCGGGGACAAGCAGTTCTGCGAGCGAGCCGTGCAGCAGACGGTCGAGCAGCTCGGGAAGCTCGACATCCTCGTCAATAATGCGGGCGAGCAGCATTATGACGAAGACATCGGCAACATCACCGAAGAGCAGCTGAAGCGGACATTCCAGACCAACGTCTTCGGGATGTTCTTCCTGACGCAGGCCGCGCTTCCGCACCTCAAAGAGGGGTCGGCGATCGTCAATTGCACGTCGGAAACGACATACAAGGGCTCGCTCGGACTGCTCGACTACAGCTCCACCAAAGGAGCGATCGTCGGCTTCACGCGGTCGCTGGCGAAGAACCTCGTCAAGAAGGGCATCCGCGTGAATGGCGTCGCGCCGGGTCCGATCTG
>Ga0070671_100003823_pt1 | contig 11824 bp, 18 predicted proteins | sample KBSS73metaG_FD_65341 | JGI IMG/M metagenome (GOLD analysis project Ga0070671, IMG submission 65341) | Switchgrass rhizosphere microbial communities from Kellogg Biological Station, Michigan, USA - KBS S7-3 metaG | ecosystem: Host-associated > Plants > Roots > Rhizosphere > Soil ...
GGGTAACCGCCCGCCGCAAATCGACGTCTACTACGTCACCGAGATCGGCGCCGACCAGGGCCGCGGCTTCCAGCTCACCAAGCACGATACCAGCCGCTACGCCGTGAACGTGTTCGGCGAGCACGATTCCTGCGAGTGCAAGGGCCACTTGCAGCACGGTCACAAAACGGTGTGCAAGCACATCGGCGCCCTTCGCAAGCTGGTTGCCGAAGGCAAGCTGTAGACCTTCCCGCGGGCGGCAGGGACGCCGCCCCTTCTTCGCCCCTGTACTTCAACTGCCTTACCCAACCGAGGAGCAAGACCATGAACCAGACCGCGAACAACCTGAACGTCGTGACTGAGGCCCCGGAGAAGGGGTTGACGCTGCCTTGCCCGAAGTGCGGCGAGGCGGAAGCGAGCATCGCGCTGAACCTCGACGACCTGGACACCTGCCACTGCCTGGCCTGCGATGAAGAATTCACGCTCGGCGAGATCCGCGATCTCATCGCGAAGTGGCAGCGCGTGCTCCGCTGGGTGGAACTGTTCCCCGCCGAATGACCAACCCTCACCCTTCGCCCCGACAGGAGAACGACCATGTACCAGGACCACGACGACACCGCCGACTGCCCCGATGTCTTCTTCGACGACACGCGTGAAAACCCGGACGTCTGCCCCGACGACTGCGACGACGAGCGTGACGAGGACGGCAACGTGGTCTGGCCCGATGAGCGCTGGACGCTGACCCTCTAACAACGCCACGGAATAGGAAGAGGCATGACGCCGGCGGCACGTTGCCGCCGGCAGGGAAGGGAAACGGGCCGGCGCGGTGGTCAAGACCGCGCCGGCCCTTCGAGGTTGAACTGCCATGCAGGCTAACACGGAAAACGGAACCAATGGAACGGCAACCCTGGTCGATCGGGTCGCGCTCTGCGATGCCCTTCTCGCCCTCGTCCGGGTGCTCGACGGCAAACCCTTTCACCTCGCGCTCGCCATCGGCGACGTGGTCATGAAGGTCAGTGTCCGGCCCGCAACGCCGGCGCTCGCCTCGCGCGGAGGCGACCGGGCGCCGGCCGAAGGGGTTGAACTGAGCGATCGGGAACAGGCCGTCCTGCGCGTACTCGCCAAGGGCGAAGGTCCCTTGAAGGGATGCACAGTCGCCACCCGCGCGGGACTGCGTTACAACTCGCATTTCAGAGACGTCATGTCCGAACTGAAGGAAAAGGGTCTGGTAATGGTCGATGGGGACCGCCGTTACTGGCCAACAGACAGGCCGGTGCCTGACGGGCGAGACGACGGGCCGCCCCGCAAGAGGCCCGCCCCGCGGCAGAACGACAACCTGAGCAACAAGGAACTGGCCGAACGCATCGCCGCGGCAAGGGCAGGCAAGGCGGCCACGAACGGGCACACCATCGGCAACCTCGACAGGGAAGGGAGGTGATGACCATGACGACGGAACACCTGTCCGAGTGCGGCGAGGGCGTCCTCGACGTCCTGCGCAACGCCCTGGCGCTGGCACGCGGTCGCCGTCTGGCCTTCGTGCAGCTGCTCTACAGCGATTCCAGTTCAGACCTTATCAGCCTGCCTCCCCCTGCCGACAAGGACCCAACCCCGTGCGCTAAAGCGCCGACCAGCACGACCCGCACGGAACAGGCAATCCTCGCCGTGCTGAGCAGGGCCGAGAAGCCTCTGAAAGCGTCGGCTATCGCGGGACGCGCCAGAGCGAGGAACCTGGATCTCAACTGCGGTTCGCATTTGCGAAGGGTGTTGGCGGAGATGGTCCGCGTTGGGCGCATCCGTCGCGCCATCGTCGACGGGAACGCCGGCTATATCCTGTCCCCCAAGGCCTGCCCCGAACCGGCGAACGAAGACGAGCACGAGCACAAGGATAGGCAAGGGAAGCTCTCGAACGCCGAATTGGCCGACCGCATCGCAGCGGCCCGCACGGCAAAGGCCAACGGGCACGCCGTCAACCTCGACTGACCATGTCCAGACCGCGCAAGCAAAGGGCCTGGCGTCCGCACGATGGATGCCAGGCCCTTTTTCCGTCCTGCCACACGCTCACGAATGCCCTTCCACCCCCCGCTTCGCCGTGATCTTGGCGAAGTCGAGGATTTCCTGGATGTCCTCTTCGTACTTGCCGCCGACTCCCGCCTTCTCGGCAAGTACCCGGATCTGATCAATCAGCTTGCGCAGCTGGTCCCCGCCAGCGGCCTCGCGAGCAATCTGGAAGGGCAGCATGCCGATCCCCTGCGCCGTCCGCGTGGCCTGGCCAAAGGTACGAGCCAGCTGGTCGAAGGTTTTCGCCTTGTCGGGGTCCCTGGGCGGCTGGTACTTGTTACCGGGCACCAGGGCATCGGCGATCTTGTCGAAGATCATGTCCCAACCCTTGACCACTTTGTCAACGACGCCTTCCACGGCGTCGGTGATAGGCTTCAAGAACTTCTCGGCGAAGGCCGCGACGTCCTTGGCAATGCCGGTCAAGGTTTGCACAACCTCGGAGTCGGCCCCGAAGATTTTCTCAAGCCACGCCGATGCCGAGTCAATTTTTTCTCCAATCTTGTCCAGGGGTGTTTTCTCCCGGGCTCCCGCGCCGGTGCGGGCCATGAACGCTGCCTGGTACACTCCCCGCGCTGCCGTCGTCGGGTCTTCAAAGCGAATCTGCCGCGAGGCTGCCCCCACCGAAGATTTGAGGGGGGCGGCCTTGTCGCCCTCGACGCCGAACAGGTCCCCCAGGAGCCGGAACAGCGCCTTGATCGGAATGAGGACGATCCGCAGCGCCTCGCCGAGCAGCCGGAGGCCCGTCACCAGCGTATCCTTGATGATCGGCGCCACCGGGGCCAGTGAATCCCTCAACTCACTCAACAGTTCGCCGAAGGGAGCCAGGGCATCCTTGAATTCGTCCGCACTGGGCAAGATGCTCTTGAGGAAGTCACCGAACAGGCGCACCGCTGGTGTCAAAGCCTCAATGACCGGCGTCAGGGCCTGTCCGACAACGGCGGTCACGTCATCAAAGGCAATGTTCAGCCGTTCCATTGCCTTGGGGTTGGCCTTCTCGACGAAGCCGCCGATGGCACTGGTTGCGGCGCGGATAGGAGCCACCAGTCCGCCGATCGTTCCGCCTACCTGACCGATGGCACCACCAATTGCACCGCCCACGGCAGCACCGGGACCCACGACGCCGCCAAGCGTCTGGCCGATGGCCTGGCCAGCAAAGGCACCCCTGGCGGTCGACGTAGCCTTGATCGCCTCACCGATGCCCCTTCCTATGGCAAGAAAACCGGCGCTGTCGATCACATTGGCGAAGGAAAAGGCAGTGGCAGGTGCCGGTGCGCCCTGTGCCATCGGATTGGGATTGCCTCGCTGGCGTGCCATTGTTTGCTGCTCCTCAGTTCAGGTCCACGGGCGTGGACCCCATCAGTTTCTTCAGCGTGGTGAGGTTGTCCCGGACTTCCCTTTCCGCCTGGGTTGCCGCAGTCTGGTTCAGGACCGCGACCGCGTCCCACACCATGCCGCGCATCGACGCCCACACCACAGGGGGCAGCGCGACGCCCACCAGGTCCACCAGGCCAACGCCGCACGACCGCCACGCCGAGAGGACGTCCGCCAGGGTGTGCGCTGCCGTCGCCACCTCGGAGACGTCAATCGGAACTGCAGCGCATGCCTCCGCGAATGCAGCGATCCGCGGATGCACCTGCCGGGCGAAGTCTACCAGAAGTTGTTCCCGGTCGATGCTCACAACATCACCCCGCCGGTGGTCCCATGCGGAAGCCGGCCGCCTCGATCAGGCGTTGCGTCTTCGCCACCCGTTCCCGCCGCTGCTTCTCCGCGACGTCCCATTCCTTCCACAGTTCAAGGGCGCGGCCGCTGGCCCCGTACAGGAAACCCTGCGCCAGGGAGATGTGAACCGCCTTCGCGTGCCGGCAGACGGCCTGCTGCCACTGGTCGATGCTGACGCGACGGAACTTCACGTCGTCGGCGAGTACCTCGTGAACCACCTCTTGCCCGATGATGACGCCGCCGGGCGCCGGCTCGGCGAGGTTGCCGGCGCGGTAGCGGAGAAAGGTTATGTCGCCGCGGACGGCGAGATGGACGCGGATCATCGGCACCGGGTCTTCTTCATAGTTCGTGTACCGGCTCCCACCCGCGCTGGCTCCCGGCTTCTCGAAGGGCTCCAACCAGATCCCCTGCCGGCCGGTTGCCACCTCCGGAAACACCACGGCGAACGGCTTGCCGACGCGGGCCGACAACTCGCGCCGCTCATCGTCCGTGGCCAGCAGACGGGCTTGCGGCCAGGCAGCCGACGCGGCCGCCTGCAACGCACTCCGCCTCTCGTCAAGGAAGTCCTGTACGTCCTCGACGAAGATTCTCTGTCCTGCCATTGGCTCTCCCCCTTTTGTCAGAATCCCTGGAGCCATTGCCCCAACGCTGCCGGCCCCGAGGGCGCCGTGTCGCTCCCCGGCCGCTGGTAGCTTCGCTGTTCGAGCAGCTGGACACGCTCGCCCGCACTCAGCGCGGGAGCGACCGGCGCGACGAGGCGAGACTCGCTGGCCGTACCTGCCGTCAGCAGCGGGTTGCCCTTCTTCGCCGCGGCCAGCAGTTCCTTGACCTTGTCGGCCAGCTCGGCGATCGTCCAGTTGCCATCGAGCAGGTCGATGAGCTTCCGTTTGAGCACCTCACGGACTTCCGCGTCCGCGTCCGAGATGGCCGGCGACTCCATGGACTGGACGCCGCTCTGTGCCTCACCAGGCGCGCCCATCACGCCCGCTTCGGCCATCTCCAGCAGCTGCCGGGAGCGCTCGTCCAGGCCCCGACGCGCCAGTTCCCCTCTGACTTCGCGCAGCAGCCGGAAGTGTTTCTCGCGGCGATCGAGGACGAAGCCCAGCTCGAGCTGTCCCCCCTGGAGCCAGTGCCCCAACGTCTCCCCGTCGGGAGGGATGGCCTGCTCCCGGAAGCGACCAGTGGCTTGCCCCCAGGCGCCGGTACTGCGGCTCTCATGCAGCCCCCCCACCGTGGCCGGCTCACACACTAAGTCAACCGAAAAAACGGAATCCACCTCCTCGACAACTTCGGACCCTGCCCGTCGGGCTGTGCGGCCGCTGACGTTGTGCGACAGGCCGAACAGGCGGGGGTTCCGCTCGGCCGCTTCGCACACACGCTCCGCCAGCGGGTGGCTCTTCAGAAAGTGCAGGTCGCCCCGCAAACCGCCGTCGCCGTCCTGGCGGACGTTCTCCAGCCAGCCGAATCGATGCTCAACACCCCGCGACTCGCCGGGCCGCGCGGCGTGGTCCACGTTCACCGAGATGCCCTGGTACTTCGACAGCGCGCGCCCGACCGCCTCGCGGCTGTAGGTCCGGCCGTTGGCGCTGTTCAGGCCGAGCACGCGGACGTTCCGGATCTTCCCCGTGCCGCGGTCGACCACGAGCCGGCTGTCACTCATCACACGTTCCAGCAGATGCATGATTCGCCCCCTTCTATGTCTGTTGTGAGTCCTCGCCCATGATCTCCAGTAGCGCCCTGGCTTGTTCCCCGTCTTCAACGATCGTCTCGACGATCATGATGACTTCTGGCGTCCACCCGCACGCCGGGCAGGGTTGCGCCGCCGGATCGTCCTCGATCAGGTCCCATGACTCGCGGCCCGCCTGGACGTCCTCGAAACGGGCACGCTCGCGGACGATCAGAGCATCCGGACGTTTTTCGCAGTAGACACAACGCCGCTGGCCCACTGGGCCCTCAAGTCGGGAAATCCGGCTGGGCAGATTTTTCATCGCGTGTGCCTCCCATTGCTGCGGACTCGCTCACGCTCCACCGCCTGGGCTTCCAGGACCGCAACACGTTCTGCGAGGTCGCCGGCCTCGAGTGCACGCAGCAGAACCGAGGACAGGTAGCCGACCGCGTTGGCCTGCTTGCAGTCCAGCTGTCCACGGCGGACCTGGTTGATCGTCACCCCGACCAGGGCTACCACGTCGGACACGCTGTTCAACTCGAGGTCGGGCGTGTCGGCGGGCAGGACCGCGACGGCCCGCGCCCGTGCCCTCCCCCCGCGCCGGTTCGCCGCGTCACGCTGGGCGGCAACCGCCGGCTCCGGGTTGTGGCGGAAGCAGAATCGGGCACCCGCCATCGGGCGCGCCCGGCAGCGGACCCCGTCCTCACGCTCGTGCTCACACTGCGGGCTATCGGGCACTGCCACCCCTCCCCGGTCTTGCTCGCCCGTCCTGCGCAACGCCAGCGGCCTTCCCGGGCACGTCAGGCCGCCGAGTCGCCTTCCTCCGCCGGGTCACCCTCGCCCTCGACGTCGAGGGCCTCGAGCGCGGCCAGCTCCGCCTCTTCGGCCCGGGCTTCTTCCGGCGTGCGCCCGGTGGCGTCGAGTTGAAGACGATCGGCCCACGCGCTGCCAAGGCCCTCGACGGCGGCCGCCAGTTCACGTTGGGCGCCCGGTCGGCGCCAGGCGATTCCCCAGGCGGCCGCTAACAAACTTGCCCAGGCGTGCGCCAGGGTCGGCGGGGGCGTTGGCGGAGTGTAACAATCGCCGTCGTGTGTCTTGTTCATTCCACCAGTCTACAGCCGGCACAGGCCCAATGTCACGCCGCGGTAGGCGGACCGTCGTTGGGATCTTGCCCGCTCGCCACCACCATTGCCTGGACGTAGTTACCGCGCGTCAGCGTCTCCAGCCGTTCTCGTGCATGGTCCTCTGTTGGCGCGGCCCGCACGATGCAACGCCAGCGGGCACGAGGTTTGTCCTTCACCCAGGCGGCCCAGAGTTGCGCCGGCGCGGGCGGCGCCGGCGCTGGCACTGAACTCGGACGCGTCGGCAGCACGGGGACGCGCTGTTCCCGCTTGGCGTAACGCCAGGATTTGTCTCGGTTGCCCACGTTCAAGCCCTCTCTCTGCCGTGTGTCGGCACGTTCAGCTTGTCCGCCAGCTTGCGCAGGGCGTTCCGCAGCTGGTCGGCTCGCACCACACACTGCGCGGTCACCAGCGGCGCGGTCGTTGCCTTGCTGGCCTGCCTGGCGAGGTCCGCGGCCAGACGGGAAACCTCCGTCAGCGTTTCGGTCAGCAGGTCGTTCACGGTCAATTCCTCCCTCCGTGCGAGCCGAGCAGGCTGGCCAACAGGTGTTGCCGCTCGCGAACCAGGTCCTTCAGCCGCTCCGAGGCCCTCCCCCACGGCTCGATGCGAACCCCGGCGCCGTCCGAAACCAGCTCGCAGCCTTCCTCCTCGGCAAGAAGGACTGCGTCCAGCGTTGGCGTCGGCGAGGCGGCCGCGTTGGCCAGCGTGATGAACGGCTCGACGCGCGGGGCGTGTCCACACCAGTTGCCGCACTGCTGGCAAGATGCCCGAATCTGCATCGTGCCATTGCTGAACTGGTGCCAGGCGTAGCCGATCCTCGGACAGCCACAGCGCCGGCACGGGCCGCGCCAACAGGCGTTCGGGTTGGGTGGCGGCGGAGCAGGAACGGAAGCGCCACGGGACGCCAGCTCGGCAACGATGTCGGCGCGCAACTTTGCCGACAACTTCCCCTGGTACTTGCCGATGCAGAATTGCAGATAGCCAGTGTCGATTTCCGGGAGCGGCCGGCCCTCATACTTGCCCTTCATCCACAAAATCGGCGCGGCACTATTGCCGCCGGACGGCTTGCTGGGATACACCTTGATTGCTCCTTTTCGGTCCCGCCTCGTTCGGCTCTCGCAAAGCCGAACGAGGCCCTTCTTTCCTATTTCCTCATAACCACTTGCCTCGGATGTTCGTTTTGCGAGTGAACCAAAGTGAACCTTTTCCTGATAAGTCAAAAAGTTGGCTCTATACTGGGATGTTTCAGGAAAAGGTTCACTTTGGTTCACTGACTCCACTCGACGGGCGGATTGGCCGGCAGTCCGATCCCGTGCCAGTAGAAAGCCCCTCCCGTGCCTCGTTCGCTGTGATAGCCAGCTTCTTGCAATCGTTCCGAGAAACGTCGTTGCGTCATCAGCTTGTCACTTGACCACTCAACATAAGCCTCCCAGAGCGCTTTCGCTCGACACCGTGCCTCGGGGAGGAGAACGCAGCAGGCCGAGAGGAATCCCTGCACCGTGTTCTGTTCGGACTGGTATTCCGCCGTCGCTCTCCGCACCTCTTCGGGCTCGCATAAACCGACACTGCGCCACTCTTCGCAACCCCTCACCCCCCAGGCCAGAATCCCGGGCAGCTCACACACCAACCTGGCCAGCAACCCCTTGTCCTTCTCGGCCTCGGGGATCGTGACCGTGAAGGGCAGCAGTTTGATTCTTCGCCAAATGGCATGATCGCAACCCCTGATGATGGGGCGGTGGTTGGCAGCGAGGATGAGCTTGTGGGTGGGGTCGAATTCAAAGTGATTCTGCCGCATCCAGCGGGCGCGGATCCTGTCGCCGCCGGTCAACTGCTTCACCAGCGCCTCGGCCAGCCGCTTGCCTTCTTCCGTTTCGATCGTTGCCACGAACCGCTTGCCGAACAGGTCCGCTCGCTCGGTGGGGTGAGCCTCGTTGTTTTTGACCATGAGCAGTTCGCTCACCGCCTGCATGCCGTAGTCGCCCATCATCGACAGGACGGCGGAGAGGAATGTGGATTTTCCGTTGGCACCGCCCCCGTGAAAAAACCAAATGCACTGTTCGGAGACGTCGGCCGTCAGTCCGTAACCGACGACTCGTCGCAGGTAGTCGATCAACTCCCGGCGGCCGTCCATGATGCGGTTCAGGAACCGCTCCCACAGCGGGCACTTCGCGTTCGGATCATAGACCACGGGGGAAAGCTTGGTGAGCAGGTCTTCGCGTCGGTGCGGGCACAGTTGGCCGGTTCGCAGGTCCAGCGTCCCGTTGGCGCAGTTGAAAAGCCACGGGTTCGCGTCGAGGTCGGGGGGCAGGACGGGAACGCCGGGTTCGCTGGCCGCCAGCCTCAGCATCGCGGTCAGGGACTTAGACGACTCCGACGCCAGGGCGAACGCGAGCATCTTCGTCGCCGCGTCCAGGCGCTGTTTCACCCAGCCGCCGTCCTGGTCCGCTTGTCCCCTCAATACCTGGACCTCCGCAGCCGCGTCGTCGAACATCTTCCGCACGGTCTGTTTCGCCCGCCGCATCGCCTCCGCCGTGTCGTCAAGCCGCCAGCGCCGGCCGTCCCAGGCGAAATACTCTTTCCAGGGGTGGCAAAAGTGCAGGTCGGCACCGTGCCAGCGCACCAGGCGGCGGGCGTTGCCCAGGTCCGTGCGGTGTTCCGGCGCTGGTCCCGACTCGGCGCAAGGGCGCCCTCCTGTTCCGCCCTTGTCTGGGACTCCATACGTGCCCTGGCCGTTCGATCCGGCACTGTCTTTTCGTGCCCAATAAATTAGCGAGCCGAGGTTGATGGTCTTCTCACGTTCGCCCTTGCCGAAGCTTGACCACTTTTCGGCGCAACCGTGTTCCTTGTACTTTTCTGGACACAGCTTCGACCAATTGTCCCATTCGCTCAGCATCTCCTCGGAACTATCGACCGAGTGCAGTCCCATCCCTACATGGAGCCAGTCGTCATAGTTCTTCGCTCGCTCAGGATTCAGATGGGCGAGTGCGTCGAGGGCCTGCGCCCTGTCCGACGCGGATACCGTCCGGTTCGAGGTTCCTTGCTGGGGCGGCCCTTGTGTCTCTGCCTCGACGCTCCATCGCTTGATTGCCCATGCGGGAGCAGGTGCCAGAAGGAGGTCATCGGGACCATGACCGGGAAGCCATTGGTACAGTCCGCCGTCCTTGTGCCGACTCGGCGGCAAGACCGTCTGCGCTCCCCTGGCCTGGAAGCGCAGCTCGCCGTCCTGCAAGAACTGCTTTGTAGTCTGGAAGACGATTCCGTCCGGGATGCCGTAGAGAATGCCGCGACCAGTCCCATCGGCCCGCCCACTGCGAAACTCCAAGGTCGCAGGCAGATCGCCGCCGCTGATGTCCTCAAGCTGGCGGATGGCGGTTTGGCCCTCAGAGTCGATGCGGACCATGTTCGAGACTGGTCCGAGAGCAACGCCCAGGTTGCTGGTCGGCATTTGTCGCCACCAGGTGCGCACTTCCTCTTCGGTTGGCAAACGCTCTTCGAACTCTTGCCAGTAGTGCCAAGGTCGCTTGCCAGGCGTCTTGCAGGTCTCCCCGTGTTTCTTGCCGACGCCGACATGGTCGGGCGGGCATAGCGCCAGGACGGACCAGCCGAACGCTCGGCGGTAGTGCAATGCCTTCTCCAGGCAGGCGGCGCCGTCGGCGAGCCGTTGCCGCTCATATTCCGCCGCGGCGTCCGTTCTGGTGGGCTTCTCATGCGGTGTGTTCGTCGATACACTCATGAATAAGATCGTGTCAGGATTGGCCGGCCAGCAGTTTGGGCGCTGCTGGCCGGCCGTGCTTGTGGCGGCCGCGGTCGCGGGGTACGGTTCCAAGGAGTAGTCACCCCCGCGCCGCGACCATGACTTATCTCTCTGGCCGATCGGCCGGCACATCATCTTCGACAGCAGCGCCACGGGCGGCCGCTCGCTCTGCCGTGTCGCCAGCGAGCAAGCGCTCCAGCCAGCGCTGAACGCGAGGCGGGGCTGTCTCGGCGGCAGCAGTCAGCAGGGAGGTCAGCGGATCGGCGGCAACGACTGCTCTCTCAAGCGGGCTGCGCATGGGTGTCCTCCCGGAGATGGCCGCGGCGGCGCAGTGCAGCTTTCAGTTCCTCGAGTCGAGCAACGGGAATGATTCGGTACAGTCCCGCGCGGGGGATGGGTGGGACAAGCGAGTCCGCGGCGAGGCGCACGGTCCATGCAAGCACGCCAAGACGGCGGGCGGTCTGCGGTACAGTCAGATGTTCTTCGGGGGTGGGAGGCATTGGATGAATCCTCGGAGGCAACTACTTCCGAGGTCCATCGCAACATATCTGAAAAACTGCTGCAACGGCGCAACTCAGGTGCGCCAGCGCAACTCAGTTGCGCTAATCTTTGAGTAATCCCCTGGCAAGATAGCGCCGGCGCTGATTCTTGTACTTCGGGTATTTGATTTTCACCCGCTTACAAGCTTCAGCCTTGGTGATGTTTCCTTCTGCGTAAAGTCGGTCAACCTCTCGGACCTGCGCGAGGGTATCCTCATAGGTCCGCCCGTAGTTCTCCGCGCAAATCTCTTGGATCCGTCGAAAATCGCGTCGGCGGTCTTCATGCATCCGCTGCATTAACTCCAGGCGGCTTTTTAACTCACGGCCAGCGGGTGTTGACTCGTCTCCCAACAATTCATGACAGAAACGGGCCTGTTCATCCGGGGTCATTGTCCGGTACAGGGCGAGCAACTCGGCCGCAGTAGGAGGTTGCTGGATTGGCGAACGTTCCTTCGCCTTGGACATGACGTGTACTCCTCTGACAACGGGCCAGCCGCGGCCGCCGGGCACGGGGAGTACACCGCACACGACGGCCGGGCCGGCGCCGGGGGAGCGACCCCCGGCGTTCCCGTTGCTCCTGATCTTACCCGCCGAGCTTCGCCAGGTCGACGGCCAGCAGTACGCGCTCGAGGTCGGCGGCGTGCTGGCGGTTGCGGAAGTCGAGGTCACCGGGGCCGGCTACGTCTGCAAAGGAGCGGACGAACCAAGCCCCCTCGTGTCGAGTCGTCTTGTTCGCTCTCGCGCTCCGGTGCAAGATCAGATAGCTGCGATGGCGCTTGCCGCCTGCGAACCACACCTGGACAGCGCACAACTGGACCCGGCCGCGCGGCACCACCAGAAGCCAAATGGACTCGACAATACGGGCAAGAGCGTTGCGGAGTCGCTGCCGGGTGTCAGCGGGATCGGTAGAGGCGTCGAGGATGCCGATGAGGGATTGTGCCTCGCCCCATGCGGAAGAGAGCGGGTAAACGGCCTTCTGCTGTGCCT